>Ga0065711_1042668_pt1 | contig 15224 bp, 14 predicted proteins | sample Hoacrofraction12_FD_59098 | JGI IMG/M metagenome (GOLD analysis project Ga0065711, IMG submission 59098) | Hoatzin crop microbial communities from Cojedes, Venezuela - Epithelial fraction 12 v2 (version 2) | ecosystem: Host-associated > Birds > Digestive system > Esophagus > Crop | place... | reverse complement strand
TTTTTTATTATTTTATTTTTTAACGTTGCTTTACGCCGTGCGAGGAGGACGCTCGGATTTCACCGCCCTGCCGGCTCCCGAGAGGGACCCGGGGATTGCGCGGTCGCTCGTCTTCATCTTTTTTGTTGTTGTTGTTGTTTTGTTTCGTCGGTTTGTTTGTTTTGATCAGGGGTTTTATTTTTATTATTATTATTTATTATTATTTTTTTTCCCTTTTTCCCGCTGAGCGGCGGCAGCAATATGGCTGGTGATGGGGTTTTTGGGGGGCGCTGGCGGGAGGAGCTCCGGGCAGCCCCTGCTCGCCCGGCTCGCTGTTAGCTATGGCAAATGGCAGCGGCGGCGGCGGCGGCTCCTTCCCGGGCGGCAGCGGCGGCGTTAGAATGAGTAACAATATCAACGCCAACAATCTCAACACAGACTCGTCCTCCTCCCCCGTCAATGTGCCCAAGATGGATGCGCTCATCATCCCGGTGACCATGGAGGTGCCCTGCGATAGCCGCGGACAGCGCATGTGGTGGGCTTTCCTCGCCTCATCCATGGTCACTTTCTTTGGGGGACTGTTTATCATCCTGCTGTGGAGGACCCTCAAGTACCTGTGGACTGTCTGCTGCCACTGCGGGGTCAAAAACAAGGTAACTCCCCCCCCCTCCCCTTCCCCTCCCTGGTGCCGGTGGTGGGTTTGGTGCGGTGGTGGTGAGGAGGAGCAGGACGAGCGGACACCTGCGCGAGGTGGCACTGAAGGAGGTGATGCCCTGGGCTGTTGTTGGGCGAGGTGGCACTGGGGGAGATGCATCGGGCTGTTGTTGGGTCTGCTGTTGCGGTAGGGTCACCGCGGGCTGTCAGGAGCCGCAACGTGGGGAGCGGTGGCCGGAGGGGCAAGGTGTTGGGTGCCCCCCTGAGATGTGCCCGCCTGTCCCCCTTGCTCCCTCCCACCGCACGCTTTCATCCGGCGGCACAAAAGCTACGCCTGGTGCTGGCTCGCCCTCATGGTCAGGCACACGCTGGTGTGGTGGGACGGTGTGGGTCGGAAGTCGATGCGCGCCCCGGGACCGTGTATGGTGGCTTGGTGGGAGTGTTTATTTGCTAATCGAAACTCTCAGTTCTCTGACGGAATGAGAAACTTTGGCAAAATTAAAAAGCTACACTTCTCAGTCAAGTAGATCTTTTTAAAGCTAGTTCCACTCCCCGAGAATCTCTGACGGTTCTGTTTGATAAATTAAATGTAGATCTCTGGAAGTATTTAGTGCATTGGTAAGGAACGTGCTAGATCAATATTCTTTTAACCGAAGTGCAAAATCTTTGAGGCAACCTCTGTGCCCCTTTGATTTTTGCGTATTACCAGCTGGAAGGAGGCGTAGTACGTGAAGTAAGGTCGGCTCCTGGTTTGAAGAGTCTCTTTCAAACCAAAGCTAAGAACTTGCTCAGGTCTGGACTTTGTTTTTTGTTTAAGACAAATGGGATAGAAAGTGTTAAGACTCTGTATTTGTGAAAGTGGATTTTGACGGACCCCAAAATAGACCAGCAGCTGGAGTTTCTCCCCTTCCCTTTTCACATTTTTTGGATTACAAACGGAATAATATCTGCTTCAGTTATTCCTGGCACACAGACACCCACAAAAACACACACACCTTTTAATATATGGTTGCTAGGTTGCTGGCTTGCATTGACGTACAGTGAGCTGTCTTCCCCCTTCTCCTGTCCCCTCCTCCCTAAACACATGCGATGCAGCCCATAACCCAGCTGTAAGAAGGATCTAATGCTTGGGGAAAACCAGAAACAAAGTTTGAGTGTGATAAATTATGGTACTTGTCTGTCTGTGTATTTGGGTTTAGCGATGTAGGCGTCCAGTTCTGATTGCCTAAACGAACCTCCACGTTCCAGTTGAAGTAGATCAGTTACAGTGAACTCGGCCTGTCTGTGGAAGAAGTGATTGCTAGAGATAAGGAATAAATAAAAGCTTTTAACTAAGCCTTAGGCTTCATGAAACCTGCTAGGCAGTATTGCTTCTCTATAGGCATTTTTTATTCCATTCAAAACCAAACCTGAACTTTCTGAGAGAGGTGTTAGCCAGGTATGATGACAAAGCTCAAACGAATTTGTGATGATAAGCGTGTCGTATAAAATACCATTTCCTACAACTGTACAAGGCGATTTTCAAGAGTGGGTTTGTAGTTAAGACTTACTTTCTGTTTCTTCTGGGTGTGTTTAGCATTTTCCTCCCCACATGATGAGGCAAATCTGCAAGAGCTGTCAGGGATCTTGATGAAAAAGAAAATCCTGCATGTTGTCACCTCGTGCTTCTTTCCTTGAGAGGATGACAAGGTAGAAACTTGTACACAGACTTCTTACTGATAGTATCTTGGTGGGTATTGTTGGTCTGATAGTCCATTGTTGGGACATAGTTAAAGCAGATCATTCATTTCTTAACCAGCGCAGAAAGGTGTATCCAAATTGTCTTTAAAACCTCTTAGGCTAAATGTATCAGCTTGCTCAATAGCAGGTGTCGTCGAGGGGTCCCAGCACTTCCAGTCTGAATCATTTGACATGCTGCAGCTATGTCAGGTTGTAAGATCCGAGTTCATTTCGTGTTTGAGACCTGAGGTAGTAGCTGTGTCCATGAATATCATTCCCTGGGGCAGGAGGATGAAGGACTCTGCAGGTAGGGGGAGATCTACGTCTCTTTTTAGATTGTGTTTGTTCCACTTGTAAGGGTTGTCGAGCCTCTGGTGAAGAACTTTCAAGGCCTGATCCTGCCTTCTTTACGTGCTAAAACGGGGAACTGGAGGGGATTCTGTGTGTGTAAGGAGTAACTAGTTATTGCAAAACACTTTTCTAGTATTTATGGTATAAAGGCTAACTGAAGTAACAGCTGGAGAAGTCTTAAACTCTGCTGTTACAAACACATGCTTTGTGCTGCATGGTAACTTGGGAAAGGCTGCCGAGGCTGCTGGTGAAAAAGGTGAATGCGTAGATACGCTGTGTCGACTGTGTTGGACCTGCTAGCAAAAGCAATTTTACGAGAAGTAACTCCTCCTGCTGCGGGACTGAAGAAGTTTTTGGCACGTTGGGACCTTTGATTCCCCATGCTGCCTCTTCCACTGCTCCGCAGGTTGTAGCAGAGTTGGGTCATCCTACATTGTCTTACCACCAACGTACAGAGTGGTCCCAGCGAGTGAGCTAAGAAAAATCTTTCATACGTCTACTTTCTGTGGCTTCTTACCGAACAGTTCACATATATATGTGCAAAATTCACAGAGTTACTGTGCTAACACCCGTGTCTTTATATGTTATTGCGAGGAACTGCAAAAAGTTCCTTTTTTTTTTCTTGCTATATTCTAAGCACCACATTGTATTCCTCAGATTTGTCAGTGATTGGGATGTAACACTTTAATGGCTGCATAGAAGGATTTAGAATGTGGTTTTGTGGGGTTTTTTTTCCTTCTTAACTTACTGAATTTAAGGTTGGAATTTAAAAACCTGATATAAACAGTTTAACACTTTGTGTTTCACTGCAGTTATTCTTTTTCTTGGAGATAAGAAAGTCAAGATACCGTAAGTCAAGAATATGAAAACTTCTGCTAACAGAATGACAAATGTTGCCCCTTGAAGTTTCATACCCAATTTATGCCATGGTATATGAATAGAACATTAATATTAATCATGTACTAAAAATGATTGCTGAAGCTTTCGTATTTTTATGCTATGTGCTTGCTTTGTGAGATGACTTTTTTTAAAAATCTGTCGAAAAGAAAAATGGAAATCTTGAGCAGCATTGTCAGTGTTTCATGTAATGTGAGAGGTAATGTCATTACCATCAAAACCCTTGTATTCCTTTATTTGATATGGTATATAATTTTAGATGTAATTCTTCCAAAATTAGCTACAGTCATATTGCAGAGACTTAACAAATGCTGTTTTTCTCCTCAGTGTTTGCTTCTACATTTTTAGGAATGCTTAGATGTTGTTAAAGAACTTGTCTTCCCTTTGCTTTTTCTTTGTCTCTTGACCAACTCATTCTTATTTGTCTATGAAAAGTACAATATGAGATTGAAATTCAGTGGTCTGGACACCATTAGTTGCTCTTCTTTCTGGAAATAGCAGAAAAATAAAAAAATATTCACAGTGAAGTACAGTTACCCATAGTGGCTAAATGCGTATTATGTACTTCCTTTGATTATATGGGTCTGCTACTGCATTTTCTCTGCTCCCTAAGGGCATTTTCTGCTGACATTGTCCGATACTATGCTTTGGCTTTGAACAAACTCTTAAACAAGAAGAAGGTGCAGTGGGAAGCGAAAGCACAAGTCTGGGGCATAGCTGGCTCCTGAAGCTGGCCAGTGCGGAATGAAGTGGAATTTGTACCCTTTCGAAGGGTGTGATGCCAGACCCTGTATCACTGCCCCTTGGTTCCCCAGAGAGTGGTACCCCTTATGTACCTTATGCCTTCAAGGCTCTAGCAGGTAGAATGTGCCTTTATCGCTATGCTCCTGTTGGAATGATTTCAGTGTTTTGAAGAGCTTTCCCCCTTGCCCCAGCCTAGGACTCATACACATATAAAATGAAATTACATTAAGATTATAGGTGGCAGTTGCTGTCCTGAAATCACCAGCCATAATAATCTTCCTTCATATTAGTCTACATATTTTGGAAGATTAATAAAATATACAGTGCTAGATTTGGTCAGTAGAAACCCATCAACATTCCCATTTGTTTTGAATAGGAAAAGTGACATTTTATTGGAAGTACAATATTTGCCAAAGTCTCCTTCGAGAAGTTATGAATTTTCACCCAGACCTCCAAGGCCTGAGAAAATTTTTAGGTGAACAAATGTCAGTTTTCCCTAAAGGAAGAAGCATTTCTACCAAACTGGCTCTTATATAGCTAGGTTTGTCACTTTGCTAGCAATACCTGCGTAAACCTCCTCTCCAGTTAAAATCAAAGGAGCAAACTGAAAACAAGGCACTATGTATTGAGAAAAGTATGTGAATATATTAGAAGGCGCGCGTGGACAGGTAACGCAGGAGATCCCAGCATTGAAATCTGTGTGTGGAAGCCTCACCTTGACTCTGCGAAGACGTACCAAGCAGAAGCGTATGAACAACTGGAAGGCTCAAGGGATTAGCGGCGGACTGTAACGCATTTCGCTTGTCGGTCACACGCGCAGCCTGGCTCGCGGCACCGCGTCGTTCCTGTCTCATGGCTATCAGGCGGTCTGTGCGTAATGACTCCATTAGCACCCCACAGGACATGTTGCCAGTTGAGAGCTGGATGTGGTGGAGAGGTCAAGGACTGAAGGAAAAGGTACTTGAACTCTTTGCAGATGGTGTTTCTACAAGTGAAAAAGGCACCGATACGAGGAGGGGTGTGCTGCTGTTTTCCGCGCTGTGAAAAAAGACGGCACTTTTGGAGTTCTGGAGCTCATAATGGATTTCAGATTTTATAAATTCATGCTAAAATTGGTTATGCGTGCAGAGAAGAAAATGTATGGACAAGGATTTAAGCTGTGAACCTAACAAACTCGACGGAAATGTTATTTTGATGCAGTCTTTTATTTTCGAGGCTTTGCAACACATACATTTAAGGAGAAAATCTGTGCGCAGAAGGAATTTGCAACTCTCACATGTTTGCAAATCTGCGAATGCTGGTTGGAAACCATTAGATTTCACAATTTTTTCCAGTTTAGCTCAACAGAAGAAATGCCTGTAATAGGGAATGAAAAGCTTTTAAGTAACAATGATCTATGTACACAGTTTTGATGCAGTGGGGTTTCTTAATGCAGAATGAGGGCAGCTTACCCAGAGGTAGAAACACTGAAAATTTAGAGAGCGCTAGTCCTATGTATAATCTCTAATGGATCTAATGGTTATAATTATAAAAGCAATGATGTTTCTTGTCTGTCCTGTACTATGGCAAGAAAGTGGATTGTGAGTCTTAGTCAGTGAGTGTCCTTCCTGGGACAAATCTTAAAAAGAAGCAGTAATCTCTAGTCAGCAGGTAAAATACAGAGCAACAGTCAGTGTTCCTTCCGAGATTGGCTCTGCCATTCTGTGGAATCCAACTTAGGTTGACAAAAGTTTGTGAGATTTTCAGGTAATAATTCCTTGACAAGATCAGGCTGTAGTTCAGCGGCAGTGAAGCATTGTGTAGTGTGAGATTGTAGGACAGCAGTTCCAGAGACCCTGGTGAGACGTGAACGTAAAATAACTCTGGGTGAAATTAGGGGGAGGGGTATCCTTTTGGTTCTGTTAAACACATCTAGTCACATTGCGTAAAATTATGTATTTTACATGTATGAAAATTATGGAATTATCAGAAGTCTGAGAAGGACACAGTGAATACAGCTTGCGGAGGTTTTCTAAGGGAAAAATTGCAGAAATGTGTGGGTGTTAATGGTTAAAAAATATTTTTCTCCCCCACATGTCGTTTCAGTGACAAAAAGAAAGGGACAACACTTTAGAAAGCTATCATAAAATGCTGTGTTGCTGTAATGAGTTTGTATGCTGCTACATGGATGAAGGCTCAGAATCATAGAATATCTCAAGTTGGAAGGGACCCCTAAGGGTCATGATGTCCAACTCCCTGCTCCTCGCAGGACTACGACACCTGACTCTTCCACCCAGCCTGCGAAGTGAGTGCAAAATGCTCTCAGATCACAAGACTGCACTGGCATTTATACCAACTTTACATGGGGCTAAACACACAAATTGCAGATTAGACCTCATGGTTTCTAAGGGCGAGCACTCTTTTTGTGGTACATGGGTCATTTTGGGTGACAAGGGAAAGTGGACATGCAGTAGAAGTTTGTTAGCACTTTTACGAGCAATATAGCTGGATGAATAAATGGGAAAGCAAGATACCTATCTTCCACGGCTGTCAAAGATGTATCGGTCAAGAAAGGCCCGTTTTGAATCCTGGTGGTATTTATAGCCTGAGAATACATTGGGTTTGCATCTTTGAGAGGAACACTTTATTCCCATATATAGTATTCATGGCTCTGTTTAAATGAATTTCCTGCCACTGAAAAGTGTTGAGTTCAGTTTGGTTTGAGATGATATATTGTGTGTATTTGTTGGTTTGATAGTTACAGAAACGTAGAGCATTATCCAAAGCCTGTTGAAGTAGAAGGAGGCCATCCTAATAACTTCAATGGTTTTGGACCCAGGCCTAGATATTCACAGTGTTCTAGATGAATCAGATATTTTTTTTTCAAATTATTCCTGTGTTAACATTTTAAGCTTTTAAAAGCTTTTTTCTTTTATTGTAGTGAGGTGTATTTACTTGGCTTGTGGCCATTATGTCTGGGATTTCAACACTAGAAACACAATATTTAAAAATCACACAAGGTATGTTTCCATTCCCGTTAAGACTTACACCTTCTGCCAGGCCCTCCTTGGAAGTCAAAATTTGGGTGCTTGAACTACTAATGATATCCTAGCATGGCATCTCTCCCACAAGCTGATGTGCAATGGCAAATACTGGCTCTTTTTTTAGAGCTGCAGTAAGTCCCTGTTTAGTGGAACTGGCACAGGTCCCTCGCCCCGTGGATCACCTGTGGGACGGAGATGCATTTGCAGCTACAGCCCTGTGTCCTGGCAGTCCCTTTGCGTGTCCTTAGCTTCACTACCTAGCTTAAATAGCGGAACTGCTAGCATATAATGGAGGAAAAAAAGACAAATCTCATCACTGGGCCGGAGAGTGTTAAGAAGTACTGTAACATCATAAACAATGGTGGCATAATGTGACAACTGGTCCAGAATTTAAGTGGCTTGTCACAGCAGCTGTTAGATACAGGTCTACTGTGTTGCATTTTTATTGCTTTTTATATACCGAGAAATAAATTTGTAATACAATTTTGTTCCTCTTTGTCCAAGCAAGTGCTGACTAAATATTTGGCATTTTCTTTCTTGTTGAATGTAATTCATTTTTCATGGTATCTTTTACATTTTTATAATGGTTTATCTGTTATTTGTTAAACTAAAAAGGTGACTCACTCTAATTTGCCATTGTTAATGAGATTAACTCTAGCACTACTGGTGTTGGATTCATTTTCTGTTTCAAGAATAGGGGAAACATTATTACAGATACATCTTTTTAAAAAAACTATTTGCAAATAGTGATCTTAATATTACAATAATAAAGTGAAATACATTAGAGTGATTCTTTGTTTAAGCATCTTGTAATTTTTTTCTAGTATGAACTCTGTTAAACTCATTTTAGTTGTGATTATGAGTGGGTATTTTGCTGGAGAGAAATTTCTAGAAACAGGTTACTGGTTTCTTTGACCTATAATGGTCATAGTTGGTGTTGAGCACTTCAGATGCTTTCGGATATCACGGTGACTCCTTTGGCTACAAGTGATTTGACATCACTTTCTTGAAAGTGAGTTTGCAGATCAACAGGCAGGTGTTGTGTGGTGTTTTTACATTTTCTAGGTTATTGTACTATAAATATTGTTTCATGAGGAAGCTGATAAACTCTACTTGGGTTTTAAGGACTGAAGGAAAACCGCTCTTTTTTCCTCTTAATCACAAGAACAGCCTAATTAGGAGAAAATACGGCAGATGGTGCAAACGTTTTTCCCCATGAGTACACTTCTGATAAATTGATTTTGTTGTGCAGAAAGTGTTTACCAGATTTTTGTGTTAGTTTTCATTTATTCCCAATGCATTTATATCCAGAGGCTTCTGATTCCTTCAGCATCAGAAACAGTGGGCTGCTGGCTTTATGTTCACATTATTTTCGTATCACTTAAGGCTCTCGGCAGTAATGCATACTTGTTTCCTCACGTCCTCTACTGTAATGTTATTTTTCTGCTGTCTGCAGGGCAAGGTTGTAGTCACCATTTGTTAATGTTGGACTTTTTCCGGAGAGACGTGGATTATATGCTTAAGGAATGATGTCTTCGACGGAGAGAGGGTCTGTTTTTTTTGTTCAAGTCCATAAAAAATTTTACCTCTCTAAATGCTCTTTTTCCTCCTGTGACTCTGGCTTGTATGTGTAAGTTACGGTGTTGTCTTTTCATGATTCAAAAGGGCAGAATTTGTATTGTAGATCTGTTGTTGCTAAAAGCAAACAACACTAAAAACTTTTAGTTTTGATATTTGCAAAAATAATGTTAGTTGCTTTGTTGGAATGTGTCCCTAGGATATAATAAAGTTTTAATTTACAGAAAGTGGAGAATGCTGTCCAAAGTGTGGAGTTTTGGCTCTGGCTGTATTATTTAAGTGATAAAATTTTAATGTTAACTTAAATGATGTGTGCTAGAGGAAAACCTTGATATCTTTAAGTTGCCAGCTGAATGATAAGATGTGATTCCAGCGGCGGAAGAGAAAAACATTTGATTTTTCTGACTTCCAGTTGATAGCATTTAATTTGTTATTAAGTTATGCATATTTTTTAAAAAAAAACTCACATAGCAGTTGTTTAGGTTAATATGTGGAACTTAAACCTGCAAGTGCACAAAACAGCTGTTTAGACACCCAAATTCATATTTAAGATCTGCATAAGGAGTCTGATTTCAGAGTCAGTGATAATTTCAGATGATTTGAGAAAGAAGTATTATTGTTCTTGAAAACTTATGTCCTTATTTAGATGTTTGTCAATGAATGTAACAGCTAAAATCCTGGTACCTGTTATTTTTTTTTAATGTTGACCTTACGAATCATTTTGTGGACTTGATTAGGGTTTACTTCATCCCCTGGCTTCTCTTCTCTGTATATATAAACACAAGAGAGGTACTTCAGAGTTCGTAAAGTTTCACACTGTTTGAAAGCTCTTCAAAGCAGCAGTGTCTCTTGCATTAGCATCTAATACTCTAATTTTAATTTTCTTTTACCTAAGAGGTTGATACACATTCCCTAATCAAAAATATTCATTTTAGTCTGATTGCTCTTAGAAATAATTTTAATTAAAAGAAGTTAAAAAAAATTTTCATGGTCCCATATTGAAATTGTGGGGGTAATCAGAACGTTACAATTTCTATAGCTACAGTTGTTGTGACAAAGCTGTATACAAACGTTTGCCTTTATTGACTGTCCATGCAATTATTTATCTTTGGATTTGTGTTCTTTAAAGTGAGAAATGCTAATGGCTTAAAGTGACTAGATCTTAGCCTTGGTCTGATGCCAGCTGTGTACAAAAGTAAAATGTATCCTTACAACTGATTACAGAAATTTTATTTAGAGACCTTTCTTTCCTAATAAAGAGTGGTCAAATGACAGAATGTATGTTCATAATTTGTAGAGGTGGAAAATAGTTCAGCCTCTAGGGTGAAATGTTTACTTATTTTTTTAAACAACAAAGTAAACCCAGAATTGCATAGGCTTGTCTGTTTGCTTCTGATATGCAGAGAAATAGAATATTCAGTTGCCTGCAGCAGCTGACAGGTACTACCACAAAGACTCCAGATTGCATCAGGTGCAGTAAGAGAGTAAACCTGTGGAGTTACTAATTGTTAAAATCCTTCACTGGTGATCAGCCAGGGTATTGCTAAGTCTGGTGAAGAGGTGGGTCACATCCCACCGCCAGTTGGTTTAAGGGGTGTGAGTGAGTGTGCTGGAGGGTGAGGGGATGGATTGTGGGGGACAGAGCTCCACGCTGTCATTCAGCGCTTAACTGTGCTGCACCTGTGTGCTCCTGAGATGGCAGGGGAATACAGATTTGCTTTAGACCATATCTGATTGCAGGATGGTATCTGTGAAGGTGTCTGAGCCACATTATGCGGTGTTTACATCTACTGTATGACTTGGTATGAAGTGAAGGTGGTGTAAACCATACCTGATCTGACCTAATCCCTGTTGAAGCTAAGTTACATCACTTACTGCTTTTTAAAAAACAAAATTTAATCCATCAGAGCAAATGAAGTGTTTTGGGGCAGCCATATTTTTGATTTAGTGTGGTAAGACTGGGCTTGCCGTCCTGAGGTGGTGGCTTGACAGTGCTAATAAATCCAAACTTTAAAGCCTGAGAGGAGCCTCACTGTGACTGGCAGGTGGCAGGAGCTCTGGATCCTAAACCATCATAAGAGGGTTTAGGCAGTTTTACTGAGCAGAAGGGATTTCACAGGTAAAAGTTGAATACTGAAAAGTTTTTAAAGTGAGGTTGTTTCATTATTAGCATGCTAAGTATTAATTTCGTTATGTGCTTTATGGTTTTGTTCACTTCAGCATTTTAGCTGGATGAGGAATGCAGTTTTGAAGTACACTCCAGCTTTTCCAGCGTGGTTAGGTGGATTCCCTTCAGGTGAAACTCTGTAGGAAGATGAGCTCCAGGAGCACTCCTGATCTGTTCAGCCTGGTAATGGGCTTCAGTCCCCACAGCTGAGCTAGACTAGTCTGAGGGTATAAATGATTAAGCACAGAGACTGTAGAGCTCTTACCTTCTCTTGTTGTGTCTTGCTCATTGTAAGGGTTAAGTTAGCTGTGTTTTTAGGAAGAATCCTAGATGAGCTTTTTGGTAAGCTTCTGGCTTTATTTTCCTTTCTTTTTTGGTGGTGTTTTGTTGTTTGTGTTTTTTTTTTTTCTTTTCTTCTTTTAGCCAGTGTACAATGTATGTACAGCTTTCTACAATTGCTCTTCCAGAGAGCTCTTTCTTTTATTATGCCATAATTCTGACTTCAGCGCTCAGCTTGTGCTCACGGGCTTTCTGTTTGCCCTGGCCATGCTGGCCCTGGCTGCAGATGGGATGGTGACGCACAGGGCTGGTAAAGATGATGGTAAGGCTGTGAGTTTGGGTGGCATCTTACTGCCTTAGAATGCTGCAGGTATTGAGCTGTGGCAGAACTATTCGTTAATTTCAGTATAAGTATTCTAAAATTACCTTTTTTTTTTTTAATTGATCTTCTGAGATTTTGGCAAGTGTATGAAGTCTTTATGGACAAAGATATTATTGTTCTGACTGAGGGGGAAGATAATGGGTTTGGGACAGGTTGTTTAAAGGAGTTGTTGCCTTTTTGATGTAGTCTGAGACAAAAGGTGATAGAGTTTGGTGCCCAGACTGTTTTTTGGGTCCTCTTCCTGTCACTGAGAACTTGAGCTCCAGAGCTTTCATTTTCAAAGCATTTATTAGAAATGGAGAGAAAGGTAATGATAGCTTCAATTAAAGGTAAAAGTTCCAGAAAAGCTTCTGGCAATATAAACAGACTTCTAAAGACTCTGTCTCATGTATATTTATATTCTCTCAGCTCAGTAAAAAATCTTTATGAACAAGGAGTAGAGGAACTGTTTTAAATGTGGGTTTTTTCATACCTATTTCTCAGATTGAGTAGTCTTTTCCTGGGGGCAAATAGTTTTGGTCCTGAGAATGGATTGTTTTCAGCAGTGACTGTAAGGCTGTGGTTTCTGTTGGTTTTTAAAATACTCTTTGGATTTTAAATGGTATGTAAATGTATGCTATTGTGTAACACCTGTAGAAAAAATGTAATGCCCATGACTGTTAAAATTCATGGCTCTAATGGTTGTAGGTAAAGGAGAATGTTCTATGAGACCTGATGCGAATAACAGTTCACTTAATCTCAGAACAAATCATGTGTCTTAAGACCATAGCAGTGTTTTGGCCCTTAATATCAGTGAAAAATAGAGGGTTCTTCACCCCTGTGATTAAATTCATGTTGATTCCTGGATGTCTGCTTTTACGTGATCAGCTTATTTTGGTTTATTTGGGCTCATTTCTAATAATTTAAAAGAATATCACATTAAACTAAAGTATTAGCTTGTTCTTGTCTTAAAATAATTGGGTGTTTTTATTGTTTTATATTAAAATACTGGTTTGATTCAGTGCAGATCCTTAGAGAATGCTACACTGATATTAAAAAAACACATTAGATTCTTCAGATTTTTATTATAGGTTGTTTCTATTTGTCATCTGGCCTCAGGGTTCTGATTAGGTTATGCAGTCTTGAGTTGACACTCTTTAAGCCCGTCACCAGACGGCTGAAGTTGACAACCTGAGATTCCTGTGTAGTTGTGTGACACTTGGAGCTAAAACTTTGTGATAAAAGTTTAACTATCAAGGGTGATGCAGTGTATCCATTGTAGAGACAGGCTTTGGAGAGGCAGCAGCACTCATGGTAAGCCAGTTTGTGTTTCATATTGATATATTTGAAGTAAAATTAGTTCCTGTGCTGTGCATCAATGCTTTTGCACCATTCCATGTTCCTTTCAGAGGGCTGAAAGGTTTGTGGTTTGCATAGTGTATTCTGCAAGTGGGAAAACTCATTACTAGGGCTCTAGGATATGGTTTGAAATGTTCCACTCTATAGAAGGAGTGTTGTGTATTCAAAATTGGACTTAGCAACTTAGAAGGTCTACGTGAACTATTTTTATTGTTGTTGTATTCAGCGGCTATGCAGTTTTGCAGGCTTAGTTATGCCAGATCCCATTACCAGCTTTGACAAAGGGGTGATCCTCTGCCTCGTGCATCTTATGATCTGAAAGCAGATAATAAGGAGAGGAGGAGGGTTGTGAAAGAACTGGTTTGCCCCTGTCCATATAAAGCAACCTAGTGATCAAGATAGGCAGATGATTAATGTACAGCCACTCACCCCATTTGTTAGATTTACAAAGGAAACATGGTTTGGGAGTCCATTGGAGCAGTTACTATTTTTAAAGAACTACGGGTGGTTAAAACTTGCTGTGCCATACGAAGTTCCCTTCTTGAAGATTTACCTTTTACATAAGTAGGGAATAAAAGGAATTAAAAAAAATCTTTATTTTGGATCAAATGATATTTTAGCTGTAGTCTGAGGAATTTGTAAAGATATAAAAATAACGTGGTGGAGGGTACTAAGACTGGTGACAAGAAAAAGGGAGTCTGTCTACTTCAGTATGCAGTGTATGGTATTCACTTTATTGGTATGCAGACACTTTGAATACGGTTGGTTTATTGCCATTAAAAAAAAAAAAGACAACTGTTTTTGAGTACTCCTGTCCACACTGGATTTGAAGAATAATGTTACTTTTAGAATCTAGGAAGGTGCCCAGTTAAACAGATGCTTGTTGATTGTACTATTTTTAGCTTCTTTGAACACGTGTTCTCCTCAGATATTTATTTGTGAATGTTGTAGTATGTTCTTAAAAGGAAAATCTCTCCCTGTCTAGCTTCTTTTTCTGTTTCCAAGAAAGGAAAGAACGAGGCTTCTTGTTAGTACTATACTTCTTTGAAATCCTAGAAGAGGGGGTAAATTAATTAAATCTAAAATGGACCCATCTGGCAGTGCTAGCAATGCCAGGGGAGAACAGGTGAAAGAATCTGAGCCAGAATAAACATATAGTGTGTTATATAACCCGTAATGTAATTTGTGACACATCACAAGCAGAAGACTAATCTTGGTGTCAGACTGTTTACTTTTGGTGCGGTGTTGTTTTTAAGTGAAAGGATTAATGGGATAGTTTGAAACGCTTGTTTCTGTTTTGTTGCTAAAAAGCTAATTTTTTTCATTATTAATAAGAAACAAATGTATTTAATCCATGCTGTAAACAAGGTACATTTCCCTGGATGGATTGGCTTGCAAATAGGTTGACATTGTTTGAAACAAAATGAAACAAAGTCACCATTTCACAAAAATAGTAACCTGTTTACAATTTGGAAAGCTATTATCCAAACTAAAAATTGTGAAAGGTACGCTGCCAACCCAGTTTTGCCCCCAGATTTATGTTTGTGTAAGAAGAATACAAAATCTCTGTGCAGACATTTTTGTTGCCAAAATTACCTTGGTCTTCAAGTTTTCTGCAATGCTTTCGATGTAGTCATTGAATCGCTGGGAATAGGAATGTCAAAATGACTGTAAAAATTGAATTGTATTACCTGATTTGGGAGGCATGCAAAAGGTAAACAGTATAAACACTTGGAAGAAGTGAATTAGATTAGAGAAGAAATGACAATGAAGAGATTAAAGGACGGTGTCTATTTGCAGTGCAGGGTTTGTAGTTTGGCAGGGCTCCTCAGCACACATTCTGTTTATATTATGACACCAGTTAGACATGATTTCTGTGTCATTGCCTATGTTACGGAGCATGGGTCTGATAGAAGACGTCTCATGCATGATCTTTGGGAACTTGTATTTCACAAGGGCAGGGCTGGTGCCTGGGCCTTTTGACATGACTTTACAAGTGGAGAAAATAAGCCATAGAGCTTTTAGTGAATTTGGGAGCTTAGCAGCCAGATCTTTATCCAGCTTAAAAAAAAAAAAAAAAAAAAAAAAAAAAAAAAAAAAAAAAAAAAAAAAA
>Ga0065711_1042667_pt1 | contig 15224 bp, 8 predicted proteins | sample Hoacrofraction12_FD_59098 | JGI IMG/M metagenome (GOLD analysis project Ga0065711, IMG submission 59098) | Hoatzin crop microbial communities from Cojedes, Venezuela - Epithelial fraction 12 v2 (version 2) | ecosystem: Host-associated > Birds > Digestive system > Esophagus > Crop | place... | reverse complement strand
CCCGTCCTCCTGACCCCCACCCTGCAGATATTTAGAGGCATTTCGAAGGTCCCCTCGCAGCCTTCTCTTCTCCAGGCTGAACAAGCCCAGCTCCCTCGGCCTTTCCTGGTAGGAGAGATGCTCCTGTCCCCTCATCATCCTTGTAGCGTTCAGCGTGTGCTGCTGGCACCTCCCATGTGCTCTTCTCGGCTCAGATGTGTCACACAGCTTTCCCGATCTCCGTCATCTGACGTGTTGGGTGGCAAAGGTTAATGGCATGGCATGCAATGGTCGATAGCTGTCGACTACAATAGATATTGTGACAGCTTGCAGCAAGGAGGGGACAGGGTTTAAGTAAATTGGCTCGTGCTTTCTCTGCTGCTGTGTGTATGGTTTGTGTGCACCCATCTGAATCTCACTGCTTGTTCCTATTGTCCCATGTCCTCCTGCCCCACAAATTCAGGGGAGGGCGTAGAGCTTTGTGTCTACCCCACAGTATTTTATACAGAAATCACACGGTAAAAGATCAGAAGGAAAAAAAAGTAAGGTGAAGGAGAGGGAGGGAAAAAAATGTTCCTTCATGGTGCTTTTGTTTTCTAACAATGTTGACATTATGTGAAGTAACCGAGTATAAAATCTGCCTATCGTTTGGGAGCTGGTGTGCAGAAAAGATGCTATTATCTGAGCCTTTTATGCCTCTTTACCCTGTCTGGATCAGAGGAGATAAATGCGCAGATAGGAGCTGAGGCTCCTATCTTTATTTAAGCTGTCAGGTACTGCTACGTTATTTTATGCTGATTGTTATAGAAAGCCTCTACAAAGAGATATATGTTTCTATATTCCTCCAAGTTTCCTATTTTAATCTATAATTTAATAATAAAAGAGATGTATTTCCCTATATTATTTTTATTTGTAGTGTCAGTGTTTCTCTTTCACTCTTATTTTTCAAATAAACATTCACAGACACAAAGCACTTAAAATATGCACATAATCAATCTTCTCTGTTGTCTTTTGGGCTCCCTTTTGACTATTATTGCAGTCATACTTTAATTTGCACATTAATGCAAAAAACATTTTTAGTATAAAACAGGTTCCCCGTGGGGACAGCAGACTCACAGTGAGCACAGACGCATGAATGCATGGCCATGGTTTCATTCAAGCACGTTCCCACACCACTCCCACACCCACATGGTTCACACGTCTGAGTTTAAGCACATATACATGAAATGAGGAAAAAGCCACATCTGTCAGTGTGAAATAGTCAACAGAGCCAGGAACAGGTTGGTACAGGTTGCCCAGAGAGGTGGGAGATGTCCCATCCTTGGAAACATTCCAGGCCAGGTTGGACGGGGCTCTGAGCAACCTGATCCAGTTGAAGATGTCCCTGCTCACTGCAGGGGCATTGGACTAGATGGTCTTTAAAGGTCGCTTCCAACTCAAAGCATTCTGTGAGTCTATGAGTCTATGATTCTATGATTCTAAGTTTTGGCTTCTCCTGACCAAACAGTGCCTTGGCACAATTAGGAGGTACCATAGACCTAGGACATAGCAGTAAAGGTGTCTGTACTGGTGGAGCAAGGTGTAAGCATGTGGGCACAGGCAAGTGAGAATGTACCTTTTGACCCCAGGGCCAAATATTTTGTCCAGGCTTGTTATATGCAGTAGTATGGAGAGATCGCGAGATGCCATCAGAAGCAAGGGGCTGACCTTGGTTTCCAAGAAATGCTTCCCACCAGGAGTCAGCCATTTTCAGCTATTCCTCAGAGCAATGTGGATGCTTTGAGACCCAAGTTAGAACTGGGTCAGCAGTCAACAAACGTGAATAGGAAATATATGGGGCAAAGAGCTTTTCTTGGGTAAGTCCATGTTTGACCTCTTGCTTCTCCACAAGCATTGACAAGGACAGGGACTTTCTCTTCCTTTCTTCTGTCTGAATTTCTGTTGGTTTTACCTGTACATACACCCATGCAGCCTACTATTCAATAAGCCCAAAACTTTGTGAAAGGGGTTGCTGGAAAAGCAAGTGATTGACATATCAAAGGATAGGGAGAGTATTGATGCCCAAGACTGAAATGTGGGGGCCAGGAGGGGCAATGGAGATGCCATTCTAGGTAACTTACCAAAAGTGCTTCATTTCTAATCACAAAAGATCCAGAGGTAAACCAATCGCTTTGATGTTACATGAGATTATTAACAGATGCTGGAACTGACTGACCCATCAGAGCTTGGACAGTATCTTCCAAAATACTGAGGTGACTTCACCACATTAGGGCATTGAGCTTCCAGCAGGTTTCTGGCAGAGTTAGGTACCTTAGAAGGAGGTATGTCTTGAATGCCTAGGGGTCTGGAACCAGCTATCTAGTGTAGATCTTGGGTGAGTTTGCTTGAGTTGAGCCCATAACCATGATTTCTTTCCAGCTTGGAGAGAAACCTTCTCTAAGGTTTTTGACCTTACCTGCTTGAGACATTGGTGTAGACAGCAATCAAATGGCTCCAGACAGCAACGTAGGAACCACTGATGGTTGAAGCAAGCTCTTTTGAGTTTAACAAAGGTGCTTGAAAACATTTCATTTCACTTCTTCCTTTGCATAAATACGTCTTTCAATCATCTGAAGCCATTTAGAATCATTTGTCTTCTGGGAGAAAGTAGCTGCCTTCTGCTACAATTGTTTTTATTTTGAGGTTTAAGAAAATGTAATAGCCCTTACCGACCTCCAAATTTTCACTGAGCAGACAGCACAGCAGCAATTGGGAATAGCAGTTTGATTGACTTAAGAGAGTAGCTGGGCTGGACTGTGTGACCAGAGTATATCTCCCAAGGTGCAGAATGACCGTCTGGTGTGCAAAGTCCTGCTGAGGAGCCCAGCCTTCAGGAGAGAAGGGTAACTAAAGCCATTTGAACAATTCCCAAGCATTAACTTGGCAGCATTTCAGATTTCAAAATGAGACAATTAGTGGAAGTAGTATAGCCTCGATTATTTTCCTGTTATGGCAGAAAAAGAATCTGTGGAAAACTTGGGACAGTTTCTTACCAAGCGTGTTGAAATCATACCTAAAGGGGAGAGGGAAAATGAGGCAATCCCAACATTGGCCCAAAATCTCTTACTCCTGCACCATCCAGTACCCACCTCTGTCCAGCATCTTCTCAAGTTCATGCTATGGAAGCCATAGTAGGAGTTGCCGAGGTTGTTAGCAGCATTTTGACTCTATCATCTGGTCTGAAAAGAGTCTCTAATTTCTAAACCATAGGAGTTATATCTTTTAGGAAAAAAGAAAAAAGACAACTAAACAGCTATCTGAGGTATTCCTTCTGCTTCCATGTAAAAACTCCCGAGAGAAAAAAATTACATGGAAAAGCAACCAGGAGTCACTGGGTCTAACACAGACATGTCTCTATTCTAGTGTGGTTTTTTGTGTTTGGGTCAATATTAGTGTATCGAAACCTCAGAACATGCTACTGCTCTCAGGTCAACAGGGCTGCAGGATGTTTCTCGACCTCTGTAATTTCTCATAGCAACAGTGGGAGGGCTGTTCTTGGAGACGTATGGGACTCCAGATTCACGAAGGGACCAAGGGCACAAAGACTACCTTCTCATTCCTTCACACTGTGTTCAAAGCAAGGAGCAAAGTTTCTCTGCATCGCAGAAAAGCAGAGTTGGAAAGGGCCGTTTTGTCCTCTCCCTGCCAGTTCATAACTGGCGTTGAGACTGGAAATACGCACAGACTATCTTTTCCAGCACATTTCCCATGATCTAGGAAATTTCTGTAGTTCAAACTATAAACACATGCTCCTTGCACCCCCTGACACATGGAGACTATTCCTGCACACGCTGAGTGTCCCCAGCCACGGCCACACACACCCAACCATGCACACGAATGCTCTGTGTCCTTCAAGGACACAGCCACAGTGCAAAGCACAGGACAGGCTGAAGAACAGCCTGAAATGTTTTCTTCACTGGGGACCTTGCACCTATGTTGCCCGTGTTGCTGCCTGGCACCCAACTGGTGCACAGGCCCACCATATCTACACGGTGTTTTGGAAGAGCTTATGTGAGACCGAGAAGTTACCTTTTGTGGTCCTAGTCCATCCAGTCCACCGATGTCTCTGCCTCCACCTCCCAGAGAGGTCCATGTGGGAGTTGTTATTGGGACTGACAGCATGGACAATGAGTGTGTAAGGACTCAAGAGTAATCATAGTCCTACCAATGACCTGGACCTCTGCTGAATGGCACATATCCTGATTTGTGTTTTTCTCCTTATACAGACAGGGAAAATACATACATTTTGGCTTAACGCAGGAAATCAATCAAAAGCTTATGCATAAGAATGATGCAACTCGGTCCCACTGCAAACCTTGGTCCACCTCCACCCCTGGTAGTTCATGACAGCCAGTTTCTACCTGTGGTTGTGCCACGGGCCCTGAAAGGCTGCCTGTCTCCCCAGAGCCTGCTACAGTGAACCTCAGAGATCTGGTCTAATCAGCAGGTTTGCAGAGAAAATGAGATTTTTTTTCTTCCTGGCTGACTTCCAGCAGCACCAGCTCCAGCTCTCCAAGGCACATCTCAATTAATTAATACAGTCAAAACTTATTAGAGACAATCGTTGGCCAGAAATTACCCAGTCCTGAGTTCTCTTTGCTTTTCTCCTTGCTGCTTCTCACTGTTGCTTTCCTTCCCTCTGCCTTTCTTACCAGCGAAGCATGTCCTGGCAAGGCCTGATGTAGAGTGGGAGCTTCTTTAGTGTGCCGTGGAAGTTCGACCCTCCTCCTAGCCCAAAGCCCTGCTTTGGTCAAGGTTCCTGAGCAGATCTTGGTAGAGCCTGGCCAGAAACCATGCAGTCAGCTGAGGTTGGGTGGCAGCAGATTAACAGCAGTTGGGGGTCCCAGGGCCACTTCTGTCACCTCAGACTTGACATTGGTGGAATAGCAGTGAGCCATTTCTGTGAGACAAGAGGGACAGTGATCTAGAAAGTCTCTGTCATGGGGGCCACAGAATCCTGGAAGTGCTGCAAGCCCTGCAGGCAGTTTGAGATTTGACCAGAGAGCCTCTGAGGCTCCTAGAGAAAGGAAGGAGAAAGGAAGAAGGAAGGAAACAAGGAAGGAAACAAGGAAGGAAGGAAATAAGGAAGGAAGGAAATAAGGAAGGAGGGAAGCAAGGAAGGAAAGAAGGATGGAAGGAAGGAAGGACAAAAACCACACTCAAACCCAAAGCACACATCAACAAATAGAAACGGTGTCTGGTTTTGTATCATTAGCCACAGCTGCTGCAGACTTCCTTAACCTGATTTTTTTTGATGCTTTGGAAAATACTGAAGTTCAGGCAGGACAGGACATAGTCCTTAGGGGCAGTACTTATTGCCAAGGGAGGAAGGGCTGGGGCAATGTTGTGAAGATGGAAGCAGCAAGATCCCCTGCCTGCCATGAGATGCTGCTTAATTGAGAGCATGTGCTGGGGCTGGGGTTTGCTCCCCAGCTTAGCAGGAAGGGCCTGGGATACCTCAGGACCAGGAAGGTCTCCTTGTCTCACTTCCCACCCTGCAGCTGCCCCATGCATGAGCCATGGCCATGAGTCGGCGGTTTAGCGATGTCTGGGCACGCAGTTTGCAAGAGCCCCAGCTGCCCCAAGCCTGGAAAGTGAGGCTGTGGGTGGCGGGGAGGTGGGATGGAGGGTGGTCTGGGGTTCGTCTTCAGCAGGGAGCAACTGTGTCCAAAACCAGGCTGCTCTCTCTCAAAACAGCGGTGACACAGCAGGAGCAGAGGCTGCTTTGTGTCTGTGGGTAAATGAAAGACATTCTCTGGGGCTGTCAGAGCAGCACTTTTCAACAGCCTCAAATTATTATTATTATTTTCTTTTAACATGAATGCAAATATGTCAGCCTTTCTAGATGGCTTCATTAACTCCCCAGCACATCACTCAGAGCCTCACAATTCTTGTCAAGTACCTACATCCTCGTCCCATGTTCATTGCAGAGCCTGAATTCCTCCAACTCCATCTCATGAAGGAAAACAGGTTCGGGGTAGGATTAAAAAAATAACCTGAAGATAATATCAATTGTTCTTCTTCTTTACGGTCAATAAATAACAGGTCAGATACCTGCCAGAGTCACTGCGGCTTATACCCAGAGTAACTCAGTGCGATATGATGGGGATACAGGCAAAACCGGAGTCCCATCCTGGATTTTAGTGGGTTTGAGTTGAAAAAACAAGTGGGGTGATGCCGCATCCCCTCTGCGAGTGGGAAGAAGAAATCACTATCTTCCTCATTTTGCTTCTTCTTAACTGGAGAGAAGGGAAACAAGAAAAGTGCTGCAGGTACATTATTAAAGCTGATCAAACTTCAAACAAAATAAATTGACTAACAAGAAAAATTTATTTCCTTACATAAAAGTCTTCATTTGTCTGTTTCTTTTCATAAATGCATCTGGCTGTGTCTTTGAGCCTCAATACATGCCATTCACTTGCCCAGGAATTTAACCTACATTTTTCCCCAAAAAATTATCAGAAAGGAGATGTGCATCACTCTGCTGTGTATCTCATGGCCAGAGAACACTGCAAGCCTCACCCGTGTCTGATGCACCATTTTTTGGGCTGTCCCAGTGTCTGGATGTGCTCCCCTGCTCAAGCCTGGCCTTGAGACTCAGCATTTCTCCTTGAAAGCTTCAGCTTCTGGAATCAGGTGCTTATAGGAGAATTTCATATCTTTTCCCTGAGCAGCCATCTGCCATGCACGGGGCGAGGTGCTAGAAAGCAAAATGTAGAAGACTGTCATCCCATTCCTTTTGGGATGCAAAGAGCCCTTCCCTTGTGTTGATCCCTTTCAAGGTATGTCCAGGCTGCCTTTGCTTCTCCCACTGCATCTCCGTTGTCCTATAAGAAGATTCTTCTCCTCTCAGCCTTCAAAGCCCTCAAAACATTGGACAACTCAATATATTTCCTAAAGAAGTGAAGCATGGAGAGGTGGTTTCTACATCTCCTTTGAGGCTGGGGATCTCAGTTGAGAGATTTTTTGATATACTGTAAGAAAATACAATTGAAAAGGCAGTTCTGAGGAAAGCAAAGTCGTGACCAGCCACCCCTCATCCTGCTGCATTCTAAGACCAGTCAAAATAAAATGCTAAGGATTTGAAGGCACAGCACACAGACTGGCTCAAAAGTGCTGAGAGAGGATCAAAACCACTGCTTCAGATGTGGATGGAGAACACCATGCTGACTGATACACAGGGAGAGACAGTTTTAAGTATGTTTTAGCAGCAGTATGTCTAAAATGCTTAAGCCTTGATCTTCAGCTATACAAAACAGGAGTTGCAGGCTCCCAAGTCTTTGAAACTTTTTGTTTTCATGAAAGATAGGTACTCCAAAAATTACAGACTGTATTGGCAAAAGAAATGAAGAAAGACTGAGGTGCTAATTAAAATACCACAGTCATTATTTTGTTACTCATAAAGCCATGAAAGCTGTAGAAATCTCAAACCAAGCTTTATATTTGATGATGCAGTGATATTTTAAAGCTGAAGTAACTTTGGCTGCACTGGCTCATTATCAGCCGTTGCAGAACCCTACCTGCTTCCCGGAGGCTGTGAACCCTCCCGGTCCCTGGAGGCACAGAGGGCCATTTCTGGTGACCCTGTTCAAATCAAAGATGCTGTCGCACAGAGGAGGTATCAGGGTGTCTGAAAGCAAAGGCTTCTTTGGAGAGGTTCAGAGCACATGTTTATGGATAAAATTTTCTTAGTGCACTGGTTTGGAGCAGAAAAATGTGAATGGGATAAGAGATTGCCAGCCTTTTAGAAGCAAGGCTGGGAGCTGTAAAACCAGCTGTATATGGAAAAGCACGCAGAATTCATGGAGGAAGAAGGAGCAGTCTCCTGAGGTTAAACTCTTTCAACTTGAACTGTTGCAATATTCAATACTTTAAACTTTCAATACTTAAAGGGGACTTATAGAAAAAAGATGGGGATAGACATTTAAGGAGGGTCTGTAGCAACAGGACAAGAGGTAATAGTTTTTAATTAAAAGAGGGTAGATTCGGACTAGATATAAGTAAGAAATTTTTTACAATGAGGGTGGTGGTACACTGGAACATGTTGCCCACAGAGGTGGTCGATGCCCCGTCCCTGGAAACATTCCAGGCTAGGTTGAACGGGGCTCTGAGCAGCCTGATCCAGTTGAAGATGCCCCTGGTCACTGCAGGGGGGTTGGACTAGAAGGTCTTTAAAGGTCCTTTCTACCCAAACTGTTCTATGATTCTGTAACATTCATTTGATTGCGGCAGCCTTTGGGGAAAGCAACTCCCTGCCAAGGCCCCAGAGCCAGGCTTGGAGAGGGCACCTGCGACCAGATGCTGGTGGCTGCCATGGGGCTTATGACAGGGGCAAAGCTCAGACTCTGCTCACTAATCACCAGGAATTTACCCAGAGGCAGATGCTCTTTGCCTTTGACTTGTGTCTCAAGCCCTACTTGTGGATTTGAACTGGAGGAGAAATGGGCTTTGGAAGGGCTTAGCCAAAATGTTGTTGACATATCTGGGTGCGGAGGTGTTGACAGAGGTGTGGGGAGAAGCAGAGGAGGGTTTTACTGCTTCTTTCCAGTGCTACCATGATTTGGTTGGAAATTTTTCAGACCCTCACCTCTCCCCACAGTTTGAGCTCTGTAGTCATTGTTTTCGTTTTTCTCAACAAAAAAATTTAGCCTAATTAGTCTAATTTCCAGATGTAGCCAGCTGTATGCCTTTCATCACCCCCTTTATGTTATCTGCTTCATGGTCCCCTTCCCTGCCCAACTCTGCTCCCCACTACCAGCACTCATCTCCCACCCTGTGCCTCCCCGTACCTACCCAAACCAGCAGCTCCCTCCTGAACCACCCCAAACCAACGCATCCCTTACATGCAGGAAAGAGCTCAGCCACAGCGTTTGCAGAAGAATTCAGCAGAGGTGATACCAAGGTGGGAGGAGAGGAGGAACATGACTCGGCACAAATCAGGGTGTTACAGAAAGCTGTCAACTTTCCCCAGCCCACTTGCTACTAAACCCGTGTGTTGCTTGAAGAGAATCCACAAAACCTGCTTTGGAACAGCAGCGCTCGTACCATCTGTGTAAGATCCCTCTTGTTCATCAATCTGAAAGAAAACAAAGAATTTTTACTTTTAGAAGCATTTCTGGTTGAAGTTTATAAGTAGTCAGAAGTGCTTCTGGTGTCACTATCTTATGAAAGATCAATTATTCCAGATCAATCAAATGACCATGTAAATTATCAGCATAAAATTTAACAAGGTCATAAATTTTCCTTTAAAACATGCAGCTCTTTCCCACCAAAGCCCCAAGTAACAGAGGAAACCTTGCGCACTCCTGACTCACCTGATACAAACACCTTCATGTGTTTGTAGGAACTGCATCTGAGGCTCAGGTGGCCTCTGGCTTTGCGGGTTTTCTTTGCTTGTATTTAGACCTCAATGTGCAAATGTATTATTCTTTGGGTTTGGAATGGTTTGCAATATTCTTCGTATGACCTCAAAATACTTTGTTTGAGAAATGCTGCCATGCACAATTCCTTGTAAGCTACTGCTAAAGGAGGTTTTTATCTGCTCTGTAAGCAAAGATAGGAACCTTGGTTAGCACAGGCCATCCATGCAAAACCCAAGTGCTGTGTTTGCAAACTGAGCTATAATAATGGTTATAGCTATTCCAGGGCTGTAGCAGGAGCAGCTATTCACTCTGCGAGGTTCAGGTTGGGCAGAGGAACAAATGTGCTGAAAGCAGGGATTTTAAATTCAGCAACTAAACTAAACTGAAAAACCCAAGCCAAGCCAGTGCACAGGATTTAATGGGCAGAAATGGACACGGGCTGTGTGGGCACCTGCCGGGTTTGGGGGACTTCTCGGAGACCCCTCGTCTTCCACCCTTATTCTTAACATCTGGGAAAGCATCACCCCTTTGGTTAAAAAAAATGAACTCTTCATACTCCTTTAATAGCACATAAATACTGGGGAGAAGCTGCTGTTTTCAAGGTTATACCCAGGGGGCCTGTCAGACTGTATTTAATGCAGATTTTCTCAGCCACCCCGCCACCAGAAACATAATGATGTTTGAAAGGAAAAGGAGCATCCTTACGCTCCAGCAAAAGGGAAACTCTTTTTAATACTGCTGGTCCCTCTGCACTGGGGAGCAGGGCGGTGGTAGTCATCAGTCACCGGGATTTCTAACCTCGGTGAAAGCAGTGACCAGGGGGTGAGATGGGCAAAGGATTCTCATGGTTCACCGTTTAAGGGTCTGGGTTTGATGTCTTTTGTGCCAGTGGGTGAATGACTCCTGGCAATTTTCCTTGGGGCTGTTTGTGTTCGGAGTCTTGTTCTCCAGGTTGTTTTCTTCTCCGTTTGTCCCCAGGTTTCCACGTCCCAATGGGAAGCAGAGACTGCTCTGGATTGGTCTCTCCCCAAATCCAAAACCAAGCAGCTCAAAACCCAATATGATTTATATATTTATAATGTATTCCCTCACATTTTCACTCTTGTCTTCATTCTTTTACCCCTTAAAAAGTCTGATCTTTTGGCAGAAAGAGTGATACTGAAGATTTTGCTCCTAGTTGCAGTTGTCATGTGTCCCAGGGCTGTTGTTACATGATCACTCCAAATATCTCTTTATTTTTTCCCCTCAAAGTTCATTTTTTCCAAAATTTTGCAGACAAGATCCAGTAACAAAAGCCAAATAGTTAAATCATCCAACTCTTTTTATTTTTCCCATTTTCCTCTTCTTTGCGCAGGACAAGTCTGTTGGCATCACAAAACGTTATTTCCTTTTTCACCCTTTCCATATTTTTGTCTTTATTTCAGATCTTTTGAGGAGGCTTTTACAGTCTCCATTACACAACATTTGTTTTGCACATTGTATTGAACACCCATCAGTATCGTATTTATATTATTTAAAAAGTATGGGGAACTTTTATCCTCCTGAACGACTTTTCAAAGGGGACAGCCCTGGGGTCGGATGACTTTGAGTTTAATGGGAACAGTGTGCTGTGTATCTGAAAGTGGTAGTGGTGTTGACCAGGCTGAGCATGCTGTTCATAGTCCTGCTTTATACTTGTGTTTTTCCATGTCATGCAATGATAGTTGTCCTGGTTGCAGACATTTGTCCCACAATCTTCATTGTCTTCTGAAGACCTTGCTTTTAGCTGGAGGTGAAGGACACTATCAGAAGACATCTCAGTTTGTGGATATCTCTGCAGTAGCTATGGAGAGAGGGAGGCAGAGGCTCTTGTAATGTTGTTTTTGAAAGGATGACCCTGCACCTTAAAAACCCTCTTTATTTAACCCCTGCCGAGGAAGAAGGTTAGCAGGCTGGTAAGCCATCCCTTTGGGTGCCAGGTAGATAGAGGAGGGACAGAAGAGTGACAGACACAGGAGGGACACGGTAGCTGAAACCCTGCTGCCATAACAGAACGCCCAGAGACCCAGGGTGGAAGCTCCCTGATGCGAATTTCAGTATAAAGCACCTGTCAGAAGTAAAGTTGTAGGGATGGCATCCCCCTCCTGCATCTTCAATTGATGCTTATCCTCCTTGTTACTCTGTGGAGGATCACTTTCTATTGTTTTAAGGCTCGCTGGGTCTTATGGAGTAGTACAAGATGGCATCATGCAGACATCAGGTAGACAACCCGTGGAACTCCTCCTGCCTTGCGTAGAAACCACTTTTTGCTCAGGTTGTCCACAGGAATGAAATATAGCTAAAGACTGGAAAGGTATCAGAGAGTATTATCATGCACTGTCCCATTTTCGTAGTCTTCCACAGGCATCTTCTGCTGGTCATTGCTGCACCCAGGCTGCAGGGTGAGATGCACCTTTGAACGGCTGCTGCTGTGCAAATCTGGGTCAGAGGAGGTTAAACAGCACTTTGTGGGTTCAGCGTGTGATTTAAGGACAACAGAGCAAAGGTCTGTCCAGCATGACCCTACTCTGTGCTCCCAGCTTAACATCATCAGCAGCTTAAAAACTTCCTAACTCAGGTGCTGTATCCAGTCCATCCTTTTTAACATCTCCAGTGGAAGCGGCAGCTTCATCCCATTGGGACAGGCGTCCCATCCAGGACTCCAGCTTTGCTGCTCATTTTCTGTTCAATTCCAGTCCAAGCTCCAAGGATGGACAGAGCTAAGCCTGCAATTTGGTGATGGTGGAGCTGGAACAGCGAACCCCAAACCGTTGAACGGACAGCTTCAGCCTCCCTGGACTCATAGTTCCTCTGCGTCCACCACCCTGACTTTACAAGAAATTAATTGCAAGCAGCAATCCACCCATGCTCCCCAGAGCAGATGCTGGGGGAAGAGCGGCTTGGTGATGCTGGCAGGATAGGCTCTGTTTGAGCACGAGCCCGGTCTTGTGGCGCAACCCTACAGCATCTTCCCAGCCTGGCAGGGAGCGAAAACGGATGGACAACAGATGGAGAAACGAAGCCAGCAGGAGGAGAAAATGTTTTGAGACGAGGGAGGAGGAGGGGAGAAGAAAAAATGCAAACAGGGGGAGGGAGTCAGCATGTTAGAAGAAGACATGGTTTGCTGGGATTACGTTCTTTGGGGTATTCAGGCCCAGGGTGCTTTCTGATGCTAATCAGGCAGGTGAGGGAAGAAGGAAGATCTAAGCCTCCCTCCTGGGTAAGAAGTGATGTGATATCTTTGCTAAGTGAGGAGGGAGAAAAAGCACTGCTGCCTGAATTCGATGGCAGCCTCTCGCAGCATGGAGCCCAGAGACAATAACTGGGGGCAGGAGGGATGGAGGGGCAGGTTTTAAAGAGCTCATTTGTACGCCTGGAGTCAAAATACTTCTTAGTGTCTCTGATCAAAGTTAAGAATGAGCATTTCTCCAGGGGAAAGCTAATAACTCCTCTCTTGAGTCTGCCAGCCCTGTGCCGTCCCCCTCCCACCCCAGCCCAGCTGCTCTGTCCCCACTGAGGTGGGTGGACTGGTCCTTACTGGGCTGTCTCAGGTTGACTCAAGGATCGAGGTGAAAAAGTGGAGGAGTCCAGCTTTTCCAACATGCTCAGGGTGGAGAGATGCCACAGGACTTCATGGCAGCACTGGGAAGGACTTTTCCCAGCACGTGTGTGCAGGGAGGGATGCGATGGGGCTTGAATGGTTGAGATTGGGGTGGATTTAAAGGGGCTTTTATAAACTTCCATAGAATTTTTTTGTTAGCACTGGTCTAATTTTGGTCCCACATAGGGGACAATTACTATTTTGTTCCGAAAAAAGCTTTGTCAACTTACCCCTGAAGCCTTTGATATCCAACAGGGAGCAAGTGCATCATGACAAGTTACTCCTTGTTTTTTTTACGTTGTTCAAAGCGATCCTAGGTCTTGCAAGAGATCATGAGCACCAGCTTCTACCCCCAAATAACTGATTTTCTCAGGACCCAAACATCATTTGCATCTGCTGACTTGAACAGGAGAAACAGGAGCAACTTCGCAAGACCCCAACTTTGCAAAGCTGCCTCATGTAGTGGTTTGTGTTTGATGACAAGTGTTTTTCCTTCAATGACTGAATAAACTACCTCGTGCTGACACCATGGACCTCAAACAGGCCCCAAGGCTGAGACCCAGTTGTGAGATAACAGAATGAGGAAGGATGCGAGCGAAAGCAGGAAAGGCGAGGTGGTCTGGAAAGTCTAAACGAGTACAAACAAGAAAAATAAAGCTTAGCTTTGTGAGTCTGGAGTTTGTGCTTGTGCAAAGAGCAGCAGTGCAGGACCTATGCACACTTGGCAAGGGTGGAAGGAAGGAGTGCTTGCTGTCCTGGGATTAATTTAACTCATGGAAATGGGATCCCAAACAAACAAGCTGATTTCCAGTGTCCAGGGGAAAAGAAAAAAAAACCACAAATCAAAAAGTACAAACTCCAAATACACCCACTACAGAGAACTGCAGTGATATATAAATAAACATAGGTGTATCCACACCCAAACGCCCGAATTCCCAGCTAAAATCTTAGCTCTTCGTACCTGTATTTATGAGGATTCTCTGCTGATTCATGTCTGCTGAAGTTCTAGCTCAACAGTTTGAAATGGCCAGCATTCCTTATAAAGATAAAGGCTTTTCTTCCCCCTATCCACCTTCCCACCAGGATAAAAGATTCCCCTGCATAATAATTGGCCAAAATGGAAATTGCACACGTTTTTGCCTAAGGTATGCACAGCTGAGCATCTGCGGTCTCAGCTGGGAAGTTTGATTTTATTCAGCCATTCAGCCTGGGTGCTCAATAAAAAATGCAAGAGAAACAACAACAAAAAATCAAAAATCAAAGGGCAAAGGAAGGTAATATTGCTGCCAGCTAAACAGTTCCTTTTAATCTGGGCTCCATCCTCCTCCTTCTGAGGGGGAACGGTGGTGTTATTAAAGTCAGATGAGAGGGAGAGATGGGATCCTAGGTGTGCAGAGCTGGAGTGGTTGGAGGAGATAAGATTTAATTTTCAGAGGCAGAAGCTGGAGCCTTGTTGTTGCAGAAGGGGGGGGTGTGTGTGTGTAGGGGGGAGGCTATGGCGAGCAGGAGAGACATTTAAACTTTGCTCGGTATCAGCATGGGGCAGTGCAGGGCTGGATCTGTGTGGTCAGCCAGAGGCAGACCCAGCTGGAAAGAAAGAGAACTACTTGTGTGGTTTTTTGGATGATGATTTGTTCTGAAAGCTTCATTATTGGGGAGAGGCGGGAGCTCCTAACGATACAGCCTCTGCATCCTTTATGGCATCCCAAGGCATCCAGAGGGCACGGAGCACCTCTGTACGGGCATGTGGATCCTGCCCAGTCTCTCCACTGGTTACAATGGGAATTGAGACAGCTGCTCTGTGATGCTGAGCTCCATGCTCCAACCCCAAACTGGTAAAAGATGTTCCTTCTTGCTTGTGACAATGGGATTTCCCTCTCCTGGTCCCTGCGGCTGGTGGTGGTTGGAAGAACCTTCCAGGCGGCTGAAATGCTCAAGGACGTTTGGCCACTTCGCCAGTTTGAGAGGAGGGCTGGAAATACATAGCGCAGTGCAAGCCCAAATTTTCTAGACAGATTGAATCCCCGGACACCAAATAAGCAGCTTGATTTGGAGAGGTGCTGACCTCCCCGCTTCGATGCCTTGACATGGAGTCCTGCGTCCATCTCTGGAGCCCTCAGCACAGGACAGAGCTGGAGCTGTGGGAGCGGGGCCAGAGGAGGCCCCAGCAATGATGCGAGGGCTGGAACCCCTCTGCTGGGAGGAAAGGCTGGGAGAGCTGGGGC
>Ga0065711_1042666_pt1 | contig 15224 bp, 18 predicted proteins | sample Hoacrofraction12_FD_59098 | JGI IMG/M metagenome (GOLD analysis project Ga0065711, IMG submission 59098) | Hoatzin crop microbial communities from Cojedes, Venezuela - Epithelial fraction 12 v2 (version 2) | ecosystem: Host-associated > Birds > Digestive system > Esophagus > Crop | place... | reverse complement strand
GACAAGGGGCAATGGGCACAAACGGAAGCAGAGGAAGCTCCAGCTGAAGATGAGGAAGAACTTCTTCCCTCTGAGGGTGACGGAGCCCTGGCCCAGGCTGCCCAGGGAGGTTGTGGAGTCTCCTCTGGAGATATTCAAGACATGCCTGGACAAGGTCCTGTGCAGCCTGCTCTGGGTGACCCTGCTTTGGCAGGAAGGTTGGACTGGGTGACCCACAGGGGTCCCTTCCAACCCCCGCCATTCTGTCATTCTGTGATTCTGTGATTCTGTTAATCATGCGCAGAATTGGGACCTGCTCTGATGAGCTGCACCAGGGGAGCTCTGAGCACCAGGGATGAAGCTAATGCAAGACAAAGTCTAGCAGTGATGATCATCTGATCTCTCATATCCACCCAAAATGTGCCGTAGCATCTACTGAGAGTGTTCAAACACAGACAGGAGTACAATTTCACCTCCCAGCAGCACATCCCCTTCAAGCACTCTCAGCTCAGGGTTTTTCTTTACTTCACTGCTGGATCAGCCACCTGAAATACAAAGCGGAGGTACTTTGTCCAGACTGCACCTGGGGTTGCCTGGACTTCTTGGAGGAGGGCTCAGCTGTAAAACTCCAAGCCACCAGGAGAGCGCTGCAAAGCAGCTGCTGCCACTCAGCTTTAACATCTGATTTCCCTCTTGATGTCCAGGCTGGGCTTCTTGTTTATTTTTCTTCTCTGTTATTGGCCTTGTTCACTGTTCAGGCCCGTAACTTATCACAAGAGAAACATCGCTCATTTTTATTATTATTATTAGGGTTTTACAGTGCTTTAAACCACAGGGGGAAACCTGCTCACGTAAAAGTCCAGGTGGAGTTTGGGGGAACGACGGATGGATCTGCAGGGGAGGATTTGCCAGGGAGGGGACCAGGGGCCGGGCAGTGATGCTGGTGGAAGCAGGTGCCCAGCAAGTGCCCAGCATTGCAGCACCCGGGCTGTATCGCAGCCGGTGTCGTGACTTTATTCTCCTCTGTGCGCGCGTTCAGTTTAAATGGGAACCACAAATCTGCTGTCTTCAGACTTCCCAGCGTTGAGTTGACAGTCTAAGCCTGGCTTTTTTTATGCCTCTTATTTAATAACATAGCAGTAGCTCGGTTAAAACAATGCATCTTGCACAAACGCAGCAATTCTCTAATCAAGCAGTGCCGGCAAGGTTTTGATTCCATTTTTCACATGATTTTGCCGTGAAAAGGAAGAAAAGTTCACAAATCTGAAGCTCAGGGGCCGTTTGTAATTGCACACTTGTGAAAGCGGTTAGTCTCTTGATTTGGGGCAGGACGGCGTCTCTGTGCTTCCCTCCGGCAGGAGGGTGTGCGGGTGGGGACAGCGGTGGGGACAGCGGCGTGCAGCCCGGTGCTGCTGGGGTGACCATGCCCCAGGGGCCGCGCGGTTTGGGGACCCGGCAGCCCACCTTTTGCAGGGCTGCGAGCCCCAGCGGCGTCTCCAGAGCTGCAGACGAGGAGGTGGGAAGCTGTAACTCAACCCCCAGCTTTGCGATCTCCTGGTAACGATGAGTCTGTTTAAACCTCCAAGATTTTTTTGAGAGGAAGCAATGTTTGCTCTTTTGTTGGTTTTTTTCCCCTCTTGTGTTTTGACAGTTTTGTTTCACTGGGGAACTTTTATGAGGAGCATTTTATTATTTTACTATGTTATTCATCTGCATTTTAATTGCACTCAATAAAACTTGAAAGCTCCCAGCAGAGAAAATCTTATAGTGCTTTCCATCCTGTCCCACTGGGGACGAATTGCTGGGGTCATGTCGTTTGTCAACAGACAGGGCTGAGCCCTTTGTAAGGAACACGCTGGTTTTCCTGAAGTAGAAGAGTAACAACTTTTAATTGGTGCTGTCAAATGGTTAAATTTAACCCGCCTTCATTTTGGGGTAGCAGGGTGTGTATTGCAGGGAGCAGGTATTGTTTGGAGGCAGGACAAGTAAAAGACCCGAGAGCACCAAGCTTTCTTGGGTGAAATGTGTCATCTCAAAATCCCTGACAATGCTGGTACCCAAAATATCGGGGGGAGCATCAGTGCCCCTGCAGCAGCTCCGCTTTGCATCCTGCCCTCTACGCCACCAGCGCTGCTTGGGTTTGGGTTAACTCTGCAGGGAATTGTTTAAAAACCCCTGTGCTGAGTAAGGTTGGGTTTAGTTTTGCTCTCTTGGCTCAAAAAACTAAAATTCCCGGCTAAATGCCTCCAAGCAAATCCCTGAAGGACTCCCCTGCGATGCTGCACAGGGTTTGGAAAGCATCTCCCCACACCTTTGCCGTGGGAGCGCGGCCGAGGGGCTGAGCCCACCCTGACCCCAGTTCCTCACCTGCCCAGAGCCAGCCGGCACCGTTCAGCCCCACGGTGCCACCAGAGCCGGCTGACTCTGCACGCATGCAGGAAAACCATCAAAAATCCTCCTGCGTCTCAGGGTTAGACCTTCAGGTCTCCGTGCTCGGGCTCTGTGCATGAGATGTGGAGCTGGTGCTTGGTTCCTTGCGAGCACAGGCCAACATCTTGCGCTTGAAAGATTATGGCCTGTAAATCACCTTACCCTCCACCTTTCTGTGGCTCTCTGTTGTCTGACAGTCTCTTTCTCCTTGTAATTATTAAAGCAAAAAAAAAAAAGGCAAGTTAACTTTTGCATGCAGAAAGTAAAGCAGCTCAAATTGCATCCAGAAAAAAAAAAAGCAGTCTTCTATTAAAACATTATCCATCCACTCCTTCCCCCCACCCCCAGCTGATATTTAAGGGGATCAGAAGCAGAAATGCAAGGCAGCATTTAAACCAGCCTGGCTGCTAGCTCCAGATATTAGTGCACCTGTGTTTCTCATCAAACGTGCTACCAAAAGGACTGGTTAAAAGTGCTTTGATCTGACTTTAAATATCCCCAAACATCAGGAACTGGAGGTATTTTAATCTGATTTTACTGGAACTGCGCCGATTTAAGGAAAACAGAACCCAAAATTAAGTTCATATTTTCCATCAGTCCCTGGGGTTTGGAAGGAGGAGATTTTGACTGTGAGTGGCGATGGCAGGGGAACAACCTCCGCTCTCCACTATCTCTGCGCTTGGCAGTCGGTCACAGCAAGGCAGGAGCACCTTCGGAGCAGGACTCTGCCATCAGCTGCTGAGAGCAAGAAATTTGGTGCTCCGTCCTTCCTTCTTTTTTAGACTTTTTTGCGGGTTTGTTTCTTTAGTTTCTTTCTCTGCTGCATTTAAACTCCGAGTTTACCTCTGTAACTATAAAGTACATGAGATGTTTTCACGTGCTGTCCTTCATCTCCTCATGCAAGAGGACAGTGTTTCTTGTCCTCAAGTTTGAACACAATTTCTCTGGTGCAAAATCCTGAGCGCAATTTAAATGCTTAGGACCTGATCTCACCTCAACCTGCCTTACTCCATCCCATTTGCCCCAAGGGACTGCTAGAAATCCTCTCTCCGTCTTCCCCATCCAGCCTGCAGCCCTCCAAGTGTGGAGATGTTCTCCAGAACGTCAGTGGCCTCTCGTTAGCTCCCAGAGATGTTTGCAGAGGAGTCTGGCAAGACCGAGCCCAGAGACCCAAAAAAAACCCCATTTGTTTCCTGCACATCCGATTTTCCCTTCTCTCTGCTGTATCTGTGCAAGGCAAAGCCGGGCTTTGACATGACCCTATTATTAGCTCCTTCTCTCCTGCATCAAAACCGCCGTCGGTGTCACCTGGCAGGACCCCAGTGATGTGGAGCTGGGGATTCAGCCTGGAGAACAGCTTTAATAAGGAGTATATTCTCAGGCTACCTGCTCAGCAGATGTTTCTGGTCGTTTTGTTGTATGTTTACTTTAATTCTGTTGCTAATGTGCCTTTTATAATGTCTTCTGGCAATACTTCTAGACCTGCACTGCGTGGATGATGGCCTGTGTTGTTGGAGGCAAAGCTGGGGCGGCTCTGAGCTGTGTTATCTTCAGATCTCTCCAGTCAGATTGAAGAACTTGCTAAAACACTCAGCTGTAAGCTTTATTCCCAGGACAGCACGGGATTTTCCCAGTGCCTCTGTGGGTCTCCGTGCTCCTCTCCTTGCCCTTGCAGGAATTGTTGCATCCTCCTGCAAACCCTTCCAAGACCACCTCTCCCAGCCACGGCCAACAGGACCAAGCTGCAACGTGCTGCAGATTCCCTTTCACTTCGTTGCTGGATAAAAATCCTTGACTTTAAAAAGTAGGATTTTTCAAGCCAGGGAGGCTGGCTGAAGCCGCAGGACAGAGAGACATAGAAGCAGAGGAAAGAATGAGACCACTCTTGGCGTGTTGGTGGGCTCATCAGAAATAAGATGCATGCCCAGACAAGACAGGCTGAAAGATTATCTCTCACTCTGAAAGAGGAAAAAAAAAGGAGGGAAAAAAAAAAGAGAGACTTTTCTTTTCCCAGTGGCCGATTGTTTGGCTGGACATTGATGGAGAGCTCGGGCTCAGATAAAGGCTGGAGGGTTGGCAATAATATCAAAAAAGGCAGTCGGAGTTTGGGGCCAGCCAAGCTGTCATTTCCTAGTACTGCTGCTGCTGTCATCCAGCCTTCTGGGGCACTGAAGAGGCTGGAGCGAACTGCTAAAAAGTATTTTAAAACATAAAGTCAAACCCTTATTCCAGAGCAGTTCTCTCCTCCAGCTCAGCCTTTTCTTGGATATTGTGCTAAACTTCAGCATTTGATGAAAATAAAAAAAAGAAAAGATAAAACATATAGGTAGAAATCAATTGAGACTTAAAACACTGCGCCACGAAAAAGGCTGCACTTTACTGTTGTCTTTCTGAACTCTGTGAAATGCTGGGAAACTGTTTTTAATAAACAAGAGTTCAAACAGTGGGGCTCCGTAGCCAACAGTCACGCCTTAAACTCTAAACTTTACATGAAAACTCTCAGATCCCTTTGAACTCTTTTTTTCCTCCCTGGCAGAGGATTCCAGTGTTTATGCATTTTTTTTTTGAGATTGCTGGCGGGATCATGAGGAGGGTTTTAATATTTTTTTTAAACAATCTCCTGCCTTCAGAAACCATTAATGCCCACTAAGAAACATCAAGGCATTGCTTTGAAGTGCCTTCTGGCTACAGCCCTCTTACACTCTTTGGTTACTGTGCAATCAAATAATTAAATGGAGTCTAAAAAAATTCTTTTACCTGGTAATTAAACACCCCGTGTTGGACAGTTGCAAGGGTTTTTAAAGGCATTGCAAATCTACAAAGACTTGAAACACAAAAGCACTACATGCTGCTAGCATAAGCGAGTAGACACTTTCTCCCTCCTTTGGCAACCTGTCAGGGCGGCGAGGTAAGAGCTCGCCCTCCTCTCCCCGGCTTCACCGAGGTCAGGGCAGTGAATCCTGGAGAAGAAAGGACAGAGCCGAGAGTTATAAATTAGCAAAGCTAAACTCTCGAATTTATTTTTTTTTTCCTCATTTGTTTGTTTGCTTTGGAATAAACAGTAAGGAAGCAAAAGTTGGAAATAGTATTTTGGCTACTTCATCAAATGTTGAATTATGGGCCGGAGGCCATCCCAAAAGGCCATGAAGCCCAATTTGGACACGAGCTGTCTCTGAAGGCGTTGGGCGTTTGGCTCCGAGCAGCGCGGTGGCTCTCGGGACAGGACGGGCATGCCGGGTGGCACGGGGGCACCCATGCCGGGCCATGGTCAGCAGGGCTCCTTCCAGCTCATCCTTTTCTGGAAGGCTGTGGAAGAACAAGGGCATTTTGGTGACAGCTTCAAAAGAGCAGGGCGGGTATTGTGATGGGGTGTGTTGCGATCCGATGTCCAGTAATAATTCCCTGTCTGGGAGGACAGGGAAAAGGCCACCTCCTCCACTCCCGCGGAAACTTGTCTCCCTTCAAGGTACCCTTTTGATGGAAGCCTTCTGAAACCTGGTTGTTTCACTTCCCAGAAGTTAGCTGAGAAAGTTTTCTCTGGTTCCAACCTAAATTGGCCCTTCCTTCCTGGAGCTCTGCTTTGATCTGAGGATTTGAATCTCAATGCAAAACTCGGTGCTTTGCCTGGTTTTTGCATGGCAACAACACGGGGCAGGATTTAACCCCTCCCCAGCCGTGCTCCCCACCTATGCGCTCCATCAGCTGCCCCCTCGTTATTCCCAAATCATCTCTGGGTACCAGCTGCTTCTACAGCATCTGGCCCGGGTGCGGTGCCTGGTCCCCACACCCTGCCCTTTGCCTCCGTCCTGCTGGGGCTGGCGGGAGGTTGGGTGGTTGGTTGGTCCCCGAAGGCAAAGACCCCTCACCCACCCTGTAATCCTTTAACATTTGTACCTGTAGAGGAGAGACACTTCGGTTTGCAGCTTGCTGTGAAAAGTTTGGAAAGGAGGTGGTGTTTGTAGGGCTACCAGAAACCTTCAGGGACGTAAGGATTTTAGGAAACAAGAGCTTTGGAAAAGGCAGAAACCTTTTGCTCCAAGTTCTGCCAGGCTGCTGCAGCCACCTGCAAATACTTTGAAGGGGTGGAGAGTTTTTGCTGGACTCGTTGGTCTTCACATTTCAGGGCTGGAAGAGACCTTGAGGGGTCAGCTGGGCTCCCTCGCAGGGACGATGCTGAGGCTGCAGCGCTGCTCCCGGAAGCAGCTCTGCAAGCAGGGGGAAAGGGAAGAGCCAAGATAGGAGCATCCCAGCCATGCACCCTGTTTATCCTTTGACTTTTGAAGGATTTGGGGGGGAAGAGAGCTCACTTTGAGCCCACACAGCAGAAGGCAAGAAGAAGGGGAAGGCAAGGAGAGCTGCCACGCCGGTGGGAGCGGGAGCAGGGAGTGCTGCGACTACAGATGAGGAGGCAGCGCTGGCGACGTGCATTAGGAATGATGAGGCGGTTGTTTCAAAGCAGGATGAACTGTAGGGTTCAGAGATGTTCCAGACTCCTGCAGGGCCCAAGACAAATGTTGAAAGGCAGAATTCCCAGAGGGTCTTTCTGTTTTCTTTTTAAAAAATAAAATAATAAAAAAAAAGATCTACCTGTCAAACCTTATGAAGCGACGAGCTGAATTAAGGAAGGCAAGACTTAATGGGCTTTCTTCCCTAAAAATAGATCTTCTCATGAAGGAGATGAAGGGCATTGCCCAGGGAGGTCGGCCAAAATTGTCTGAAATTATGCTATCACCTAGATCTGATGTCCAAAATTAGCCTCGTTTCTCGCTACGTGGGTTCAATGCTCCCTGAAGATTAAACGCGTCATAACACTCATTAAGTTTAAAGGAGAGGCTAAAACATATGGCATGCCACGGTTTAAATGTTAGAAGAATTCAGCCTGGGACTCTTCATTGTGATTAGTAATACGCTAATGAAAGCAAGGGGGCAAGGAGTGTGTGTGCAGGGCTGCGCGAGGGGGCTGGGCAAGGCTGCGGGCGGGAATCGGGGCCGTTGCTGGGACGAATGGAAAGGACCCGAACCAAAGCGGCTTTCACCATCCAGAACTAGTCTGATCTTTTTTCAGAAGGGGAAGGAAGATGATTTTCCTGAAGTAATCCTCCAGCCTCTTCTGTGTGGGTGTTTTCTGGGCTCTGTGATTAAAAGAGAGCATTTGAAAGCAATGGGATAGGAACCTCGTTTAAAGACTGAGTGTTCTTTCCTTTTTTCCTTTTTAATTAATCTGAGGTTGCTACTGGAGTGGAGCAGTTGGGTGAAGGTGTTTGAGGAACATGAGGTTAATGCAAGGTGAATGAGGAAGCGAATAAAATTACCAGTATGAGCCCAGCAAAGTGTGAACCGGCAGATGCTCCAGCCCAGCCGGCGCACAGCCGACTCGTGGGTTTAGAGGGAATAAACTCCCTGGGTGGAGGGGGGAAAACAGCCTCAGGGGGAGTCGGGAAAGGCTGGGGGGAACCGGCAGCGCTGCTGATCCCGGCACCTGAGAAAAGGAGGGAGTTTTGACGGGTCTTCAACGCAAAGCACGCTGCCCAATACTGGCACCGCTAAAAATAACTTACGGTCTATATTCATCGAAGGGAGGTGGGATTTTGTCACTGGTTTGGGGTCTTTGTTTTACCATTTGAAAAATGGATTTGCAGAAGAGCACTGGAAGGATATGGACAGAGTTGATGTGCCTTGGGATGCCATCAGAAGTGAGTTGCAAAGGGCGGGAGCCTGCCGTCCCCTCCGACGGCACAGAGGGGCTGCGGGATGCTGGCACGTCATTTAGCCTGTGCATTGGTTTCCTGGAGAAAGGATCCCCAAGTTATTGCTGCCTGGCCCCTGTGTCCACTAACGATGGTCCTCAGTGCTGCAGGAGGCAGCCAGCACCTCTCCTCCACCCCTCGCTTCCAGGGGGGCTGCCGGGAATTTGGGAGTTTAAGTTGGTTTTACCAGTTGAGACCACCGTTGGGTGTAGGTTCGGGTATCAGGGATGTGTGTCCATCCTGCCGTGGGGCTGGGGCTCCTCGTCCCAATGCACACACCTCTTCCGACTGCCCCGCGGGGACGGGACGTGCCAGCGCGTTTGTCAGTGCGCTCGGTCACCAGCACTGTGACTGCCTCTTGCTCTCGCACCGAACGCCGGGGACTGAAAAATCGGAGATGGAAATCATGACTTGAGGGGGTTGGTAATCTTATTTTGTTCTAAGCTCGTGATTTTGGGGGCAACCTCGTACATGTTTTCGATATTGATGTGGAGTTTTTGCACCCTTTGAGCCAGGCAACGCCAAACATTCAGGGTAGAAAGAGAAGAACAGAACATGTCACCCGTATCTCCCCGACCTGCCTGCCAGCAAGGGCTGGGATGCTTTCTGCATCCAAATGCAGCCTATTTTTTGCTGAGAGAAGCAAAACGCACATTTTCAGGGTCCTTGTCCCCACTCATCTCAGAAAGGGGAACTGACCCCACGGCTGCCCCCTCCCCAGCACAGCCCAGCCCCGCTCCCCATCACTTCAAGCCTTTATTTGGGACCGAGCAAGACCATTGCTCGTCACCACATGCCCCCAGCAAACCCCAGCTGTGAAACACTTGAGAAAATGGGATTTTTTTCCTCAAATAAAGCCTCTAGGCAACGCATGCCCATGGTTCCCAGCTTGCTGCTCCCTCCAGGCGCCGTGGCCCAAGCGCTCCCGAGGACCGTTAAAGGTCCATCAAGGCGTTTTAATTGGGCAGTAATGAGGGCCGGTGTTTTTGTTGGACCGTGACCCAGCCTGCAGAGCAGACGCGCGGCTTTGAAGCTCGCCCGGCCATCACTTGCCCCATCGATGCTGCTGCTGATCCACCGCACCACAGTCTGACGCAGGCAGGTTTGCCTTCCTCCGTGGGTGTTGTGGGGCTTAGTGAATGTTTCCAGCGTGCTTTGAAGTTGAAAAATGCTCTAAGTGTTAAGTATTAGTGTGATTTAAGCGTGTGGAGCGGTTTAGGGCTCGCTGCCGCCGTCATTCCTGCAGCGCTGCAGTCCTGCTCGGGTTTGCTTTTGCATGGCCGGCTCTTGCTGTTGCTGTTCCTCCACTGGAAAGACCCAAACCGGGACATTTCGGGTCCCTCCTCAGGAAGGACCCAAGCCGGGACATTTCGGCAGGTACTGTAACACTGCAAGCAGCTCTGCGGGTGCTTTTTCTTCAGCGTGAGTTTACATAGCTTTCGTTGAACCTGATAAACTTAAGCTAAACTAAAAAAAACCCCCACTTGGTTCAAAATAAGGTTCTTCCTCCCTCTCCATCTTCTGTACCATTTAAAAAAATATTGGTTGGATGTTACATTTCTTCAGCTGTAACTGTAGAACTTTCCCACGCTGCCTCTCCAGTTAGCAGCTAACAAGCCAGACCTGTAATCACGATCTTTCTCCCGAGACAAGCTAAAAAACAAAATGTTTCTGAAATGATGAAGGTAGGTGAACATTTTCAGAGTGTCACATATTAAGGTGGTGTCTAACGAGCTCCATGTCCCACTTATAATTGAAACAGAAGAGAGCATTCACTTTTCATTCATTTTTAAAAGACTATTCAAATACCCTTTCATCTCCGCTAAACAGCCTGCCATGTATTTGAAGCCATTTTATATTTTGTTTCTACAGACATCCAAAAAACAGAGGTGAGTATTTTGGAACATTGATAGAAAGATGCAAAGGCTTGTGAGGCACTGAATGGCTTCAAGCTGCCTCAAACACATTCATCTTCCCAAGAAGAATTAGGCACAGTGTGATTCATTTTAATAGCAGAAGAAAAATAATACTACGATGTAGTGCTAAGTTCCCAACCTTTGATGGTAGACTAAAAAAAGAGAGAGAGAGGGGGAAAAAAAATCTTTCTTCCCTTATGTTGTTGAAGTCTCCCTACACCCATCCGTTATGTCCAGCTTATCAATTAAGATGAACCCCATGAACTTCAGATGGCTTTTCTAAAACAAGGCACCATCCATTTAAATGTGTAAAACTGCCTGCAGCTCCCTTGAACTGCAGGCTTCAGTCCCGAGCTCTGTGTACTCGGTGTGAAGTTGAGCCCTTTGATAGAAGTTCTACTGATGTTTTAAATGAAGTCTTCTCATACACACAAAATAACCCAGATAATTTAAAACCTCATAGAAAAAAATAGGGTGGGGAGAGAGAGAGAAAAAACCCAAAACCCTAGCTGGAGCCATTGGTCTAGCAAAAGAAAAGAGGCTGGCTTTGGTTACCAACCGGACAGACCAAAAGCGTTTCCACAATTGCTTTCCCAGGGTTACTTGCTTGAGCTGGGGAAGGTCTGGGCGACAGCTGGGACACAAATCCATCCCTGGTGTGGGCAGGTATGTCCCTCAGGAACAAATTAAGCTGTTTTGGCTATAAAATAGGTTTTTTACCACAAACGCTGGCGACAGGGAAGGCGCCTGGGTAAGAGCTCCCCAGCATCCATCCGTTGCAGCTCTCCCCGGTTCCCCTTGGCCAAAGCAGCCACAGGAGCCAGGGCTTTACAAAGCCAGGTTGTGCTCAGGCAGGTGATGTGGGGGGGTTAAGCGAGCCCAGAGCAGCCCCAGCTCCATCGTGCCCAGGCAGGGCTGTGACCCCCTCCATCGCCTAATGACGGAGCCCTCCAACGCTTCGCAGAGCTCCGGTCCCTTGGAACACCACACCCTGCCTGAACCACCCCACTTCACAGAGCAGGGCCCCGCTCCTCTACTCACCCAGTCTTTCCCCACCGGGCAGGCTGGGTGGTGCAGGCGGACTACGCTGAATTTGTAGCTGAGTTACTTGACAGAGCTGTAAATGATTTACTCCTTGCTCTGAAGAGCAGCCCCAGCCTCTGCCTTGCCTACTTGAGCCGCCACCGCTTCCCAGCAGCAACAGCTCCTGCCAAGGCTCAGCGACTGCTTCCAACTACCACCATACAGGAGAAGAAACCTTTTAAGGCATTAAGAGTGAAAAAAAGTCAGACAATATTAATTTGAAAAATATAAAATTTTAATAAAGGCTACATCTCTTAATTACAATAATTATTGTACCAAGTAATTTTTTTTTTAAATGAAACTCTTTATAATGCATAATTTACAGTATAAGTAGAACAAAATGCCATGGCAAAAGTCATGAGTACAGGTCTTGTAATAAAAGGCATAAAATATATTTATACATAAACCCCTTACACAAACAAGGGAAAGCTTGAACCCTGAATATAGGGCGACGCATGGTCTCGTAACACCATGCAGGCACAGGTACTGTACTGATTAAATTTTAAAAACACTAGAGATAGTGTATTAATATTTTCACCATACATTTTCTACAATATATACAGACTTATACAAAGTAGCAATGGCAAACAGAATGCACAGATTAACTTAATCAACACAAAACCCAACTGTAGAAATGCAAGGTCTTTCTCAGGAAAGGGTCGCTCTGTCCCACACCCACGCACACGCAGCTCTGCCAAGGGCTGCAGAGAGCCTTCGCCCACATCTCCCCTGGGCTCACATGGCTGTTCTGAAGGTAAGGCCAAAATAAAAAAAAAAAAAGAAAAAAACCACAACCAAACCCAAAAAAAGCCCCCATAAAAACCCAACCAAAAACCACCACCCAAGGAACCACGCGCTCCCCACCAATCTGAAAATACGCCCCGGCGTAGTTACATGCTGTTGAAATGGAAGTTGTGCTAACGCTGACGTAGAGCGGCTGAACAAAATTAGCTAGCTGTGTGGACTACATACACATGGGGGATTTTAACCCGGCTTTTGCAACGTGTCCTTTTGGTGGGCTAGGTCTGGCAACGGGAGCTGGATGGCTTCTCCCACCGCTCTACCTTGCCCCGGCCGAGAGGCACTGGGCACCACACGGCCCCCGCGCCCCTGGAAGCAGCAAAGCAAAAACCTCACCCCGCAGAAATCCATGGACGAACTAACAAGTTGCTGTTGTTCTAGTGCATCTAGCACATTTAATGCTTAAGACCTTTATTTCAGATTAGAGCAGCACAGATTAAGATGCACCAGTCCCTAGATGAATGGTAGGACAGTATTTTTATTTTGGCTTTTATTATTATTTCTTTAGAAAAGTTCTATCTTCACTTGGAGAAGTACTGGGCACAACGTCACTCCTTCCCTCCTCCCACTCCAAAAAAAAAAAAAATCATGAATGTGCTCATAGCCAAACTCCTAAATTTTAGATAGCTGGAACAATATAAAAAAATAAAACAATCCTTCCTCCCATCACCCCACTTCCCGGCCCCTCTCTTCTCCATTGTTAAAGCAGCATATCCAAAAACTGGACTTCAGGGAAAACAGACTGTTCAATAAATATCAATAAGGATTACTGTTAAGGTAAGCTATACACAGTTTCTCTTAGTCCATAGATTTCAGATCCCCAGGAAGTCATATATTATGTATGGAAGTCTCTCAAACACAGTCTGCATCTCCAATAGCCAACAGTGGTCATGTTTTTAATAAATAGTTCAGGGTTTTTATCATCTCAGTACCCAACTCATGAATAATAAATGCCATTTTTTTCCTCTAAGGCTAATTCAGCAAAGTCTTCACAGACCTCACTGCTTTTCTTCATTGGTTCAAAACTTTCCTTCAGAGTTGTGTGGTTTTTTTTTTTTCCTTGTCATCACTACTGTTGTGTGTCCAAAGACTTTTCTAGCTTAACTTTTCTTAAGAAACACAGGTGCCATCAATCGATCCTTTCTACTTTCCCAAGAATCCTTCCTTCGTACATCGGCAGGATGGTTTCATCTTCCCAAACCTCTTCAAACACCGCACCGCAGTCAAACTCGTCGCTTGCTTTTTTGAAGTAGTATCTGTGGGTAAGAATTAAAACACGGTTAAAAATCAGAAGGTAAAGCAAAGGATGCTTTGGCAGCTCTTTTAACCGCAACATTTCCAATCTCTCCCTCCTAGGAAGCTCCTCCAGCGTGGCCAGGAGAACCTCGGGGCTGCTCAGGTCCAGCAACACGGGAGCATCCCCGGGGCGGCAGGGATGGCGACGGGACGGAGGGAGCAGGGCTGTGCACGCCCCGCAGCGCTGACAGCAGCTTCTACAGTGAGCGAATTATACGCGTTGGCAGTGGATGTCCTCAGCCGTAAAGAAAATTAGAAAGCACGGTGATTTCTGGTCAACTATCTTATTTAAAAAATAAATAAATAGAATTTCAAAGCAAAGCATTCTTAAGGTTCCCCTCTCTCCCCACCTTCTTTCTTTCATGTGTTTTCTTGTTTCAAAGCTGAGGCCCAACATTAAAATTAGCAGCTGTTATTAAAAGGAGAGGCTTTTTAGGCATACAGATGGATTAAAAGAAAACCACCCCAGCTTCCTGCAACGCAAAAGCTGAAACTCTGCGGCACTCCTACTGAAAAACAAAAACCCCGGGAGCCTCACACTGGAAACAACCAACTGCCTAACTCCGTGTCCATTTTCGGTGACAGAAACTCGGGTGTTCGCCTCCGGACGCGTCCTCGCGTGTCCCACGCAGTGTCCCGCGCTCCGGCTCTCTCGCGCCCGGTCGTCAGCTCACGAAGCCAACAAGCACCCCCACCCCTCCCGTGTCAAACAGTAAGGACCCCTCCATTATCCCGAATTAGACCGTTCAGCTTCTTGATTAAAGGCTCCTTTTATCCCGTTTGGAGCTTTCTTCCTTCTAAGGCTGCTTAATTGCATATGCCCAAATGAAGGGCTTCCATTCAGAGGGGTAGCATTTAGGGAGCCTGCCCGTCTGCCGCCGCGCACCTCCTCGGACATGCCCGCTCCCTTGGAAAAGTGCTTTGCCATCCGATTGCCAGGGATGGAAAAACCTTCATCCGATGGATTACAAAGAAAAAATATATATACAAAAAAGAAATTAACCCCTCCCCCAGCCCTCCCCTGGAGTTTCCAGACAACTGGGGCTGGCAGAGGTTTGGTAGGGGAAAGGGTTTTGCAATTCTTATTTTTTTAGGATGGGAAAAGAGGTCAAATTAAGCTCACTTTTACTATTAAAACTGAAATAGCCACGGCAGGGTCCTAGAGTTTGTTTGATTTTTTTTTCTAAGTGACTGTTTTATTACACATTTTTCAAATACTCTGTAACAACGGACTGCAAATCTATCTATTTTTAGGGTACATTAAAATTATTTTGGTAGGGGGATAAAAGCTGGCTTTTTAGTCAAAGCGATGAAACCAGCTCCATTTAGTCAAGGTGGGGTTAGGATTTATTTTTGTAAAGTCCTTCCAAGCCGAATTGACACATGTTGCATCTTTAATGGCTCAGCAAGGAAAAACAGCTCATTTCAGCCCTTCAGAGCCAGCACTCACTGAAGTCCACGGCCCAGCTCCCACCAGCTTGCATGCTGCAGGTCAAGGCCACAATTCCCCAGGCCAGCAGCCTTGAAACAAACCCAAAAGAACCCAGGGAAAGTTTGAATGAATTACAAAGAACTTTCTCTTCCCTTTCCCCTTCTCCGCCCCTCTCCAGATAACAGGCGCTCTTCCCAGTAACTTCCTCCACCAGCCCCAGCGCTGGCTGTGTTTACTAAATTTTTATTTGAGAAAACACGCTATGACCTTTTACATAATTACAACCTTATTTCGGAGAGAAAAGGGGGGGGCAGAAGAAGAGGAGGCAAAGCGAAAAAAAAATCCTCCCCCACAACATCTTCAAACAAGTCACCCCACTCTGCTCCGAAACGGGCTCTCCATTGAAACAGATTTTATGTGGCAAGCTTTGCTCTCTTTTTTTATTTTTTGGGGGGGGACATCTGGCACCAATCGAGGCGCACAGGCCTGGCGTTACAGCTCTGTTTTGAACCGCTGCCATCTTCAGCTTACCCGACACCA
>Ga0065711_1042665_pt1 | contig 15224 bp, 14 predicted proteins | sample Hoacrofraction12_FD_59098 | JGI IMG/M metagenome (GOLD analysis project Ga0065711, IMG submission 59098) | Hoatzin crop microbial communities from Cojedes, Venezuela - Epithelial fraction 12 v2 (version 2) | ecosystem: Host-associated > Birds > Digestive system > Esophagus > Crop | place... | reverse complement strand
CAGACCTTCTTTTTGTGCTTGCTATTTTTGATTAATAATATGTTTAGTGCTGATGGTGTACTTGGTGCTACGCAAAGTGCACTAATAAAACAATCCTGGCCTTCGGGTTGTACAGTATAAAAAGATAATTATCGAAAAGACAGGATGTACTTGGAAAGAAAGTGTGGGGGAAAGTGTAGAGATTTTTGGGTCGGTCTCCCTTACAATATAGCTGTCAGTCAGTATGAGAGATGTAATACCTGCTCCGCCAACCTTTTATTGTGTCTGTTAACATGTCAGCTAGTTGGCATGCAAATTGTATACCATGAAGTGTTTGTACTGTACCAAACACGATAGGACCTTTCTCTCACTGAGGCCTCCAAATATCTTAAAAGGAGTGATAAAACAATCATTTTACTTTGAGTTTTCTGGAAGAGGCACATATTTAAGTAGTATTTTTAAATAGGGAATTGTAACAGCTTTATTTTTATGTATATAATGATTAATATTAGGAAAAAAGGGACCTGAGCAAGGGTAGGGAGCCATTAACAAATCAGTTGTGTTCTAACACAGAACTGTGAGTGAGGACCTATAGAGATATACACTACCTAAGGAAGAAGTGGTCAAATTGTTTGCTCTGAAAGTGAAGGGAGAAGCTAGTAAATAAAAACTCCTGGTGGAGCACTGTGGGCTTACTTGGGTTAGAAAGCTGAGGAAATTGTAATGTGCTAAACTCATTCTTATCAGAATAGTGTCTTGCACAGGCATTCAAGAACGGCGTGGAAATTGATGAGACACTGGGATTAGGATGTTTGACTGTGGCAGAATTTCTGTCTTTGATGTGATGTTTATTTTGTCTGAATATAAACTCAACATGCACACCAAATGCTCCAAAGAAAGTAGTGTTGGCTATATCTTTTTTTTTTTTTTTTCCAGAACGCTGGCTTTGATTAAACCTGATGCAATGCCCAAGATTGGAGAATTAATTGATATAATTATTAATGCAGGATTTACAATAACTAAGGCCAAAATGATGGTGCTTTCAAGGTAAGGAATTTTTAAGGTTATCTCTATTGTATCTAAATATTATTTCTGCAGTTAAGAACATTCTCTGAAGTTATGCCGTGTTGTTCCACACATCAAATCCATTCCAGTGAGTAATAGAGGGAAGACTCATCAGTTTCATAATCATGTAGTTTTCTGAAAGCATGTGGAGGATTAAGCTAAGTAGTAAAAAGTTCTGTGCAAATGAGTATGGGTGATTAAACATGTAATGTCTCTGTATGAATTCAAGGTGATTACCATAGCTTTAGCAATTCAGCAGTGTTTGCAACTGGCATGTCTGTACTTCCTCACCTCATGGCTTCTTGATACAAACCATATGGCTGGTTATAACAGCGTTGTCTTTAAAGTAGTTGGTTTGTTTCCTCTCAGTAAATCCGTTGTCTTAAGTTGTGCTCTCAGAACCCAAATTTGTTTGTTTTTTAATGACTGGAAGTCCCAGGCAAAGCAAGTGATCTTTTGATGTTGTTGCAGGGTTGGACAGATTTTACCCATGCATCTTCCTAATCCCCCTCAGCCTTCACTGTTCTCCACTTATCTCGTTGAGCCGCAAGATTTAAAAAAAGGCATGCTGCAGAGGAAAGAAAGCATAATTAATTTACCCTAGAAGTCTTCCCCAAAGTTACTGTACTATTTCTATGTTGCTGCTTTGCCAGATCTGTTCATATACAACGTGTCTTTGAAAAGAAAAGCTATCTGTCTTAGATAATACCATTTTCATGTGTTCTTATGGTTTCTATGTGAGGTCAAAAACAGTTTTCCCCTACCTCAAAACCTTTTCAGCTTTCTGAGATACTGATAAAACTACTGTGTGACTTCCTCCTCGTCTCTGCATTCTCCTGCTGCAATGTTTGATGATCCTGGTCCCAGATCCTCCCTCAAACAACTCCAGTTCATGAGTTCAATCAGGTTTCTAATGCTGATTTACAGTTTGCAGTGTCTTTCAAGCCAGCTTTTTTTGGCTTGCTCTCCTTCAGTCTGAGAGATTTGATCCTGAAGTGTTGTGTTGGGTGGTTCTTTATTTCAGTGTCTGTCTGAGGACTTGAAGAACTGTTGAGCCAAGTCATGTGCTTTAGAGTTGACTCACACTGAAGGGAAGAAGCTTTGATACTTGAACTTTTATTGCCTGTTGCTATATAAAAATTACTGCTTGTCTTGTATATTTGAAAATAGTTATTAATAAGCACAAAATTGGGCTGTGATACTGGATATATTTGAAATAATGTCTTGAGTATTTTTTGTTTCTCTGAATACTATATGCTCTGTTTCTTGGGACTGTGCCATTTTAAAATGATAGAACTGTGCCTTTGACAAAGTCTTCTACCCTTAGATCTCTGCAGGCATGGTTGTTCAAACCATCATCACCATCTACTGCTTTCTTTAAAGGGATTATTACTGACATTTGTCTGGCAATCACTGTTAAGTAGATTCACGCCTACTGTAAAAATTACAGCCAAGATACCAAAGTGAGGGCAGGCACCTGCTTTGATAGGTCAGTTCTCTAGTGCCTTCATTTAATTGTATATCAGTTCAGTCTATTATTGCCAGATGAACACTGTTTTCCATTCTTTATAAGCAGAGAAATAATGAGAGAGATGAAATGAAAAAGGACTAAATTATACAGCACAACTGTGGTTATATATATAATGCAGTAGGAATTCTTTACCAAGTAGTAGAGCTCCATTTGTTTCAGAAAGATATCCCTCAAATATTTCTTTGCATTCAGTAAAGATAATACTGAATCTGTTTGCTTACCTTTTTCATCTTTTCTTTCCAAAATTATTTTGTGAATTAGTTTCAGAAGAGGAGTTTCTGATTAATTAGTAAATTGTAAGCAAAAGCTTTACGCTATTTGCAGAGTTTGAAGGTTTGAAGCTTGAGATTGCAAGAGTTACTGTGACTAGCATAATTTTTAAATCATGTTTCTGCCTTAATTATGAAATGAAAGGAAAGCGTGTTAGCTGTATGGTCAATGAAAATCTTTTGAATTTTGAACTGCTTATGCTTATACTTACACTGAACTGAAAGCAACAAACCAGGAATTATTCAGTTTCAATGAGCAGGTAGTCATTTTGATTAAAAAAGCTGGAGAAAGCTGTTACTGTTCAAATATTTGTCAAGGATAGGAAAATTACATTCTTCTTAGGTTCCTCTTGAGGTTATTTCTTTTCTCTGGCAATATGGGGCTTAAGTCCGGACTGCAAATAGGAGGGAGATGAGAAAAGTTCCATTGCAGATGACAGAACCATGCCTGGAATCTGTTACTTGAAAAACGTGCAGGTAACTTCTTTCAGTAAAGAGAGCTGCTCAAAGTGAGCACAATCGTGGAGACCAGAAAAAATCAGCAGACTCTTTCTGCAGGTAAAAACTATTTTCCAAGTGGAAATCTTTTCATCTCCCTGCAGCTCTGTTTTGATTGTGAACTTTGTATCCAGACTAGTGATGAGCATTGCTTCCTTTCACTTTTCAATCCTCCTGAAGAGCTTGTCCTCCACAAATTCCAGCTTCAGAAAGTGGTGCACACCAGGGTTTGGAGCACGCCAAGACCAAGCCTGCGCTTCTGAACTGGAATTTTGAAGCTGCGAAATAACAGGGTTAGACTTGAAAACCTCCATGGATTTTTCTAGCTGTTGCCATGCAGAAAAAGCACTGAAGTAAGCAAGAGTTAAACATGAGAAACAGCTGGAGAAAAAGCAGGGAAGAGAGTAGGTTGGCTAGATGCAGGGGGTGGTGGGGTGAAAAGCCACAGGACGGTATGCCCACCTGTGGCTGGATGGTGGGTCTATGCCATGGTACCCGAAACGTGTGTAGCTGGGTAGCTGAGCCCAGTGCTGCTAGCAGCACTGCTGTGACAGTGCAGAGCTGGGAGAGGTCCACCACCCTGTCCAAAAAGGGTATCTTTTTGCTCCCAGTACCTGAGTAAATGCTAACTAACAGCTGTAGTACAGACATACTGCATATGCCTGGTGGCCTTTATTTGCCTGGCAATGTAAGGAGCTCCTCTCATTACAGAAACCCCATTGTTTTGGGAGAAAGCAGTGTGTAGTAACTGCTGTGTTCCCCGAGGGGAAGTGCAAGACCAGATTCAGTTTTCAAGTGGGAAAGTGTGGGAGAAAGCAAGTTTTAATCTGGAGGGCATTATGCTGCCTGTGTGACTTGTAACATTGGAGAATACTGAATAGAACCAGGTTATGCAATATTCTGTTGTGCACCAGTGTAATCAAACACTAGCCTTGATAAGGAAATAAGTTCCAGTGAAGCAGATAAAGTGTTTATTTATGCTTTAAAACCAAACTTCATTAACTGACATACACACTTAAACTGAGATGAAAGATGAAAACAACATAACAGCGAATGGCTTGGCAAGAAGGTGACTCTGCTTCATTTGTTTCGCAACCTGAGAATGAGGACCATGAGTGACCCTGAAAGTCTATGCTACAGGCTTCAGTAATTCCTTCCTTCCCAGAGCAGGAGCATAAAGAGTTGTCAGCTACAAGCTACACCTGTAGCTACACAAAATATTACAGAAAGTTAAATGTAGTTTCTGTTATTGGGCATGAACACCCCACAAGCTGTCCAGCTTGGGAAGACATTACCTGTAGAAACATGTTGATGAATGATAGTTTGGCTTTCAGGGGAGTTTATATATATGTGTGTGTATATATCTATATACTTTTATAGCTATGGTTTTTTACTTTTGCAGAAAAGAAGCAGCTGATTTCTACGTAGACCATCAATCAAAACCTTTTTATAAGTAGGTATATCTATTTCATCTTGACATATAATAAGCTCTTTTATTGAATACACAGAATTCATTTACCACATTTGGTACTGCGGGACCATGGGAAAATCGGGACTTAGTTGAGTGGGGCCCTTTGCAAAGTACACAGCCTGTTTATATTCCTCCAGGGGCAGATTCATATTTCAGCTATTTAGGGTTTTAATTCACGCTCTTTACATCCTGATGGTATCAGGGGGAATGTCTTTGGTCTCTCAGAAGTTAAAATGCTCCTAGCAATGTGAAACTTCAAAGCCAAGGGAAGGGGCATCTTCAGGATCAAGGTGGAGCTTACAGGTAATGAGAATTAGGGGAGGAAGCTTAGCTGTGAGAATTGATTTGGTAGCAACTACCCTAAATCATAAGTAACTGAAAGGAAAGTGCACGGGGCACTTGTTTTCTGTACTGCTTCCCTTGGACAAAGCGTCGAACTTCCATGATGCTAGACTGCTCCACCCAACATGAAAACCCTTAGTCTTTCCATAACTTAACCAGAATGATGCTCATCACCCAGAGATTGTGTCTGTTCTACTTTGCCTGAAAGTGCCAACAAACAAGATTCTTTTCCTCTCTCTGGATTTAGTGGTCTGCGTCTTTTAGGAAGAGGGTGCAGCTCTGCCTTGTGTTTTTCAGCCATATTGGAACATGGGTTTGCACTGACTTGGTCAAAAGACCTGATTTCAGTGCTGTCATGAAGTACTTGGGTATTAGGATCTGCCAGCTGCTTTCCTGCAACAGCAGCTGATTTATTGTGGGTCCAAACTCAAGCCTTTCATGGACAGATGGCCCCAGGCTATGTCTGACCATGCTGGAGATCAGAGGAAGACTTAGAATTGCCTTTTCTTTGCTGAGTAAGCCTGCTTGAATATGTTGATAAATAAGGAAGAATTTTGCCTGTAGTCTTATTTCACAGATGTCTATCTACACTAGTGGTAGTTATCTGGGGAACTGTAGCCTTTGTCCACTGTGATGTGCCTGTCTCCCGTCCTGCAGTCCTATTGGCTACGTCTTCTGTATAGGATTTTTCTCTAAATTAGAAACAAGTAGTTATAAAGCATTACAAATCAAATAGAAAAACAATCTTCAAGGCAGTGAAATGTAAAATCTGACTCACTTATGTTTAACATTGTGTGACTTGTCTTTAAATTCAGATTTATTTTGCAAGTTCAGTAGTCAGTAAGTCTAGCAAATGGTAGGGGAAAATCGCAATTCTATTTATTTCAGAAAAATGTTTTTCATATTAAAGAATTTAATTTTTAAAATTTATTTAATATTTAGGATTAGTCTGCACAGTAAGCAGTGTTGTAGAAATTGCTTAAATTTTAATTGCTTAAATTTTTTTTTAGGAAGTAGTACAAAAAGCATTGCGTCAACTTTCTCCTTTGTTGGTTCTGTCCAGACTACACAGGGAAAAGGCAGGCTTGTTGGTATGCATGTATATGAAGATACAGAATTAACAGTTACAGTGTTTTATTTCGTTTTTAAATGGAACGTTTGAGTTTCCAATTTCGGGTAGTTGTTTTCCTTGTAAGTGAGGTGGTCAGGACAGGAGGCAGACTGCTTCTGACAATCTCTTCTCCTTACTCAGATTCATACCATTAAAATCAATTGACTTCTGCTTATGCCAGGATGTGATAACTCACTTTGTGGTGAAGTCTCCTCTCCCCCACAAAATTTCCAAATCTTACTTCTCCCTTCTCTCCCACTTTGGATTTTGGCTGGGCAAAATCCATGGGAGTGATCCACAGGGCAGGGGAGCAATCTGTCCTGACAGCAGTGCTGAATTTGTGTTAGTGGGGAGCACACACGGGTCAAGTGTGAGAATCCTGAAATTCGGCTGCGCAGAAGAGACGTGCTTAGGAATCATTCCTGTCAGACAAATGGTTACCAGGGTCTCTTTCACTGTTGCCAGTACTGATCTTTTAAAAATTCTTTTGAAATCTAACGTACTACAGAGTAGTTTGAGTGAGTTTGTATTATCTGACTCTTTTGCTACAACCATAATAAGAAGCGAATGTCTGCACATGACCTAGTCCAACCTCCTCCTCAAAGCAGAGCAAACGTCGAAGTCAGATCAGGTTGCTCAAGGCCTTGCTGAGTTGAGTTCTGAGCAACTCCACCGGATCATATGTTTTCGTTGGTTTTAATTTGTAGCATGGATCACCATGTATTGTTTCCATTTTGCAGTGAGCTTCTCCAGTTTGTAACGAGTGGTCCCATTGTTGCTATGGAAATCTTAGGAGATGATGCAGTTTGTAAATGGAAGACATTACTGGGGCCAGCAAACTCTGCAGTGGCTCAGACTGATGCGCCAGAGAGCATTAGAGGGAACTTTGGACATGATGGCCTAAGAAATGCAGCTCATGGCCCAGATTCAGTTGCTTCAGCTGCTCAAGTAAGTTTTTGACTGTTTGTTTACTGAGGTTTATTTTCACTTTATCTGGTAACAGCTGGGTCAGGAATTCCTCATTTTTTTCCCCCACTTGAGCTCAGGACTAGTTTAGATATTCTTCATGGATCCTTTTTAGCATGGAAAACTGTGTGAAAACAGAAATCTTGTTTATCTCTGTAACACAGGGGAAGCTTGGGCACTTTGATCAGGAGAGCATGCCTGGCCCTTTTTAATGTCTTCTGTACATCACAAACGATGAGTTAATTGCATAGTCTGCATAGTCTACCTATAGCCTACTGATGTAAAAAATTTCATAAAATGAAAGGTATTAAACAATCAAATCCTTTTGTGCCCTCCTGTGTTTCACTTATCTGTTCTCCTCCGCAGTCCTCACTAGTCCTCTGCCTGCAGCCTACTTTGCTGCTATTGTTCAGAATGAATAATTATGAAAACAGGCCACTTTGTAGTGCTTTGTGTTTTGAGAGGTAAAACAGTGGGCTTGGCTTTGAGGAGTTTTGTTCTCCTTTGCTTTGTTTGTAACTTGTCTTTCCTTAATGCTAAGAAAATGCCCTGGGACTTTGGTCCCCTGGTGATAGATATTACCAGCGTTTCGGCAGAAGTGAGGTGACTATCTGTGTGCATTGTTGTGAGGTAGATATGTTGATAAATGATGGCAAGAATAAAGTTTACCTCATGATTGATTGGCATTGCATAGTGGTATCTTAGCTCTAGACCAGTGGGGAAAAGATACCAGTTGTTGCTTCCTTGATCCTAATCTGCTCTGTTTAAATTGGAACAGCTGCAGTAGCACAGCTGGAGAGACACCTGCCCCGGAGCACCTAATAAGCTGCCAAGTACTATATACTAGAAAATATACGTAGAGATTATAGCCTGGTGGTGAGGGCAGAGTTGGTCAGCTCTTTCTTCTGGCTGGCTGTTAGCCTGCGTGGCGTAGCAAGCTAACTGCAAAGCATGGGTGGCTTTCTGCTGGTCCAGCACTCATCTTGCTTATCTGCCCCGTGCCTCGGCTGCTGGGTCCTCGCCGTGTGCCTCTGGTTTTGATGAGAAATCATATGCTGGGCCTGAAGTACTACTTCTGCTGGCAGACTTGATGAATATGGTACAGAGTCAGAAGGAGTTTGGCTGACATTGATCTTTTCTGATGGAGGAGAATTATAGTCAGAAAAGTCTTTGTAGTTCTGGGTAAATAGCTAGATGTCTTCATATAAAAGGGTGAAAGTTTGTCTTTGTTCCTGTGTACTACCATGACAACTGTGCCAGCTTTTGAACGGAGAGTGTAGGAAAGAGTATCTATTAGCATAAAATTTCGATTAGAAGCGTAAGTGTGTGCTTTGGCTTAAGTTTGTTGTTCTTTTTGCATTTCATTATTTTAGAAGTGCTGTATGAAGGCCTCATTCGTCTGCAGCATTGTTTGACTGTGGGATTATTTTGCTGAACTTTTGCAGGTGTGTGCATCTTTGTGGTGTTACTGATACCAATCTTCAATAAATCAACAAAAATTGTGAATTTAATACCCCTGTGCCTATTTTAATTTAGTAGGCCCAGTATTACATGACTGTATAGCAGTTTCCATGGGAACTAGTTGGCTGCAACTTGCAGAAGCTTTGCTGAAAAGAAGGAAATACAAGATAAATGGACCTAGACGAACTCTTCTGAAGGAATACTGAAGTCTCAGCCACATTTAATGAATGTATTGTAAATTGAACAGTTAGAGTGGAAGACTGCATTGTTCTTTTGGGGGCTAAATGACAAGTGAAAGTATGCCTTTGATATACTCTAAGCTGGTGTCTCTCAGCAGGCCAAATTTTGGAATTTGTTTAGATCAGGAAGAAAGGAAAAGGAAAGGAATTTTCTTTTTAAGGATCCACTTGGTTATAGTTTGGCATTTCATTATCCTAGTCCTTCAGCATTATTTAGTTACTTTCCTTTTATGACTTTTAATGGATGAAACAAAGTGTTAAATATTGTAAATATTTTCCTGCCTTTTCCTGGCTGCTTCGTTTAGAATGAACATTAGTCAACAGAGTAGAACATGGTCTTTGAAGCAGCATTTTATCAGTAGAAGGATGTAGGAAATGAATCCTTTTGTCTCAGATATACCCACTTAAAATGTAGATTATTTGTTAGGAGAAAACCAAAACCCAATTTCCCTACTATTGAAAGATCCATTAGTTTAAATTGTATAATTGTTCAAGTAAGAATTACAGAGATTGTCAGAGTGCCATGAGCTAAAGACTGCGAGATAGCAAAGTCTATTCCATCTGAATTGAGCTAGTAAATTAAATGAGACAATTCCAGGAAACGGCCTTTGGCACTGCTACTGTGACACAGGAAAAAATCAGATAGAGTCAGTAGTAGTATTTCCAGGATAGTATTATTTCCCTTATATAGAAATTTAACAAGTCTCTTACTAAATTTGACCAATAGGTCTGAAATGGAATCTGTTTTGAGCATTTGACTAATGTTAATTGGCAGATTGTGTAACATATGTGAGTAAATGATATGGAAAAAGTGTGAAGCTGACAGTGAACAGTGCAAAAATATCACCGAGGAAAGAAACCTGGCTGTCAAGCTCAGCCCAGTATGGTCTAAGACATAAGCTGTATGATGCCTGAATAGTGATGGTGGGAAGAAAGGAAGTGATTGGAGGCAGAGGTTCTTTTGATTCATCCTAGAAATCAAAGCAATTAAGTTCATCAGCTTCAATTCAGTAATATAAAAGAAAAAAATAATAGGCATGAAAAAAATAAGGCATGAGGAGTGAGTCAACAGTCTTAGACAAAGTTTAGTTGAGAAGACAAAAGGAAAAAAAATTGTTAACAGATGGGATGGAGGTAAGTTTTGTATGTGGAAGAAAACATACTGTGAAATGGATGGTAGTTGTGTTTTTTCTCATGTAGTGGAAAAGATGATGTTAAAAGAGGCAAGATAAAATATCTGTATATGGGAGTGGATTTGGGAAAGATTTTGAGGAAAGAGAGAGAATTCAGAAAAGTTGGAACGCCTCTACCAAATTATTGTCATAGCAGCTTTTTGAATGCTCTGAATGGAAACGGGTTGTGTTGCAGAAGTGAAAAGAAAGACATTGCAAGAAATTTTCAAATCATATTTTTATGATTGTAGCAGTGGTGCCAGAGAGGGAAAGATGTATTTGAGAGAATATTATAGGGAAAAAGTATTTGTAGCACAAAACTCTATAGTTAAATGTTATCTGCTGTGACTACGGATACTTCAGATGTTGTTACTTATGATAAAAGCTGATGTATGCAGCTACATCAATCTAAAACTTATTCAATTACAATTGTTTTCAGGAGCTGGAGTTGTTCTTCCCCTCCAGTGGAGGTCGCGGACCAGTCAGCAGCGCAAAATTCACAAACTGTACTTGTTGCATTATTAAGCCTCATGCAGTTAATGAAGGTAAGCAATGCAGGTAGTGGAGGTGAAAGCAATGTGTGCTTTATTGTATCCGTGGTAATTTCTCTGCTTTTCTGGGGGGGGAGTAAGACTGCAAGAGCACAGGGTATATTTCATAGCACATGCAAAAGTATGCAGATATGTTGTCTTTCATACATCCTTAGTATTTCTGCAGTTCAGTTCCATGAGGAGTGGGTTGTGTGCTTTCCATGTGGATACTTGTTAATTTCAGAATGAGAAAGGAGAGGTGAAAAAAAGAAGGATAAAAATATACATGAGATGTGATGAATCTTACTGTGACAGCTTACCCTGTCCTTGCTCCTGTCTGCCCACCACACTCATCTGCTGGAGGTTAGCATTCTCACGGCAGAGTGAAAGCAGGACACCAGGCCATACTGCGGGGCCTTCCACTCATGCGGTAACACATTACATTGAAACTACTCACAAAGGGAGATTTGTGCTTATATGAATCTTGTTCTGCTGAATACAGTGGGGATGGAAAGTAGAGAAGGCGTGTTTACTCTGTAAAAGTGAGCCAAAGACCTAAAGCTTTTGTTGGACTCCGTGATGCTTTCTGTGCTGGAGAATGCCCTGTGAGCTCACCATGTGAGTATTGGAAATGTTTGATGCCCAACTGTTACCATGCAAAAATGATCTCACTTATGTGTCCTGTACTTAGATACAGGAGCATGCGTAGGAGCAGTGAGTGCAGTAAAATAGCTTTGCTCTGGCACTACAGCAGTATTTTTGAGCGCAGAATAAATATTGCTGTATGAGAGCATTGAGATTTTTCTTAGTAAGATGCAGAGCACTGCAACATTTTAATGACTTCTCTGTGGATAGCTGAAAGGGAAACGGCAGAAGTGGCCATAGTAGTTTCCAGGCCTTTCACACCTCAAGTGGGATGTCTAGAGAGCTTGCTGAAAAAAAAATGGCTTTCACAGGGAGGAGTCTCACACTCACTGCTGATAATATGCCTGTTACCTCTTTGAGGCTTTGCATGGTATCTGCTACTGCAAAGTCTGCCATGCAGCAAAGACAGAGTGATGTTCCTTTTACAGAAATACAGGCAGCGGCTGGACTGTGATCCTACCTAGCTAAATGTCTGCAGAGGACAGTCTTTGCAGTGGCAGGATTGTTACAGTCCTTTACTTGATTGTGAAAATAGCAAAGGGGATAGCTTGGGCTGTGCTTTCTTATACTTAAGATATACTTTCTATTACATATGGGGCTCAGACTCTCTCTTAGTGAGCTCAGGTTGTCCCTTCCTACTTTTAATCTACTTAATTTCTGTAGATTTCATAGTGCCCTGCCTGTTAGTTTGTTTCTTTTTTCCCTTGATCTTCTCAGGATTTTTCTGAATCACCAAAGGACACATTCCGGCCCTCCCCCCGGGAGTGTGAGTATCTGTCTGGAGGAGATGGGGGTCATGAAGGAGAGAGAAAGAAGTATGGGTAGAGATAAATAGAAAATAGAAGTGCACACCCAGCTTTGCACTATGAGCACTAGAAAGAGTGGGCTAAAGTTGAGCTTAATATCTGCTACATAGTCGTTTTTCTCACACAACAGAGGGCTGGAAAGGCAGACCACAACTTCCAAAGAGCAACTAAAATTTGAAAGACAAAGTGCACCTTGTGTGAGCATTCTCTGTCCACACAGCTTTGACTGCTACCCTCAACAGAACAAACAAATCAAAACTGAATTTTCTTTTCTAAGTCAGCAATGCATTTCACCAATTTTAAATTAATAGCAAGAATGATGGAATTCAGGGACTGGCTATGCTTTTACCTTACTAAGCTGTGTTGCTTCTGCCTGTTCTTTCCAGTGTTACTTTGAATGTTTCAAAAGCCACAGGTGCTGCATCTCTTACAGAGATTACGAGACTGAAGCGGTCTTGTAAAACTTTCCAGGAGTCTGGCTTCTGACGGGGAGTTGGGCTTAGGGAAGGGAGGAGTCACTGTGGCTGGGCGATGGCCTCGCTCTTCAGCTGAGGGCACTGGTGTGCCTGCATAGTGCACCTGGTTCCAGTCTGCAGTGCGAGGCAAGATGAATCCTTCTTCATAAGGGCTGCAGGAACACTCCAACGTCAGCCCAACAGGCCAAGAGTGTCACAGGGGAGAGGATCTGGCCTTCTTAGCCTGTCCTCTTCTGTCTTCCTTAGTCTTTCTCATGTTGTTCTTCAGTCTATTTTTGTGAGTAACCACAAAAATATGACTGAGTGGAATTTCTTTTGGTGTGCTTGGTCTTCTTATAAAGCAGTTTGCTTTGTCACAGTTGGAAGAACCATGTGCAGCAGAGTGGAAAACTCTGTACTAGCTTTGCGACAGTTTTTGGATGTCTGAATTCTGAAATTACCCTCTGAAGATTAAGCTGCCTGTTTTAAAGTTGAAGGAACATAGCCCTTGCCTCCTATAGATTTTAAAGCTTTTAAAGTTTTGAACATGCTGTGTGACAGTGGCAGGCTGTCTCTACGGAAATGCCACCATTCCTCCTTCCCGGCGCGGACTATTTTGGAGTTAGCGAACAGCATGCTGAATGGGTTTGGGAGGACCAAACAGTCTGCTTAGGAGAACTCCCAGCTACCTGTCTGAAAGAGGCAGACAAGAAGGGAGAAGCCCGGCTTTAGGGATTAGGGAGCAGAGGTGTGGCAGTGGAGCAGGCTGGTCCCACAGATTGTGCACCTGTAGGCAGAAAGTTTGAGAAAGAAAGGGCTGACCTATTTGGGCTCAGCGATCCACGACAGAGCGGGGAGGACCTGCTCATCTTGTCTCCCTTTTAACAGCTGTTAGTGACTGTGTTCAGTGATACCTGAGATGTTCTGGTTATACTAGCAACATCTCCTGTATCTCAGTTGAAGTAGGACTATAGCAACTTGTGGGCTGCCCTTTTGGCAAAATTGCATGTAGGAGACTGTGTGGTCTTAAGAATAAGCAGTTTGCTTACCCTCAACAACAGTTCTTCTAGCTGTGGGTGTCCACCCTGCTGTTTCTGGTGGAGAGAATGTAAGTGGAAAAACAGTAGCTGGAGAGGAAAGGAAATCCTGTGTGACCATCAGTGTGAAAAGGGGGTTTGGCAGAGACTGAGGCATGGAGAGGAATTTATGTGGGTCAGAGCAGCAGAGCCGCTTGGGCATTGCAGATTGGATTTGTGCTCCACAAATTTTCAGTATTGAGCATCTAAAAATAAACCCTTCTGCCATTTCCTATGCGCTGCTGAGGCTTTGAACTTGATTACCTAATTATCGTGAGTGTAATCTGCTCATTACACATTTACAACTACATGAAGTTTCACTTACATACTTGAGCTTGTATGGACCTTTAGCCTTTGTTTCTGCAGAAACATTTGACCAAATTCATGATTCGAGTTTTGCTTTCTGGTCCTTCTTCCCAGTGTTTCTCTTTCCTCCAGAGTCCATTGCATAACTGATTCTTAGAAGGAAAAAACTTCTATTTTTCCCTCCTGGAAGATGGTTTGCTTTAACCACAGCTGTAAGCTAGGAGGCTTTTCAGCGAGCTTGCCTTGCTGTCTAATCTCTCGTTTACACCAGTTAATTCTCGGACAGAGTCTGTTCTTAGAAACTGACTTTGATTACCGTAGAGGGTTTGCAGGGTTCCTATCCAGTGACAAAGCGGTGGAAAATCACTGCTGGCTTTATCTGTGGCCTTGCTGACCCTCTCTGGAGGGGCACACAGAAACGCCTGTTGCCAGGCAGCCGCAGCAGCGCAGCCCGACCACCGACAGCAGGACCTGGCACATAACACGTCCCGTCAGTGAGAGTACCGAGAGGGTCTGCCAGGCCGCAGAGAAACCCTGGGGCCTGATAAAGGGTGTTGGGGGAGTTAGGTGAAGTTTAACTTCAGCTGTCAAGAGTGCTAGTAATGCTGGAGGGGTGGCATCGCTGGCCCTCGAGGAATGTGTATCATACATGCCTCTTAAAAAAGTAAGGCAACAGCTATTTTGTCGGCTTGGTGTTGGCATAACGTCTTCTGCAGAGGATCAGAGATGGGAAACCAGCTGGGAAGACCGTTCAAGGCAATGTAGCCTGGCGCTCTGGAGCAGACAGCTTTGGCTCATTCTCTAGCAGCTCCTCCCAGCAGAGATGGAGCACTTCCCTGGCTGGCTGGAAAGCTGGCAGCAGCAAAGTGGTTGTATTTTAGGTCTGAAGAGGGGTTTTGCAAGAGCAGTCCAATTCCTCTTTATTGGGAGCTGGAAGAACACGAGAGCAACCTGATGCGACTATATGCAGACTTGTTCAGACCAGGGGTGTGTCGGGGAGACACGATGTGGTTTGACCCCTCTGGAATCTGCCACAATTCTCGTTGTCTTTTAGCTTCCTTCTTCTCTTTGCCTGAGACCAGTTTTCAGTCGAGTAGGATCACAGAATCACAGAATGGCAGGGGCTGGAAGGGACCTCTGGGAGTCATCTAGTCCAACCCCCCTGCCAAAGCAGGGTCACCTACAGCAGGCTGCATAGGACCTTGTCCAGGTGGGGCTTGAATATCTCCAGAGAAGGAGACTCCACAACCTCTCTGGGCAGCCTGTTCCAGTGCTCCGTCACCCTCAGAGGGAAGAAGTTCT
>Ga0065711_1042664_pt1 | contig 15225 bp, 30 predicted proteins | sample Hoacrofraction12_FD_59098 | JGI IMG/M metagenome (GOLD analysis project Ga0065711, IMG submission 59098) | Hoatzin crop microbial communities from Cojedes, Venezuela - Epithelial fraction 12 v2 (version 2) | ecosystem: Host-associated > Birds > Digestive system > Esophagus > Crop | place... | reverse complement strand
CTGCTGTAGGTGACCCTGCTTCGGCGGGGGGGTTGGACTAGATGACCCACAGAGGTCCCTTCCAACCCCTACTATTCTGTGATTCTGTGATTCTGTGATTCTGTGGGATGCGTGGGAGAATGCAGGCAGCAGGAAGGAAGCCTGCGCCGAACAATAGAGGGAAATGGAGGAACTGGAAAAAGACCCAGTGGCAGCACAGTCAGCACAGATGGTTTAGTGCGGAGCAGCATGATTCATGGGAAAAAGGCCCTCAGCGCTCCACGGAGAGCCCGCAGCTCTGTCCTGGGGCTGTGCCAGCAAATAATTTGGGGACGGGGGGTCCGTGGCGGAGCAGGACCTCGTAGGTGGGCACGGTGCTGAGCGCGAGCTCTGGGCCATGCCCCTCTTTCTCAAGCCGCGGGCGCTGGCAGTGGGGCTCGCAGGGGCCCGTCCCGGCTGGGGGTGGGTGGGAGGCTGTCCCCCCTCCCCTGCTCGTGAGTCATGCTGACCTCTCCCATGCCCTCGCCAGCAGCTAGAGAGAGAGATTATGTTCTAGCCCTTCCGGCCACAGAGCCCTCCCCAAGCTGGCCGGCACAGGAGCTCATCCCCTGAGAGGGGCCCATCTGCTCCCTCCGTTATCCGCTGCAGGCAGCCCCCTCCGCCAGGACTCCCTCACGGCTGCGCAGGCTCTTGTTTGCCTCCTGCCCAGCCCGGTGCGTGGCAGAGCCTGGGATGTCCCAGTGCCCAGCATCTGCTCGCCCACCCACTGCCCCGTGAGCCCCCGACTGCTCCGTTCCTGTCGGCGCCCGGGTCACAGCCTCACCGACAAAGCAGGGCCAGGATCAGGCAGCTCCGGGGAGGGGTGGAGTGGCTTCGGGCTGAGGAACAACAGGATGTCGGCTTCTTGAGCTGGGAGGTGAGTAGCTCTGAGGAGAGCGGCGAGGCGGGGGGACCTTGGGGAGCGTCCTGCGCTCGCACCCTCAGGATCTGTGCCCTTCACGGCAGCTGAACCCCCCCCTTTCCCTTCCTGCTGCCTCCTCACTCCTTTTCTCTCCTCCTTCCACAGATGATGGGCTGAGCATCCGTCGCAGAGGCACCCCAGGGCCATGAGCTCCTCGTGTGGTCCTGATTCGGATATTGCAGACTGGCTGGCCACCATCCACCTGGAGAGGTACCGTGACGTCTTCAAGCAGCATGGGTACCTTGTGGCCAGAGATGCGGCCTCACTGGATGGCGACCACTTGCAGCAGATTGGCATTACCGCCACTGGGCACCGCAAAAGGATCTTGAACTTGGTGCAGCAGACACAGATGCTCAGTCAATCCTGGGGGGGACCTGCAGCAGAAGACACACATCTCCAAGCCACGGAGGGCCTGGGTGTGCCCCAGGTGGGTGAGGATGTCATGAAAGCAGAGCCAGGAGGGGCTGCTGACGCTTTTGGGACGCATCAACATGTCACGGCACCCGCCCAGGCATCGCCTCTAGAGAAGGACCCTGCTCCTCCCCTTGTGAAGCCGGTTCCCAAGCCGAGGACAGTTTTCCCTCGCTCAAAGCCGGAGCAGAGCTTGGCACCCACCCCACTGGCACGCAGCACAGTGCCAACACACAGCCCAGGCAGTGACGGGGCGCCTGCAGCCTTTGTGGTACTGGAGGGCTTTGTGCCGGGGGAGAGCTCCACAGATCTGGAGGGCCTGGAGCCCAGGTCAGCACTGCCAGCTGGCCCAGGGACAGCTGTGGCCATGGGCATGAGAGCATCCCGGCTGCGAGTACGGCAGAGAGCTCGGGAGGAGATACGGCCCTCCCCAGCTCTGGATCATGGACAAACCCTGGAGGCATCAGAGAAATCCTCCCTGTTCGTCCCATCTGTCCCACCACGGCACAGCCACAGGGTCCCAGCAGCTGAGCCCAGCCCTGAGACCGTGCCGGAGTGTCACCCTGCATCCAACCCTCCTCTGCGTGCCACAGCCACCCCAGACAGGAGAGATCCCTCACCATGCTCCAGGGCAGCTTCACAGCCAAGCTCAGGGCAGAGCAGGCTGGAGATGGTGTCCAATGTCATCTACGAAGGACTCAAGCCCCCGTCAGCACCCGCTGAGGACTCAGGAGGGGAAGATGGTCCCCAGAGTCAGGCTCTTGCTCAGACCCTGGCTCTGTCCACACAGGAGCTGACCCGTCCAGACGACAAGCCTGAGTAAGCAGATACTTTCCCTCACCCTGGGGAGCAGAGGGGGTGCACAGAGCAGCCAGAGTCGAGGATCTAGGGAGCCCCCCACCCCTCGGGACCCCAGCCCCAGCCTGGCCATGCCTGTCTCTGGGTGCTGACAAAGCCCCTTTCACCACCCTCCCTGTGCTTTCCCCAGGCTTTGCTTGGAGTGGTCCCACAGGGCAGCTGAGATCCCTCTGAGCTAACATGGTGACCCTAGCCCCCGGATGGCTCATTCTGGTTGAGGGGAGAAGCTGCTGCCCCTCCTCTGACCCCCAAGGCAGCAGCGCTGGGGCTCCCTGGCATGGTGACGGGATTGCTGAGTGAGGGCTCTGGGGCTGGCTCCTACTGGGAGCAAGATGGGAGACGTTAGAGGGGTCGAGTTGGGGTGGGAAATGCCCAGTGGCCCCAGGAGACACAGCCTGATGGGTCCCAGGGTGGGCAGGAGGAGGGAGCAAGGAGGGCGCTGGGAGCAAGGAGAGGATGCTGCACATCCCAGGGAACAAAGCCTGCCTCAGCCCTGGTCAGGATCAGCCTCCAGCCTCTGTAAGCCAGATGGGAAAACAAGGTGGAAAAACCCTGCATGCTCCCACCCCGTCCCAGCTGCAGCCGCAGTAACCACTCTCCCATTTTCCAGCAGTCCCAGCAGGCCCAGTGGCAGCCTGCGCCCTGTCCCGCAGAGACCCACCGGCAAGCCAGGTGAGAGCCCACAGGGCACCGGTGCCTTCCGCTGTCCCCAGCGAAGAGGGGTGATGGGGACACCCACACACCCTGCCTTTCACCCAGGTCCTGCCCCGTGCTCCTTCCTCGCTTAGGGACTGGGGTGGCCCCACATGTATTTGGGTTGGCATCTCTGTTGTTCCAGATGCCCTGGATGTTTGGGAACACTGCAGTGGCCTCGGGGGGTCCCCCTCCAGGGTTGGCAGTCCTGGATGGTCACTGCTGACTGCCCTTCCTTGTCTCTGCCCACAGAGGTCAGCGAGCAGCCCGTCAGCCCCTACAGTGAGACCGTCTTTGGGCACGTGGCCCCACAGGAGCAGCAGGTGAGAGCAGACTGTGGGGATGGTGGCTGTTGCCTGCCATCACTCTGCATCCCACCAGCTGCTGCAAAGTGGGGAGCTGCAACTGGTGAGACCCTGCTGCCTAGCAGTGCCTGGCTGAGCATCACTGCTGGGATGGGATCACAGGCTCAGCCACACGGGCAGTGGGCCAGGCAGGTTGAGGAGGTCTAGGATGGGCGAGGACAGAGGGGAGAGGAGATGTGACCAGTCTTTCTTCCCAGGGTGTTGACATCTCCACTGGTCAGAGCTACGAGGCAGTGTCCGAGCTGGACCTGGAGCGAGAAGTGTGCAGGTAAGCATCACCTCCTCCCGGCTGCAGGGGCTGGGCTCAGCGTCTGGGGATTGCATGCCAGGGGGACAGGGGACACCCCTGGGGACAGTCTGAGAGGCAGTGGGGGCTTTTCCCCCACCGTAGAGCTGATCAGGAACATCTGGGATCAGGTCAACAGTCTCAAGAAGAGTCGATGGGCTCAGAGATGAGAAGGAGCTGTGTTGGTGGGTAGGCCTCGGGGGGACAGTACTTGCCTACAGATGCTCTAGGTGCACAGCTGGGGCAGTGCCAGTGGCACTGAGCACCTACATACTGGGCAGAGCCTGGATTTGACCATTGTGAACAGGGAAACACCAGGGGGGACAGGGATTGCTCAGAAATGGGATGGCTCTGAGATCCAGATGAAGGGATGTGCGACCTCCAAAGGCTCCAGCATCATCAGATCAGCATTTGCTGATCCATCACACTGTGGTCAACAGTGAGGTTGTGAGGGGCACCTTTAAAAAGCTTTTGAAATGTATGTTCCATAACTCCTGATAGGATCTCAGAAAGAGGAAGGAAAGCTGCTCTTCCCATTTCGGACGGGGAGGGTTCCTTTTCCTGTGTTGCTTAGAGAGGAGGAGGCGAGCTGCAGCTCTATGTTCTTCGGCTCTGCCCGTGGTCTTGCTGGCCAGTGCATCCCCCTGCCCCTGCCTTTCTGGCCCCAGTATTGGTCAGTCCCGCCCATCTTCTGCTCTGGGTGTGAATCACTGCAGTGTGGGCTGATCCAGTGCCACAGTCAGCCAAACATTGCAGCCAGGTGAGAGCCAACATTGGCCATGGGTGGGGAATGGCAAATACCTGGGAACAGGAGCTTTGTAAACAGAAACACTGAAATCTGCCATGCAACCTCTGAACCAGCAGTTCAGAGAGGGGCTGGGTGCTGGCCCACTGGTCACAGTCTCCATCCAGCGGCTGCCAGAGAGCTGGGATCCAGAGCATCCCAGGGGCATCAGCCAGGCACTTGCAGACCTGGACCAAGCAGGGACTTTGCAGGCTGGGCTTGCTGAGAAGAGACAGGATGCAACTGTCAGCAGAGTGTCAGAGGTTTTCAGTCCACAGGTTTTTTTTTCTCCCAGCCCGAGCACTAAGGTGGTTGGGGTGTGAGGAGTTGAACAAGAGACAGAAAAGCCTTTGCAGACCTTTTGCATTGTGCTCAGAGACTCTGCTGGCCAGCTGCTCCAATGCTTTCCTCCCCAGACCAGCTCCACCAGTCCAACCGTGATCCCCCTGGAGCAGAGCTATGGGTTCCTGCTCAGCTTCTGAGCCACTGCCAGCCAGCCCTGGCCCCTGCCTATGTGGGATCTCCCTATCCTACCCTTCAACATTAGTGTTTCTCCTCTTCAGCCAGTTCCTCATCCTGCTGGCTGCTACCTGGCCACTGAGGACAGGGTGAGCACCTCCTCCAGTCGATCAACCCACTCCTTATGGGAAGTATTTTCCACTCTCAAACTTCGGAGAGGCTCTCCTGCTCCTTTGGCACAATATTTTCCTCCTACCTGAGAAAACTCCTCTTGCCCAGTTCTGGGGGAGTTTTGTCTGGACCATGCTGCAGTCTGGCATGGGGTCTGCGCAGCCAGTGTCGGTGTTAGAGATGAGCAGAGCCGCCTCAGCCAGCAATGAGATATCCTCAGCAAAGAGGAAGAGGAATGTGAAATTCCCCTTAAAATTGTGACCTGGGTCTTTGAGGGGTGAGCAGAGCCTGGAGTGTAGGGTGGAATTCACTCACTCTGACACTGAGCACCTGCATCCAAGCTGGTGGTTCTCAGCCCCATGAAGTGCTGGTGCTGAGGACAGCATCTGCCCTACTTCAGACATCAACCTCAGCAGGAGAGAGATGGTGGCACAGCAGTGCCTGTGTCACCCCATGGAGCTCAAGGGACTGGGTCAGACAGCAACTCATCAGGCATTGTGGTGAGGATAGTGGACCCTGTCCCGGTTTGCATCAAGACCCTTGTAAGATGATCCTCAGGCAGATACTTACCGGGACTGCTTCTCCCCACATCTCAAGGCATCTTCCCTGCAGGAAAAGAAACACTGAGAATCGTGTGTGCTTGACAGCTTATTGCTTATCTCCCTGCCTACCTCCAGGTGCCCATCAGCAGGTTGCTTGCCTGGCCTATGGGCCCCAGTTGAAGTAACCAGATCCATCAGCAGCTCCTCGGTCCCCTAACCACGAGCAGATTCTTTTCGTGCATCACCCATCCTCCATACTCCACCAGCTCTCCTATGTGACCACTGACAGGCTGAGACTGCCCCAACTCAGTGCACCTCAGGTGTCACTCTCAAGGCTCAGCTGACCTGGAAACATCCTCTCCTTGTCCTGGGGACTCATTCAGCTCTAAGCTTAGTTGTCTTCACTGTCTAACACCAGCTGGAAAGGGAGATGACTTGGCCTTTGCAGACTTGTTGCCTGGAGGTTTCTTCCACCAACCCTGTCCTCAGGGGCAGAGCTGGGAGATGGGTTGAGTCTTGGAGTGTTCCTGGGATGCCGAGAGACCCTGCTCCATTTGGGCAGTGGGCTTTGTTTGTCTCTGTCAGATGCTGCTTGTCCTCCAGCTCTTCATGGTTTCAGTGGCTGTAAATCATGGCGCAGAAAGGGGCTGTCATGAATTTTTCCCCTTTTTCTCTTGCCCTGCCCCTTTTAGCGGGTCTGTCTCCCACGCAGCTCTGGCACTCAAGGCTGTTGTCCGCCTACGACATACAGAGTCGTCCAGTCACCCCACTCCCTGGCCAGTCCATCCTGAAGAAGCTGGACACTGGGCTGGGACTCCAGCCATATGAGTCACCCTGCCAAGGCTCTGTTATGCTAATTAAATAGCAATTTCCATTGCACTCTGAGCCTCCAAGTCACTCATGGCCATTTCTCATCTTTCTTGCAGACATTAGATCCAAACAGGCCATTTTCCCTTTTCACGAGCCTTCTCAGTCCCGTACACCATCCCACTTCTCCAGAGCTAACCTCTAGCCTGGGTGGCTTCAGCCCAACATCCTCCCAGACTTCAGGTCTTGCTTCTGTTCCTCATAGGTCAGGAACATCAGATGTTCAATGGCCACTTAAGGTGCCTGTCCAGGGTCAAAGCACAGGTCCATGCAATGCCTTGGCTGCTAATAAGGCAGTGCTCAAAAGCGGGTCCTTGGAGAATTTACAGTAAGGGGAGGTGTTTGGGGTAATTCTCCTGGTCCAAAATAATTTCTAGCCCATGGACTTGCAAGTTGGAGGTAGTTTCTCATATTCAGTATCCCCCAGTGGGTTACTCCTTTTGCAACATCCCTTGGTGAGGAGTCCCACAGGTCAGCCGCTGCTTTTCCATGTGGTTCTGCACCCTGTTCCTGCTGGCTTTGTCTGACAGCCCCCAGCTCCTGCAACTGGAGCAGTGGTCCTGATGGTCAGGAGATGCCTTGCTGCCCTCCATATGCTGCTCACAGCTTCAGAAACCTCACCCCATCGCTTACCCTTTCCCCATTGGAGATCCCCAGCTTGCTCAGGTGCTTCTCAGACAGAAGCTGTGACAGGGCTGGGACCATTGTCATTGCCTTTCTTGGAGCCTTTTCTTGGCACTGGGTGCCACAAGTGACCCAGTGGCACAGGCACTCTCCTGCCGGTGCTGAGGTGTCCCGGCTGCCAACAGCAGGGACCATCATGACTCTCTTCCTGTCCACCACCGTTGCATCTGGGCAGCTGCCCTGTGAGCTCCTGAGACTGTCAGACATTTTGCAGCACATTTCCTTTTTGGGGAAAGACAAATGTCTGGCTGAGAAGGCTGAGGGGAAGGGACAGGCTTAGCAGTTTATTTTTGCAGTTTCCTTTTATTGTTATGGCTGGATAGTCTCACCAGGCTTGGCTGGGGGTTTTAGCATGACTTACCAAGAAAAGGAGATGGATGCAGGAGTTCCACTGACCCACCTGTCCACCGCAATCCCTTTGCAAAAGATTTTGACTAGACACAAGAGCAGGCGGGAGGGTGTCATGGCAGAATGACCTTCCCAGTGCCATGAACACTGGAGGGGTAAAGGCAGAAGGCAGGCTTAGTCCCCTGGTGAGGAGGTAGCTGGGGTGGGTGTAGAGCAGGCAGCAGAACGTGAGACTGGGGAGCTGCCTGGCTTCAGTTTGCTGCCTGTAGTGTGAAGAGGGGAAGGAGGTGATACCAGGGGTTTGGAGACATGTGGTGGTCCCTGCAGTATTAACTGAGGTAGGGGAGCCCATTTTGCCAGCTACCCCCAGCCTTGCTGTCATGTAGGATTCGCTGAGCCTCGGGCTGCTGGTGGCTATGGGCCTCGTGAGCACTGAGCCCTCTCCCCACCCTGCCATGGAGATGGAAACACCCATGTCACTGGGTGCCCCAGGGAGCTCAGGATGGGGCCAGGAGCAGTGCAATACATCCCCAAATGGGATGGCATTGACTGGGACCCCGCACGGTGAGCAGCCATGGTGCCGCAGCCAGACTCCCTCACAGCCCCATTTCTCCTAGGACAAGCAGCGAGTGCAGCAGCGAGGGAAGGAGCGAGGAAGAGGAGACACGGTCCCGGCTCATCGACCACATTGTCCAGAATGACACTGAAGGGTACTCAACTGTGGAGGCACCACGGGCCGAGGGCACCCCATTCAGCCTGCCAGCCCATCTCTACCCAGATGAGGTCCTGGATGACCTCACCATCTCGCCTTACGCCAGCTTCACGTCACTCTCGGAGCCCCGACCCACCATGCTCAGCGGCTGGCTGGACAAGCTCTCCCCACAAGGGTACGTGCCCATCAGTGGCCTGATCCCCATAGGTGAAGCCCCCTCAGGCAAGGCTGGTGAGGTGGGCACACTTGTCACCATATTACCGGGTCAGCCAGACGTCTCCACAGGAGGAGGACCCTCTTGGGTGCCCCAACTGTGTTGCAAGGATCTCTGTTCAGCCATCCTCAGAGGGAGGGAAGGACCTGTGAGCAGACGCGGGGCCCTTGGGGAACTGTCCCCTTCCCAACAGCCCTGTTTTTCTGCCATCCCAACAGGAACTATGTCTTCCAGAGGCGCTACGTCCGCTTTGACGGGAAGAACCTGATGTACTTCAGCAGTGAGAAGGTACAGAGGGGCAGGATGTGGGCAGGGTGGGAAGGCCACACCTTGCTGTTTAAGCAGGGTGCCTTGTCACCACGTGAGCTGCCGTATCCCCTTTGCCTCCCTTTATCCTTCTGTAAAGAGCCAGCAACACCTTATCATCACCAGGGTGAAGCAGCCACAGCTCCTGTGCTCTAGGGGCTCTGGGCACAGCCCCCCACCATAGGAAGCCGGGGTAGCAAGGGTCCCTCTGCCAACACGGAGCAGGTGAGGGGTGTCCCACCAGCTCACAAGCCCTGGGGTAGGCTGAAAATGGAGAATCTTTGGATCCCAGCCGCAGACCTATCCCTACCTGAATCCAGAGCTCCTGCCCAGCTGCTGGTGTCCCCCGGGCTGTACTATGAGTCAGAGCACCTGGATGATGTGGAGGATGTGCTGCATGGGGGAGCTTTTCTCACTGTGTGTGCTGGCACTGTGGGTCAGGTGCATGGGATAAGTCAAAAGCCCTTTCCTGTCCCACATGCTCTCGTCCTTCTGCGGGGGCTCTGCATGCCCCCATTAGGCCTCTTGCGGGGAGCTGATAGCTGCCGTGTCACCTGGCATGACAGGCACTGCTGCCCCAGTCCTGTGGCACAGCTAGCCAGGCTGGCCCCACGTCAGTGGCACCTATGCAGAAACAGATACTGTGCATGGCCCTGGAGCAGCCACTATCACAGGAGCTTGCAGACGTCCCTGCCACATCCCGTTACCCTTATGTTCACGATGCCAGCGTGCCTGGCAAGGCAGATGCTGGGGTGCCCAGGTTATGAAGGTGTCCAGAAAGAAGGGTAAAGGGAGTTAACCCTGCCTGGGGCTCATTCCAGGAACCCTACTCCAAGGGGGTGATCCCGCTCTCTGTGATTGAGATGGCTCGCTCCACCAAGGACAACAAGTTCCAGGTCTTCACCAGCCACCGAATCTTCGTCTTCCGCGCTGAGAATGAGGGTAAGCGAAGACCCAGGCCAGGGTCCACCAGTCCCCAAGGATCTATCCCTGCCTCCTTCCTCCAGCCAGAGCATCCCAGGGTCAGGTCTCACCCCATCCCCAAAACATCTAGCCACCATAAGCATGGGGATCTCTTCCCTGCCCTGCCTGCTGGGTGCTCTGGTCCATGCCAGGGTTGTTGGGAAGGGCTCAGACCCTCTGCCTCATGCTTGGTCCCCAGCCCAGAGGAATGAGTGGTGCTCCACACTGCAGAAGAAGGTGATGGACCAGCGCCTGGTGGGGTCCCGGCCCCGGCCCACCAACACTGCTCACTGCCAGAAGTCAGGCACCCTGGAGCTGAAGGGCCAGAAGTCCAAGGTGTTCGCAGCCCTGAGCCTGCCTGAGATGTGGCTGTACAAGAGTGAGCAGGTTCGTGCCCAGACCAGACACCCCGCTGGCATAGAGAGCTGTGCCAATGGTGGACGGGGGTGAGAGCAATGGAGGGATGGAAGGAGCTTAGGCAGGGTAGGTGCCAAAGGGAGAGTAGAAAGGAAAATGATGGGCAGGAGAAAGGAAATGGTGGAGAGGGAAGCTGGAGATCCTGCACAGGGCAGCTGTACGGTGAGAGCTTAGACTTGGAGATGCAGCAAGTGCCAGGAAAGGACCGCTCTCCCAATGTCCTCCCTATAGCCAAATTATCTTCATCTCTGCCCGGCGCTTAGGCCTCAGCCGCAGCAAAGCATCCCAGTCCATCACAGGACAGGTGGACCAATGACCATGAAATCACCAGCAAACATACCTGCTGCAACATGGGCTTGCCCAATGGGAGGCAGCAGGTCTCTGTTGACCCGTCGCACCCTGCCCACTGCCCATGGAAATCCCCACCTCCAGCCTGCTGAATTTTCTCAGCACCCTTGTTTTTTTCCCAGTCACCTCATTTCCAGTTTTCCTGGTGTGTGGTAAGCAGCATCAAACCTCTGTGGGTTTTGCTCAAGTTGATATTTGCTTTTTGAGTGCATCTGACTCAACGTGGACTCGAATCCCCAAAACAGAGGGATCTGATTGCCGGGTTTCAGGGGCTGTGGACAGAACAAGCCTTTCATTTTAAGGCTTAATATACTTGCTGAATGCTTTAGGTCAGCCCACATGGGATGGCTGAGTAATGTGACAGGGTACCACGTCTGACTGGTCCAAGCAGAGCAATGATGGGAGTGTGGGTACCAGGTGCAGGTCTCTGACTCCAGCCACAGCATCACGAGCATGTCCAGTGTGGTGTGTCCACTGCAGCCACAGTGTCATTCTGAATTGCAGTTCTTTAAAATGGGCATTGGCATCTGCTTGATCGAGATGCGTGGCTCCACCATCCGCGAAGCCAAGAACCGCAGCTTCGAGCTCATCACCCCCTTCAAAATATTCAGGTATCCCAGGAGTCTGGGTGGGACAAGGTGGAGGGAGAAGCTGGGTGCTGGACCCAGGTGCTGAGAGCTCCAGGCCCCTGAGTTTCAGCTGTGCTGGTGCTCATAGCTTTGTAGCGGAGTCAGAGCGGGAGAAGCGGGAGTGGATGGAGGCCCTGCAGGAGGCCATAGCCGAGATGCTCTACGACTATGAGGTAGCAGAGAAGATCTGGTCCAACAAAGCCAACAAATACTGTGCGGACTGCTGGGCTCAGAATCCAGACTGGGCATCCATCAACCTGTGCGTGGTCATCTGCAAGCAGTGTGCAGGCCAGTACCTCTCCCTGGGGGGCACATAGGGGTCCCGATGGGTGCAGACTGGGCCTGCCTGGGCAGGCAGGGTGCTGGCTGGGTTATAGGTGAGACTTGGGTGCCAGTTCCCCTGGCAGGATCAAGGGGTGCTCACTCTCCTGCTCCCCACAGGGCAGCACCGCAGCCTGGGCTCCAACATTTCCAAGGTACAAAGTCTGAAGCTTGATACCAGCGTATGGTCCAATGAAATTGTACAGGTAGAGGCACTCAGGGCAGGGTGCTGGGGCTTGCATGGCATGCTTAGGGGCCAGTCTGCTTCCCTGGGCAGGGCAGTAGCCCCACAGCCTCCCTCAAAACGCAGGGACGCTGGGCATCCTGCTCCTCCTGGCTGACCCTGGTGCTCACCATGACCATCACACTTTCCTGCAGCTCTTCATTGTGCTTGGAAATGACCGAGCCAACCGGTTTTGGGCCGCCCGCCTCCCCGCTGCTGAGGCCCTCTACCCCGATGCCAGTGCTGAGCAGAGACGGGGCTTCATCTCCCGCAAGTACCGCGAGGGACGGTACCGCCTGCCCCATCCCCACTATGCAACTCAGGAGGATGTGCTCCAGGTAGGGGTCACCTCGGGGTGCAGGCAGGATGCTGGGGTGCTGAGAACCATCCCAGAGCTCTGGATCTGAGACGCCAACACCTCCTGCTTGGCTCTGTGCACCTGCACCCCTGTGCCAGGCAGTCCCAGGGGCTCAGGTGGGAGGTTGTGCCCCGCTATGCCTGCCTTAAAGCATCCCTATCCGTGGGCTAGGGGTCTCCATGAGCCAGGATATGGTCCCTAAGGGCTCCTGTCTCATCCCAGGCACTGTGTGCTGCAGTGACAGGACCAGCCCTACTCAAGACCATCCTGCAGTTCTTCTCATCCTCAGAGGCTGGGCTGACGGCTGACCCCACTGCCTGTGAGATGGCGCCTGGGGTTGATCTTTGGTGGGGACCAGAGAGCAAAAGGCCCAGGAACCATCCAGGTAACAAGGACCCTCAAGCCCCATCTGACTGTGATGGGGGGCGTTCTTCCTACCCCCCACAGCACGCCCCAAGGCTGGGGACAGCCAGGGCATCAGGTGTTGTGGTTGCCTGGGGGACCCACCTGCCCCACTGTAGCCCTCTTTTGGGGGCAAGGTGGCGGGTTCCACTGGAGCCCCTTTCCAGGGAACCCCATGCCTGGCACACCGCTTTGCCTACATCTGCATGGGTGGGGTCTTTCTGCCCCTCTGGTACCCATGCTTTGATGAGTGCCTGCTCCCACCCTGCTTTCAGCACTGTTCCCCACAGGGGACCCTCACACGCGGGAGCCAGGTCCGGAGGGCGTCTACAATGAGATCACGCAGCCAGTGACGCACAGTGGGTACCTGTATCGGGCCACAGCCCCCCCAAAGCTCCCAGGTGCCAAGAAAAGCAAAGAGGGTAAGCATAGGGAGCATGGGAGGGCAGCCAGTGAGGTGCCCACCCCAGCACTGCTGACCCCCTGGTCCCACAGACTTCCAGCGCACTTGGTGCTCCCTGGAGAGAGCCTTGCTCTTCTTCGAGACAGAGAAATGCACCGAGCCCCTGGGTCACATTGACAGCAGGGACCTCATCTCCCTGGGTGTGAGCAGAGCCCAGGCGCTCACCAGCCCTGGCGCCACTGAAAGGTACTCCCAGCCGTGCCCCCATCGCATCCCAGAGAGCCTGTGGGCACGCAGAGGGCAGGGATGGGCATTGCTCCCTGCTTGGTGTAATGGTCTGGTCTGGCTCTGGGTGCAGGTTCGGGATGGAGGGCTGCCCTGATGGACTGGTTTGTCCTCTGCAGGTTTCGCTTCACACTCGAGCTCTTCCTCACTGGGGAAAAAGTGCAGCAGCTGGGAACCGATGGGCCTGAGACGTTGCAAGCCTGGGCCAATGCCATTGGCAAGGTGAGCCAGCCCCAGCCCTGGCACCCCATGCTGCTGGTGGGTCCCTGGGCTCTGTCCCTGTTTCCCTGTTGTGATTCCTCCCAGCTACCAACATTCTTCTCTCTCTGTGGCAAGCACCCTCCTTCCTTTTGCAGGGGCTCCCATCCACCCTGGTGACCTGCCCCCATCCTCATGAGGGTCTGTGTTTGGGGGCCAAGCCCTGTCTTTACCTGGCTCATCTTTTGCTCCATCCCGCAGTGGTTCACGCCTGTGAGCTGTCATTGCCTGCTTGGCTACGAGTTCCAGCGCGTGGGCCAGCTGCGCTACAAGTGCATGCTCAACCCCGAGCAGTGGCAGCAGGCCTTCTTCATCCTGCAGAAAGCTCACCTCTTCATCTGTCCCACCGAGGATGATGGGGCTGAGGACAGCATTAACCTCCGACGGCTGCAGGAGCTCAGTGAGTGCCCTGCCGCAGCCCAGGACAGGCAGCATGTGGTGGGTGACCGTGCATGGCTCTGACCTCTCTACTTCTTACCCCAATGCAGGTCTGGTTCCCCCCACGGACACCCCAGAGAAGAAGGAGCTGCTGATCCTGGTGGAGATGGGGAGGTGAGTCCTGGCTGAGGGAATGAGCCAAGCAACCTCAGCAGGCTGCCCGGGGCGAAGGCACTCAAGCGTGGGTGATCCCAAACCCTTGGTGGGGATGCTACTAGGACAGCAGGGCTGTGGCCAAGGGGCTTACACAGGTCACCCCAGCCAGGGGTCTCTCACTGGGGTAGGATGTCCCCCGGCTCTGTCTGGCTGTGCCTTACTCCCTGTCCCCGAGGCAGGCTCTGTTTATGGGCAGGAGGGAATAACCCGCCTCCCCTAGGCAACCTTCATTCCCTCTTCTCTGCCCTTGTCGTTCTCAGGACATTTTACCTGCAGGGCTTGTCGCGAGCAGACTCGGCAGCATGGTACGCCGACATCCAGGCATCAGCGGGGGGCCGGGGTAATGCACTACGGGACCAGCAGCTGAGCCGGGGGGACATCCCCATCATCGTGGACAGCTGTATTGCTTTCATCACACAGTATGGTGAGCCCAGCATTGCAGCAGCAAAGCTGGAGCATCCTCTGGCACACACATAGCAGCCAGGGGTCTGGGCAAGAGGCACCACTCTTGGGGCACCAGCCCCACTGGGGTCTCAAGGCAGGATTGAGCCCCCACGACCCTATGTCCCTGCCCCAGGGCTGCGGCATGAAGGGATTTACCGCAAGAACGGAGCCAAGTCCCGGATCAAGGTACTGATGGAGGAGTTTCGGCGGGACGCCCGCAACGTCAAGCTGCGCATCAACGACAACTTCATTGAGGATGTCACTGATGTGCTGAAGAGGTTCTTCCGTGAGCTGGAGGACCCTGTCTTCACTCTGGAGCTGCACCCACAGTGGAAGGAGGCTGCAGGTACCTCCTTCACCCAACCCCTTCTCCCACACTTGGGGTCGGTGTCCCTCGGGACAGGGTTTTGGTCCCAGCCCTGGTGCCATGTCAGCTCCGTGTCCACCAGACTCAGCAATGGTCCATGACACATTTTACTTTCTCCAGAAATCTCCTCAAAGCCCCAGCGCCTGGAGCGGTACAAGGAGCTCATTCATCGCCTGCCTCGCCTCAACCACAAGACCCTGGCTGCGCTCATCGGGCACCTCTACCGGTCAGTGGGCCACCTTCCTGCAGGGTTCCCTGGTCCAGCCAGAGTCCCCACAGCCAGCCAGAAGCATGGGGACTCCCCACCATGCAGGGAATGCTGTGTCCCATCACTGCAAGCCAGGAAAAGCCCAGTGCCTGTGCCCTGCCCCACCAGCCCCCCAGTTCAGTGCTGGGGTGTGCTAGAGGACATTGCTCTGGGACACCTCAAATGTTCCCAAAGCCATCCTGCAGCAGGAGAGACTGGGAGGATGTCCAGGAGTAGGTGACACACCCTCAAAGGATGTAAACTTCACCAGTGCCCAAAAATGAGGGAACAAAACAAATTCCCATCCCTGACTCAGAGCATGACGG
>Ga0065711_1042663_pt1 | contig 15225 bp, 7 predicted proteins | sample Hoacrofraction12_FD_59098 | JGI IMG/M metagenome (GOLD analysis project Ga0065711, IMG submission 59098) | Hoatzin crop microbial communities from Cojedes, Venezuela - Epithelial fraction 12 v2 (version 2) | ecosystem: Host-associated > Birds > Digestive system > Esophagus > Crop | place... | reverse complement strand
GGGGGGGGGGGGTGCAAAGCAGTTCCTATCCACCCCTACTTTGATGCAGATGCACGGCCTTCATGTTTTTCAAAACACCACAGTATCTCCAAGCTAACTCTTTCTCAAGCTTGAAGAGGGCAGGGCGCAGCACCCTTATCATCCTTTGAAGAGACTCAAGAGCACTGGCTACTTCTATGTGATAAGCAGTTATTGTCACGGACTGTGATCACGATCTCCAAAAGCACCGTCCCACTTCGCTTCACAGGAAAAGACAAAATTAATTCCGGGAATCCAAGTAAACTTGAGAAGAGAACACTGTAAATGTAATTTGTCAAACAATCATAAATACCTCATAAAAACCAGGAGACCCGAGGCAGCTAGATAACGGATTTTAAGATCTGAATAAATTAAACAAATGACATCCCCACAGAGTGTTTTTCTTCCATTTTGTAAGTACTTGGGCTTCATTTATACAAAACATTATAGAAACAGAAAAAAAAGAAAAGAGAAGGAGAAAAGGAGACACTTCTTCGGATGCCTTTCAGCTCAGTAAAGAAAATGTTAGCTTAACCAAACCCTTCCTCTGGAAAACAGATGAAGATTGCACTGTGTGCAAGAATGGACTGAAAAGGGGGACGGATAAGATGGACAAATGATAGACAGGTGGGATTAATATGTTCACCGAGGGAAGGGAGCAAGTGCCAGCCTAGTCTTATCTGTCTGTCTACAGTTCTGACTCCAGATAATGTCCAATTCCCCTTCATGATGGTTTAAAATAAGCCTCTGTTCACAAGACACACAAAATCAAATGTTCATGCAGATTCTGCCAAAAGTGCTTGCACTTGCCTAGTAAAAAACATTAAGAGCTTGGGAATTAAGCATTAATTTCTGAACACCAAAAGAACAAATCATCATGCTTTCAAACCCACACAATTCTGTGCATCTCTAAACACACACCCACACTGTACTGTACATACAGGAAATTCTCATTAATTAAATCTGAGCCCATTTGTGGAGCTTGCAATGGCACCACAAACAAAGTGAAAGGTATTATGGAAAGTTCATGAATAATTTAGGAACAACAGAACAAGCTGTCTTAAATGTTGCCAGAATGCAATAAGGTTAATTTTGAAACTGGAAGAAATAGTTAAAACAACATGTTCTCAACTAACTACAGCACAAGCCACACTGCCATCCTGAAACTAGAATTGTAGGTGTTTCTGTCTGTATATAAGTACAACAAGATATTCTAAAGACTTGAATCTGGGCATTTGTCTTGCCATCAGAGCTAGTTACAGATATACTTGCCACAACACTTCTGCATTATCTTCCCACCCAAAGGGAAGGAATGCTCCTCTTTTTCATCATCATTGCAATACATTTCTCAAAGATTCCTATTTGCACCATAGGGCTAGAGCAGTGACTTTGCAATATGCTCAGTTCTTTGGAAACAACTTGAAAATGACAAGTGGATTTTTAAAAAAATATTTCTTTAGTAAAATATTTCATCCGAATACGACTAGGAAGAAAGGATCTGAATTTCAAATATTCATTACCCAGGTAGAGATTTAAGGTCAACCATAAGCATAATATGAGAGCTTACACTGTTTTATTTCCTCCACGTGTATGGTTTTCTACCAGTTACCATGTTTCCTCATTTTCACTTCATGTATGATCCAGTATTTTTCCATTTCTTACGTCATATTTGCTCCTTCTTCAGAAGGACCTTTCATAGTAAAGTGATCCAATCTGCTTGTTTCGCCAGGTTGACCAAAAACTCTTTGTGGTTACATTTGACCGTTACGTGACTGTCCACCCTAACGTACTCACTAACCACATGACCTCCACCAACGCACCTGGCTATGTGCAGAAGAAGAAAAGTCACATCATCTTTATGCCAGGCAGGATGTGTTATTATTTACAGCTTTCTATTTCAGCACAACTACTTTGTTAAGACCACTGTGATTTCAGCTATTAGGCCAGTTATCTGTATCTTCCAGGTTTTATTTGCTCTAATGTCTGGCAGGATATTATATTGAGAAAAGATATTTAGGAGCCACTCCATGAATAGCAAAGAATTTAGATGCAAGATAAACAAATAACAGGACAAGCGTAAAGACCAATAACTTTCCTAAGCAAAACTCACTTAGTACTATCAATTCTCATAAGTAAATAAATATAAATTATTATTATCATCACTGGCATTTAATACCTGTGAAAGAATAAGCCTTGTTTCAGATTTGAAAAAGCGTGACAAATGGATTAATTCTCTGTTTTTGAAATAAAGGCAGACAGCTCTCAATTGCGATGAAAGCTGTAAGGGTCCCAAATTACCCACGAGTGAAGAAGTCACTCAAGCTCCATACTCCTGAACCTTACTGGATCAAGATGTAAGTCTTTTGGACTAAGCAGATATATCTGAAAGAATTAAGAGACTAAGACATAAATCTCAGAGATTCAAGAAAAGAACTGATCAACAGCAAGCAGCCGGACACTAAAATCTTAAACCCAAGCTAGAAGTCCAAAAGTGGTAATTTTTATGTTACTTCACATTCCTCACATTTTTATGTTCCCTCACATTTTGGCACACAGACAAAAGATCTTGGACGTATCTTTTTCTGGGGGCGGAGAGGGGGCGGCGCTGTTTAGGTTTTTTGTCCATAAAATACTGTGGCAAGTGTAATGTTCAACTAGACAGCAGCAAAAACTGCTCCACGAGGATGTATAAACCAAGGCCATCAAGGCCACAGTTTGCAGGACAACAAAGGCAAACTAGTGATTTTAGCTCTGCTCTGATGTAGCAACTCAGCAGTTCCAAACAGCTACAGCTATTCATATTGACTGAAAATAACAGGACTGCACAGGTGTAAGAGGAGGGCAATTATACAATGAAAAATATAATTTAAGCACAGCAACACCATTAAAGTTGCAGTACATCCTGATTTACAGCTCCCAGAGGTACTATGTAGGTCTGACAGTTTAGAAAACACAGTGTTGCTTGTAAATTGAGACTACTTTATACAAAAATCACTGAAATACAGAAATGAAATTCTAAAATGTCATGGTTACAGATCCACTTGTTAGTCTTGAACTTTCACCCTGTGAATACAGCACTGGTTGAAGCAAAGGCTTGCATGCAGGGATAAAGAAGAGAACAGAAGGTTCCCAATGCAGAAATGGTGCTTGGACTTTGACCATACTCAAGTGGCTTAAAGCTAATTTAACATTTCTTCCTAGATGTCTTCCAAGCACGTGAGAACATAAGCAATGCATATCCTCCCAGCAGTGCTGGTGAACCAAGTGTGCCTTCGCCATACATCTTCAAAGCCAATATAGGCTGTACTGAAACTGGTTTATTCTGTAACAAGAAGAAACCTGAGAGCAACAATACCAAGAATAAATTAAATTTCGGATTTATTGCTAGGCATAATCATGAAGCATTGTACAAAACTTCACTTAAAGTTATGAAGAACATGGCCAATCTCCTGTGTTTTTTAAAGAAATTAAGCAATAATTTTAGTCTAAGTGAATGTTCCAGAGGGTAAATGACTTCTGCAGTGCAATAAATGGTACAGCAAATTGAGGAGTATATTTTAAAAGTAGGAGCAATTTTCCCTCCATAACCTTCACCTGAAAGAACATTATTGTTATTTTATTAAATGAACTAAATGAAAAATAAATTAGAAGGCATTTTATGGGGTTTAAATACATTTAATATCACAGTAAGATATATAGATTTAAATGGCAACTTTCTAAATTATACTGCATTGGCAGCACAGAATATACAGAACATTTCAAAGAAATAATGAAGCAACATGATGGGACACTCACTATTGATTCCTAGAGGACCCATGAAAGGTATTCGAAGATCTATTCCATCTCTGTTTATGCAACTTCTTATGCAAAATTTTGCTCCATATAAATCCAAGATTTTGGCAGGTTATTGCTCCCCTGCTAAAAAAATTGCAGTAAAATCTCGTATCTTCAGGACATGCAGTCTCTACAATGCACGTACGGAGGAAACGCTTAGATAAATCTTGCCTGACAATCTGATGCATATCCCGACCAAGAGAAAGAACATACCACTGATGTTCCAAAAAAGTTGCTGAGCAAGGTTATTTTCTTATACTAGGAGAGAGATTCAGTTCTCTGAAAACACAGAAGTAGTTTCTGATGTTACAAGATGTTCTACAACATAGTACAAAACAGTTAGGAAAACAGGTCTTAAATTGAAGCTGCACAACACAACAATACCTCGCAATTTTTTGCCAAATTGACTAGTGGAAATGCCAAAGACTTCTTGTTTCACTACAAGAATAATCCTGTCATGTTTACCTAACTTGCAGGCAACTAGGTTTTTCATGTTTCCATTAATGTAGTTTATTTTCATAATATAGTTAATAACCTCATATAAAACAGTCAAAAAGTACGGCGCTTTCCACTAAAGGTAACCCTAAAAGAAAGTTGTCCACCTTCTGCAGAAAGAGAAAAGCCACTGAAAAGAAATTATGCAATGCCACTGTACAGTATTTTTTCATTGGCCAGTACTTGAGTCCCTGAGGATTTTCCAAGCTGAAAGTTTTCACATGATGCTTCGCGAAGTTGCACAAATATGAATGTTTATTACCTGAGCTGAAGACAGTGAAATGGCACATGCAGAACCATGTACAGAAATACTCGTGGTTGATTAAAATTCTGTAACTCTGACTACTCCTAGCATTTTTCTGTGATGATTCTATCAGTTTTGTGTTAGGTCCCATCAGGATATTCAGCCTACTTTTGGCACAATCCCAATTTTTGCAACAGGGTGCAGATCTTCACCCTTTTATGCAGACTGAAGGCCACCCTTTTTGACATACAGAATGTTTTCTCAGTATCCAAGTACCAAAAAAAATGTTCACAGATATGAAAACAAATGTTAAAAATCCAGCACAACACGCTTAGTCTAATTTTAAGGAAAAAGCATGGGTCCACTATCGTTCTTCCTGCTTTGCCCCATTATTTTGAATACACTGGTCAATGCATTCTCAAAAAAAAAGTGCAACACCTGCTGAGGAGCAGAGGAGGACCACCACCAAGAAGCCACTCTGGGAAGGTTTCTCTAGCCCTTTGCCACCTGGGTATCCCTCTTCATCGCTGATAACAAAAAGTTATCACGCACAGGCTGAGCTCCACAACCTGAACGAGGGCCTTTTGCTGCAAAGCTAGCTGTCTCCCTTTGGGGAAAGGGGAAAGAGGAGACAAGGGCAAGTGAAACAAACTACTAACACTTCTTTCAAACTAAAACCTCTTGATACATCATGATATTCAAACAGACTCTGACCGAATCCAACAGGAATCTCTTCATAAATCATGGGTCTATCCCCAGGCCTTTTGAGCTAATACACTTTAGGCACAGATTTTCCTGTCACACAAAAACGGGTAACTTCTAGAACAACTTTGTGAATTCATCGGACTTCCAGTTCAGAAAAGTGAATCACCAGTAATAGTTTCAAAGCTCAAACTCACTCCTTTAAATCTACACTGGCCTAATTGAACCACTTTGCAATTTCTCTGATAGAGCGTTCTTATAACTCTTCCTTGCAAACCAAAAACTGCTCCAAATCTTTCAGAGTTCAGACATGACCTGTGCTCCACAAATGTATCTTCAACATGCTTTCAAGTCTGTCACAACACTTTCCAAGCTATGGATAAAAATCATTCATATGTCAGGAAGAATCTTAATTCTGTGGAATTCTTGTAAACTGCAAGTATAAAGCTTTTTAAAAATGTGTGCATTTAAAAAAAAATGATATTTATAGTTTAAGCGAATATTTGCTTTTTAAAATTGCAAAAGAGAAATTTGGGAGTAAAACAAGAAGCCTTGAATATAGACAGTTCTTCACACATGAATGTAACAAGCTCTCCCCCGTCCTGCAGAATCCCCATGGTCTGCTGTGCCAAAGGCAGCTTTCCCTACGCTGAGACAGAGTTTACAGTGTCTCACCCGTGTAGTCCAAATTAATCCGGCATAGTGAGTAAAGGATGCCATCTGAGGGGGGTGGGGGAATAGTTGTTTCTAAGGCAGTTTTGCAGTACACAAGTTGGCTTTTTTTATTGTTATTTGGGTACCTTACTCTTCTCTGCACTCTGCCTTTTTCGCCAATAAATTTCTCTTCAGGATTAATTCTTGCTTATGATTCATAAAAGCTATTACTTAAGAAATTATGGCCAAATTGAGTGGCACTTGCAGAAAACTGGTATAATTTATTTATTGACACACGTAGAGCAATACATTCAAACTATAAAACTATTTTAAATCATGGTCCTATTTTATTGTGCTGAACTTTATCATTCCTCCCTTCTCCTCCCATTTTTAGTCCTAATTACTGCGTTTTCCTCATAATGGGACTAAAAGACTAGATGGCCCATTCATAAGCAAAGGCAGCTAAGCACAGAACTGATAACAGCAGCTCATTTCTGACTGGGGACCTTTGGTGACATCGCAAACAAACCCATAAATCGTCACCAGCACAAATGAAAAAAAAAAAAAAAGAAAATACCACTGGCTTCTAGATCAAAATGGTTACAGAAAACCTACAAGCTGTTGGAGTTATGTGAATAACACAGCTGGTGTATTACTTCAAACACAGACAAATGTAGGTAAACAAATCGTCCCTTTTTTTTTTCCACCGTTTTGCGTTCTTTCAGCTTCTTGAAGCCAAAATTGAACACGTATTCCCATTCTAAATGGCAATAATTAAATAGCCCACCGTAAAGGTACTTGTTCATTTGCTCTTTGAATAGAACTGAAGAAATGCAGTACAAAATGCCTTCTTGATAAAAACTTCACCTGAAACATATATTCATGAAAATGGAGAAATGAAATTTTAAAAGGTTGTCCATAAACTGGGACTTGGGTTATCGGATATTTATTAAAGTCATTTAGAGGCACGAATGCAGTAACAAATATGGCTTTGTACTACACTAGTAGCAAGCGGGCTGAGTTGCATCAAAGCGGTGAAAGTTTGAATTTCCAGCAGAAAGGAAACTGCTAGAAACAGGCACTAACCAAGATGTTGCGGAGACAAGTTATTTGCTTTGTTGTTCAATAGTTATCTATTTTGAAAACAAAACTATATTAAAAGATCACTTGTAGTCTAGCTTGATTGATGATTTGTCACTTTCGCTACTCTTTTATTGAGCAGTAGACCAATGAATAGATAGTGACTTTGACTGACAGCTAACCCAGAATTTCACGTAAATTAGAGGAAAATAATCAGTATGAATAGGAGTCAAAACAAATACCAAAGTCTGAGTTTTTTCTCTGCTCATACAAAAATGGAATGTAATCTAATTTTGTAATGAGAGCTTTGAACTAAACCATCTGTTTTTCCTTTTTTTTCCTCCTCCTTATTTTTCTTAATTTTTCGTGTAGAACATTATACTCTCATGTTCCTAGGAGTCAACAGCAAAGACTAGGTTTTCTGAATGGTGACACTCTCCCAGCAGAGAGTGTCTGAAGATTATTTACTGGTCCACAGCACCTAGTCCCATGAAACTGAGGAACTCTTTGCGATGGTGTAGGTCAAAAAATGAGCTTGGATCTGCACAGGTAAGCAAATAGTGAGTAGGCTCAGGAGGGTCCTGATATCTCTGCATCTATCACTGAATCAAAGTGCTACTGGACTGCTGGGTCCTACCTGTCTGTTTACACTTCAGAAAAATTGTAAGACTGAAGAAGATTGAAAAGGTAACCTCAAGCCCTCAGCCTAAAGAACGAGGAAAGTATGCCATAAAAAGGAGTGGTAATCTGTTTCACTGATCTAAAGGAACATGAAGGAGTGACTTGATTACAGTCTTTAAGAACTACATGAAGCAGAAAAATTTGATAATGGAAGAATCACGAGTGAATGGCCAAAATCTGAAGTAAGATTAATACAGTCTAAAAATAAGGAGGATATTTTTAACACTGGAGGCATTGAACCACTGCAGCACCTTATCACGGGTTTCCATCAGCTCTGCAGCATTAGAAACATTAGCGTGAAGCTCCGTGTTTTCCGAAAAGAGCAGTTCTATAGTTCAGCAATGGCTCTTTGAAGAAAGATCTCTGGTTAAATGGTAATAATGACCCCTCACAACCTCCAACACTGAGTCTAGAGAAATGATTGGCGGGGTGCAGGAAGAGAAACAACTGCACTGAGTGGGTCTTGATTAGGTGACAGTCCCGCACACTGAAACCTCATAGCAGACCAGATGATAAGAAGGTAAGATATGTCCAGTTTCCAGCAGATAATATGAACAAATTGTTGTAGCATCCACTTCTTAATTGTTTTATTTGAAGGTATTTCAAATTCAGTGGCATCTCTGAATGATTCTTACCCAGGAAAAAAAAAAAAAGGCAGATTAATTAAATTCTATGAACTCAAGAATTTGAATTGACAAAGAAGGCCAAAACCAAGACATGTTGTCAAGGCAACATAGGCCAAGAATTGCCTTTGATATCTGTTAGACCTGACAGTTCATTATATTAGGCATCGTTTGTACAGAATACTGATGTATCTAGATGTAATTTTAATTTATAATGAGAGCCGAAAGCAATGCCCATAAGCAAAGATAAAATCTCATGTTTTCAAAATGTGATGTAATTTTTAGTTTGATTTTTACTTATGCCAATCAAACAATACTGAGTATAACCCCTGGATGTTGGTGTCAGATTCAACACAACACTAGTAAGGAAGTGTTATCTCTAAGGGTCCAATTTAATCTTTAGCGGTTTAGGTTTTGATAAAAGTTGGAAGTTAAGCAAAAATGGAATTCCCTCCAGCTAACTCAGTCAGTTTATTACAGCATTAATAACTCCATCTTTGTCATGTAATCAGAAAGTAAAATGGATAAAAGTATTTGAAAAACACACCTTTGTGAGCAACCCAGTTTCTAAAGAAAGCAGAAGGAAATAAAATACAGAAAAAGGAGGAGGGGTATTATTCTAATTCGTGACAAGCACCTGAGCAAGCCAGAAATAAAACCAAAAACAACACACAGAATTACAACCATTTCATGTGTAGTTCTACAGGCTGGAAGACAAAATTTAACCCAGACCTTTACAGTCAGGAAAACAAAACAAACAAACGAAAAAGACAAATTAGTGCTTAGGGCAGAGTGTGAGTGTTTGTGTTAGAATCCTGGGACATTCACTAACTATATTCTTCTTGCAATGTGAAGCATATCAGTAGTGCTGGACAGCAAATGTTTCTGCTTTTACTAATTACTCATTACTAAAAGATCTAACTAGAATAAGCACAAACCTGGAGCTATATAGTTGTCAGAGAACTCTCATTTTACCTCTCTCTCCGCTTCCCTCTGTATTTTAGAAGAAAAAGCATGACTGACAAAGCAACTGATATTAATATCTCTCTAGCACTATACTGTTCCAGTTGGTTTGGAAAATAAGAAAATCTCATAGGAATTCAAGAACAGCTGATTAGAATAATTCCCAGCATTACTAGACAGATTTTTCTGTATCCAGATGTTCTTGAACTCCCTCAAACTACAGTTGCTTCTTAAGAGGCCACAGATTAAAAGTAGTTCCCTGAAGATTTTCTGCTGAAGTTTGTTTTGTTACACCCCATTCTCAGACAAGCAAAGACATTAGAAGTTCATTATGGCTGTAATTACATTTTCTGCAGCTGATATTTAGAGATACTGTCTGGAGTTTCTGTACTACTTTATTAGAAAATGAAGGTTCACTGAATCCCCTGCTATCATAAAGCAGATTCAGACCCTACCACATTTGTCATGGGATCTGCAACACATCTGTTGCAGTTCCCAGAGCTCAGGTCCCCAGGTTGGATGGGGAAGGTGCATTCCTCCATGATCCTTGCATATTTTCCCAGCACCCTGCACTCAAAGAGTAAACTGTGCCATTCTAAATATAATTAACTTTACAACCTGTGGTGGATTTTACCTTGGCTTGCTGCCAGACACCCACCCAGTCACTCTTTCACTCCCCGTCCTCAACAGGGCAGGGGGAGAAAATGAGATGAAAAAGCTCGTGGGTCCAGATAAAGACAGAGAGATCATTTACCAGTTACCATCATAGATAAAAAAGACTCGACTTGGAGAAGATTAATTTAATTATTGCTGATTAAAAACAGACTAGGATGGGAAGAAACAAAGACAAAATAAACCTACAAGACACCTACACACAATACAGAACCTGAAGTCAGAACACCAAAGAAAGCACAGTCTCTGCGTGTCAGACACAGCCGTAGGTACATGATTGTTCGTGACTGTCCAAATTTCATGTCCAAAGTGTCCCATCTCAGTTAAATGACAAAATCCAGAAACTATTTTCCATAATTGCAATGGACTAGGTCTTCAGCTTTTGTAAAATGGTTGCATATATCTGCATTGCAAACAAGAAAAGCAAAACGTAATTTCTCTCCTGAGAAAATTACTGAGGAGAAAAAGCTCTGGAGTCTCCTGAATTGGTAAAAAGGAAATGTTCCACCCTGTTGATTAAGCACTTGGTAACAGTGGTAACCAGCACCAAAGTATTGAGTGGAATGTTATGTCCATACAGTCCACATCCTGATGTCGAAGTATTTCTACTTGAAAAAGTTCCATATAGGATTCCAGGAACAAACAAACAAAAATACATTAGATGTGGACAACAGCCTTACATATACAGTACTGTGTGAAAAGCTGTATGGAAAACAAGACTGCATTGTGGAACATAAGTACGATATCACCCATTAGTGGAGAAAAAACATATGAAAATGAACATTAGAGAGATGAGTCATCTTTATCAAGTAAATTGAACCTCTGGAAATTTATACATTTCTAATTAAAAGTCCAGAGGAAAGAATCAGTTATGTTTCTAGCCTGGCCATTAGTTCTTCTCTGTGCTTTTCTTATTGGATCTCATTGCCAGTGCTACCCATGTAAGAAGCTTCATTATTTTGTTGTTTTAATGAAGTAGTGTGAAGATGAACAGCCCTTCCCACACTACTGAAAGAAGATTAAATGATCAAAATAAACCTGCAGTTGAAAGTTAGAAGCATGTAAACTTATAACAACCTAAATTAAGGATTATCACAATACATGAAAGAAAATTACTTTCATGAACTATGCTTTTCTTAAAGCCAGGCAGCATTCTAGAATTGCATTTAATTATGAGCACAGATGTCTACAGTATCACTAACACTTCACTTTCATAATCGTGTTTTATGAGAAAGAAAATTCGGAAAAAATGGAAACAGAACTGTCTACACATGACCAAAGATCCACTTGGTACACTTATGTCTTTGGAACACCATCAGTCTGCTTAGCCCATAATTAGTACACCTGTATATGTCCTAAGACCTCACTTTTAACTACCAAATGCATACATGAAGATTTTCAGGTTGATCCCTAAAGACTTTATAGCTGAATGTCTGATCCTTCTTGCTTCACGTAATTATGATGTACGCTCACGTATCTTTTTCAGGTGATATTTTAGGTAGATAGAGGTTGTTTGCTACTTCCATCTAATAGACAGTAAGTTTTGCTGTCTTGGAAATTCATAGAAGATAAACTGAGATAAAAAAGGATTTATTGGAAATTATATAATAATATAATAATAAAATAAAAGCATATACTTGGGTTTTGGCTGTTTTCTTTACAGGCTACATATGCAAGCATACGTGCATTCAAAAACAGATTAACCAACCCATCCAGGCCTGCAAAGCACAAAGAAGTGGCTGTAACAGGAAGGTGAGAGGACAAATCAAACAAAGCATGAATCTATTCTTTTCCTAAAGATCTGCCTACTATCACTACTGGCAAATTACCCCATGCCACAGTCTTGCTGTATTTAATAAATTCTCTAAATTGTTTTAATTTCTTTTAGCATTGCTAAACTATGTTTGAACACGTATGAACCTTCAAATGTCAGCTCTGCAACCTCATAATACACTTAAGACAGCCATGAGAAGCTAGTCACACAAAAGAATAGCTCTCATACGAAGACGAAAGGCAAAATACACCAGAAGGAAGACAGAATGCTTTCATTTGTACCTTTTATCAACAATATAGTAGGAAGACATCGTCCTTAAAAATCATTCTTTGCCAGTCACATGTGAATACCTGAGCATTATATGACAAACTCTTCTGCAGTTTAAGAACTACGAGAAAAGAAAACCCACCTTATACCTAGCCCAAACTTCTATTGCCTCCAGCTGTGACTGTGAATTACAGTTGCAGGTCTTTCCTGCACGTAGCAAAGAACAAGTCATATTTCATACTGTTTTACAGTCTATAATACTTAATGTGTGTAAAGAAAAAAAAAAAAAAAAGAGGTCTTCTCTCAGTCTGTTATCCCTCATCTAAATTTTATCTCTGCACTGCTCTTCCATAAAATACATTTTTGTTACCTGCATTGACCCAGTCACTGCTCATGTATGGTCTTGCTTTTCTACTTGCTAATATAACAGGTGGTTATATTATACAGCCAAAACCACACACAGCATTTCAAGTCTGAGGTTAAGAAGACCATATATCATAATGCTAAACACATTTCCACTTTATTGATATTTTCTCTTTTGTATCCACCGCACTATCCTTTTCACTACAACTCTGATTATTCTTTTGATTCCTCACGGTATTTTAAGTAAAAGTAACTGAGGCCAAATCCAGTTCTAATGAAATAAGGGAAAGCTTTGCCATTCACCTTTCTATTATCATGAATTGGCCATTAGTGAATAAAAGTTGTGCACCTTTTTATCCTCTGCATATTATTGTCTTCACAGCACATCCTCTAGACTTCTGCTGATTTTCTAATGTGTTTACATTCTCCTGCAAACGTGCAATGTCTTGCTGTGATGACCACTATCTGTTTTATTTTTAATTTGCCTTTTACTATATATAGCACACATATGTTGTATAAGGTATGTTATAACATAGCGCATTAGGGGTGCACATTAGGGAGAAGACTCTTATTGGCTTCGTCCTGCTGCTGACATTGTACATGATGAAGCTTCTGCGGACAGCAAATATTTCCTTGGGGCTGAGATGCAAGGTGACTGAGATGCAAGGTGACTGAAAAGCGGGGAGGAATAAGGGGGACTGGGAATGGGAGCTTACCAAAAGGGCATGAGCCTGGACAGCAGAAATGGCTGAGATAAGTGAGCAGTAGACACACAGTCAGGCCTCGGATGCGATGGATAAAGGCCTTATCTGGAGACCCAATGGAGACCCACATAAACATTGTTCTCTAGCCACAGAATCGCTGGGGTAAAAACAAAGCTGGAAGAAAGACTGTGGTGATACCAGGGAAGGAATGTGAAGATTGCAAGTGGAGAGAAGTCAAGCAGAGTAAAATTTCTAAGCTTTTAACATCAGTTTCAGTTTGCATGGATATTTTGAGGGGTTTTTCTGCTTTAAAATATTAATTGCTATAATTTATACTCAAGGTGAATCTGGCTTTTGGATTTAAAGCTATTTTTGTCTTTTGGGGACACTTGCTACAGAAAAGAGACTAGACAAATCCACCTAGAAGATGTAGCTCATTTAGTCTCATCACACCTACAGAATGCCAAATATTTGCAAGACTTTTCTGTCATACAAAATATGAACTCAGGAGCTCTCATCTGAAGATTGAGAAGCTTCATCACCCACACACAGACTTGCACTTCTTGCACCCTCTCTCCCATAGATACCACAACTCTGCCAGGAAGCCTCCTAAATTCATGACTCTTGCACAGAGGAACTACAGTTATGATTTCAAAATTTATTATGTGTGCTCATTGAAGAGCTAGTTTTCTAAAAATGGATTTGTGTACAGTAAGTCTTAATTTCCGATACACTTGCCCTATTCTGCTCAGTGCCAGTCTCCTTGATGACTTATTGGTATTGAGTAGAACTCCCTGGATCTTTCCTGCAGGTAACACTTGATCTCACTCAATTTCAGCAGTAGTAACAGCTTATTTTATATAATTAAGAAACTGTTCTACTTTATCAAGCACTTTGATAAAATTAATGTTTATGTGCACTTATACAGAGGTGTTCTCTAGAACTTTATTTGTGCTTCAAGAAATTCAGTTTGAAACGTTATCTCCCTCATATTTGGTAAATATACCAACACACAAAATACATCACATAGTTGTTTGGTAAGTACAGTTGAGTTTGCTCTGCTAAATAACTGATGTGTTTTTCAATAAAAGGGGAGAAGAGAGGTATATACAAATGTGGAACTACCTTATATGTGATCTATTTTATAATCTCTCAGAAAGATTAGTGTATTATCTAAATGTTGCCCAAATCCATTCATTTTCTAGACAGATCCATGGCAGTTTTTGCAGAATCTTTGGCCTTCTACCTCTCCATGCATTCCAGGAAGCTTGCTGTTATGCTTAGAGTTACTGCAGCACAAAAACTTTCAAAAATTAAGGCTATTTACTGTCCTCTAAAACCTCTCATGGAAGCTTCTCTGGTAATTTCCTGCAGAACTAAAAGAACTTCTCTTTTTCCAGGTTTCATAAAAATCATCCTAGGATTTAGAGCAGAGTCTTCTCAGTGGTTCAAGAGACAGAGATACAGTAACTAACATTTTGACATTCTGTCTCTTTGAAGCCGAAGAAAATTTGGATGAAGCATGAATCAGATAGAAAATTTTAAACAGGGCACAGACTTTAAAACCTGTTCAGGACAGCTAACGCCACAAGGGGAACTGTCTGAGTACGCCAGAGATACTGCCTTACTTTCAGATTCAGCCTCTGACACAGTAGGTTATGCACTACAACACCAAAACCCAGTCCAGATACCCAGTGCCCACCTAATGCTCTTTCAGTCGGTCTGCTAAGGAACTGAAAATATCTGCCTAAAAAGGAATAAAATGCAGGCTTCAGTTGGTGAAAAGAGTAGGTAAGGAAAACATCTCGGCAGTAATGACTGGTCACTATATTTAGTTAGTAAGAGAAACTGAGCAAAAACATTAGAAGAATGAACAGATTCCTGCAGATTCTGGACTGAGATGTCAGGATGGGACTGCTGCTTTATAGTTTCTGCCAACTAAATACTCCCAAATGGTAATGCCACTTACATGTACAGCTTTTACAGAAAGAATTGATGAAAACCCTTATAATTCAAATATTGCTGCGAGGGGACCTTATAAATGCTTACAAATATCTGAAGGGTGGGTGTCAGAAGGATGGGGCCAAGCTCTTTTCAGTGGTGCCCAGTGACAGGACAAGGGGCAATGGGCACAAACTGAGGCACAGGAAG
>Ga0065711_1042662_pt1 | contig 15227 bp, 2 predicted proteins | sample Hoacrofraction12_FD_59098 | JGI IMG/M metagenome (GOLD analysis project Ga0065711, IMG submission 59098) | Hoatzin crop microbial communities from Cojedes, Venezuela - Epithelial fraction 12 v2 (version 2) | ecosystem: Host-associated > Birds > Digestive system > Esophagus > Crop | place... | reverse complement strand
TCTCCTGCAGACTGTGGGCACGGGCCGCACCAGATACATCAGCCGTGAGCTCCGGATGCAGCAAGTGACCGCCCATCACCACACATCACCTCCCCTGCCACGGAAGACCATTACGACAGATGGAGCGGAAGTCATGGATTAAATGAACTCAACGGACACTTTAGAGTGATGATCCATAGACTAAGGGAATGATATCTGGAGACAGGAGAAGTAGTGGTGATCAACTGGACCATGGGGGACCTGGGCGTGACGTAGATGGTACGGAATAAGGGGTGGATAATGTCCTGGGTTTGGCCAGGACAGAGTTAATTTTCACTGGACTCCAGGAAGGGGCACAGCCAGGCGGGCTGACCCCACCTGGCCAAACAGAGCCTGGTATTCCATACCATGTGCCGTCACGCTGGGTTCCAGTAGGGGGGAGCTGGGGGTGGGAACTCACTTGCAGCTCGGGGGCTCAGGGGTGGTCCAGTCCAGGAGAGCGGTTCTGTTCTGTGGGCTCTGTTCTGCTGGTTTGTTTTGTGCGTTCCCCTTATCTGTATCGTTGTTGTTCCTGTTCCCTTTGTTTGCTGTTCTGTTAAAACTGCCCTTATCCCGACCCACCAGTTTCTGCCTCTTTCTTTCCATTCTCCTCCGCACCCTGGTGGGGGGGAGGGGCGGCCACATGGCGCTTTTGTTGCCGGCCACAGCCAAACCAGAACATACCCCCAAACCAACCAACAATCCCATCACTTTCAGTGGAAAAGTATTTCAGCTCTCAAGTTTTCCATTGGTGTGGTTCACAATCATGTTTTGAAGTTTCAGCCATGCTGCTAATGAAACACGCTAGTCAATAATGGTGGCAGCATTTATCTATCATTTATCTAACAGGGAAGTGTCTGACTAATTCCTCAAGACCCCAGAAAACTTCTCTTTTCTCCTTCATGCACGTGCTATTTGGAGTGTCTCTGCAATTTTTTGTTTTGCACATATCGTCATCAATTCTTTTTGCAAAGCAGTTTCTACATTTACTTCTTATATCACAATCTCTGCTCTTTTTCTAAGCAGTCATTGAGCATGCACAGAAGTGGTTTCTAAACAGGAGTGAGGCACAGAGTATCATCCAAGCTTGACAGTATCAAAATAAGATCTGCTGTAATCACAAATGTTTCCAGACTTGCAGCCCAAGTCGTATTTTTTTAGACAATTGTTACATTTTATACTTGTTGTTGTTTTTCTTTTTTTAAGGAAAATACATAGCTACTTACACTTTTATTTAAATATAGTACATTTGTCTTTCAAAAAAACAAACCCTGACAAAGGGGTCTATTATTTACAAAAAAAAAACCCACCACATTACAGGCTAAAAATATTAATCATTCTATAGTCCTCAAGATACTTTTATTACTCAAGGTTTCAAGGAAAAGTTGTGTGCTGGAGAAACACAAGCTTGCAATGAATGAGTATAGAGAACAGTATTTTTGGCTGTAAACAAATATGCACTAGTGATCTTAAAGTACAACACACATTAAACCTTATCCACACACAAAACAATTCATGCTCTTCATGTGTACAATATTGTGAAAAATAAGATGGAAGTAGTCAGATAGGAAAACACTCTTGTATCATAAAAATATGTTAGAATGGGACTATCGATAGAGTTAATTTAAAGCTTTGCTTTAAAACGAATTTTATTTAAAAATCTTCTTTTGCTTTATCTAAAAATTAGCCTTTCTATAAAAACCATTCCTTTAAAACTTTGCTTTAAAAAATCAGTCTTATATTAGACAAAATATTAAATTATATAGGCACAATTAGTTAAGAGGGCTATAAGAACACATTATAACCCTTCATTTTCCAGTGACTTGCAATACAGTCATAAGATTCTGTCTACTGACAACCACAGGAAAATTTATCCATAGAAATCAACATTTATTTAAAAAATAAATTTGAAAAAAAAAATCTGAGACACCATATTTGACTTGTAAAGGAACTTAGTTTCCAGCTGGCTTAAGTACATGCACATCTTTTATTTATCCTGGAAAATGTGCACATACATTCAAAAAAAAAATCCCCAAAATGTTTTTTGAACAAGTGGTTTATGATGACAGCTTTTATATTTCCTTCAGACACTGTATACTAAAATAAAACATTTCAAAGTCTACCTTTATCTCCATACCAACCAATGACCCTTGACACTTCAGAAAATGAATCAAGAATGATCTTGGTTTTTATGGGGAAAATGCACAGATATTATGTTCAATGGTAGAGAGAGCAGGGTCTGGTCTTTTCTATGTTTTTCTTGTGTTCTGAAAGATGTATTGTACAACTACAGAATTTAAAAAGACCTTTAAAGTAAGATAGATTATATAATATACCAAACTTCAGACTTACAAACCAGAGCCCTGATTCTGATTACATTTAACTATATGCTTAACTTAATACAAATGAACAATTAATCTTGGATTTTAAAACAAAGAAACATCTGCAAGACTGAGGTTTATGTCCCCTGAACACATTAAATGAGTTGTCACCATAATAACTATTAAAAACCAAACGACCAAACAAACCAAAACCAACAAAAAACCACACCAAAACACAAAACACTACAGTCTTTTTTTGCCATAAAATTATATTAGTTACAGCATCAGTGGCCAAACATGAATCACTATGGAATATAATTCAACTAAGTATTTCAAATAGATATTCAAACATCTGTTTAAACAGATATTTGAACTCTAATACATTTAAATGGATGCTCCCTAAGGTTTATTTAAATATTTACTGAAAGTTTATTAAGTTTCAACTACAGTATATAAAAATGTAACCAACAGTACACCCCATTAAAATCAAAAAAAGCACAGAAACTCTAATTTAAGGCTGAAATTCTAGAACAACTCATTGCTATTTGTTTGTATTATAACACTTCCATCCCCCCACTAAGGAATGTGAAATTCACCTATAAACTTAATCAGTAAGCTACTTTAAAATAAAGAAACCAACCAAAACCAACACCACCACCAAAAAAAAAACCCAACAAAAAAAACCCAACAAAAAAAAAAAAACCACCCAACAAAAAAATCTTCAACCCAAATCATAAGACTGTATTTCTTTTGGAATTCGGGATTTCACTTTAGCCACCACCATCTGAACAGCGCCCTAGAGACACATATTTCCTTACCGGCACAGTCCATTATTGCTTGATGAGAGCCCACAGTGACTTTTTGTCCAAAATAACTGCTTCGGACATGGTTTCAAGAAAAAAATCAATATGAAAACATGTACAGTTATATTTCATTTCAAGAAAGCACTGAATTGATCTGAATTGTATCATACTGTATTAATTTTAATGCCACTCCATAGGCAAGTATATATATGAGGTGTGCATATACAGATACAAAATACATACACAGAATTCAGCCCAGATTAATGTATCTTCATTTAATTTCTAGCATAACCACCATGCCATTTTTTGCATTTTAGAATTATGTGGAAAAATGAGAATAGGCACCATTAATTAATACAGCTTCTAATTTACGTTATTTTGGTGCACTATTACGCACTGATAATACCATAAAAACAATATGATACTATTCAAGCTCATTTCTCTGATGTACAGGTGCAATCTAGTAAATAGGATTCTAAGTGCTTTTTAACTCAAATGCACAACTTCTGCAGCTTTACACAGTAGAACAGTGCAATACATTATGTCTCCATATTCCAGGAACAAGAGCCGAGTTTACAGTTGTACTTCTTTCACCTGTTGGACTGACTTTGCAATTTCTGCAGCTCTAGTACTTCAACTGCTACATCTATGACTTCCTTTTGTTCCCTTTCCTTTTCCTCAATCTTTTTCCAGGTGCTGGCTATTAAAAAAAAAGTTCTTCTGGTAGCTAGCTCTCACCTGGTAAGACAGTTTCTAAGTAATGGTACAGAAACAGTTCTTCTAGAGGGTTGGTTCACAGTGCTAGGGTGGCCCTGATCTCCACTTACTTCCCAGTTCCTAACTTCAGGAGAAGCTCGCTCTGGCTTCTTGGGAAAAGATTCCGATGTGACTTTCTGCCTCTTCTCAGGAATACCTGTGACAACTGTTGAGTTCAGAAATGTTCTTTTTGGTTTCCTCCTCACCTTTAATTTTTTAGCATCAGGCTTTTCTTTCTTAAGGTGCTTTCCCACTGTAGTTTTCCTTGTCTGGCACCTATGGATGGAGAAAGCAGAAGATTTCTGGGCACGAGGACGAAGTTTCCTTCTCACTCCTTCTTTTTGCTGTTTTTTAGTTGTGGAAGTTTGCTTGCCTGCGGTTACTCTGTTTCCTCTCCTCCCAGCAGAACATCTGACAGACATGGGTCCCACAGCCTTTCTGGAAAAAATTGCTTCTTTTTTAGTGCCTTCTTTTCTCTTCCATATTGCCTTTGGATTCTCCCTCTCTAACCACTCACTCCTGATGGATGTCAGAGGACTTCTGGTAACTCTACTGGTAAATGGAGTTAATCTACCATCTCCTTCTACCGCAGACTGGTAAGAGTTCAAAGGTGAAATGATCAGGTGTTTAAAAGAGTTCTCAGAGTGACCAGATACCAGACAATCTGTTCTTTCAGTGGAAACAGAAGATCCATCTGCCTTTTGACTTGAGGCTGCATCATTCCATTTACCTGGATCTGGCAGGAAAGATGCTGAAGGTGAACTATAGAAGTCTGACCAATTGAGTGACTTTGACAGTGTGGCTTCTCTCTGTGCATCAGCTAGTTTCCTCATATTTGCATCAAAGCTGAGACTTCTGAAAAGCTGTCGAACATGGGAGGGCTTTTTGGCCTTTTCTCCAACTGTACTCTTTGGAGGCGTTTTCAGAATTCGGTTTGTCAGTGGGTCATAATATTTAAAAGAACACTGTTTGTATTTATACCTTACAGAGTCCTTGCTATCTGTGGAATTACGATTTTTCCTCATTTTGGGAATATCTATAGGTTTACCTTTACACTGTTTTATCTCTGGGCACGAAAGTACATACACCACTGTCTTGGGCTGCACAGGACTCATAATCTTGCTATAGGACTCAGGAAGTTTAAGGGCACACAGTCTAGTTTTCATGTTTGGAGTTTTTTCATTTTCTGGCCATATGATGCTTGCTTTCTGATCAGCTGGATCAGATTCCCTTCTAGACATTTTTCTTTTTGCTACAGGGTAGTTCAGTAGACTTGTTTGGGTGCCATGGCTGACTTTAACCACCTGGCATCTTGAAGCCAGGCGCCACGTCCGTTTCCTAGGCATTTCAAGAATTTGTGGGTTGCATAGTTTATCTGAGGCTAAAGATGGGTTATCAAAATCAGAGCCACCACTTAAAGCATCATTAAACTCTGGCAATGCTTTAACTGATGCACCTTCTGTCCTATTACCCTCAACAATATTGTTCTTCTTTTCATCCTTCTGCTTTTTTTTCTTCATTCTCTTCCCTGTACAGTTGGCTGAGGATTCACTGTCAAAGTAGCAGCGAAAACGACCTTCCCTGAAATCACGCACAAGTTCTTCAATTTTTATATCATCTTCATACATTATTTGAGACCAAGTCTTTCCCACAAAAGAAGGAGGCACATGAGGCAGAGCTGGAAGAACTGGTTCTTCATTATGTACTATGACATCATGTTTCACTGGTTCTATTTTCTCCACTGACTCACTTTTTAAAACAGAAGAGAGCTGTGTTCCATAGTCTTTATCTTGCAAACTTATTTGGACCTCTTTTAGGAATTCTATACCTTTTATAGCTGCCTTGGGTAAGTCTGCTCCTGCCTGAACAGGTGCATCACAGTCAAAACTCATTTCAGAACCATCTAAATGAGTATGGTCCAGAAGTGATGAAAAAGTTAAACAGGGATTATTCTGTTCTTTGAAATAAATTTCTCCAGATGTAGTTCCATGGCAGTATTTCAAAATAACATCTTCAATAGTTTCATCCACTGAACTTTCATCGCCTCTGTTCATGTTTTTGCATCTTGCTAGCTGTGGGGATGTCCCAAGATCATGGGAGCTGCTGATACCCACAGTATCCCTGAGAAGGAAATCAGACACCAAAGTTTCATCCTGAGTTCGTAAACCATCTCGTTTTGAGAGAGATTGACCTGAGGTAATACACAAAGAATTGCTGTGGCTGCACACAGGATTCTGATGAAAAACTGAAGGACGTTTTGGGTGAACCAGTTCCGGAGCAGGATTCAAGCATGGGTTCAATAACCCATCAGTATTGCATACCTCCATTTCTGTTTTATCACATCCACTATGCAGAATCAGATTTGATGCTTTCAAATTTCTAACATTTTTTCCTGTATTAGGATTAACAGAAGAACTCACAGCTGTGAACTGGCCTTCATGGCTATGATTTGCAATTTGAGCATCATTCAGGGTATCCCATTTCTCATTGCTATGAATGCCCATAGACTGCTGGGATATTCTTCTAACACGTTCCTGCCCTCTTTCTAGTTTTTTAATAAGTGTTTGTGTTACAGAAGTTTGGTTTTTGCCCTCATGAGACAGGCATGAAGCAGAAGAGCATATTTTGCCAACAGACTCCTGGTCTTTGCTGGAAGTCTCCCGCCTGTCTCTGTTCCTCTGTTTCTCCATCTCTTCTGGGGACAGGCAAGCAATCCTATCAGCCTCTGGAGTGACAGGGAGTGGCATGTCATCATAGGTTGGTCTACAGAGGAGGGAAAAAAAAAAAAACCAACACCTTATACAAATCCTGTAAATATGCATAACATTTTTGAAACAATAATGTGGTGGTTTTTTGGGTTTTTTTTAGAAAAAGAGTAATTACCTAGAGTGCATCACACCTAATGAACAAACTCAAGTTACCAGATCTGCTACTTTAGCAGAGATACTTAATTTCAAAAAACGGTGGAGGAGGACAACGATCCACAAAGCTAACAATAACAATTCGAGCATTAGTCAGTTAGCCTCTCTGTGCAGTCACCCTTAAGAATGGTCAAACGTACATTATGATCATTTTATAAATACAGAAAAGCCAGAAAAAATAAAGATACTTCCTTTGTTTGAAATTGTGAGCTTATAAAGAGGTTATTTTAATAGTAAAACTATCATTAATATTGAGCTTTCGTAGAGAAATGGAACATTATAATATGGCACAGTATAAAAAATATTGAGTATAAATGCCCCTTTCCCTACAAAACGTGGCTGCCTAACTCTGTACATGCTGCCAAGGAATTCCATGCTTACTGTTTCTCACAGACATACCACAGCTTCTCACTCACTTCTATAAGAAGCCAAGTTATGATCTGTTCAGCCTTCCTGTGACAACAGAAGATTTTTACATATTCTGTAACTGGCAGTTCTGCCTTTAGGACTGCCTCAAATACATGTGATTATGTCTTGCAGAATTGACAGAACAGACAGATATGGACTATTTCTCTTGTGCAACACAGGAACCCACAAGGCTTCAATGTGTAGCAGCTGTGCAAATCCAAAGAAAATAATTTTTTAAAAAATAACTATAACTGAAGAAAGAATACTATGTTTCATTTGAAAGTTGTAACCAAACCTTGTGAGACCCAAATGGATGCTTACTCTAATACATAGCAGACAGCCACGCACTTCTCATGGTGCATTCAACTGCTGACAGAAGTACTGTGAATAAATTTTATTGTACAGTAATTTCCTTGGTTATAAACATGCCGCTTCCACATTTATTGAAAGTTAAAACAGTCAGGAGCCAATGGAATTAGCAATGCTTAATTCTCAACATGTGCAGAAGTCCTTGAAGGACTCAAACATTAATTACTAATAAAGCCAGCTGATACCAAGCAAACTTGTAGCAAGTATTTCTAACTAGCTATTTCACAATGAAAAACAATCACAAGAGAACTTATCTGAATATAGCTATGTCTCAGCCTTTTACTGAGATATGACAGATAAAACAAGAATTCTCAGCTGGGAAGAACTGTTTTATAGTTGAAAAAAATGATAGGTTTGGCCAATGTTTAAAACAAAAAAACAAACAAAAAACAGCTGTCATGGCTCATGCATACCAGAAGCAGGAATCTCGCAGAAGACATGGCTATCTTGGTCAAAGGAAACAACAAAACAAAAACTGACATAACTGAGACGCCAAATTATATTTTTGCACCTTTACTGTAAAGGATGTTTAATTGATACTTGCCACGGACTTTGGTTTTATTCCTGGTAATGCATGTGGAATGCAATCACAGGCTGAAAGTCTGAATCAAAAATGCCACAACAGAACATTTCTCTTATAAATAATTACAGTTATAGAAGACTGTAAGGTATTAAATACATTGCTGACATTTAAAAACATAATGAAGTTATAGGTGGCAACACAAAACATTTCATAGCAACTAAAAGCTTTTAGAGCTGTACCTGGCAAGTTAGCCCTAGTAACAACAATTAAAATAAAATAAAATAGCTGGAAGACTGTAAGATTTAGCCACCACCAAGGCTTCTCAAGAGAAAAAGTTGTATTTCACTCATCTCTGGACTACATGTTATGCAGTGATAACCGAGTAGATAAAGAAGAAAATATTTACTATTTTGATATGCAAAAGGCCTCCATTAAGGTCCCTAGGAGTCTATTAAAAAGCTAAACAATCATTGGGGGACGGGGGAAAAAAAAAAACCCCACACACACTCAAACACCAAGAACTAGTTGCTAATATCAAATAGGAGGGTTGAACAATCACTCATCATCATAACAAAAGATCAGAAGCTGAATGCCCTGCAGTTCAGGCTTACTTGCCCTTTTGAAAATTTTTGAAGAGTAAAGTACTCAAATCTTCAGATGACAAGGAAATGCTAAAAGGATCCTCTGAATAATTTACATAAAGAAACACAATAGGGATGTTCAGTCAAATTTTGATAAACAAGGGATAAAACTTACAACACACTTTGCATGACCCTAACAAGCCACACTGATTCACCAACAGCAGTATACAACTCCTCCCTGCTCAAGATACATTATTTTCAATGAAAAATAGATAATATTTTATGACACAACCTGTTACTCCAAAAATACAACACTTTCCTCAAAGATGTCTCATCTTTTAGAATACAGTGGAATTCTGGTTCTCCAAGAAAAGGGGATAGAATTCATCAGAGTACAGATAAGTGTTATAGAATTGACTAAGCAAAAGGAGAAACCTCATATAACAAAACATTAAAAAAAAAAGATTATTTCTACTCTCGTATGAATGCAATGTAATCAAATACATCAGATGATCAAACAATGCCTGTCAGGTGAACTGCTGTGCCCTACTGCTGTATGCATTCTTGTCCACCTAAGCTCTGAGATAAAACACCTTTGTTCAAATTTCAAAATCTTACAGATCAGAATTAGACCTAAAGGGAAGGCCAAAGGCAGTAGAAATAATCTTTTGACTTTCTCACTTCAGAGTTCTTCCACCTTTGCATCAAACACCTGGCATCTGGATACTGCTGAAAGACTCAATATAGGACTACATAGATTTTGGTATGGATAAACTACAGCAAACGCCTAAGCTTCTAGCTCGCGTAACAGCCTATATTCAATTTTCAAAAATTACTTGTAAGAAAGTCTCTGGGGCATAGAACTATTGTCCTACAGTTAGGAACTTCTGATGTTTTTTCTACAAATCAGCCCCAAAAGCAGAGTGAAGATTTACTCTCTTAAATGCTCAGTATTATTTCTTAAAAAACTTTGACACCAAGAGCTTGGAGGAAGCAATGATTTGCTGGTTTGTGTGGGTTTTTTGTTTGTTTGTTTTTTACTGGGGGGAGGGGCAGAACAACAATATCCTTTGAAATTCAGTACAAAGCAAAGCTCTGATTAATTTCTTTTCATTTTTCTGCATCGCTACTAGGTATTCTGGTTCTGCAAAACAAATCAAGTCTCAGAAATATTTCTATAATCCTTTCAAATGACACTCTTAAGATCCTTTGTGTGCATTCAGCTAAATAGTAAAAATAGGTATTTAAGAACGGAGTGAAACTGTGTATCAATCCAAGTGTTTTTATGTAAGAAAGAAGAGAATCCAATTCTTACCTCAGATGCAGTTAAGAATGTGACTCTTTCATTCGTTCTTCAGAGCAGGATCGCAACACAAATCTATTCACACTTTCTTTTCCATTTTTTCTTTTCTTCCTCCAAACTCTGTCTAGATTCGGGATTACTCCTCCCCCTTCTCCCTCCAACTTCATCTAGATTTTGTACTTTAGTTTTCTCATTCCATTCATTCTTCCAACAACTTAGAGGAACACGAGTAGCTTGTTTTTCCTAGTTAGTAGATTTCGTTCACCAAAGGAATAACCTTGTATTAGTGACACCTCAAGAGAGGGCTTTTTTCATTTTCAGGTTGCCTTAAAGTGAATCTTATGTTTTCTCCATGGCAAAAAAATTGTTGAAGTTCTTAAGCTAGAAGGATTAAATTTATTTATTTATTTAAAGTGAAACTTACTTATTTGTAGTGATGCATACATGTGCTGGGCTAACTTGTCCTAGACTCACCTATTAGCTTGTTCTGTCACATACCTGATAATATCAATATGACTGCCTTCAGGCAAAACACCATTCTACCTGTTTGTGAGATCTACAGCAGAGCTGTATATCAAGATACACTGTACTGGGTTCATTCTGGGATTTTTATCTGCCTTGCAGAACATAACAAATGAGAAGCGAGATGCAATTGTATTCCCTTCATCTACACAGAAAAACTTACACACTGACCCTCATCACTCTTAAACATCCCCATGATAATAGAGAGAACACTTTTCACAATCTGAACATTAACAAATTGGCCAATAAATGTAATTCATGTAAGTATTAACTGAATGTGTGAACTGCAAGGATAATGAAAAAATAAACATACATTCACCTGACATTATCCACAAACAACAAGCCAAAAAAACCCCTCTTTCCAAACATACCATAAAATATGCTGCTAAATATATATAGAGCATAGAATTTTAAGAATTGTAATAAAATATATATAAAACCCAAACTACAAGAAATGCATGTCAGATTGTACAGTCTTCCATTATACCTGTGACCAATATACTCCTTTTTTCAGCTCTTCCCATTTAATTGCTATCAATAGTGCTATATCAAAACCTCAAGTAGTGAAACAAAGTTTAAAAGCGCAGAGACAACACAAAAGCAATACACTTGGACAATGTTTATATAAATACACTCCTTTCTAAATTGTCTTCAGTTTGAAAGTTTCACCTCATATGGGCAAAATTTACTGCTCAGCAGTGGAACAGAAATAAGAACTTGTAATACATGCATTCTGTCAACACACATTTAAAAAAAAAGAAACCAGCTGTAGTCTACCTGTTGTCATGGTATCTGTGGGGATGATGCTGTAAAACATCTTGCAGGAACCGTTCCATTAGGCTACTGGTACCCATACGATTCCTACAGTAAGTGGTAAAATGTCTGTGCTGCGAGCTGAAAACATGCTAGTGAAAGATAAAATAGATGATTAGTTTAATACTACTAGCAACACACTTGCCTGTTCCTAAAAATTACTTCCCAGGTTAAACATTACAATATTGATATGAAAATATTTAAATAAAAAGAAAAATCTTCAGCTTTTTCTACTTAAAGGCCTCAATTCAATGAGATTTTTAAACATGCTTAGGGAGTCTCAAATAATACTAAAATGTATTGCAACATCTTTCTGAGTTGGAACGTAAATTAGCAGCTCTGACACCTGCTCACAAATCTCTTGTAACTAGTATTAATACTCTAACTGTATCTATAAATTACTTTTAAAAATATTCCTGAAATTCATATGAGTAAACATCCCATAACTCATTCAAATTAAGGAGAATTTTCATAAGCATAGAACATTAAGTAGGCTCCTACTTTCTAATTGAAAAAGTCTAAAAGACAGAAGACTGACATAGTTAAAGAAGAGAAAACAGTTGACCAAATGTCTTCAGCCTTGATATCTAACATATCATCTCTAATACTTTATAATATATTCAGATTTCAAGATTAAAGCCACAGAAATAAACCTACTGGATACAAAGCACAGCAGTGTGCCACGTGAGAAAAGCAGACTGCAGAAGCCATGCCACTCCATCAGCATCTTTTTAACAGGTAACAGATAAGAAGTATCTTCTCTGTGTATACATTGTGCAATTCAGAAATTGATTATCTTTCATTCAGCATTGGTTGTTCAGTGTAGAAACTGGTATTTTATAAGCTGATAAAGTCTTTTGGTACTCCTTGCTATCTGTTGCTGAATTATGCAGAAACCTTCTCACCTGTTCCAGATTACTGTAGTGTACATGGCAACAGCTGCAGTATCCTTGTCTGTTCTGCACAGTGGATACTCCAGGCTGAGAATGTTCTTGCCCTCTTGTGTGTAAACTGAAAGAAGCAGGTAATATTACCAAGGCATTTCAGTAGGAAAACGAAAAATGTTGGGTTGTTTAATTCGTCTTCTTAACATAGAAATTCTAAATAACTATCATAGTACAGAGTTGGAACAAACTTGCAAGATAAATGTTTCTATTTCAGAATTGTAATGGCAGGTAGGACTACATTTTTTAAAGTATTCCCAAGCAAATTTCCCTAGTTTTTCTTAAGTGCAGAACAAAGGACAACAGGTTGAAGGTACAGCTAACACAAATGATAATCTCAGTTGGCTGAAATCTGAAAAGAACTGTATCTCCAGAAAAAGGCAGAGTCATCTTTTCATTCTTCTGGTTTTTAGTATTTTGAAGTTTTAACAAACAGACTGAAGACAAAGAAATATTGACAACCACGCATTCATTTTGGGCACTACAATGCACCTTCCCCACAGTTTTTGGTGGTATGTGGGTACAAGACAAAACGGATCTCCATCATACACTTGATCTATTTTGCATCACTGCCACCCATTACCCAACATAACAGATAAAGCTGAAAAACAGATTCTTTGTGTTTTGCTTTGTGTAAGCAGTAAGCTAGATGCCAGTTAGATCATCACCTAACTTACCTGCTATTGCTGTCCTGTCGTAGTGAGCCTTCAACACCATGTCTTTCAACTCCTACAGAAAAAAAAAAAAAACAACACAAAAACCATAATATCAAAGGGATGGAATGGAGTTTTACTTGCAATTAGTTACTTCTCTTACATTGTATTTGTCAAAACTACTATTTAAAGGAAGATAAAAGTTCAGTAAGTTCAGGAAAGCATGTAAGGCGAGAACTTTTTGTCCTCCAAGTTCCTCTAAGAGCTTCATAAAATATGCTTTACTCTTTCATGGTCAAGGTCAGTGGGAATATTTATACTGATGTGTTTGGGATCAAGACTAGGCAAACTACATTTATACTGCTACATCCGCGACCACTGAGATAAAATGAAGCATTTCTTAAACAGCTTATTACAGGACAAGAAAATTACATCTACATGGAAACTTTGTGGATGATTCAGAAGTCACTTCTTCCATCTAACTTCTGTAATGAAATTTAGGAAATCAAAGTATGCCATTGAAACTACAAGGTGACCTAATGCTTCTACTGTTAATTATCACATTAAAAAAAAGAATAACTGCAACAAAAACACCTACTTTAAACTTCTCACCTTGTGTTGAAGAAGCAGAAGCTTCATCAGATGGCTTGATTCTGTCAAACATCTGTAGGTAAAAAAACAAAATAAATGAGAATAAAAAATTTTAAAAAAAAACCAACACAGTAAAGCCCATCCTCAAGTTCATCCTTCAGTCCAAGATCCACTATATTGTGTTCGGAAGCACTATATTGTTTCAGCTATAGACCAAAACCTGACTTCAATGAAGCTGCATTAAATTTCTGCTATCCTGGGTTACCCTAATACCATATTTAACAATGCATGTTAACTTTGATAGAAGGGGTTAATTTCTGACCTAATTAACAAAGTCAAATACTATACTTACGAACACAGCTTAGACTATGTTAATGTTATCAACCAACAACCTTGTCAAAATCACTTAATTTCCTAAGTTGCCTTTACAATAGACATGAAAGACTTCTGTTAATAAAAAACATACAAGACCTAGACCACACAAAATAATTATCCAGGCTGCAAAACTAATGCTTATTGCTCAAAAGACCTGCAAACCAATACTGAATCCCACAATTTTTAACTAAAGTATGACTGCAGCAACATGCACCTACATGCTTCAGGGTGCCCAAACACAAAGGGCTTCAGAGTTTCACAGAGTCCTTTCACATTACGGAATGCAAGCATAAAATCAGCTTTCCAGTACAAACCTTACAGTCATCAGCCTTCTTCATCCACCAGAGCTGACTCCAGACTAGCAAAGAATAAATGTTGAACAGGAGGCTGCTTGCAGTGCAGGACACTTCTCTTTTCTCATCCCATCTGGCAACAAAGTAGTTAAAAAGCCTTTTAAGATAGAGTTAATAATGCATGTTTTCCATGCACTAAGGCATGTAAATTTTTCTGTGCCACTTTGCAAACACGTCAGTTGATAAAATTAATAAATTCCTTTTTGAAGTCTGTAGTACATCCTTCTTCCTTATTATAGAAGTTGTTTTGACAGTCTTTCCTACATAAATGTTAACTGTTCCTTCTGGAATAAGTTTGTTTCTTCTTTCTTACTCATAGTCCCTACCTACTAAACATTGCTGTCCATTTGTATGCTAGCACTCATGAAATTAAGTACACTTATACAATAACAGAAAAGAAAATCCTCAATATTAACCAAAATGAAATTAATCTATTTTGAGCACCATTCATGAATCTGCTTAGAAAACAATGTTTTATTTTCCTTGTATTACATAAACAAGTTAGACATTGCAGTAATATATGTACTGGAAACTTCACAGTAGGTTGGACATCAAAGCATTTTATAAATTAATGATCATATACTCAATGCAGGATCATCATCAGCACTATGGACAGGAAAACAGAAAGGCCACAATAACCTGCACAATCACTGTCACCAGCATAACAGTGAACGTATCACATCCTGTCTCAAAACTCAGGACTTAGCAATTATTGGATCTGCTCTTGGCTTAACAGTTACATAATTGTGGGATGACAAACTTAAAGTTTCAAATCAACCACTTTTACTTTTTGCCCTTTATAAACTGTTTTTACACAAATCATTTCTTCCCCTCTCTTTTCCTGTGTGGGGGGGATGGCAAGGCTCGACCGAATTGCTTGTTGTAGAAAATCCATTTTAAGCTTAGCACACGGTGTCCTTGACAGAACAAGGAATTTAACAAATCAACTCTGCGGTTAGCAAGAATGTGAAAA
>Ga0065711_1042661_pt1 | contig 15227 bp, 12 predicted proteins | sample Hoacrofraction12_FD_59098 | JGI IMG/M metagenome (GOLD analysis project Ga0065711, IMG submission 59098) | Hoatzin crop microbial communities from Cojedes, Venezuela - Epithelial fraction 12 v2 (version 2) | ecosystem: Host-associated > Birds > Digestive system > Esophagus > Crop | place... | reverse complement strand
CCCGTACTGTTTTTAGGGAAGGCGCCCCGAAGGTTACTGCCCCCACCCTCCTGCCTGCCCGGGCAACGGCTCTGACGTTGCCTCTCACGGAGTTTTGACATCAGAGGCAGAAGACCACACCCCCTTCTCCCCGTTGCCCCTCCTCCCGCCCTCGTGGCGGTCCGGCGCGCGCTTTTCCCCCAGCCCGCACGGCAACGCGTTGCCGTGCGGGCGAGAGGCGTGTCCCGCTCAGGCCGCCGTACTATCGATGTGGCCAGAGGAGGGAGCGGCTCCACGTCAGCCATCGCCGGAGCGGGATCGCCGCGGCTGGAGATCCGTACCCGGCTCGATTCGACCGGACCGGACGGCCGCGCCACCGGGTACGGAGCCTTGCGCCTGGGGAGCAGCGGCCTCGCCGGGGCTGGGGGGCGCGCGGGGCCGTGGAGGCCGCGGCGGGGCCACCGCCTCGGCGGGGCGCGTAGGCCCGAGGCCTTACGGCCGCGCCGACGGCTTCCTGGTGACTCCCTCAGCGGAGTCCCCTGCCCGCTAACGGGGCCGTGGGCCTGCGGGGGGGTTAGGCGTGGCTGGGCGCCTTCGTGGCGCGGCCTCCCGGCGAGGTGTCGCGGTGTGGGAGGTCTGAATGGCTGTGGGGCAACGGCGGCACCTGAGTGTTTTAACTCGTAGCTAAATGCATCAGGCATTTTGAGCAAAAAGTAATCACCTGGAGAACTGAGAAATGTCCCTAAACAGGGTATTACATTTACCCGTTTTTTTTTCATAAACGTGTTTACGTTATACGTTCTAGGTCGTGCGTCAGTGAAATGATGCTTTCTCAAGAGTTTTGGTTCGTAAGCTGCCTCAGTTCGTGAGGCTCCCCAAGGATATAGCTGGAGAGCAGGCCTGGCTTTTTGTCTTTCTGTGTTGTGTGAACTGTATAACTTTCAACGTCCTTATGCAGGTACTCAGAAGTCTCATTGCTGAAGTAGAGCGGCACCTACTTCTGCGTCTGTGGGCATCCGCTGGAAGATTAAACTGTGATTTCAAAGCTTGGTGCCTTTCAAGGAGGAAGGCTTGGTGGTGGTTCTCCCTGCTGAGTCTCCCAGCTGTGCGTTTTGGGAGAGTTGTTTTATACTGCTGCTTTTTAGAGCCTAAAATACACTGCACGTTTTTGCGCTTTGGAGGCCTGTTTGGCTGCGATTTTTTGAGAGAATTTCTGCAGTTGGGATCTTTATATCAGTAAAGATACCAGGTGTACTTTTCACACAGATCTACTTTGTGGTCTGTTTAGTTATTGGAGATGAAGACACTAGTTGCAGGTCTTTGAGGCAGGAGTTCTGGGTTAGGGTATGGAAAAAGCGTACAAAAAGCTGCTGCTGAGGCAAGAAAACAGTCGTATTTCTAAAAATGAGCTGGAGTCATTATGTGGATATTTGTAAACTACACGTTTGAAGGATCTGATCCTTGAAAATACAGAATTCGTGACAGAAAGGAGGGGGTCTTTTTTAAAATGTATTCGAATGATTTTTTTTTTTTTAGTAGTTGGTGTACTGTTTTAATTGTGTTGTTTTCTTGCGTAGAAAGAGGCTACAGCCCAAGTTAGCACAACTTGCCTGCTCACTGTTCAGCCTGAGGTTCTCTAGGTGTCTGTTTGATGAGAAAAGGGACTTTGGACGTAGTACCAACTTGTGTAGCATCTCAGCTGTTCATTCAAATGCTACAACTCCATGTCCCACCTTCCCTCTGAACTAGCAGAGTGGGGCAGTGCTTTTAACCGAGCTGGGAATGGGTGTTTGTAGGTCTGTTGGATTTTTTCTTAGTGCTTGAAAAATAAAGTAGGAGTGGAGAGTTTACAGGGTTTGCATCTCAGAAGTTGTCTGCACAGATATAAGAGGTGATGTAGGGTAGGAGCTGCTGTCCTCTGACAATAATTTCTTGAACTGGCACGTTAGTAAAAGGTCTCTGTCTTGGAGATGTAGCCCTGCTCAAGATCATCAGACTTAGAGGAAATGTGATCTGCAGTGGAAGCACAGCACCGAGTTGGAAGAGTTTAGTGTTTTCATCTTTTGTGTAAATCATGATCTTTGGTAGGGATCATATTATTGAGTTCTGTTGGCTCTTTTATTAATTACCAATAATAATTATATAAAACAAGTGTGTGCTTTTACACAATATTTGACCGATGTGTAGTATCGTAATTTAAAGGAAAAAGGCATCTTCCTTATTTTAATGATTTCTTAAACTCAGTCTAAGACTACAAGAAAATTAATAGCAATAAAAGCACAAAGTAGGTTTTCTGTAAGTTTTTTGACACATTTTCTGTAGAAAATGCAAAATTGCTCATGTAAGAGTAAATAACAATTTTTTTACTGTGCTTATCAATATGGTATCATACTGTTAACTGAGCAAGCTCAAACTTGAGCATTTTTTGTTACTTAAGAAATGGAATAAAAGGTTTGATTTGATTGTAGATGTCTATTATATAAGGAGGAGAAAAGCATGAGAATGAGGACGGAGCTTAATCGTTAATTTTCTTTTCTCAGATGTCAGCCACACAGCAGCTGTGATAGATCTGTAGCTTTCTCATACTTTTAACCAGAAAGATAATTGCTTTCCTCGCTAGTGTCTAGCGGAGCAGTTAGACAGTGGGGCTGAGCTGGTGTGAGGATCCTTGGCAGGTAAAAGAGCAGTCCTGCTTTCCTCTCCACCATGTTGTCTTTTCTCCTGTCCTTGGTTTCTAGTCTGTTGGAGCTCGTGCTCATCTTCAAAACTTATTTCATAAGCTGATTCAACTTGTTAAACCTGTCAAAAACTCTTCCCTTTGTTTTTTTCAGTGAAGTTTTTCAGCTGATTTTGCAGCTTGGGTTAGTTCACGTGGAGGGGCAGAGGACTGCAGGGAGGGTAATGGGAAGTGTATAGACAGGATCAGGGGATGAGTAGATGAGGGAAAAGCTGCTGCATCTGTTCAGCTGCAGTCAGGTGCCCATACGCTTTTGTTGTCTCTGACTGTGCCTAAGTTTTGGAAAGGTTTCTTTAATTTACTTTTTTTTTTTCTCTTTGGGAAATTTCATGTTCTTCATTCTTTGGTACTCACAGGAATGTTTTAGCATAACAGAAAATTGAGAAGGCTTTTGAATGTGGCTTCTCAGGAAATCCAGCGATCCCTTCAAATCACTGACAGTTATGAAAACATTTTTGTGTTGTTTATTAATAAAATGTGTTAACTTTGGGATGGCTTTGTTTGCTTGTTTTTTAGGTTGCCTGATATTTGTGTCAAAATAATTCTTCCATTGAGAAAACTTTTGTAACCAAGAATCATGACAGCTGCAGAGAATGTGTGTTACACATTAATCAATGTTCCGATGGATTCAGAACCCCCTTCTGAAATCAGCTTAAAAAATGACCTAGGCAAGTAATAGACAATGAGTTGAAGGGTAATCTATCCTACCTGAATTATTGTCGCATTCTCTTATTGTGCCTTTCCTAGAATATTGTTTAAATTTTATAAACTCAAACCAGTCAATGGGATGTTTGTTCTGTTGATTTTTGAAATATGTACATTCCTCTGTTTGCTGTTTTTTGAGAAACTTCATGATCTGTATCTTACATGTTTTGGTTTTGTTTTTTTTCCCCTTGGTCTGTGCAAAACTTTGAAATCCATTTCTGTCTTTCTGTCTGAAGCAATATCTGTTTGGGCTCAGACAGATTTAAGTAATGCAGTGATAAGCAACAGGTTGTCTTATCACTTGTTCAGTGCACTGCAGTATCTTGCTGGCAGAAATGGCAGTGTTAGTATTTAGTATACATATGACATCAGAGTGCATTGTAATATCCTGATATAAAAGGCTGTTTAAATTGAAGCATTTGAACTCGGTTAATTCCAATATGTTGATCCTAGAATTAAGTCTGAACTCTGTGCTTATTCTTTAAATATCTCTTGCTTCCTCCTTATACTTCTAGTATAAGTAAGGGTATGAATTTTATTGGTACGCGATATTGCACTCCTTCAGAGGGGATCTGTATCTTCTAACACTGAAGATCAGTATTCCTGTTAAACTAACTGCGACATGTTAGCCTTCCAGATTTCATAATTACTGTGATTTATTCTCTTGATTTTTCTATCCTCTCTAGAAAAAGGAGATGTCAAGTTGAAGACAGAGGCCTTGAAGAAAGTAATCATTATGATTCTGAATGGTGAAAAACTACCTGGGCTTCTGATGACCATTATACGTTTTGTACTGCCTCTCCAAGATCATACTATCAAAAAACTGCTGCTTGTGTTTTGGGAGATAGTGCCAAAGACCACTCCAGATGGCAGGCTTTTGCAAGAAATGATCCTTGTATGCGATGCGTACAGAAAGGTAGCCCATTATTTCTTTCATTGCTAATGTTCCTATACTGGATCTTCATAGAAAGAGAATCATTTTGTGTTATTTAATATATATAAAAATGGCTTATGCTCAGCATTTCCTTCCTGACTGTTTTGTTTCAGTGCTTCAGAGCTCGATAGTTCTAGATAACCAGCAGACCTACTACCAAGGAATTTTTATGTGTTCTTTTATGGTTATGACTTAACAAAAGTTTAGTGCTTTTGATTTCCAAGTCAGTGAGCCTCAAATACAAGGGGTGACCTAGTTACCATCTTCGTAATGTCTTGGGACAAGCCAAGGTACATAGAAGAACACTATTTTTGAAATAACTTCGTTGTGGTCTATTTGGGACACTCCTTCACAAAGCTAATAAGGTCCTTCAGCTTCTTTGGGAATGGGTCAGAAGCAGATGAATTGATAATACCCTAGAGGTTAGTATCCAGTGTGCAGGAATGCCTGCAGGGTGTGCTTTCACAGCCCTAGTAACCAGAGAAAAATCGCATACAGTGCAGAAAAATGTAATTAGTAAAACTTACAAAGACTGCACAGAAATAAGCGTTTTTAAATATGGTGGAACAGCAGTGTTTTAAGAAGGTATTTAACGAGAAGACAGTGAGGTGTCATTGTGGAACTTGTACCGTGGGAGAGCTCAGTGTGGGAGAAGACTAGCAAGTGCATTCGTCTGAGCTTAACAATTAGGTTGAAGAGTCTGGCATTTCAAATATGTTTCTGGTTGATTTTAGGATCTTCAGCACCCAAATGAATTTATCCGGGGCTCTACCCTCCGTTTTCTTTGTAAGCTGAAAGAAGCAGAACTGTTGGAGCCTTTAATGCCAGCCATTCGTGCATGTCTAGAACATCGCCACAGTTACGTGCGCAGAAATGCAGTTCTCGCGATTTACACGATTTATAGGTAAATGCCAGAAGCTATTTAAAGTTGGGGATACAAAAGACCAAGGCTAGCTTTAGTGATCTGCATAGTTCGTGAGATCTCATAAACGTTGATCAATCACTGGTGTGGTGTTTGAGGTTTTGTTTGTTTGTTTGCTTTTAATCCTCTATCCACTGGACTTTTTTGGAAAAGCAAAATGTATTGCTGCTGCTTTCTCAAGTATGACTGAGGTCCTTTTATTGCAGGTTAATCTGTATGGGCAAATGCCTTTCTTAATCAACTAAACGTCATTAATAGTAATCATTGTTCACACCGTAAATATAGAAGAATCCTTGTAGGAATATGCATATATAAATTTATTTGAAGCAAGACATTCCTCATGTGCTGCAGTTATGCACTAAACATTATTGCAGCTGTTACTTCAGCAGTGTGGCTGAATGTTACTATTACACAGAAGTTATCGATGGGCTAATGTCTTAGCTGTCGTGGTAACAAACAATTTTTTAAAAATCCTGGAGTCTGTTAACAGTTTCAGATAGCTATGCCAAAGCTATGTATTACCATTTTATGCTTTTTGAATTTTTGTAGATGCTTGTCTTTAGGATATGCACTTAAGCCTTAGGTTCTGCTCCTTACCAGTAGTTCTTTTAATTATGATTTTTTTTTTTTAAGGAATTTCGAACATCTTATACCTGATGCTCCTGAATTGATCCATGATTTCTTGGTGAATGAGAAAGATGCAAGCTGCAAAAGAAATGCATTTATGATGCTAATTCATGCAGATCAGGTAAGGATACTTGTCATCGAACTCGTTTGGTTTAAATACTTCAGAATGTTCTGGGTCACTAGCTAGTAGTTTGTTGGTAGTATAAACTATTTATATTCATTAAAAAACATATATGGTAGCATTAACCTATTTGTGGAATATTTGGTGACTGAAAGACTTCAAGTAGGTCTTTAGTGCCGTCTTCATTTTAAAGGAGCATTGCTGTGTTTGTTGAAGACATAGGTTGGTGCTGAAAACTGTCATTAGTTTTGCCAAGTGAGCTTAACCGGACTGAGAAGTGCTCCATTACCTACCGTTTTATAGCTTTTGTGGTCATGTGAGAAAGAAATGGCAGTTTCTGTTTAGTGTTTTGTATTATTTGCTCTACAATGATTTGCAATTGCCTTTTGTGCCTGGTTACCATTTCTTTTGTCTCTCTTTTTGCCGTCTGTAGAGAATGGATTTATTTGCTCTTCAGGTTTACAGTGTTTTTGTAAATTGTTTTCAATTTCAAGTTGAAGGGTTAAATATGTGAGGTTTGTGTTTTGGTTTTTCCAAAGTGTTTTGATTTAAAATATAGCTGAGTGAGCAAACTCAGAATAATTTATCTTTTATTTGTATAGGACCGAGCTTTGGATTATTTGAGTACCTGTATTGACCAAGTCCAGACATTTGGTGACATACTGCAGTTGGTTATTGTTGAACTCATTTATAAGGTAAAAGGGAAATGTTGTGGCACATTTAAAAGAAAAGTACATGTTAAATTGTGTTAGACTCCTCTTTAAAGGGAATAGAACGTTGCTGGAAGGGTCGTTATAGGTAGCATTTAGTCCACGTCAGGAACATGTCATTGTTTACTAGAGCTGAACAAGATTTGTCTCTTGAAACAATAAACAGCTCCAGTGTGCACAGTATAGGGCAATATGGTTTGCTGTGATGTGGGCTGTGTATTGTCAGACTGTTCTTCACAGACATGAGCAGGGCACAGAAGCTAGCAGAGGCTATGCCCTTCCTTTGGATCTGAGATTTTAAGACCTTGTAGCATTGCATAGAATTGTCAATAATAACTTTTTAATAGCTTTTGTAATTGGATTTTTACAACTGCGAATGACACTTCTTATCCTCAGAAAAGGTTGTCACCTTTTGCTTCATTTTGTCTGTGTTGTAAAACAGTGGAGCAGTTAAGCTGTACAGTTGCTGTTTTCTTTGTTCTTTATGTGCCAACTATGCATTGTTCTTATCTAGGTCTGTCATGCGAATCCGTCGGAGAGAGCTCGGTTTATTCGCTGCATCTACAACTTACTGCAGTCATCGAGCCCCGCAGTGAAGTATGAAGCTGCGGGTACTCTAGTTACGCTCTCCAGCGCACCAACAGCAATCAAGGTAGAAAAGTGATGTTTTCAGATGTTTCAGTAGGTTTTAGTGCACTGGAATGAATACTATATGCTGTATGTTGGTTGATAGTTTGAAAGAGCAAAAGCTTTAGTAATACAGACTGTTTAACACTTCACATGTGAACGCTGTCTCAAAATATCTCTTAACGTTGGTCACAAAAAAAAGACTGAGACTGTGTTTTTCAGACCTGCAGCTAGTGGACGTCATGTCACTTAGGTAGTGGACAAGCTTGAATACTGTGCAGACTGTTGTACAGCAGTTGGTACCAACCTGCAGTCATCTTGGCGTTCTTAGCAAAGCAGACTAAAGCTGAAGATTTGCAGAGATTGAATGGCGTATAATTTACTCAGAAGTATTACTCTTTTCGGACCAGGGTGGAAACACTAAGCAGTGAACATTTACGTTGATTACTGGTTGACCTTGGATTCCTAGATTTATGTTTGTACAGCAGGTTATTTGAAATCACACAGAAATTTTGAACTTGTGTGGAAATTTCAAAAACAGGATATGCAAGTCTAGATTTAGAGTAAAAGGATTGTAAGTAGGAGTAGTTTGAAAAGCTCAGGAGGACTGCTAATTCCAACATTTCTTGCTTTAGCATAGTCATTTTTGATGAGTAGGAAAATTGTTCATAGGAGCTGTCATTTAAACCCTATCTAGACAGGCTAACGCTGGCAGCTATTTTCTGCCAGCTGGGTTTTGTGCCCAGTTCTGTACTTAAGAGCTGGACCAAAGCGTGCCAGGTAATTTATCTCTTTATGACTTTCTCTGAACTTGCAATCAAGTCTGTGTATTGCAAGCTGATGCCATTGTGAACCTTCCTGTGTATTTTTTGTAACACTGTGGTGGAATCAATGTTTACAGTGGACCAGAAAATTTTAGAGACTGTTCTTGGGTTAATTTCTGTGCCAACTCTTTGAGTAGTTGCTTTAATTGTCACGCAGAAGGTGTCTTTTCCTGAATTTCTCTCAGAATTTTGCCAGTTTCTCTTCATTTCTTAAAAAATGTTTTTGATCCTTTTAATTTTAGGCAGCTGCCCAATGCTACATAGATTTGATTATTAAAGAAAGTGATAATAACGTGAAACTGATTGTTTTGGATCGGTTGATTGAATTAAAGGAGCATCCCTCCCATGAACGAGTGTTACAGGTATGTGAACTGTCTCTTTTCTTGCAAGCTTATTGAAGGGTTTTCTTTCCTAAACACAACTTTTGGGTGGTGTCATGTATGGAAAAATGTACTTCTGAAATTTAGATCTTCTGTTGAAACCGTATTGGATGGACTTTTATATTTACAACTTGCTGCTTTTGTTGTCTGTGTAAGGAGTAAGAATGGCAAATGCTGTCTTGATTGTAAGACTGAATGATGTCGCTTGCATGGTAGACTTTTATGTAAATGCAGAATGTCAATGAAGTGAACACTGTGAAGTTCCTAATGCCTAGGATATCTTGCTTGTTTGTGAGTATATTATATATTATGTATCCAAAAAGTCTTTGAAAATAATTGAGGACTGAAAATCAGAATTGTATGAAAAGGAAGTAATTTAAAGCAACAGAGTAGTTAACGTTTTGTTATTGTTTCAGGATCTAGTTATGGACATCCTCAGAGTGTTGAGTACCCCAGATCTAGAAGTGCGCAAAAAAACCCTTCAACTAGCTCTGGATCTTGTCTCTTCAAGAAATGTGGAGGAGGTAAAATATGTATTACTTTCGTTTCATTACACTGTTTTTTATTCTTTGGAAAAAAATGTGACTTTCTTTATTTTTATTTGATCTTTTCTGCAGCTTGTGATTGTTCTGAAGAAGGAAGTGATTAAAACTAATAATGTGACAGAGCATGAAGATACAGACAAGTATAGACAGCTGCTTGTTCGTACATTGCATTCCTGTAGTGTTCGGTTTCCAGATATGGCTGCAAATGTTATTCCAGTGGTATGCAAATGTTTAATTGTATTGTCATTAAATATGTTCTAGTTATACCCAAAACATGGACAATAACTGAAGCTGAGGTGTTTCTAATAGTGGCCTCGCGCAAAGCAATACTATTTTTAATCCCTGAGGAAATATAGGACTTTTGATGCTGTAGTTATTTGTCTTCTGAGACTTTAATAAGAACATGAGCTGAAGAGTAGCTTCACTTAAAAGTGCAGTGATTTGTGTCGTTAGAAAGACAATTTTGGATTATGATAATTGGTAATCAACTGGAATGTACTTAAGGTTGTTTGACTTCAGCTTCATTTAACAGGAGATATATACATACACACACATATATGCCGTTTTGTTTTTCTGAGTGTAGAGGGAGAATACTATTGTACAAACTTAGCTGTGCTGCTGTTTGTGCTCGTGTTCACTCTTTTGTGCTAGCTGATGGAGTTCCTCAGTGATAATAATGAAGCGGCAGCTGCTGATGTCTTGGAGTTTGTACGGGAAGCCATCCAGCGATTTGATAACCTCAGACCTCTTATTGTTGAGAAGATGCTTGAAGTCTTTCACGCTATTAAATCTGTCAAGTAAGTCCAAAATATGATACCAACCAGACATTGGAGCAGCCTCTGGCTCAGTTGCATTGAATGTATATTGTCGTTAAATATGTACCAAAATCCTTGCAACCCACACAGAAGAATAACTGAAGCTGAGATGTTTTGGGGGTACCTGATTTGTAGATAGAGCTTCCTTCTTGCCTGCCGGTACAAAAGATATGTTGGGTGCTTGTTGCCTTGAATGAAGAAAATAAATTCAAATTTTGTTTTTGTGATGCAGTTGATAATTGTATTTCCACTTGCTAGAGGGTAGCATTGTTGATGAAGTCCAATTATAAAGTGATGTATTTGTTAAAAATAGACTTACTGTGGGATTATTGCAGCAGGAATTTGCGCTTGTAGGCACTGGAAGAACTGTACATTTATTAGAAAAGCCAGTGTAACACAGATTGGGCTTTGCAATCTGCAAAGCTGCTTTAGTAGCTTTCAGGCTCTAAAAACTTGGTTTTCTGATGGATCTGTGAAGGTGAAGTCATGTGAGAGCTTCTGGGTATCAGGACACCGCTCTGCTGTTCTTCCAATACACAGGAAACTCTGAATCCTATTGTTGATATCTGTCAGTCGCATCCTCTTGAATTTGTCAAGGCTGGCCTTTACCACCTGACCGTAAATAGCTTCCCTTGATGCTAATTTGAGTATATTGTGAAAGCGTGGATTAAATTACTGTTCTTGTCTTAGGATTTATCGAGGAGCTTTATGGATCCTTGGAGAGTATTGCAGCACAAAGGAAGATATACAAAGTGTAATGACAGAAGTTCGCAGATCACTTGGAGAGGTGTGTTTACATTGTTAGGCTAGCTCTTTGTGGTTTTACTTACTATTATGCAGTGTGTTTCCTAAAAAAAAGATATTTTAAAAAAATCAGGAAAGATGCAACAGGGTTTTGAGCACTTGTGGTATGTGTATAAGAAATCTGAATTAAAAACTAGTTAGGGTTTTGCATTTGTTGCTAGGGGTTTTTTTAAGCAGCATGCTTGAAGCTAGCATATACTGAGAATAAGTGATATCTGTTAAGAGGGGAAATGAGAAATTCCTTATTTCAGGAAATTATGGCAGCTTTAAGATACAATTTAATTATATCCACCAACAAAGGAAGAGTGCTTTAAGTCTGGGTTGTTCTGAGAGGGATCTAAGACAATCTGTGCGAAGTGAACTTTATGTATGGGTAGGAGGCTTCTGTATTTATTTCAACATCTGTCTGTCTCCTCGAATTGTCTCAAAACTGTTGCACTGTAACTGACCTTTAGCTTATAAAACATTGACAATGCAGATAATTTTTATTAAAGCCTTCTGCAGAACAAATAATAGCTTTTTTATATTAATTGTAACAATTGTTTCCTGTTTGTTTCTAGATCCCAATAGTAGAATCTGAAATCAAGAAAGAAGCTGGTGAGCTAAAACCTGAAGAAGAGGTATCTGTGGGTCCAGCCCAAAAACTGGTGACAGAAATGGGCACTTATGCAACACAGAGTGCTCTCAGTAGCTCTCGACCTGCTAAAAAGGAAGAAGACAGGTATTTAAAATTTCACACTAGGCCAGGAGTGACTTGTTTTTTTCTAAGTGGTATTCTCTCTCATACAGATTTAGTGTTTGAGACAATTTCCTGGTTTGAAGTATTATCCCAAGTAGATGGTGTCTGATGGGAGGTTGCCTAATTTCTTAGCATTCATAATCAAAGCTTACTGCATATCAGAAAGGACATTATTAATTATGTTATCCTAAATTCTAGTTGATTCTTTGTAAGTTATACATAAAGTCTTCTCACAGTTTTAATTGGATACAGACATGTTGCATTTAAGAAAAAAAAAGTTTAATATCACCTTGCACTATTTAATACTTGCTATAGTTTATTTCATTGGTAGCTAGAACAGTTGCTGTATCTCCTTAATTACTGCAGATGGGATACTTCATCTTGACTAGTCATTATCATCTCAGAACTACAATGAAAGTATTATACATTACACTTTTCACTCCCTATTCTGTGTGGAAATGGCTGTGTGACTGGTGAATATGTCTGTATCTGGAAAATTACTTCTAGAGGGAAAAAAAACCCCAAAACTTCTGAGACCTTTCAAGTTTGTTTTGTTTATATGGTATGGATGTTAAGGTATGAAGTAAATAGGCTAAAGAGAGTTGTCTAAAACTATTTTTCTGATTATCATTTTTCTTTGCAGACCTCCGTTACGAGGATTCCTGCTTGATGGCGATTTCTTTGTTGCAGCTTCCCTCGCTACAACTTTAACTAAGATTGCTTTACGATATGTGTCACTAGTTCAGGAAAAGAAGAAACAAAATGTAAGTCATCTACTGTGTTTTCACTGCAGTTGCAAGGAAAACCTGGTTGTTGCCTCCTTTCATTTAAACAGATCCAGAATGGGTTAAGTCCAAAGTGAAGTGCTGGTTACGTGATTAGACAGTAATGATTATTTGGGTCACTAACAGGGCCTACTGCTTTCCAGCCAGACTATCTAGACAGTTGCTAGATAATGCTGTTTGGTGTCTAGATAACGGGTACTACAACATAAGTAATGTGTTCAGAGAGTTTATGATTTGATTAATGTGTGCCTTGTAGTAAATAAGTCAGAAATAAACGTTTCTGTAAAGCGATGTAAAATGCAGTAACCTCCTTCCATTCCCTTTCCTTTGCCCTCTTTCTCAGTCCTTTATTGCCGAAGCTATGCTGCTGATGGCCACTATTCTCCATTTGGGAAAGTCCTCTCTTCCTAAGAAGCCGATTACAGATGATGATGTGGATCGTATTTCCTTGTGTCTGAAAGTTTTGTCAGAATGCTCTCCTCTCATGAATGATATTTTCAACAAAGAATGCAGGCAGTCCCTCTCTCATATGCTGTCAGCCAAGCTAGAAGAGGAGAAACTTTCCCAGAAGGTGAGCTGTTATAAGCGTGTAACCATAAACGCTTGGAATTTTTTACGGCTGTTCACATCCGACCACGTCCTAGAAATGTCACCGTGTAACTATGTGTAAGTCAGCCATTACTTGACTGTGTCTCTGCACTAAGGAGTGGAATTCCTGGTGAGTTCTTGAATATTTCTCTTGCCTGCAGAAAGAATCTGAGAAGAGGAATGTGACGGTTCAGCCAGACGATCCCATTTCCTTCATGCAACTTACTGCTAAAAATGAAATGAGCTCAAAAGAAGACCAGTTTCAGCTTAGCCTTCTTGCAGCAATGGGAAACACACAGAGGAAAGAGGCTGCTGACCCTCTTGCATCCAAACTTAATAAGGTAATGTGAAAGTCTACACTTTGTGCTGCTTACGCACAGGATTAGCTTTGGGAATTGCAGGCTGGAACTGATGAACCAGACTATGCTGCTTGATTGGAAAGACCCAGGTATTTCCTGGTTAGAATCGGGAGAAAGAGAAAAACCCCTGTGCTTAAAGCTGTTACCTGCTTCATTTGGGGAGCAAAGAATAAGGAGGAGACTTGGAGAGTGCTGAGCTGGTGAGATATGGAGAAATTAAGATTGTTTGCTGGTCTGAAGAGCCCAATAAGGTTTGCAGGAAAGAGAGCAGGGATGTCACAAGTGATTAAGAACCCCTTTCTTTCTTTGGATGCCATATCCTATTGCCAAGTGCGGTACATCCTTGTTTCACTCGTTATACCTTTTTTTTGCTGCTGGTTACCAGGACCTGCAGAGAAGGTCCAAAGAGAACAAATCTCCTGATTCGTTCATTAGTTAGAATAAAAAAACCAGGGTTTTATTCTTTAAAATTCTGGGTGAATTGTTTTTACTGTTTAAAGTTACCTTTTCATTTTAAGTCAGAATTTCTTTGTCCTGCTGATCTTTTTAAAAATAAATGGCATTAACAGTCCCTGTTTCAGGAACTTATGTAAATTCAGTTCAGAATAATTTCATCTGGAAAGGTTTTATAATTGTGGTGTGTATACAACAGGACATGTGAAGGAAGGATGCGCTTAAAATTTATTTGTATTAGTAATACGCACAGTCACTGTGTGTTTAGCTATATCGAGGAAATATGTTTTGGAATACTTGTGATGTTTAGGAAATCTACAGTTTGTGCATAGTTTCTTTAGATACTATTTTCTAGACAGAACTTGTGGTGATTGTTTGCAGTATTTTTTTCCAATTTTTTTTTTTCTTCTTACTGGTTAGTTCTGTGAAATTGGTAAAAGCTCTGTGCACACCTGCTTGATTTGGAGGCTGATATTAAAGAACAATGGAATTAATTGTACTTTATTCTTATTTTGTTGACATTGTTTGACATGATTCCATGTTTTAAACGGGTTTATGAGACGAAAAATACCTTAAACTCTGTTCTTTATCAGGTTACTCAACTGACAGGTTTCTCAGACCCTGTCTATGCAGAAGCGTATGTCCACGTCAATCAGTACGACATTGTGTTGGATGTCCTTGTGGTCAACCAGACCAGTGATACTCTGCAGAACTGCACACTGGAACTAGCCACACTAGGTGAGGAGTACTGGTGGAAACAAAGCAACTGTTGAGCAGCAGTGGGGTGCTGGGCATTGGCACCCACTTATAAGGAGTTTCTGAAACATTTCTAAGTACTCAGAAATTTATGCCAGCTAGTTGTTGTTTTGATAGGATGTATTTGAATGTCTTCAAAAATAATTTTTTTTTTCCAACAGGTGGTATCTACTGGCACTGACAATACTGTCTGACGATATAAACCAGAGTTAGATTTTGAAGTTTTTCATGCTTTTTTCACTAGAAAAATAGCATTCCGTTTCCACTTTTCCTTTTTTTTCTGAGATATTGGTCAGGTTTTTTTGATATACTTGTTCTCCATTGTGCTGTTACCAAAGAGCAAGAGGACAAAATCCAAACTGGTATGGAGCAAGTGTCATTCAACAGAAAGGTATCTGCCCTAGGTGGTGCTTGCACTCAGCCTGAAGTCCGTAAATATTGTGTTTACTCAGCTGAAACCATTCCCTGTACCAAGAGCTGTACCAGAGGCTTCCTTGAACAAATGCTGAGGCTTCAGTAACTTCTTTTAGGGGAGGCACTGGAGCGGATAGTCTGAGAACAGTAACCAGTTTCCTATTTACCTGGACAAGCTGGAGAGTTGGGCCTGTGTGAACCTCATGAGGTTCAACAAGGCCAAGTGCAAGGTCCTACACCTGGGTCAGGGTAATCCCTGGTATCAATACAGGCTGGGGGATGAAAGGATTGAGAGCAGCCCTGCTGAGAGGGACTTGGGGGTACTGATAGACGAAAGGCTGGACATGAGCCGGCAACGTGCGCTGGCAGCCCAGAGGGCCAACCGTGTCCTGGGCTGCATCAA
>Ga0065711_1042658_pt1 | contig 15227 bp, 29 predicted proteins | sample Hoacrofraction12_FD_59098 | JGI IMG/M metagenome (GOLD analysis project Ga0065711, IMG submission 59098) | Hoatzin crop microbial communities from Cojedes, Venezuela - Epithelial fraction 12 v2 (version 2) | ecosystem: Host-associated > Birds > Digestive system > Esophagus > Crop | place... | reverse complement strand
GCCGGGATTCAAACCGCCGCCGCGCCCCCGCGTCGCGCTGACGTAGCGCGTCGGGGAGGCGGGGCCCGAGGGAAGGGGCGGGGCTGCCGGTGCGCGTTGGGGCCGTCCGGGCGCTGCGGGGTTCCGGGCATGCGCAGTGGCGGCCCGGGCGCGGAGGGGCCGGAGGCGGGTGGAAGCGGCCTACCGGGTCTTGGCAAGGCCGCCGCCTTTATGCTGCGACTTGTCCGCAGGCTTCGGCCCCCGGGGCCGGCCCGGGGGGGGGCTGGTAGGTTACGTCATTTAAAAGCATAATTTAAAGCGTCATTGGTTACATCATTTAAAAAGCACATTCCAAAACCGTGCGTATTCAGGCCCTCGGGCATCGAGTTCATGCCAGAAACCAACGTGTCAGTGAGCACGATGCCCTCCACTCGCCAAGGGCGGTCCTCTGAGTCAGGGAATCCTTTTGTACATCCTTTTTTTTTTCTTTTGTGAAGTCCCCGAGGTGTCTCAGACACACTCCTGACCTCGACCCTCTCCCTGCGCGCTGGGCGCTGTTGGAAGGGTCTGTACGAAGGCCCTCGTGAAGGCAGCGTCACGGACAGCCCCACGCTCCTGAGAAGTGACGTGGTCATTTCCAGTGTCGGGCAGCCGCCCAGTCCTTGCGATGAGCTGATCTCCACCATCTTTTACACTGTGGGGTACGACGTGAACTAATGTGTATTAATGAAGTTAATACACTTTCATACTGCAGAGACTGCTTGATATAATAGCTGCGGAAGGGAATTTCCCTAACGGCGTACAGCAGCAGTGCCCGGCTTTGCATGTGGGATTGTTCTGTGCGAGGTTTCGCGGCAGCTCCGACCCCCTCCTGGGCACCTTCCTGCTCCCTGGCTCGTGACACGGGCAGGACGGAGCCCGGGCAGGAGCGCTGCAGTTACAGAGCTGAGCTTTCCTCACCCCAAGGTCAGAGTGAGAGGATGACGTGCAGTGATGTAAAGCCCTCGAGGTCCAATGTCCCTCGGTGGCCCATGGTCCACCTTGCTTCGTCCCTGGGTGTGGAGGGGGGTCCAGGAACCACTCAGCTGCCGGCTGGGGCTGGAGGTCCCTGTCCCTTCAACCAGGGCACTCCCGAATGGCAGGAGACGTGCCAGGGGGAGGAAGAAGGCCCCAGGAGGACGAAGACGCATCTCTTGTCTGCAGCAGGCCAGAGAGGGGAGGCAGGGGGAATGGTGTGTGTTAATGTAAGCTGACATCACATGGCTGCCGTGGCTTTTTTGATCTTGACAAAGGCAGGCGGTTCCGCTCCTTGCCAACATGAGACAAATTACAGGTGAAGCAGAAGAGATTACAGGATATTTCTGGTTGTTGTTGAGTTCAGCGGGGGGAAGGGAGGACAAATTTAGGGCAGGCGTGTCCTGAAGATGGGAGACAGGCAGATGTGATAAATAACGAGAGCCAGCTCCTGGGTGGGGAGGCATAGAGAGCAATTTGGACAACGCTGCTTTTGGGCTGCTGAGGGTGTAGAAACACATGAAAAGCTGCAGCACCCACCTAAAAGGTGTTTCTCCTCTTTCACCCCGCTGCTACTCCCTATCGCCTGCTCTCCGGCCCTGCAGAAGGACCCAGGTGGCTTCAGTGCCTGGTCAGTGACATGCTCGCTGTCCCTTCTGTCGCTGCAGACTTCTGGTGACACCGGTGCCTGTTCAGGTTCAGCGTGTCCAGACGAGCTGCCACCAAGCGATCCCACCATTATTTTTCCTTGTCCCTAGCAGGTTTCTTGGCTGTCCCTTGGCAGACTTCCCTCTGCAGGGCCGACCCCCACCTTCCTGTGGGGACACGGAGATTCTCCCCGCTCCCTCCTCTGTGTGACCCACCGTCACTGTGCCCTTTCACTGGGGGTCGCCTCCCCCTTAGCCCCTCGATAACAAAGGACCCTTGGGTGCATGGCCCACCTGAGGGTGACTTGGGTGGCGTGGGGGTGGTAGTGCTGACGGTCCCTGCCTGAAAGTCCAGGCTTTGGCAGAGCTGATCTCCTCCTGGGGTGCAAAGCCATTGCATGACAGCTGGCATGACGAGCTGTGCCAGGCAGATTCACTTTCCTTTTCTCCCTCTGAAACGCAGGCAGGGATGCTCTGCGGGGGGACACAAAGCCTGCAGAGCAAGCTCTGCTCCGTGGGGAACCGGGCAGAGGGAGAACAGGAGTCATCCTCCTGCACCCTTGTTGGCTGTTTACCCATGGGCCAAGGGATGTAAAACAGGTCTAATGTCAAAGAGTGGCATTAAAAAACTGGTTTTCATGGTAAAGGATGGCGTAAGGAGGTGGAGACTCAGGCTGGCAGTGTGCCTGCAGCTCTTGTCTAGATCTGTAACTCGGCAAGGAGAGGAGGGGAGATGGGTGAGACACAGTTGGTGTTGGAGGCTGGGGTGTATTTTACGTATCACTGTGTGACTGTGTCAGGCTGTTTCACCTCCCTCTGCCCCATTCCCAGTTTGAAAAGCGGGAATAATGAGTTGATCTCCACTTCTGAACGGTGCAGGAGAGCTGAAATAGGGGTGTCGGTGCACTGGCCCCCAGCGCAAGCAGAAGGGGCAAGAGCAGGGCATGATACGGAAGGGGAAAGCTCCTGATTTTACTCTTTGTCCCACTGTACATTGCTCTGGTAGCACAAACCATTCCAAAAATGAGTACAAGGGTAATATAGCTGATGTGAAGATCCTCTGGTGCTGCCAATGAAGGCAATTAGCATCAGTAAGACTTGGCCTGCTCACCACCAGCACTCCCTGGGAATGGTGCAGTCCATCCTGCAGCAGGACTGCACTGTCCACTACCAAAATACTATACAGCACACACTGTCCTCGTGTATCCTTGACCAATATGCTGTATGCTTCATCTAGCAGGTTGGTGACTGAATCTCGGGACATTTTATCTCTGGTTTCTCTCGGTTCTCTCCAAGCAGCCAGAGAAGCGATGGAGATAGGCTTTGGAGATGGCCTCGGGAGCAGCGCTGACCCCAGCGTGGTCCCCGTTGTCTCAGCACCTGCTCCCAGACCTCCTGGCAGTGGTGGCTTCATCCCAGCCCAGTTCAACATGAGCTTTGTGAGATATCGCCTGGCCGCACATCGCTGGCTCCAGGCTGACCCCTCGCAGGGCTGCCTGGGAAGCACGCAGAATACAAACTCGTGTGTGTTTGATTGTACTTGTTCCCTCACTAACAGACAAAAATTATATCATTTGCAGCAAGTGCAAATTATTAGGGAAACTAATGACATTTCCACGTATGTTGCTGGCAACTTCAGCTTCCGTTGGCAAAGGCTCTCCCTAGCTATCGTTAGACCCGAAGTCAGTCAGCTTTTTCCATTCTTCTCTTTAATTTGACTCACCATATACATTCCTTAGCTTTTTGATCGACTCAGCAAAGCTTCTCACGTGGATTTCCTTATTTGAAGATGCAGTAGCACTCAGAAGGCAGGTTACTCTGCTTTTCCACCAGAGTATCTGACTGATGGCCTGCCATGCATCCAGGGCGCCTTCTGCATCCTGCAGCAGCTCAGTCATCTCCAGCAGCTGAGCAGGGATGTATTTCAGTGACTTTTTCTGGAGTTTTATCCTCTACTGTGGACCTTGGGGGAGGCTAATTTGATAAAAGCCATGTTCTCCCATGCTTCTACCTACCTTGGGAGAGTCGTATTTGGGGGATTGGTATTGCCTAAAAGCTGGGCAGAGACTTGTGCCTGATCACCTCAGAAGATGCTGATAAAAGCCTAAAGGACACTAAACAACAGCAAGGAAACCTGTTAGGAAAAACTGGAATAACAGTTAATGAGGCTTGGGATTAAGCGGGGCTCAGTATGTCATTTGTGCTGTGATTTATGGGCATGTTACAAATGGCAAACATATGCCTTAGGTTGCCCAACCATCTCCTCTTTCTCCAGCCAGGGCTTTTGCCTGAGAAGAGTTTCATGATTTCTGCTCTGGCTGGGTGGCCCTCTCAGATCAAACCCGACCCCGTGCTCGCCTTCATCATGCAGGTGAATTTGTGGATGCCCAGAGACAGGGAGGGAGTGGGAGGCTTGGTGGTGGGCAGGTCTCTTGGAGTGAACAGCTTTGGGGGGCTCATATGTGCACAGCCACGCAGGGGCTTCCTCCAAGCCAGGTGGAAGGGTCTGGAAGCCCCGCAGGCACGGAGTGGGATGATATGCACACACTTGTGCCTGGAAGGTGCTGAGTGGCAGACGGCAGCCTTATTCGTAGTGAAAGCTGAACTGCAGCTGGAATGTTTCTGTGAGGTTTGAGCTGTACACGGCACATCGATGCCTGGAGCCATCTTGATGCCACAGCTCTTGTCAGAAACCAAAAGGTGTGACAGCACCTGAGAGCCCTGTCACAGGCAGCACCACGGGGCAGGAGGCCTGCGAGTGTGACCCGACCGCGGCAGCACGAAGCCTCGTCCTCATTTCCCACTGCCTCCAAGGATGCTTTGAACTCAGCTGGGCTGGTTTCCACTTGAAGCAAGCAAGGCTGCCCTGTCATGGCTTGCACAAACCCAATGACACAGTGGTGTCTGCGGAAAGAAGTGATCCCCGCTTCTCGCCGTGCCTTCCCAGTGTTTGCATGGCAGGGAAGTGAGACTGGGAAAAAAATGACCCCATGAGACAAAACTATTGCTGTTCTGGGGGTTTTGGCTGCATGAGCAGCATGCTAGCATTAAGCCTGAGCTTAAATCAGCTTAAACCTGGGGAGCAGTTGCAGCCTGATGGTCACAGATGGGCTCTGGTGTCCCCCTGGGGTGATCTATGGCAGAGAGCTGGGACAGCAGGCTGGGGATGGGGAGGATCTTATGCACTTCAGCATAATGTCTTCAAGGATGCTTGGCCCCACAGGCCTCAGTGGAGTGGCCGATGGGTTTCCTGGAGAAATGAATGGTCTCCTGCCTTGTGGCAGCCATCACTGATGTCCCTCTCATTTTCTATGCGTGCCTGGAAAATGGTTTATTTTCTCCCTTCTCAAATGTACTGCATCTTTGCCTGACCTTAGGGTTTGCTCTGGGAACAAAGTACACAATATCCTTTCAACGTTATTTTTTTTAAATCTGTTTGGTTTTTGGTTTGTCCACATGTTTCTCGACTGTCATAGTTTAACCTGGCAGCCGGCAACTAAGCACCAGACAGCCGCTCGCTCACCCCTCCCCTTCCCCTGCAGCAGGATGGGGAGGAGAGAGGGACAAAAGGGGAAACTCGTAGGTTGAGATAAGGACAGTTTAATGTGACAACAAAGTAAATACTACTACTACTAATAATAATAATGATAGTAACAACAATAATAATGAATATGCAAAACTAACTATATACAGTTTTTATGGTATGGAATATTTCTTTTGGCCAGCTTGGCTGTCTGTCTGGCTCTGCTCCCTCCCAGCTCCTGCACACCTGCTCATTAGCTGAAAACTGTCAAGTCCTTGATTTACAGCAACAAGTGAAAACATAAGTTATCAACATTCTCCTCCTTCTAAATCCAAAACATAGCAGCTACTGAGAGGAAAAGTAACTCCATCCAGCTGAAATCAGGACATCCCCCAGTATGGTCAAAACCACGAGGCTCGTGTTTTCTTCCCTCTGCAGTGGGATTAGTGAAGCAGCTACTGTGCTGGTCATTAAGGTGGGCGTCACGGTTGAACTTCAGTGAGGTTAAAATTAAGGTGCAAGTGCAGGCTCCTCTCTGGAGACACACGGCAATCACGTGGAGTGCCCACCTCGCTGGAGCAAACCAAGCAGCAGCTAGCTAATCCTAATGGGCCTGATCCTCTGTGCAGCTATCCTGCTGGGTACAGGAGAATCCCAAGCCTATACTCAATGCTTCGAAGCTATTATGAAGCTCCACCAAAAAGAAGGGGCTCCGGAGGACAAAAGCAGGATGAGAAGGAAATCCTGGAGCTCACCAGCCAGCTCCCACAGCTCCCAGCACAGCCCTGGCTCTGCACTGCTGGATGAAACCCCGCTGCAGGCCAGGCGACAGACCCTTTGGGTGCATTACCTTCAGAGCCAGCAAGCGCACGTGGGCTCCATCACTGCCCACAAGTCGGCTTGGGCAGGGGACAAACCCATTTGTGCCTGAGACGCAGCACTGGGAAGCCCAACCTCACACCTCTTGGCTCTGGGGGCAGAGGCGCATAGCGGGCACAAATTCGGGGCTCCGACAGTGCGGTGGATATTATCAGCCCCGCAAGCCCCTACAAGCACCCCCGGCAGCCCAGCTGCGGGGCTGCAGGCGGCAGAGACTGAGTGGGCAGGGCGGGAGAGGGCAGGCAGGAGAGCAGGCAGCTCTCAGGGCCAGAGCCAGTTGTTTGATTGATTTTATTAAAACATCTTTGCGTTAAACGACTTCTGGGTCGCAGTGAGCACTTCCCTGTGTATAAAAACAACAGCAATAAAAAAACCACCAACCAAAAAAACCGAAACAGTTTGGTTGTTCCTATTTCTGTGCTGCTGAAAAGCTGAAAGGGTTTTAACCAAACCTCTTCCGTCAGCAGCAGCAGCAATGACAGAGCCAGGTATGGATTCAGGAAGCAAGGTGTTTCACTGAAAGCAAAAATATTACTTCACACAGCAATTTTTTCTGTTTTCTGCTGTGAGGTACTTTTGGTCGAAGTGTTGATTCTTTTATTTTTGCAGAAGACCCCTGAAGGGAGTGCTAACCTCCCTTCCCTTCCACCCCTGCCTCTCTCCTCCACCCCGCTCCCGGCAAGCCACCAGCCCCCAGAGTCTGGGCTGGGCACACTGGTAAACCCACGGAGCCGTAAGATCCCATAAATCTCCACCAGCCTGAGCCCACGCGTGTCTCCCCCAGCATTCCTCCTCCTCCCCAGCTCCATCCTCCCTTCCCAGCCCGGCGGAGAGCGGGTCGGGGCTGGGGGGGGGCGAGCATCCCTCGGGCGCCTCTCCCGTGGTACCCGCTGCGGGGGGAGCTCGGGAGGCCCGTTGCCATGACGACCGCTGCTAAAAATGTCCCCCTCCCTGCGTGGGGATGCGATCGGTTGCAGACGGTCCCTCTTTCGGGGGGGCAGGCCGGTGGCGGGGTGCCCTGGGGAGGCTGGAGGGGGGCCGACGCTGCCGAGGAGGGGATGGGGGAAGCCCCCCGGGAGCTGCTGCTGCGTGCCACCCCTCCGCGCTCCCGCCCCCTCCCTCCCGCGCCTGTCGCCGCTCGCTGTCGCCTTGCTCTCCCGGAGCCTTCTCCCGGGAAAGCAGCCCGGCTCATCCCGGCCGGGCCCCGGCGGGTGCCGGAGGGAGCAGCCCCGTCCCACCGCCCCGCGCCCGTGGAAGGAGGTAGGTGGCGTGTCGCGGGTGCTGGTCGGGGGTGCGATGCGTGGGAGCGGGGTCGTGCCCCGGTCCCCAGCTGCCAAGCAGCTCCTTGCCCCCAGCTGCAAGCTGCCCCGGCGTGCCCCGTCCCGGGGAGAGCATCTGCGGTCGGGAGGGGCCCGTGGCTGGTATGGCTGCAGCCCGGTTTGTGCTCCCCACCACGCATTTTGGGGTTTGTGCCCGAAGTCACCTGTGTCCTGGCACTCCGCACGGGCACGGCTCCTGCCGTGCTAACCCCTCGCCGCTGCGTGTCTGTGTCTCCTGCAAACCCCCTTTCCCTGCTCCAGCCCCCCCCCAGCAGTTTCTGCCCTGTCACTTGTAGTGTGGCCCCCCCTTATGAGTGTACCCGCGGCGTCTCCGGGGGTGGCACTGGGGGATCCGGGGGTGACACTGAAGGAGAGTGACTGGAATGACATGTGTAGCACGGGTTTAAAAAGGGTCAGCTGGCTTACCTCTATGAGATGTTGTCTCAGATAAAAGACCGGAGACTCTTTTGTGTCTTTGGGGGGACATGGATGTCCCACTGCAAATGGGGTGCTGAGATTGACCGGTCCAGTAAGGGTTAAGGCACGTTTAATATCTGCAGAGCTGCTCTGGAAAGCCGACATCTTCCCAAATGAGACTCCCTCTTTCAATGTTTGCAGCCAAAATCTGCTCACCCACCTGACGAGAGCAAGTGCTTTGCTTGGCCGACACTGCAGAGGCTGGGGGGGACTCCGACACCTCGCCCAGCGCTCGGCTTGGCCGCGGCGAGGACCCTTCCTCGGGGGGGGCAGGGACAGGCAAGCGGTGGGGGGACAGGGCATGAGGTGAGGGCTGCATAGCAAGTAGACCGAAAAATTGGTTGCTGGCGAGGAGCTGGGAAATGCTGGCTCTGCGAGTCACCGAGGAAGGATAAATGGGGAAGTCTGTAGGGCTGCTTTTTATTGCGGTGGTTTTGGATGGCAGCTTCACTCCCAGGTTTGGAAAGCAGATGATCAGGGAAGGAAATGAGGTTGCTGGCTTTCTTCCCGTCGCCTCGGGGGGGTCCAAGCCGGAGTCGCCTTCCTAGGCTCCCTATCCCTGCCCATTGCTGTCACCAGCCGAGGACTGGTGTCAGCTGCTGGGGCACCTCTGGAGAAGGGGTCTGCAGCAGCCTTGGCCCCCCCCCAGACTGGCTGTGGCAGCGGCTGGGGCGGTGCTGGGGGTACGCTGGGCTTCACGCAGCAGCAGCAGCGTCAGAGGACACAGGAGCTACTTTCGCAGAGCACATAGGAAAGCTGCACTGAGGGGCCTCTGGCCAAAGCTGGACCTCAGACCTGACTCCTGTCGGGGAGAGGGGTTCATGCGTAATTCCTTCCTCGGTCCCTCAGGATGAGCTGAGCGAGGGAAACCCTGGTGGGATCCCTGCTCACCACAACACATTGGCGATGTTTTTGCAAGATGAGGTGGGGGATTTCCTCCCGAGTTACTTGCCCAAGGAAGGCAGAGGCAGCCATGAAGAAGCAGGAGCAGTGCCCAGACTTCCTCTTTGCTCCCAGCCAAATGGTGGCTGATGCGGAGCCACCCAGCTCGTGACTCTCCATCAGGTGGAGCAGGGTCCTGCTGAAAGCAACAGAAAAAATCCTCCAGGACATGGAGATGGGAGGGCGAGTGCCATGGGTAGTAAACCCAAGGATTGCTGAAAGCCAAAGAGCATGGCAGGAGGAGGCAACATCCACCGAGGTCTCCCCTGCCATGCAAGAACAGATAAATATCAGCATCCATGCCAATAAGTGGGAGGAAATCAGGTGTTTTCCTCAATGCTGGCAGTTTCTTGCTCACATTAGCAAGAATCACAGCTCATTTCAGATCTAACCCTCTGACAGAAAAGGTGTTGTTCAGAGGGTAGAGATGAATCTCGTGCTGCCTGCTGCAAGAAGCGTCCAGCAGGTAAATGCTGCTGGGCGCATCGGAATCAACTGATGGCTATGGTATAAAAAAACACACCAAAACAAAAAAGCCCAGCCTCCAGTGTGGGAAAGGGCAGCAGCCTTACAGGCCAGGAGCGTGGAAGAGGATGGAGATGCTCAGAGCTTTCCCCAGCCTCCCCTTAAACACCCCGTGCAAGGGAGGCCAGGGACACACGGTTATTAGCAGAGGGATGACTTGGGGGATGACTGCAGGTGGCAGCTTTCAGAAGTCTGGAAAAGCAGGAGCTCGATGATGGAACAGCTCTGCCCTAACTCTGTCCCTGCTGAAGTCAAGAGGCATTTCATCACACCTACCGAGGGGGTGAGGGTATTGGAAAGCCCCCCTTCAGGACTGGATTTTAGGCCTGAGCCCGGCACTGTCATGCTTTCCCAAGCCTGAGGGTCCCTGGTTTAATTCACCAAAACCTCTGATACGCGGCATGCTCACTGTGCAAAATCCAGCCACCCTGGCACCTGGGGGAGGCCATAGCTGTGCTTTCTTGGGGGGTTTGCTTCTCGGCCCCCCTTCCTGCCCCTGCATGACCCAGACCCTGGTGGGTGTTTTGGTAACAGTGGGCAGCTGTGGGTCAGAGGAGCTGGGCACCACTGTGGGTTGCGTGGGTTGCTCCCTCCCTCCCAAAGAAAGGGAATAAGAGGTGAGCACCAACGTAGCACCCAGCACAGCTTTTAAATGGCCCCGAGTTGAGGTGTATGCACTGAACGTGGCATCAGCAGGGCCATAACGGTGGGGAGGGAGCAGGTCAGGGCACCAGCAGGTTGTGGGGCTGGAACGCTGTCTGTCCGTCCCGCTGGAAATCTTCAGCCCTGACAGCCAGGCAGGGAGATTTTTGTTCCTTCCTGCTCGCTCATTTTTAGTGCTGGGTCGACAGCGATCGTGCAGTGCCTTGGGTTGTGTTCCCCAGGGCGGCGCTGATCCGGACTCGGCACCTCGTGCCTGGGTGGCGAGGGGCAAGCTGGACCGGCCGTCCCCAGTAAGCAGCTCCCTCTGCCCAGCGACTGATGGGGGGGGGCTGGATCTGGGCTCCGCTCTGGTGCGTGGCAGCTGGCAAAGCAGAGACCCAGCTCAAAAGGATCCCTCAGCAGAACTCATGAACGTCATAGGCAGCGACACCCACAGGGGAGGGCTGATGATAAACCCAACCAGTGCCTCCTGCGTATCGCTGGGGAAAAGCCTCGGGAGGCTTGGAAGCATGCGGGAAACTGGTGCAAGCCCAGGCCAGGCAAGGCAGAGACCAGTGCTCAATCAAGAGCTGCAAGGTCCCCAAGCCTGGGCAAAGCAGGATGCTAAACAGGGGTGCAGCAAGGGAGGGCTCAGCCCCAAGCTAGGCCAGTTCAGACTGGGAATTCAAAGGGGTCATGGAGTGTCCGGGGAAAGGGCAGCAGATTTTCCCTCAAGTGGGAGATGAGAAGCTGCTGTATTTACCTGCTGCAGGAGCTTGGCTTAGCCAGGCACCCGCTGCCCGCCTTTAATTGCTGGCAGCACGGCTGGGGGCGTGCGGGCTCGCTCCCCTTCAGCAGGGAGCGAGCCGCTCAGTGAGGGATCCCGGTGACCACCCAGGGGACTGCCCCATCCCGAAGGCTGAGGTGCCTTGGGGTGCAGCCATGCATGAAATGGGGCTGTGAGGAGGGGTGCGGGGAGGCTGGGCACTGCTGATGAGATCGACATCTCGGGATGGAGCCCGGTAGAGGTGTTTTTTGGGTGGCCTCCCTGCATGAGCTTTCTCCCCTTTTCTCTGGCAGCCATGCCTCACTTCTTGGACTGGTTTGTGCCGGTGTATTTGATGATCTCCATTCTCATCCTGGTGGGCTTTGGAGCTTGCATTTACTACTTCGAGCCAGGACTCCAGGAAGCCCATAAGTGGCGAACGCAGAGGCCGATCATGGAACGAGACCTTCGGAAGACGCTGATGATTCGGGACAACCTGGCCTTCGGGGTGCCCGAGGTCTGACACGCTGCCCATCAAGTCCAGAAGAGCCTCTCCTGGGTGGGCAGCAGTGCTCAAGCCTCAGTAGGGATGACAGTCCTGCCTTGCGCAAGCGGGGCTGATTGATCATCACTTTGTCCTTTGCTGGTCTGGGTCTTGTACTCACCACTCACCTTTCTGCCCCTTCACTCCTTAGGCAAGGTTTGTGTGGCACTGTAGACTCGGAGCTTCCCACGCGCTCACAGCCCTTCACCCAGCCAAGGACTTCTGCTCCTCCCCACGGCCGAGACTGATGAATCACCCAAACGAAAGGTCCACTGTTAACCACCTGAGTTTGAGCTGGCTGGCATCTTGATGTGACCTTCAGTAGGAAAGGTCTCTGCATGGGTACCAGGCTTGCAAAGGGATACAGAGCCTTTTACTCCTGTTCACTGGGTTAGATCTAACCCAGTCTGTTTAAGTCCAGGGGGTATTTTGGGGAAAACAAATGGGATTTCAACCCAGATCGCTACTTCAGCTGAGCTCTTCGCAGCACCCACCCTTGGTGCTGGGATGGTAATCTTGCTGAAGCTCCTTGCAGAGTGGCCAAGGGCTCAGCGAACCCCGGAGACTGAATGCCTTTGTCCCTGCTAAAGGTGCACCAGTCCTCTGCGTCTGTTTGGGAGATGCAGAATGCCCATCCACCCATCCATTCATTCCAGATGCACTACATTCAAATTAAAGACCCTTACCAAAGAGGTTTGTCCAAGTCCTGTGTTAAGCTGAGAATATTCTGCAGCTCTCCATGAAGGGGTGCTGCCAGTCCTATCACATAAGCTTCTCCCGATCTGCCTGACCTTCTGGTCCCCTGCCGTGGAGTGAGATGGGTTAGACTGGCAGGTAGCTTACACTTGTTCAGTCCCCCGCACTGCAGGGTCCTCTGGCATGGATGGGCGCTCCCTAAACTGTCATCCCAGTGAAAGCTGTGAAGCATCCCTCGACCCCCTTTCCGTGCATGTCTCTGAGAAGGGACACCAAGCTTATCGGCGAAATGGGCCTGTTGCACCACCTCTACCTTCTGGACCCAAGCTGTGTAATGTGGATCTGGCACAAAAATCCCATGCTTATAGACCATCTGCACTTTCTGCACTGCCCCGGGCCTGACTGGCCACCAAAGTGCCACATGAAGGCGTGGTGCTGGGGCTAAGAGGGACATTCACATCTTCTCCCTCCCTGGCAGCCTGGTGCAATGCACAGTGTGTACAAGCAGGCTCAGGGGAGCTCTGAACCTGTGGCAGGAGGCTTCATCAAGAGCCTCTCCTCTCCTCCGACCCCAACATGCACCCTTTGGATGCAGTAGGTGCAGTGGTGCTGCCTGTGAGTGCTCTGGACACAGCAGGGTCCTGTGTGCTCCACTCCTGCATGTCCCAGGGGATGTCAGCCAGTGCCACCACCCCGCGTGCACATATCTGTGCATCCCGTGCCGTCACCTGGGCCTGCCAGTATCGACATGACCCACATCCCCAGCGTGCTCCCAGGGTGCCAGCTCTGTGCTGTAGTCCCCGACGGCTCCTTTGGGCAGCAGGAATCCCTCGGGCCAGCTGCCCAGATCTGCCACATGTCCTGGATGGGCTCGTGTCGCTCAGCCTCTCCTCCATGTCCAGCTTGACAAATTGTCAGCGGAAGTTTTCTCCTCCATTCCCAATTTCTGGAAACTGAGAGCGCAGTGGGCTGGTTTGACTGAGTGATGCTCTGCTGGTAATTCTCTGGGGATGAAAGTAAATTTTTAGCTCTAAGGGTTTTGGCTGAGGAAGGAATGGGTCAGAGCATCCGCAAATATCCTGGGTCTTTCTGGGATGTCTCATGCACCAGATTGCAGTCGTGTCACCATTATCTTCCACACCAAAACCAGGCAAGCTGCAGGAGCTTTCTGGCTCTGTTTCAGCCAGAGGACAAGTCGAGAGTCCCTCCATTCAGCCCAAAACCAAAGATTGTGAGGCGAGTACCCTAGCTGAAGAGTCTCGCTGGGCCTGGAAATGCAGTGAGCGGGTGCCCAAAATTACACTCACCCTGGCAAGCGAAGGCTCAAAGCACAGCTTGAAACAGGTAAATCCCATGTATTTTTGTGCCTTGGTGATTTGGGGCTGCTAAAGGAAAATGCTGCGGGGCTGGGCTGCATGTCTGATGTGCCCCCCTCGGCTTCATGGCCCATGTCCCCTGCCCTCCGGCACAAGAGCCATATCTCCAAGTGCCAGCTTGGAAACCTGCTTCCTCACCACGACTCCCTCGTAGCTGGGACTGCACCGTGAACAGACCTCAGCTGAGCCACAGGGCAGCAATAAAAACGTCTGTAGGGGAGCTGAGGGGCTCAGAGCAGCCAGGGACAGGTTAAACTGTCCCTGTGGGAAGGGGAGTCTGGTCCCCACGGTCAGCACCGGCGCAGGCTGCTCTGCCATCGCACCTCCTCCAAACCCATTTTTGCCCACTGAGTCAAAAGGGAAGAGGGAAAACCACCAGCCTGGTAAAAATGAAAGGCTGGGTCTGCCACTGCCCCTCTCAGGTGGCTGGCATCCGTGGTGCATGGGGGTCCCCTCTCCCCTCCTTTGTGTCCTTCTCTGTGCACCGTCCTGCCTGTTTTCACCTCTGCTATGCCCACGATTTGCTGCAGAAACCGAGAAAAAGAAGACAACAAACAGGCCAGGGCTGGACCAGAGAGAAACCAGTTATTTATTTCCTCTGGCTTATGTTTTGTGCTGTTTAGTCCCGAAGCAATCAGCATTAAGCCAGATACTTTCCATGGGTATGAAGGACTTTATTGCCAAGAGTGTCAAAGCCCTCCCCAATGGAATAAAAGCGTGTGACAAACTGCATGGCCGACACTTTATTTTCCTGCTGTTCCTCCTGGGAGCTGCCTCCCTCCAGCTTGGGGCAGGCAGCAAGGACCGGTCTGCAGCAAGGTTTCCTTTACAGCAGGGCAGGTCTTCGTCCGCCTGGTTTCTGCGCCGGCAACGCTGCAGGGCTATCTGGGAATAATTAAGCTAAAGGCAAACGCTGCCTGAAAACTGAGACTGTTGCTCCCCTATGGGACCTGCAGCCAAAGAGACCTCAAGGGGAAGGGAAATAGTCACAGATACTGAATTAAACTGCATAAAGCATCAGAGAAGATACTTAGTGCTGGAAATACTGCACAGCAGCAGGTTGGTCTTTTCCACCTCCCCCATCTTTTTGCCTTTAAAGAAGCAGGGAAGTTACACTGCCCTGAGCCCTGCCTTCCCCCAGCCTCCCATGGCTCGCTGCGGGTCACAGATGGTGGTTCCCCCTCCAGCCCTCAGCCCTGGCCACCCGAAGGCAAGGAGGCATCGCCCCTGCCGTGCTGTGGGTGTTACGGAGGCCTGGCTCTCCTTCTCTTTCCTCCCGTTTGCCCACCAAACCACACGTATTCTTATCCTGCCCCACCAAAACAACTTTCTCCTTTCCTCCTTGGTTATGGTGCGGCCCTTCAAAGCATCTTGTGTAGTGAGGAAGGTGTAGAGCAGCAAGCTGACCCCCAGTAATGGATGCCCTCTTGATCCTGAAAATGCCCCAAAGCTGGCAAAATAAAGGAACAATGAGAATAATGATGAAGCTAAAGAAAATCAGAATAAGGGAAAGAGGCATCAACCTGGACGAACACCTGACAAGCAAACACTAAACTTCCTCAATGGGACATAAATTGTTGAAGTAGAATCTGCCATTAGAGGAAAAAAATAAAAGAAGAGAGCAAGGGAAAACATTTCAAAAATTCAGACATTTTAATTGTTTTCTTATAATCATGCTCGTTGTTCTCAGGAGCAAGGCGGTGCAGGCTCTTCTGTCTCCCGCCATGGGACGAGGGCAGGGGGCCATGGTGTGGGGCTGCCCGTGGCTGTGGGGCTGCCGGCGGTGTGGGGCTGCCCGCGGTGTGGGGCTGCCCGCGGTGTGGGGCTGCCCGCGGCGTGGGGCCGGGAAGGCAGTGGGCAGGGGCAGGCGCAGCGCCCGGCGTGGGAGCGTGCCGGGC
>Ga0065711_1007274_pt1 | contig 15227 bp, 12 predicted proteins | sample Hoacrofraction12_FD_59098 | JGI IMG/M metagenome (GOLD analysis project Ga0065711, IMG submission 59098) | Hoatzin crop microbial communities from Cojedes, Venezuela - Epithelial fraction 12 v2 (version 2) | ecosystem: Host-associated > Birds > Digestive system > Esophagus > Crop | place... | reverse complement strand
CCTTCTTGGCCACCCGGGCACACTGCTGGCTCATGTTCAGCTGCCTGTCAACCAACACCCCCAGGTCCTTTTCCGCTGGGCAGCTTTCCAGCCACTCTTCCCCAAGCTTGTAGCATTGCCTGGGTTTGTTGTGACCCAAGTGCAGGACCCAGCACTTGACCTTGTTGAACCTCATACAGTTGTCCTCGGCCCATCGATTGAGCCTGTCCAGATCCCTCTGCAGAGCCTTCCTACCCTCGAGCAGATTGACACTCCCACCCAGCTTGGTGTCGTTTGCAAACTTACTGAGGGAGCACTCAATCCCCTCATCCAGATCATTGATAAAGATGTTAAACAAGACTGGCCCCAGTACTGAGCCCTGGAGGCCAGCACTTGTGACCGGCTGCCAGCTGGATTTAACTCTGTTCACCACCACTCTTTGGGCTTGGCCATTCAGCCAGTTCTTTATCCAGTGAAGAGTACACCAGTCCAAACCACAGGCAGTTAGTTTCTCCAGGATGATGCTGTGGGGAACAGTGTCAAAGGCCTTACTATAGTTGTGTGATCTGCTCTGTAATTATAAAGTGTAGTTAGACAGAATGTAGTGCAGTCACCCATTTAAAGGAGAGATAGACGCCACTATAAATAAAAACATGTTCTGAATATAATTTTTTTTGCTTCTGCATAATCCTTTTTCTGCTTTAGAGCCTTTTAGGTAGCTTAATACATAAAACATTACAGGCAGGTTTTTAATGGCTTGCTGTATTGCATTCTGGTTATGTAAATAGTAAATTCTGCCTTAAAATTATTCAGTGGTTCTAAGGGGTATTTTTTAGTATAATATGGCGTCATATTTAGTGATGAAACTTTTTTTTCCCTCTGTTAGAACATGTGAAATGTAAAATGCCTTTGCGGGAAAGGATAATCTGTAGCATTCAAATAGTTTATTGGAAAAAAACCTCAAAACAATTGCATTATAGGTAGTATAATGGGGATGCGGACAGGAGAACTATTAGGTTCCATCCTGTTTTTGCTTCTTTCTTCTTCTACACTCTAGTGTAGTCTTCCAAACTGAATAGCACCTACGTTCTCTTTTTAAAAAAGACAGCAATTCTTTCTTCCTCCCGTCCCCACAAAACAGCAATTTTCCCATTCCCCTCCATAGGGAGGAGAAAGGGCTTTCAACTGTTTGCCTGGGGGTGGATTTTTTTTTTGTAGATATAGAAGCTGTAGCAATAGGAAGAGTTGTACTTTAAATATAGATGATACAGTGGCTTTTTAATTAAGCTGCAGGTTAATGGCACACATCCTCTTCATTCCACAGCAAGTCTCTCACCAAAATTATTAAGTTATCAAGAACAAATTGTGGCAAGGGAAATTTTTTTTAAAACGTCTTGTAGTAAGTCGTGATGGGTATATTTATCATTGAAAAAGAGTACCAATGCATCTGCTGCAGTGGCCTCACTGGGATTTGATAATCAGGGTTTGTGCCATTCGTAGGAGAAGCCAATGTGCAACTTAGCCCATGTCTGAATGCTGGGTCCCGTGGCAGACCAGAGCAGGAGAAATGATGCATTTGCTGTTAGTGAGTACAGAGTCACTAATGTGTAAATACATTTTTTTTTTTTTTTTTAGAGAATGTCAATGTTTCAAATTGGCAAGGGCCTTAGGGATAGTTTTCTGAGACTTGGCAGCTCAATTTTTGAAACAGTAATCAACTTTGTTTTTAATTGACATCTGTGTAGTTTATTGCAGTAGAGACCCACTTAAGGCTTGCATGATGAGTTGTGTGTGAGGGTGTTGGCTTATTGGTTAATGTTGATTGCTCATGTAGCTAGTATTGTGTTTCCCCTCCAGATGTCTTTACTTTCTTGTCTGCATTCACGGCCAGAGAGATGTCATTTTATGCAGGTCTTATTTTGAGCAGGTTACAAGTGCGCAGTCATCACAAAGAGCAGTCTTCTGATAACAGCTTCTGACATTTTTGTCAATGAATGCAAATAAAATAGATTACTAGTGGAATCTAATAGTTAATTCCAAGAGTGTACAATGAGTTTCTTCATTGCTGTGGCTGCAAAGCAGATTCTCAAATGCAGTGAGTGCTTGCCATCTTTGTAATGCCGGGGAGCAGCCACATGACTGCCAGTTCATCCTGTTTGACTATTTACAGGTTTCCATCCATGTCTGCATTTCTGGAGAGTAGAAGGTATCTAATATGGGGTGTATATTTTCATATGCTTCTGTGGAAGATAGGATGGCTTAATGGGGTGTAAAAAAGATGCTGATACACGCTTAGTACTTTCTTTGGTCTGTAAATTTTCCGTGCAAGTTTATAGGCCAGATTGCATTGAATCTTACAGGACTCCTATCTGAGAACTTGATGTCTGAAGTCTTGTAGTTGGAAGAGCTTTTTTTTATTTTACTGATTGTCAGTTGAGAGAGAAATCTTCAAATGACAACTGTACAGTTTATGGACATAAGAAAAAATGTCCAGACACAAATTGTACCAAATGCTCATTTTTATACTTATAGCAAATTTGTTAATATTTTTATTCCTAGGCATTTCTACAAAAATAAAGCTCAAAGAGTCAGTAGTTGCACACATAGTTTTCAGCAAATATTCAGTTGTGCCTGAGGTGTCACACTTTTGCCATGGCATGCACATAGCTTCTTAAGTGAAATGTGAAACACTGGTTTCGCCCTGGGTGCTTCGTATGCATTAAAGGATTGTGTATAAGAGATTTGCAATGGGACTTTATTAGACAGTTACAACAAGGATGGTATTTTATTGCAAAATTTTCTGTAGAAATGTGTGTCATTAACAACCTTTCTAGACCAAAGATAATTTTTTAAAAAAACAGTATTTACTTTCTTTTTTTGTTGGCATGTGTCTTTGCAGTTTGTCTGAATTTTTTATCTTACTGGATGTTTTTGTGTTTTTTCGGAGAGTATTCATGCTCTACTGCTACATAGGCCAAATGCAATGACTAGTTTAATGAAAACGATTCAGTCATTGGAAGAGTATTTGCAAACCAAATACTTGAGTATATAAAACCAGTTTGAAGTTTCCTGTGTGTCTGCTTCACAGAGAAGACGAAGCCAGATTCGTCTTTGAAGGGCATAGCAATAGGGTGAGACGCAAAGCTCTGAGTTGCAACAAACAGAATTTGGATTAGATGTTTTGGGAAAAAAGAAAAATACAAAAGTCACAATGACGGTAGCCAAATACAGAAAGAAGGGCCCAAAGAACCTGAAGTGTCTCTATCTTTGGAGCTACTTGGAACTCAAGTCAGTGGAGCATTGAGCCACCTGATCCACAGCGACCCTGGTTTGAGTAGGGATTTGGACAAGATGGCCTTCAGACATCAAGCGTAAATCATTCTGATCCATACCCACAGGCCATTTAGAGAGACCATTTCAAAACTGAACAGCACCTCACAGGACACTGGAGCAGTTCAACAGCTCTTGATCTTAAAATTCTTATTTCTTGGCTTGAAGATGAAGGAAGTCAGTTTTCTGTTTATAATTTCTTTCTTCTTTTCAGTTACAAAAAAGGTGGCACTTAGAGCCATAGTTTAAAATTTATTATCAAGTGGTTTAACTGATTTGTCAGTGACTTACTTTAAGCACTGTCCATTAATACAAATCATTATCACCACCAGTGGATAAATCAGAAGATTGGTAACAATAGGAGTCTTTTCTCTACAGAAAGAGCTATTTTTTTCACCTGATGAATTTTTTAGGGGGGGAGGGAGAATCCCCAAGGAATTGGAACTTGGACTATAATACAGTCTTATCTATTATTATGCTGTAATTTGATTGACATAGTAATCAAGACCAAGGACAGAACTCAACAAATACGAAAATAATAACTACGTTTTTGTACTGTAACTATTCAGGGATAACGAGTGAATATAATTGTTCATGGCATATTTCACAAGAAATAACAGCATTGCTGAATGTACTTTACAGTAGACAATGTATCTGAATGCCAGTGGGGAAGGAATTAAATTCTGTTAGAACTAAAAGATCTTCTATTCAAAGACATTTTTTTTTTAACCTGTAGTTCTCCAGCCTTTAATCACTATGTTTGTTATCTAACCCATCAGATAGAGCAGAAGAGGGAAACAGAAGATTATAATTTCTTGGGATGACCTGCAGAATGTGGTGGTTATTAGGAGTGCTGGAATTCCAGTTTATGCAAAATACAGAATTTTATTAGTTCAATTCCTTAAATGCATGTGGGGGGGCGGAATGAGGGAAGTTGAGAGAGAAGAAAGAAGTTGTTATTACACAGTAGTGGCCTGAATAGGCTGTCAGTTTGTAACGCTAGGACCTGCTTTTCAAAACCCCAATGCCTGAGATTTGTCTAGGACACATCAGAGTTAATGCTAATATTCATAGCTTAGTTAGATACACATCTTTATGCAGAACATTCCTTTCTCCAAAACAAGGGAGATTCATTTTTTGCAGCACCCAAACCCAAAGTTTCACACTAATGGAAAGGAGATGACGGGCAGCAGGAAATCAGCAAAGCTGTCAGACCTAGAATTGTAAAGGGACAGATTCCACTTCGGAGAACTTCCAGTTATAATCCCTATCTGCCATCTCTAGTATTGTCTTTGGCCCCCTGAAGTAATTTGGTAGTCTAATCAGAACACAGGAATTTTATCTATTTTAGATTCATCAATTGTCCTGTCGTTTAAGGGAGACCCAATGGACAGACTCAACTTTAGACAGGCTGTTTCAAGAACTTAGAAGAATCTGACTTAAGATATTGTTGCCATGTAACCTGTTTCCTGCGTGTAGTATGGTCATTCAGTGCCTAGTAAAACATTGTAGGGGTTTTTTGCTTCCTTACAACAGATTTCAAAAGGAGGCAGCTCACAGTTAGTAGCAAGAAAGTCTTTTCTTCTCATGCCTGCCAGTGCAATAAAATGGAAAGGGATTTAAAAAAAAATAAATGCAAAAGAAGTAGAGTGTCTGATAATTTCAAACAGTATGCTGGAATCGTTCTGACAATAAAGACTTTTATTGCACCCTTGTAGTGCCTGGGGTTTTAATTTAACACATCAATGAAAAGGCAGCATTTAAAAAAAAAAAGCCACAACCACCCCTGAAAACACCAGCAGGACTTGGTTTTATTAGTGCAATTCGTAAGAAATTAGAACGTTTAATGAGAAAATCGTTAACCATGAAAAAAATGGACTGGCTTAACTTGGGGAACTTAAGTAGTGAGACTTCAAGTTAGTTTATCAACTACTGGTAAAATAAGTAAGAAGAGTGAGCTAGTCACCTCTGGAGCAGTAGGCACCTCAGCACGCTTTCTTGTGTGCTAGCTGCTGTTGGAGAGAACCATCACCTACTTCCTTTCCTGGAAACTCTGTAGAGTCAAAAGCTAGTGGGAGAATATCAAATATGTCTGGTTTCACTCTTTCCAGCGATGCTGTCCTTCAGATTCAGTTCAGTTGGTCGTTTTATAGAACATAAATGTAACAGCGCTGTGTTATGCTTACAGTGAGCAGAGCAGAATACAGTGTTTAAACGATGTCTGCTTCTCAGTGTGTTTACTTAATCGTTGTCTCTTCCATCACTCTGGCAGGTGATTTTTCTATGTTGATGTTTTCGTGGCTGAAATGCTCTGCGACATCTCTGCCCATAACGTTTGAACATAAGAAGGGCTACCTAAGTCAGGCTAAAGGTTCTGCGCATCCAGTAACCTGTCTTTAACAGCACAAGAACAGGACAGGCAGATGCTGTGACTTACCCAGAATGCTTTCCTGCGTTTTCTTCATCAATGGAAACATAGTCTTTAATATCCCTTCATAGAATTCCTCTTTCAACAATTCTAAGAATTTGTTCAAGCATGGGGGTGTTTTTTGAACTGTTAAAACTACTAGCATCCCACAGCAGCCTGTGGGAAAGAGGTTAACTGGTTTTGTTTGAAGAGGTACTTTTGTCGTTTGTTCTTAACCCAACTCTTTGCTCTTGTTTTGGGAGAGGCAATGGACTATCACTCCCTATTCATTATTTTCACAGTGCTTCTGAGTTTATGGATCACTGTTGTACGCTCTTCGCACTTGCCTTTTCCCAGGCTGAGGTGTCTGCCAGAGGGTAAAATTGGACAGTGCCTCACCTGGAAGTAAACATGAAGAAAATAAAATACCGAAATCCAGCAGAATTTAGTTGGGCTTGCAGAGCTCTTGGTGACATTTTCACTTGTCATGTTTGCAGTGTTTTACATCTACCTAGCTTTCAGGAGCTCAACAGTGAGGATGAAACTGATGTTCCTCTTACTGTTGGTACAAGTCTCATTGTTTGCCCCTCCTCTCTCAGGCATGCACAGTTTATAATACTTGTCTCCATAATCGTAGACAGCATTACCCTGATGGAAAAATCATCAAACTACCTGTACAGAGACAACATATACTCTAGTGACAATAACAACAAGGTAGTCTTTTAACTCCAGTCACCCTACAGCTATGGTTTTGACATTATTATACCTTCACTGTAACTTTAAAGCTTTTATTGAAATATACATGTATTTCAAAGGACGTTTAGGGGATATGCTTTGCGTTGTAGAACATAACCTCCTTCAGCTTTAGGATCCCAAATGTTCTGGTTTTACTTTCTATCAAAGAACCTAGGCCAGTGCTTTTTTCGTTGGCTTTCAGAAAAAGACTTTTGCCTTGGCCCTGCTTGGGTTTCTTCTGAGTATATCTGGCTTTTCCAGAGAGGTTGAAGTAATTGTCAGTAGCTTAGATAACAATTATCAACTTGAGTAGCTTGAGGCGGTATGGGTATGGTTAACTCTTTTGGTGCCTGTGGAATAGAAAAAGAGAGATGTAAAGGAAAAATATTTTTTTGCCTTGAAAGTGTGCCNNCTTTGATTTATTTATTTCTCTTGTCTTTCAGTGAGTCGGCAGTTGACAAACCGCATTGATCAGTTCCTAGAAAATAAAGGTTCACAGTACTACATGAAAGGGATCAATTGTATCGGAGTTTTCAGAGAGGAAGCCATTAAGGTAATGTTAATATGTGAAAACTCTTGTCTCTTTCAAATTAAAGACACGATAGGCCTATTTGCTATATTAGAAATGGTAACTTCTTGCTACAGCAGAAAGAATTGATTCGTAGATTAAAATCTGTTATGCTGTTTGAAAGTTTAGAAATATATTTGCATTTTATGTTTCTTTATTCTTACTGGAATGGGGACTACCTTCTCTGGTATTACTCGATGCTGTTTATTTTCTTTTAAACATAAAACCATAAGATCTGTGGCCTGATGCTTGTAAAAGAAAAATAAGCAATCCTACAAATTTCTTTGTATATAATGCTAGTTACAGGAAAATCTTTCTAGCTTTGTAAAAGTCAGTTTTGTGTGGCTCACCTTTGCTTAATACTCTTGGTTTTAGTAGATAATGAAAACCAAAATTTGTACTGACTTTTGTGTTCACTGTCAGACAACTTCATGAAGAATTAAGTATGCAGCACTGCTTAGTAATCTACTTCAATATTTCTCTGTTATCATTGCTGTTACTTTTTTCAGCTGTCCAAGGTGCAGTGCTTTAATGATTTTCTGCAGGCCCTGAAATCAAAGGTGGAAGATAAAGCCTTAGCAGATTTCTGGGAGATCATGATACAAGGTAGGATGGCATTGAAAAAGAAAAAAAAGTATTTCTAGTTGAATTATGCATTATGTAAGAGAAAACTTTGTTAACAGTGGGACACTTAAACTAACCCCAGAGTAGCGTTTTGATATGATTCATGCCTGCAGCCTGTTAAAAATAAAAAAAAAAATCTTTCACGTTGCAACTTCATTTTTTGTATTAATAGTTTCATATCAGTAATATCCCTAATGCCTTGCCAGGTCTTGTTGAAATGGTAAATTAATTGTGGAAGAAGAGAGATAAATTAAATGTTACAGGGTAAGGAGAAGAAGATACGATTTCAGCTGAATTTCAAAATAAATGGAAAAAAACTCATGCAGCAGAGATATAAAAAGATTCTTCCAAACTAAGCTTCAAAAAAAGCATAGATAGCATTGAAATATGTCACTGATCATTTTTTGTTTAAGCAACCTGAAGGACAGATTATGTGGCAATATGACATCTGCCTATGATTAAACTGGGAGATACAAGGCAGTGCAATTGCAAAAGACATTCAGTGACTACGCAAGTGATAAATACAGGAACATTTTCACAAATACGAAATGTGGTGAACTAAAAAAATCTTTTATATCATACTCTTGTTTTTAATTGGAACTAGTGCTCAGAAAATCTGTAAAATGCCCAGCTGTATCTCTTAAGAGTGCATGCTATAAAATGCAATGACACGCTTTTGTATAACACCTTTCAAAGTGATGAACTCCAGACACTCTGTAACGTCTGACTTCGTCCAACTTTTTCAACATATAAGATGGGAATTTGTTTAGTAACCCAAATCAACAGCATGAGACAACACTGGAAGAATACTATATTCTATAGCATTGTAGGGAACCTTCTCTGAAGAAATCTGAAAAAAACCCCAAACAGTCATAATACCAACAAACTTTAAAAGTAGGAAACATGGATCTTCCAAAGCCATGCTAGAATACCTCTTTAATAATTTTTAGCTGGTACAAGCCAGAGTTTTAACAGTGGAGTATATTTCTGAGGAAAAAAAAATTGCATATACAGAGATTATATTTTCATACAAAATAGAGTATCTTCTTGTGAGAAGATGATGTAATTGTGACGCTTTATGCGTCATCTAGCTGCTCTCACTAGATAGCTGAAATGACTTTTTGCTTGCTGCCTCCAAAAACTGAAGTCTGTTTTCCTTGCTGCTTGCCACATGACCCATCCCCTCTTTCCTACCAAATCTGTGATGCACTGGGCCTTGTCCCGAGCAACTGCGGTCACCAGAAGGGGAGGGATGTGAGTTAACGAGTTGGTGACCCAGGAGCAAGGCAGATCTGTTTGCCAATTCACTGGTCTCATGAAACCCTGCCCTGTAGTTCCATGGGCACACTAAGGTGGCATTACACTCGCGCTGCTACTGAAACCTTTTTGAATCCACTGTTCTTTGCCCTCACACCCACAGCTGCTTTATTCAGGCACAAGCATTTGTGTAGCCAAGTGATAAGCCAGACTGGAAAAACTATGGGGGTAAAAAGTAATGGAGTTTTTTTTTTTTCTTTGCCCCGGAAGTCACTGCACAGGATGGTGGTGCTGGCACAACAAGGCAACAAAGTGTGGGCAGGACCAGCAATTTGGTAGTCAGATTGTAGGTAATCACAGCAGAAGTGTTTGTATGTTAGGAGTTAATTTTTCTAAGGCTATTAAGGACTGAAGAGCATGCTGTGAATGACTAAAAGTGTAATTTCTGATAGATTTTCAGCATTTCATCTGTGATCTATGATTTCAGTGTCTCATTAGTTTGATTGTCATAATATTAGCAGTTTCCTAAATGGATACTTCCACCAGCTTATGAATATGCTCATTAATTTATTTTTATATCATAGTTGACTCATTTATGCAAGTCACATTTTCCTTTGAGCAATATTTTTTTATTTTTGCTGGTGATGATGACACATTCAGAAGCTGGAAGACTTTTTTCATTTCTAACGTTAAGTGAGTTTTTGGGAAGCCTTCTAATGATATTTTTATATCTTTTTTTTTTTTTTTTCCAGACAGAATTTCTTTGATCACTAAAGATGAAGCAGAAGGAAGTTCGGTGACTAGTGAAGAAGCTGAAAAGGTATCATTTTTTTTAATGAGCATCTATTTGTATAGAGCCCGTGCTGTGGAATAGAAGATTCTTTCTTGTATGGATAAATCTTTAGATGAATGAAATAGGATTCACATGGAGGAAGAAGAGTGTCCTTCTGTCACACAATTGAAATTGCCCCAATTCAGAGCAAAAATAATTCCCTAGCATGTACCACAGCATTTGCCTTAATTGGTCTTTAGTAAGTAGCATGTATTGACAACATTATCTGAAAATATCCTCCACAGAGAATAGGAACTTCGGGAACTCAGTTTAGTGGAACATCAATAGACTATTTATATATGCAAGATCACTATTTGAACTTCGTAGAAAGAACTGTGATCTCATTGTTATCACACAAGTTCAAAAATCAGGATAATTTTTTTGTAAAGGCATTGTGAACTCCAGCAATATAAAGTTGCTATGGCTAATTTGCACCTTATGTGCAACGATATCAGTATTTTCCACTTTATGCAGTTCTTGTGGGTTGATGGACATCATAGATGATGCTGGTACTATTATCGGTGATCATATTAAATCCTTTTGGAAATAAAAGTTTTGCAGTATTTGCAGGTATTCTTTCTACAGAAATAAAACACTCCAACTGCAGTGATGAATGAAGGATGTCACAGTTACAAAGGAGCTAATTCTAACAGGCAGAATGGTGCCTTCTGTTTGAAAGAAAGCAGAATTCAGTTGCTGTCAAAAATTGTGTGGAGAGGATAAGACGGGCATTCTTGTATCAAGCTGCTAGCCATGATTTTAAATAGTTCAGGAGAAAGAAGGTCCTTGTATTACAGACCCCTGAAGGTAAACCTGTGGCTAAAATCACTGTGTACTTCGCAGAGAAGCAGCTTTTCTAGAAGCTGCCACATTGATTTTTGCAACTTCCAGGCCTTACATGAACAATAACCAGAATTGGGTAGAAGTAGGTTCTCCATGAGTGAATTAATGAGTGGGTAAAAGGTTGTATTTTAGAAACTGCTTATTTCATCTGTAACAATTGACCTCAAGGTGAAGAAGGCACAGAAATGTCATGAAAATGAAAAGTTAACGAAGAGTCTGGAAAGCTAAGCACATGTGTGGAGTACAAATGACAGAATATGATGTTTTTTTCTAGATGTGAAGGACCTACTGGCTGTTTCTTATCACGCAGAATTGTATAGAGCCACTTTTTTTGCCCGATGGTGGTTCTAAAGAGTATCAGTTTTTGTAACATATTCTAAATGCTGTGAATTTACTTGGAAACTTCCTAAGACAATATGTTTCTTGAGAACTTTGCTTTCTAGTCTGAAAGTACCATTGATGCTCAAAATGTGCTAACGCTGGCGAAATAGCCACTATTCCTTAAGGAAATCTGTACTAGCCGGGAAGACCTTACAGCATACTGTTGTCTTAACTATGAGCTTGTGATGGCTGAAAAATATTGTGCGGGCATAGGAATGCAGCACAAATCAGAGTACTAAGGACTAGATTTACAGCTGCCAGTCTAAGCTAGAGTAAAGCATTTGTACACTGACTTCAAAATTCCTTTTCTGTTTAATGTCATTCTACAGTCAGCCAGGTGTTGCAATGCAGGAAATTCTTTTGTGATTGATTGAGGGTCCTACAATAGCCATAAGTTCCCTTTAAAATAGTGGAGTAAGAGAGATTGCATGAAATCAGCTCTGCAACAGAGTTCTCTAGCATGGAAGTTACCCTGACTTTAACGATAAATGGGTTGCATCTCTTTGCTAACTATGCAGTTGGCAATACCAGTTATTCACTAGATAACCACCTCCCCACACACTCTCCAGATCCAAAACCAGAACTCTGATTTGCCATTTCTGTGGAGGTTTTATATGACTTTTTTATGTAAGAAACTGGAAGACTGCTTCTTGGAGTAAGATCTGCAGGGACAGCAAATTTTATCTTGAGGTTATGGGGCTGATCTAAAAACCTAGTCCTCCATGGTCCAGTTAAACCCTGCCACACATTTCCTCTGTGATACAAAGCCAGCGTTTTCCTCAGTCTATAGTAGATTGTAAAAATGGTTTATTAGTTTTCTGGACTGAATGTGATACCCTTCACTAAAGGGTTATATTGGATCTTTTAAAATACCACACAATAGAGTAAGACGCAAGTTTTCGTCATCTCTGTAACAGGTCACATGCAAGCATGTAGGTCAAGGGATTGACTGTCAAGTGTGGCCCTGTGTGACACAAAAGCCTATTCTCTGTGTGCAGGTCACTAGCTGATAGCAGTTTCAGGACTGGTTTCGATATAAGATTGCAGGTTTACAGGGTTGCTGTTCAAAGGAGAAAGGAAGACTTAGAAGTCTGCTTATTAGAGAGGTAACGCGTAAAAGTTTTCTGTTTATTTTTGGGTGAGCTATGTTTTCCATGCGTATTTTCCTATCACTGAGAAAAAATGATTTTTAGGTAGTTCTCTCTTTTTTTCTGTAATACTGAAGATACTCTTTTTAGAGCATGAGGATGATAGGTTAAAAGAGCAGAAATGTCAAGTGCTTTCTGTGGTTGCTTTGGGGAAGATAATGGATTTCAGCACAACTATTATATGTAATTTGCTTTTGCATAAATGCAAAATAGGTTTTGGGAAAAAAAACAACTTTGGATGTTCAGCATTTGATGGAACTTAGGTTTCAATTTATTGCAAATCTTCATCATACAGTTCTTTAGCTTTTAGCTTTCTTTACATAATTTAGTATGGGAAAGCCAATTTTGAAAACTTTGTAAAATGTGCTACTTTCAGAAATAACCATTTGACTCTTAATAGTGTGCGTAAAATGAAATTTGATCTGGCACAAAAAGCCTTTCAGAGCTGACAGTGTCATTAGCTTTTGGTGTCATAGTGTATGCTTTAAATTACTGCTAGATTGAGAACTTTTCCATCAAAAAAGGTACACAGACATAGAGCATCTTGAAATTCTGTTTCCTTCTGGCCCTGTCACCTTCTTGGGGTTTTTTTTTCAGCTATGAAGTCTATATGATGAATTGAAGTCACCATGTTAAAACCTAAGTGTTGTCTGTGGAGTAAGCTTTCTCATTCCTCTTGGATGTTGCTGTTCAGGATGTAGGAAAAGTCTGACCTTTAGGTAGTGAGACAACTAGGCAGGGGTTGTCTACATCCTCTGTCTTTGTTGTTAACCAAAAGCAATGTATTTGGTTTTCATCGTAGTGGATATGATAATCTGGTACTTGCCCACAAATGGGATGCAGCAGGTAACTTCTCCGTGTTTTACCTCTTGTCTAAAGCTGTCACTGTTACTCTAGAGAAGGCTCAGAATATGTCATTTATGTAAAATAATATTTAAGCTTTTTACAAGCATATTGTCTCAGAGACTGGTAATGCTGTGATAGGGATCCCATGACCTTTTACACAACCTTCATGGCTGTTAATAGTGGAAGTCCTCAGGTGGAACTCAATGTCATGGAATATGGCTTGTCTTCCTCCCCAGCTTTCTCAAATATCTTTTTATCTGGGGTAGGGTTGTTCCCGGCTCTGTATATTTGTTCTGATGCATTTTAATAAGGAAAAGAAAATTTATGATTTTATAGTAAGGATATTGGTAAACAGATCGTAACTAAACTTGTTGACAACTGGATACTTTTTAAGTAAGAGTTAAGTACTTGTATTTTTTTCTGCCAATCTAGCTTTTTTTTTTTTTTTTCACTCTTAGGCTAAGAGAAAAATAACTCAGAGGTGGTGGTTCTCCAGATATTGTCTATATGTTTGATTTCAGTTGTTATAGTATCTGAGCAATGTACCCGTATCTTCTTCAAGGGCAGCCTTGGCTGCAGTGACCATGAAATGGTGGAGTTTAAGATCCTTGGGGCAGCGAGGAGGGTGCGCAGCAAGCTCAGGAGAACAGAGTTTGGCCTCCTCAGGGATTTGCTTGGTAGAATACCATGGGAAAAAGCCTTAGGGGGAAGAGGGGCCCAAGAAAGCTGGTCAGTATTCAAGGATCACCTCCTCCAAGCTCAGGAGCGATGCATCCCGACCAAGAGGAAGTCAGGCAGAAATGCCAGGAGGCCCACATGGGTGAACAAGGAGCTCCTGGCCAAACTCAAGCAGAAAAAGGAGGCCTACAGAGGATGGAAGCAAGGACAGATAACTTGGGAGGAACACAGAGAAATTGTCCGAGTAGCCAGGGAGCAAGTTAGGAAAGCTAAAGCCCTGACAGAATTAAATCTGGCCAGGGATGTCAAAGGGAACAAGAAAGCCTGCTACAGGTATGTCAGTGATAGAAGGAAGACTGGGGAAAATGTGGGCCCTCTCCAGAAGGAAGCTGGGGACCTGGTTACCCGGGATGTGGAGAAAGCTGAGGTGCTGAATGACTTTTTTGCCTCAGGCTTCAACAGCAAGTGCTCTAGCCACACCACCCAAGTTGCAGAAGGCAAAGGCAGGGACTGGGAGAATGAAGAACCACTCACTGCAGGAAAAGACCAGGTTTGAGACTGCCTAAGGAACCTGAAGGTGCACAAGTGCATGGGGCCTGATGAGATGCACCTGTAGGTCCTGAGGGAACTGGCAGACGAAGTTGCCAAACCACTCTCCATCATATTTGAGAGGCTGTGGCAGTCTGGGGAGGTCCTCACCGACTGGAGAAGGAGCAACATCGCCCCCATTTTTAAAAAGGGAATAAAGGAAGACCTGGGGAACTACGGGCCAGTCGGTCTCACCTCTGTGCCTGGCAGGATGATGGAGCAGATCCTCCTTGAAACCATGCTAAGGCACATGGATAACAAGGAGGTGACTGAGAACAGCCAACACGGCTTCACCAAGGGCAAATCGTGCCTGACCAACTTGGTGGCCTTCTATGACGGGATTACAGTGTTGGTGGACAAAGGGCAGGCAACTGACATCATCCACCTGGACTTGTGCAAGGCATTTGACACTGTCCCGCATGATGTCCTTGTCTCTAAATTGGAAGGACGTGGATTTGACAGATGGACCACTTGTTGGATAAGGCACTGGCTCGATGGACGCACTCAAAGAGTTGCAGTCAATGGCTCAATGTCCAGGTGGAGACCAGTGATGAGTGGTGTGCCTCAGGGGTCGGTACTGGGGCCAGTGCTGTTCAATATCTTTGTCGGTGATATGGACAGTGGGACTGAGGGCACCCTCAGCAAGTTTGTCGATGACACCAAGCTGTGTGGTGTGGTTGACACTCTGGAGGGAAGGGATGCCATTCAGAGGGACCTTGACAGGCTGGAGAGGTGGGGCTGCCGTGAACCGCATGAAGTTCAACAAGACCAAGTGCAAGGTCCTGCATGTGGGTCGGGCCAATCTGAAACACAAGTACAGGCTGGGTGGAGAGTGGCTCGAGAGCAGCCCTGAGGAGAAGGACTTGGGGGTACTGGTGGATGAGAAGCTCAACATGAGCTGGCAATGTGCAGTTGCAGCCCAGAATGCCAACTGTATCCTGGGCTGCATCAAGAGAAGTGTGGCCAGCAGGGTGAGGGAGCCCCTTTGCTCTTGTGAGACCCCACCTGGAG
>Ga0065711_1042659_pt1 | contig 15228 bp, 13 predicted proteins | sample Hoacrofraction12_FD_59098 | JGI IMG/M metagenome (GOLD analysis project Ga0065711, IMG submission 59098) | Hoatzin crop microbial communities from Cojedes, Venezuela - Epithelial fraction 12 v2 (version 2) | ecosystem: Host-associated > Birds > Digestive system > Esophagus > Crop | place... | reverse complement strand
TGCCACCTCAAACTTCAAATGTAGTCAGGGACTCCCTGCCGGGCGCCTCATGCAGCTCTGCCTCGAATATGCGAACGTCTCAGAATATCTCTTACCAAGAAGGGTCTAGCCTGAAAAGCTGTTAGCCTCACCAGTCCATGGCACTGCTCGCACAGGCGCACAGAGACTGGGGCTGCTGGCTTGCCTTGCCACCTCAAACTTCAAACGTAGCTCATGGGTCCCTGCTGGTTGCTTTCAACAACCCTGCCCCCGATAGCGCAAACGTCTTCAGAGAGCTCCCACGCAGAAGTGGCTACCCTGGAAAGCTGTTACTCAGCCTCATCTGCCCATGGCACAGCTCTCACTGGCACACAGAGAATGGGGCTGCTGGCTTGCCTTGCCACCTCAAACATCAAAGGTAGTCCGGGGATCCCTGCCGGATGCTTCCAACAACCATGTCCCGATAGTGCGAACGTCTCCAGATAGCTCGCACCCAGAAGTGGCTACCCTGGAAAGGTGTTGTTCAGCCTCTTCTGCCCATGGCACTGCTCTCACTGGCACACAGAGACTGGGGCTGCTGGCTTGCCTTGCCACCTCAAACTTCAAATGTAGCCCGTGGGTCCCTGCCAGTCGCTTCCAACAACGCTGATAGCACGAACGTCTTCAGGTAGCTCCCACCCAGAACTGGCTAGCCTGGAAAGCTGTTAGCCTCACCTGTCCATGGCACTGCTCGCACAGGCACACAGAGAATGGGCCTGCTTTGTTGCCTTGCCACCTCAAACTTCAAACGTAGCTCAGGGGTCCCTGCGGGTTGCCTCCCGCTGCCCTATCCCAAATATGCAAACATTAGCAGTTAGCTCCCACCCCGAAGGGGCTAGCTGGGAAAGCTGTTACTCATCCTCATCTGCCCATGGCACCGCTGTCACTGGCACATCGACAATGGTGCTGCTTGCTTTCCTTTGCACCTCAAACTTCAAAGGTAGCCCGGGTGTCCATGTCGAGTGCCTCCCGCAGCTCTGTCCCGAAGGTGCTAAAGTCTCCAGATAGCTCACACACAGAAGGGGCTAGCCGGGAAAGCTGTTGCTCAGCCTCATCTGTACATGCCATTGCTCGCGCAAGCGCATAGAGACTGGGGCTGCTTGCTTGCCTTGCCATCTCAAATTTTAATCGTAGCCCTGTGGTCCCTGACGGGAAGCTTACGAAGCCCTGCCCTAAAAGTGCAAATCCCTCGAGATTACTGTGACGCAGAAGGGGCTAGCCTGGAATGTTGTTATGCAACCTAATCTGCTCGTGGCACTGCTCGCACAGGTGCACAGAGAGTAGCACTACTTGCTTGCCTTGTTTCCTCTTTTTTAAAATGTAGCCTGCGAGTCCTTGCCCGGCGTCTGCCGTAGCCCTGTCCCAAAAGAGTGACCATCTCCACATAGTTCCCACTCAGAAGGGGCAAGCCTGGAAAGCTTTTGCTCAGCCTTGGTTTCCCATGGCACTGCTTGCACAGGTGCACAGGGAGTGCGACTACGTGCTTGACTTGCCACCTCAAACTTCAAACGTAGTCTGAGGGGCTTGCCGAGCGTGTGTCTCAGCCCTGCCTGACGTGTGGAAAGCAGACTCCACAATCTGTAAGACTGTAAAGAACGTATGTTTATTTGTCGCCGGTCAGAACGTGGGGTAGTCCCACCAAAGTTGTGCGTGCTGAGCAGCAACTTGTCTCTTCAATTTATACAATCAAATATTACATATACATTAGATTTCCTAATACGCCTATACATATGCATCTATCCCCATTTCATATCAAAATCAGTTCCAATAAATAATTTCCATATTATAAATAGTTCTAAGAAGTAATTACCATAGACTCCTCCAGGCTGCACTTGCGCAGTGCCTCCTGGTGGTGGTCGTCAGGGGTCCCAAGACAAAGGCCCATCCTCTTCATCACGGTGTTCCCTGATTGACCTTTATTTCTGCATAAACTCAGTTCTCTTCTGGCTCCCATCCATACAGCAGGGTCGGTCTTAACCGGTTCTAGGCAACTCCCAGCCCCTATCAGGAACCAGCCCCTTTGTATGGAGATGCAAGACTCTCTGTTTCAGTTAATTTAGACAATAGACAGGCACTATCAGTTCTGTTTAAATGCACCGCAACTATCAGATAATGCTACTTCTACTAAAATCCCTTTTTAACCTCTTCTTTCATGCCCAGAAAATGCGATCCTCTCCAGACAGCTCCCACCCAAAAGGGGCTAGCCTGGAAAGCTGTTGTTCAGCCACATCTGCCCATGGCACTGCTCGCACAGGTGGTCAGAGAGTAAGGCTGCTTGCTTAACTTGCCATCTCAACTTTCAAATGTAGCCTGAGGGGGTCGCTCCAGGCATGTGTCTCGGCACTGCCCAGAAAGTGTGATTGTCTCCAGATAGCTTCCACCCAGAAGGCAATAGCCTGGAAAGCTGTTGCTCAGCGTCATCTGCCCATGCCACTGCTCGCACAGGCGAACTGAAAGTGGGGCTGTGAGCTTGCCTTGCCACCTCAAATTTCAAACGTCGCCTGGGAGTCCCTGTTGGGCATGTGTCTGAGCCCTGTCCCAAAGGAGCGATCGTCTCCAGATAGCTGCCACCCAGAAGGGGCTAGCCTGGAAAGCTGTTGCTCAGCCTCATCTCACCATGCCACTGCTAAAACAGGGTGACAGGGAGTGGGGCTGCATTCATGCCTTGGCACTTCAAACTTCAAAGGTGGCTTGGGGTGGTCTGCCAGGCGCTTGTCTCAGCCCTGTCCTGAAACAGTGATCATCTCCGGATAGCTCCCACCCAGAAGAGGCTAGCCTGGAAAGCTGTAGCTCAGCCTCATCTGCCCATGGCACTGCTCGCACAGATGCATAGAGGCTGAGGCTGCGTGCTTGCCTTGCCACCTCACATTTCAAACATAGCCTGAGGGTCCCTGCCGGGTGCCTGCCACAGCTCTATCCCAAAAATGCAAACGTCTCCAGATAGCTCCCACCCAGAAGGGGCTAGCCTGGAAACCTGTTGCTCAGCATTATATGACCATGCCACTGCTTGCACAGTTGCATAGAGAGTGGGGCTGCGAACTTGTCTTCCCACCTCAATTTTGAAACATATCCTGGCAGGCCCTGCCAGGCATGTGTCTTAGCCCTGCATCGAAAGTGCGCATGTCTCCAGATGGCTCCCACCCAGAAGGGGCTAGCCTGGAAAGCTGTTGCTCAGCCTTATCTGTCCATGGCACTTCTCGCAGAGGCGCACAGAGAGTGGTGCTGCGTGCTTGCCTTGCTGCCTCAAGCTTGATACATAGCCAGGGGCAGTCTGCCACAGCCCTGGCCCAAAAGTGCCAACGTCTCCGGAGAGCTCCCACCCAGAAGAGTCTAGCCTGGTAAGCTGTCGCTCAGCCTCATCTGCCCATGGCACTCCTCACACAGGGGCACATAAAGTGGGGCTGCGTACTTGCCTTGCAAACTCAAACTTCCAGAGTAGCCTCGGGGGTGCTGCTGGGTGCGTGTCTCACCCATTGCCTGAATGTGCACATGTCTCCGGATAGCTCTCTCCCAGAATCGGCTAGCCTGTAAAGCTGCTGCTCAGCCTCATGTAGACACAGCACTCCTCACACAAGCAGTGAGAGAGAGGGGCTGCGGGCTTGCCTTGCCACCTCAAACTTCAAATGTACCCCCGGAATCCCTGCCTGTCTCATGCTTCAGTCCTGCCCACAATGTGCAAACGTCTCCAGATAGCTCCCACCTAGAAGAGGCGAGCCTGGAAAGCTGTTGCTCAGCCTCATCTACTCATGGCACTGCTCGCAGAGGAGCACTGAGACTGGGGGTGTGAGCCTTCCTTGGCACCTCAAAACTCAATCGTAGCCTGGGGTGGCCTGCCGCTGCCCTGCCCCGAAAGTGCAAACGTCTCCAGATCGCTCCCACCCAGAAGGGGCTAGCCTGGAAAGCTATTGCTTAGTCTCATCTGCCCATGCCACTGCTCGCACAGGCGCACAGAGACTGGGGTTGCTTTCTTGCCTTGCCTTCTGAAAATTCAAACGTAGCCTGGGGGCGCCTGCAGGGCGTGTGTCTCAGCCCTGTCCCAAAAGTGTGTACGTCTCTAGATAGCTCGCAGCCAGAAGGGGCTAGCCTGGAAAGCTGTTGCTCAGCCTCATCTGCCCATGGCACTGCTCACACAGGCGCACAGAGACTGGGGCTGCTTGCATGCCTTGCCACCTCATACTTCAAACGTAGTCTGAGGGGGCCTGCCATAGCACTAGCCTGAAAGTGCGAACATGTCCACATAGCTCCACCCAGAAGGGGCTACCCTGGAACCTGTTGCTCAGCCTCATCTGCGCATGACACTGCTCGCACAGGCGCACAGAGTAGGGCTGCTGGCTTGCCTTGCCATCTAAAATTTCAAGCATAGCCTGGGGTGGGGCCTGCCGGGCATGTGTCTCAGCCCTCTTCCATAAGTTTTGTGTAATTACAAAAGACAATTACTTTTAGCGCAGTGGGGTTGCATATTGACTTGGCAAAAGGTTTCAACAACATCAAGGTTTCAACAGTGTGATTTCACAAAACCACAGAACATAGTAGGGTTGACAAACTTATACCAACATTACCCTTATGTGCCAAAAAAGTCAAAGATAGAAAAAAAGAGGAAAGCTAGAGAAGAAAGAAATATATCACCAGTCTTGGATCCAGTGGCAGTCTCTGCTGGTGGCCTGGGTCCTCTGGTGGTGGGTGTGTGTGTCTGGTGGTCTGAGTCCTCCAGTGGTGGGCACACACAGCAAAGGGCTGAACCCCTCCCTTTTCATACCCTCCTGGTACCTGTCTCATAGCTTCCCAAAAGTTCTCAGAAAATGAGTCAGTGGGCATGGGGTCGGGGGGTCTTAGTGGTCTCACAGCTGCCCCCGAAGGCAAGTGCTTAACTTCCTTGCCTACTTGACATAGGTGGGTTTCAAGAGCTGAAACACTGCCTCCAAAGGGTTTTGCTGGTTTTCCACACTCCCTTATCAAGATGAGGGAGCTCCCAAAGCACAATGCCTGATTTAGGAGTTTGCTTAATTCGTGCGTCTTTGTGTCTGGTTCTCAAGACAGATGTTTGAGACAATTCCCTCCCCCGGCCTGGGGATGTTTGTGACAACTGTCCAACTCGGCCTGGGGCTGCACAGTTGGCACATCTGGAAAAAAATTATTGCATCATATTTCATGATGATAAAATGTTGTAAAGTGAAAATGAACTTCAGGACATAATTATTCCAAAGTGTAGAGAAACATCACCAGAAACACGGGAGATACATATGCATGAAAGTAATAAACAAAATAGGATGTGACAGGCATGATTTGAGTGATACAAGAATTTTGACCTAACAAATGCTCTGCAAAAGCTTTTTAAAATTCAGATCTGTTATTCACTGAACTTCAATATACGCAGTTTCGAATTGTAAATCACCCATAGCACAGACGGCACATGAAGTGTCAGAATAAGCAAGCCACTACCACATTCCTCCAGAGACTGATGACATCTAGTTGCCTTTGACACAACCCCAGCATCCTTCTCTCTAAATTGGAGAGATATGGATTTGACGGGTGGACTGCTTGGTGGATGAGGAATTGTTTGGATGGTCACATCCAGAGGGTAGTGGTCAACAACTTCATGTCCAGATGGAGACTGGTGACAAGTGGTGTCCCCCAGGTGTCTGTATTGGGACCAATACTGTTTAATATTGTCATCAATAACACAGACAGTGGGATCAAGTGCACCTTCATCAAGTTTGCCAACAACACCAAGCTGAGTGGTGAGCTTGACACACCTGAGGGACAGGATGCCATGCAGACATCCGGACAAGCTCAAGAAGTGGGCCATGTGAAATTCACGAGGTTCAAAAAGGCCAAGTGCAGGGTCCTGCACCAGAGTCGGGGCAAGCTCCTGTATCAATACAGGTGGGAGGATGAAGGGATTGAGGGCAGCCCTGCTGAGAAGGACTTGGGGGTACTGACAGATGAAAAGCTGGACATGAGCCGACAGTGTGTGCTCGCAGCCCAGAAGGCCAACCGCACCCTGGGCTGCACCACAAGCAGTGTGGCCAGCAGGTTGAGTGAGGTGATTCTGCCCCCCTGCTCTGCTCTGCTCTGGTGAGACCCCACCTGGAGTCCTGTGCCCAGCTCTAGAGTCCTTAGCACAGGAAAGACATGGAGCCGGTCCACAGGAGGGCCACAAAAATCACCCAAGGGCTGGAACATCTCTCCTACGAGGAAGGCTGAGAGAGTTGGGGCTGTCAGTCTGCATAAGGGAAGGTCCAAGGACATCTTATTACAGCCTTTCAGTACCTCAAGGGAGCTTGTAAGAAAGATGGAGAGAGACTTTTTAGCAGGGACTGTAGCAATAAGACAAGGGGTAAAAATTTTAAACTAAAAGAGGGCAGATTTAGACTAGATACAAAGAAGAAATTTTTTTACAGTGAGGGTAGTGAAACACTGGAACACATTGCCCAGCAAGGTGGTAGATGCCACATCCCTGGAAACATTCAAAGTCAGGTTGGACAGAGCTCTGAGCAACTTGATCTAGCTGAAGAGTCCTTGCAGAGTGGATGGGGGTTGGATTAGAAGACCTTTAAAGGTCCCTTCCAATCCAAACTGTTCTATGATTCTATGATCCTTCTGCCTCCTGCAAAAAGTCTCACTTATGTGTTGGCTTGCTTTCATCTGATCTGTGAATTTCTTCTGTCTTATGCAACTTGTGCCAATGACAATATCTTCAGTATTTTTTTTGGAAAATGCCAGGCATACCTTCACAGTACTGTGTAAAAACAAAAGGACACAAACCCCAGCCTCTGTCCATAGTGTTATTCTCTGTAGAGTCTGGGAACGAACAAATGAAGATTAAAGATTCAGAGACAGGCTACTATTATTTCTACCTTTGTGTTATAGCAACCACTTGCATGTTGTGGTCAAAGTTTGCCATATAAGATGCTACAATAGATCAAAGATAGAGTGGGTGCTGCAAGTATATTATATTAATCTTGGACTTAAGCTACATTTTTAAAGAGCAAAGATCTTTGTCTCTTTCCAAACTCTTTCCAAAGAGTTGTATGAAGTAAAAAATATCAATAGAAACCTTTCTCTGTTCAATGTTCAGAAAACATTTTGACAAAGTGCAGAAAGATGCTCAACAGAATGGAAGTACAAATGTAGAAATAACATTTTCTTATTTTTGACTTGGAAATTCTGACCACTTATTGCAATTTAAAATTTTCTACATTTTCATAGCAAACATGTAAGACTGTCACAGGTTGGTTGGTCAGATTTCTTTCTGATCCACAGTAATGCAAGATTCTGTGTATCAGTTGCCTAAGGAAACGGATTTAAAAATTTAAATACTAATTTTATGCATTTATCATTCACATAATCTAATGAGGAATCTACTATAATAAATTTTGAAAGAGTAATTGGGTAAAATTATTCTCCTGTCAACAGAATAGCTACAGTTCACAAATGGTGAGTCTTTTGAAATACAGTGGTAAGCAGAGACAGAGAAATGGTAATATCAAGTGGACTGTCACCAACAATAACTGTTACAATATGACAAAGTATTTGTTTTGTATCTGCAATTATGTTATTTTGCAATTTTTTCTATGAGATTTAAACAATCTAAACAGTATATTAGTATCCGTACTTTTCTCTGGAGGTCTGTGTGGAAATTTTGAACAACCCACTCAGATCCAAAGTCAGGAATACAGATCTCTGTAGATGTCTTTCTACGAGTCATTTGCAAACATGATTCCCTAAAGTAAAATGACTTAATGGTGAGTTCTCATATCCTTGATAATGTTTTTATTTCTAGACTGGAAGGTAACACCACCACTATCAGGATGCTGAGTGATTCCCTAATGCAGGAACGTGAAAGACTACTTCAGAAGGGCACTTCCATACTTGCAGACATATAAGCTCTCCAGTCCAGACGCATCTTGGGGTATAAAAAAAATTTAACTGGATATAAATTTTACTCCCCAAGGAAGCACAGGAGAAACTGTCAAACACTCCTTCAACCAACAATTCACTGAGCTCCAATGCTCCATAATTCTCAGTGGAATTCTGTATTTTAATGAGGATTATTAGAGCAAATAATCCTAGCACCCATTTCCAAGTATATTAAGGACAAGATGATTGGAAGTAATCAGCATGGACTTACAAAAGGGTAATCATGCTTGAACAGACAGCCTCATACAATGAGATGACTGACTCATTGGATAAGAGAAAGCAGTGGATGTTGTTTATCTGCACTTTGGCAAGACTTTTGACACTATTGCTCATAACATCCTCACAGACAGACTGATGAAGTACAGGCTGCATATTGAACAGTGGGGTGGATCAAAAAACAGCTAAGATGCTGGACGTAAAGGACTATAATTAGCAGCACAAAGTCCATCTGCGGGTCCTGCAGTAGTGGTGTACCCCATACTGGGGCAATACTGTTTAATAACTTCATTAATGACATGGATTCTGGGACAGAGTGCACCCTCCACAAGTTTGCAGATGCTATAACCAGACGGGTGTGCTGCCATCCAGAGTGAGCTCAATATGCTGGAGAAATGTGCAAACAGGAACCTCACGAAGCTCAACAAAGGGAAATGCCCTTTATTCTTGCCTCTGTGGACAAACACCACCATGCACTAGTGTCGCATTAAAGGCGGGTAAGGGGAGTCTGATAAGCGGCAAAAGGAAAGCCCTCCACTTGAGTCACGAGGTTCAGAGCAGACTTCCTTGCATTCTAAACTCAGATAGGAGTCTAGGTGCGGCTGGATCAACTCCTAGTCCCACACTTGGTCAACAGTTTATGTCTAAATGTTTAAGTGTGTAGCCACTTCTCAGATTCAACTTGCCTGTCAGAGCCCCTCCAAGGACTTCCACTGAAACAGTTTTGCAAAGTTGAAACAATAGGTAACTTGTTCAAGCAACAGGTATCACAGATTTGGGACTGCTGTTGATAAATGCACTGTCTACAAAAAGTGAGCTCAAGGTAATGGTTTAGCGCTTTAGTCAACAATGTGTTCCTGGGGATACGTCTGACAAAGTCAGAGGCGTGACTCTTACCAAAAAGGCGTCCCTTCTTGGGAGGGTAAGAGAGGTTCAGGCTTATCAACCTGTCCGTCAGGTAAAGTTCTCGCTTGGCTCCTCCTCCCAAAGAGAGTTTTCAAGTGCCAGTTTTTATATGTTTTAAAATCTTTTTGTGAGGTGGGACTAGGTCAATTATTATGTGTCGATTGGCTTTTGGCATGGAATGTTGTGTCCTCAGAAGCCGTACTCAGCACTTTGACACACCTATGGAGCAGGCATCTTGGTATGCGCTTCCAGGGGTCATCTGTTCTTTATCCAAAGCAATCTCTGGCTGCACAGCTTCCACTGTGCCCCACAGATCACTTGGTTTATCGTGATGGGCTATCCCCCCCTACTTTTGTCTGATAAGATAAGCACAAGCTAATTGCTCCCTTCATTAACTCTTTGGCTCTTGACACCTGAGTCCAAGCATGTCTTTCATTTGGCATTGACAAGTCCAGCAAGACCATCAATAACATTATCGGGAACTTTCACTCCACATAATGTATTGCTTCTTTGTGTGTACTAATTTTTCTAATTTAAAATCTACCTGCTTCCTTTGCAGTAACCTTATACTTTGTCTTCTGACGGTGTTCTCTAAAGAAAAATGTTTCTTCACTGAAACAGTGGTCAGACATTGCAATAGGCTGCCCAGGGAGGTGGTTGAGTCACCATCCCTGGAGGTGTTTAAAAAAACGTGTAGATGTGGCACTTCGAGATATGGTTTAGTAGGCATGCTGGTATTGGGCTGATGGTTGGACTTGATGATCTTACAGGTCTTTTCCAACCTATGACTCTCTGATTTTCTACCAGTCATTAACAGTAATGCAAACAACCCAAGACCACCTTCTTTGTAACACAGAGTACTAATATCCATCCTAGAACATAATACTTCTTCGCTATTTCCTCTTTTGCCATTTCTTTACCATCCCAGTAATTATTCTCAGAAGAGATCTTTCCCAGTTAAAGGACTGACCACCCTTGGGCCACTGCACCACTTCCCTTTCTCAAGATCAGATACATTACAAATGAAAGTACTGCCTCCACCTATAAATAAGGAATCTGACTGAAGAACGTAAAGTGTTCATTGGTTGTTTCAAGGCACATAAAGCATATTATTTCAAATTGTCTTGAAGCAACTGGACATAAGTAGGGACTTTCTTCCAAAACTTTTTCAGGAAAAAAAAAGCTTCCATGCTGTCAAACTCACATTAATACATCTCTTATCAATCATTCTTTTTATTTCTGTATCTATATTATGGTACCAATGTTTACTGTTCTGTAGTTTTATATGATACTGCTTCTCACCCAAATGCAAAGATACATTAGGTTTTTAATAAATCTTCAAAGTGTCCACTTCTTCAGAACACTGGAACAACACGACACCAAAACCAGTGCATCAGTGTTTTGAGCTTCAGTGCTTTCATTCTCAGTGCTTTCCTTTCTCACATCCTATTTCCATCATATGACCTTTTGGAAGTCAGTATTCTCACAGAAATACGCAGTTCTTCTTTCAAGTTATCTTGCTGAGAACGACAGAACAAAAAAATTCCATGTGGAAATTTAAATCTCCCTTTCACTTGAGTATCTGGGTTCCTCAGTGCAGCTGTATTTCTAAATCCTTAATTTCTCGATGTTTCCCCTTTTGAAATCAAGAGCATTAAAGACTTATTCCAGTTTATCCATTAAAGTCAAAACACATCAACACAGGACGATAAGATCTAAAGGTATTCTGCTTTTGTGTAACATTCTCCTTTATCACCAAAATAAGGTTAGTCATTGAAAAGAAATTAATTAGTGAAGATACTGGTCAAATGTCAGTATCTAGGCTCTAGCACTATTAACTAGCATTTTTTCCCCCATAATCCCTGTCCAGAAATCTGAAATGTTCAATATTACTAGAGTGCACAGCATTATTTTTTTTCCTTTGATGCTTCTAGGGAGATGTAGTTTCCAAAAACTACCCTGTCAGAACTTTCTTACTCTCCTTTCCAGACTCCACTGAACCCAGAGTATCATATTATGACCACACATTTTAGCTTTATTTCTGTTTTCCTCAAACATCACCTTACATTTCTGTAATTACTGATGTTAGTTAACCTATAAAATGGGGGTTCACACAGTTAAAAGTTTTCTAACTTGTTATTAGATTTCCTGAAATACCACACAAATATTTCAGTAGTGGCCTGTTGACCACAACTGATCAACAACAAAATTCATTCTTTAGCAGAATGACTATTGTAGTTACTACTATCATCAGTATTTTTAATTTCCTTTCCCTTTGCCATTTCTCCTATTACTCTTATTACTTCACCCTTTACCATTTTCTCATTTCTTTTATTTTTCTCTTATGTGCTCAAGTGGAGTTAAAAGATGACGTCTTCTTCCAAAGTCTCATTTTTTACTTCTTTGTTTACTGTCTTTCCAATCTCAATTCACAGGTGACAGTTATTTTCAATAGAGTATACCTATGAAGAAGAGTTATTTTTTCTGTGAATGCCACTCAGTGGTCAAGCATCCTAAAATAATTTTTAAGAGGATTAAAATAATTCCACCCATATAATCCCAGACCCCTTACTACCCTAAGGATCTTTCCTAATCTTGGGTAACTACAAATCAGAGAAGATAACTATCAGTTGTCCCAAGCATCAATTTGAGTATATAAAATATATGCATGTGTAGTGACCCACTGTTACTACCTTACCTTCTCCCCTACATGCATACGCACAGGCACACTCTTACACAATTCTCTTTTTAAAATGAGGTTGTGCCAGGAAAAGGAGAACTGCATTCTAAAGATGGGAAATTCTGATTCTCAAGTATTTTAAGACAGTGATGCTTAATTTCTCTCATATACAATTATTATAATTTTCAGTCCCAGGCAAATTTTTCAGCTAATGAAAGGAATGCCAATGACAAAAGACAGACACAACTTTCACACTTTTCAGTTTTTACCTTTCTGTAATTAAAATTAATTAAAAAAATTAAAAGTTGATATACAAAATTATTTAACTTTGTTAAATCTAGTATAAGCCTCCCAAATTATTATTTTTTTAAATGTAGCTTTCAAATGCTTTCAACAAAGCATTAAGGATAACACAATTTTGTTACTTTAAAATTAGTCAAGGTGATTCTCAAGACATTCTGTATTGTTCTTACGTACAAATTGAAAAGCAGGAATTTTGAGCCTCATATTAAAATACTTAATTACAGGATGAAATCATACTTAGTAACTATATCTGTGGGTTATCACAATGCAAATATATATTTAAAGTTATTATTACATCATATAAAATGCACTGGTTTATTACAATATATGACAATCCATATTACAAAAGATCAGGATCTAGGTAAAACAAAAGGAAAAGGCATGAAACTGCTTATATGACTTATATCACTTCAGGGCCTCAAGCAACCAAGGCCCTGAACCTGTGCTAAAGCCCTCAATGCAACTGACTTTCGGGACATGGTTCAGTAGGCATGGTGGTGTTGGGCTGATGGTTGGACCTGATGATCTTAGAGGTCTTTTCCAACTTTCATGATTCTATGACTTAAAAGGCTTCTGAGGTCTGTCACAATTGGATCTCACTCCAAACCATTTCGTTCTTAACATTCACCTTCCCAGGCTTTAGTCTTCTTGAGTGCTACAATTAGCAACAGCACCTACAGCTTGGGCATCCCAGCTCAATGTCATGCGCGGCCAGCACGTCGAGAGAGGTTCTCCTTCCCCTCTACTCTGCCCTAGTGAGGCCCCATCTGGAGTACTCTGTCCAGTTCTGGGCTCCCCAGTTCAAAAAAGATGAGGAGCTTCTGGAGAGAGTCCAGCAGAGGGCTACAAAGATGATTAGCGGACCGGAGCATCCCTCCTACAAGGAAAGACTGAGGGAGCTGGGCTTATTTAGCCTGGAGAAGGCTGAGAGGGGACCTTATAAATGCCTATAAATATCTTAAGGGTGGGTGTCAAGAGGATGGGGCCAGACTCTTTTCAGTGGTGCCCAGCAACAGGGCAAGGGGCAACGGGCACAAACTGAAACACAGGAAGTTCCAGCTGAACACGAGGAAGAACTTCTTTAGTGTGAGGGTGATGGAGCACTGAAACAGGTTGCCCATGGAGGTTGTGGATTCTCCTTCTCTGGAGATTTTCAAGACCCGCCTGGACGAGGTCCTGTATAGCCTGCTCTAGGTGACCTTGCTGTCGCAGAAGGGTTGGACTAGATGACACACAGAGGTCCCTTCCAACCCCGACCATTCTGTGACTCTGTAATTTTGTGATCAAGCAGTGAACACACACTCTTCCCATCCTGCTTTGGAATATTTTGCATAATAATTCTGGTAGACACGCACAGTTTGGGGACATCTTTCTGAAGAATCATTGAAGATCTTCATGCGACAAAAGATTCCATAGACAGTATTCTGCGGTAAAATAATTTAAAATCACTTCAGCTGATAAATACAATTAGGAAAATTAAATGCATCTGAACTGTTACATCAAGTTTGTAATAAATAAAATATCCATTTCACTTATTTATTATGGCCTTCTACCATTTTTAACATTCTATACGCTGTAAAAAGTATTGAAAATGAGAAAAATAGGCACTTTTTTTAAACTGTTATCAAAACACTACCCATGAGATATACAATCCAAAGGAGCTTAAATTGGCATCATATCTTCACAAAATGAATGCTGAAGGATTATGATTCCATATCTATACTTACAATCTTTTTTGCCTGAGGTCTGGAGAAAAAGTAATGATAATAGAGCTTTGGACTTTGAATATAATCCATTGTTACTGATGGGCAAGGAAAAATTCCTCTCATTTCCTCCAGCCCACCACTGGAAATAAAGGAAATATTTAATATTATTCAAGGTGAAAATCATTACAACCCTTTATGAAAGCCAGTGTGCCTTTAAAATATCTAAAACATGTTGCTGTGCTTATTTCAAGCTATACTGTATATAGGCTGGAGTAAGAAAAGCATCTGCAGAATTAAGCAACAGAGCACACAAATACATTTTCAGTGTACTATTTATTTACCACAAACACAAATAACTCATAATTCAATAGTTATAAAATGAACACAGAAGACCTACGTGAAGGAAAAATAATCAAGTGCATAAGACGGTAGCCAGAATCGGGACTTTAAACTGTAAATTTCCGGTGCAACCCCGGCAGCCGCCTCATTCTGCATGTGCCTAATCCCCACCTACAAACTCGGATTTTTTTTTGGATAACTGGACGAAAGTTCATATATTTTCAGTGTTGGAAACAAACAAGCCAAACGGTACTTTTACAAAAAAAACCTGTATGATATAGCTGACCTTTTCATTGTCTTGATCTAATGACCAACTATCCACAACAACAACATCATCTGCCTGAAAGAGGTTTTTGGGTTTTTTTATTAACTACTGCACATCTTATAGCAATGTTTAGGTTCTGAAAGTCTAAAAAAAAAAAAAATAGCATCAAGGATTTACTGGTTTAGATCAACAGAAAGACACCATTTCCACCAAAGACCTTAAGAAAGAAATTGGAAAAAAGAGTAGACAGAAAGTTCACCAGAAATATTTTCATTGTAAGTAGTTGTATTACAAAGCAATTGAGGAATGGGTGTCTAATTTTTCATCGCTGCTACAGGATAAAATTAATTAACCTCTCCCCGCTGCAGTCTAATACACAATGCAAAATACTTGCAAGCAATGCAGTAAAAGCATTTCCTCTCCCTGTCAGTAACTGTGAGTTTACACTACCGCCTCTTTGTCAAAGCGGTTGGGGAAGTGGGGGGAGAACCATCCCCACCTCCCCAGTGAACAAGCCTGAAGTTTTTTATCCCATCAGTATTTCTACTTCTTTCAGCCTGCTATCACATATGATAAAAAAAAAGAATTCACGGAAGGTGCTGCACGTCACCGCCCACGGTCGCAACACACCACCGCCCCCGGTCCGCGGCCTCAACCCCGGCCCCCTACCTCGCTCGGCGCGCGGCGATAAGGCGCAGGCGTAAAAAGACCTTCCCTCCGCACCCCCCGGTCCACAGGCGCTTCACGTTCCGGCCATGCCCGGGTTCTGCGCCGGCGCAGTCCAGGTTTGCGACCGCCCGAAGGGTAGACGGGAGCGTCTGGCGGGGGGGGGGGCTGGAGTCCCTCTGTAGTTCGAGCTCGCGGCGCCCCGCCGG
>Ga0065711_1007755_pt1 | contig 15228 bp, 12 predicted proteins | sample Hoacrofraction12_FD_59098 | JGI IMG/M metagenome (GOLD analysis project Ga0065711, IMG submission 59098) | Hoatzin crop microbial communities from Cojedes, Venezuela - Epithelial fraction 12 v2 (version 2) | ecosystem: Host-associated > Birds > Digestive system > Esophagus > Crop | place... | reverse complement strand
GGGTCGCATCCGAGGAGTTCGACGATCTCGTCTTCGACTTCGTCGGGGTGGGCGCTGTCCATATCGATTTTGTTGATAACGGGGATGATTTCGAGCCCGTTGTCGATGGTCATATAGAGGTTGCTGATGGTCTGCGCCTGTACGCCTTGGGTGGCATCGACAACGAGGATGGCGCCTTCGCACGCGGCGATGGAGCGTGACACTTCGTAGGAGAAATCGACGTGTCCGGGGGTGTCGATGAGGTTGAGGATATACTCTTGTTGGTCGAGGGCGTAATTCATTTGGATGGCGTGGCTTTTGATGGTGATGCCGCGCTCACGTTCGAGGTCCATATCGTCGAGCACCTGCGCCTGCATGTCTTTTTTGGCGACGGTGTTGGTGTATTCCAGTAGGCGGTCGGCAAGGGTGCTCTTGCCGTGGTCGATATGGGCGACGATGCAGAAATTCCTTATATTTTGGTTCATTGGATTGGGGTTCATAGGATTAAATATTTAATTTCGTAAGATTGGGTCTGATTTAAAAGATTTTGCTATGCAGGCACGGATTTTTAAAGATATGGTTCAACTTCTTCGAAGTAGCATTGCAGGGGCGTTGCTGTTTGGGGTTCATTGGATTGGGTATGATTATTTTTTGCGTTTTTGATTGCCAGGTTGGATTGGGTAAGATTTTTTGTTCAACTTCTTCGAAGTAGCATTGTGAGGACGTTGCTGTTACCCCACATTCTCCTCGCTCGCAAGCTCGCTGCGGGGAATGCGGGGTTAATAAACGCCGCTTCGCGGCTAAGGTCAACGCCTTCGGCGTTGCAAATTGGGCCTCTTCGAGGACCCCTCCCCCTCTTTCTCCTTTACCCCAGGAACTCCTCGGTCGCTGGCGCTCCCTCGTCGTGCCTGGGGCTACTAAACGCTTCGCTAAATTGACCCTCTTCGAGGGTCTGCTCCTATCAAATACACGGTGACCCTCTTCGAGGTCAGCCGCCTCTCTCGCTGTACTCAGTTCCCCAAAATTGTTGGGAAAAAGTTGTTGGTGGGGGAATTATTGGTAAAAATTTGTCAGATTTCGTTTTTTTTTCAGTATTTTTGCAGCGCACATCGTGAACAACCAATAACAGATAAACATAAATAACATGAAAAAGATTTCTTTTATGGGTATTGCCCTCATGGCGATATTTACCTTGCCGCTGATATCCTGTAGCGACCACGAAGACGACTTTATAGAGGAATATACCGAAGTTTATTCCAAAGATAATGTTGTCGGGTCATGGAAACTAACGAATTACGACATAGATTTTGACAGCGGCGAAACCTACGAAGGCGCATATACCGGCGACTCTATTTCGTATTATACATTCAATAGTGATGGCACATACGAAGCAAAACTGTATCTCCCCAACAAATTATTTGACAAGACCATAGGTAACTATGAGGTGAAGGAGATGAGCTTCAACTACTGCGCGTATAATAATGGTATGTTGATAAAAAGTCGTTGGCAAGACGATATGGCTGCTGCTTTCTTGATGTACGATGACTACAAAGCAATGCACTGGGTCTATGCCGATAGTGACCTACTCGTGCAGGCTGTTTACAGAAAAGCTGACGTTACTCCGACTATTAGCATCAATCCCAAATGGCTCTATGGCTGCTGGAAATGCGCTACGTTTTATGAGTACGACTCCAATGAAAACTCGATGGTGGAATCCGGTAACCCGGAAGGATATATTTATTTCTATGCTAATGGCGAATTCAAATCGCTGAATAGTGACGCAAGTATCTTCGACGGCACATGGAAAATCGACAATGAGACGATCGTCTTGACATTTACCAATGTAGACGGCGCGACCGTACAAGCCACTCTCTACCTTACCACTATCGGACCCTCGATTTCGTATTTTATCACAGCTACTGATGCTAGTCTGAAGAAGGCGTATAAGTACATTGTGACCACCGATATACCCGATGAACTGAAATAACTTACCACTAAGTAAAATAAAACTAATCGTGTCAACATTCACAGTTTCAGACCCTCGAAAGGTCACCACCAAGCGCATTAAGGACATGGCAGCTGCGGGCGAGAATATCGCCATGATTACTGCCTACGATTTCACGATGGCAACGCTTGTGGACCAGGCGGGCATCGACATTATTTTGGTTGGCGACAGCGCCAGCAACGTTATGCAGGGCAATGCGACGACCATCCCGATCACCGTAGATGATATGATTGTTTACGGTAAGACGGTGGCTCGCGCGGTGAAGCGTGCGATGGTCATCGTGGATATGCCATTTGGCTCGTATCAGGGCGATCCGATCGAGGCTCAGCGCAACGCGGTTCGCATCATGCGCGAGACGGGCGCTGATGGCGTCAAGTTGGAGGGCGGTCGCGAGATGCGTGGCGCGATCGAGATGATTTTGCGGGCTGGCATTCCCGTGATGGGTCACCTGGGCCTTACGCCGCAGAGTATCAACAAGTTTGGCACTTACGCCACGCGGGCGAAGGACGAGGCGGAAGCCACGCGCCTGCTAGCGGACGCGAAGGTGCTGAGCGAGGTGGGTTGCTTTGCGATTGTGCTGGAGAAGATTCCCGCGCTGCTTGCGGCGAAGGTGACGCAGACCGTTGATGTGCCGACCATCGGCATCGGTGGCGGTCCGTCGTGCAGCGGGCAAGTGCTCGTGTTGCACGATATGCTGGGTCTGAATCGTGAGTTCAAACCGAAGTATTTGCGTGTGTACGCGAATATGGGTGAGCAGATTATTGACGCGGTGGGTCATTACATCACTGACGTGAAGAGTGGGGATTTCCCCAACGAGAACGAACAGTATTAGTTAGGAGTTGGTCTCGCTTCGCCTGGTGCGTCTCGCGCAGAACTCGCAGAACTCGCAGAATTTTTTTATTTCGTGAGATTGGGTCTGATGGGGTTTGATTTTTTTCACCTCCGCTACGGATTAGGTCGGATTGTCTCGCGCAGAACTCGCAGACTCTTCCGCAGACTTCCCGCAGACGAAATTCCTCGAAGAGGATAAACTGCCTCGGAGAGGCCTCACAAAACCCCGCATTCCCCGCAGCGTAGCGAGGAGAATGTGGGGTAATTGACATATAGTAGCAATGCTACCTCGGAGAGGTTGAACAGCGCTATATATTGGTTCAACTTCTTCGAAGTAGCATCCAGAGAGCGAGTCGTTACCCCAGGTTCTCCTCGCTCGCTGGCGCTCGCTGCGGGGAACCTGGGGTTTTGTGAGGCTTCTTCGAAGCAGTTAAACTCCTTCGGAGTATCTTTTATTTCGCACTTCCCTAGCACAGGCATCTGGGCCTCTTCGAGGACCAAAATAATGGGTGTGGGGTCCACGTTACCCCAGGACTCGCTCGCAGGCTCGCTCGGCCTGGGGCTAAACAAGCGAACCTCTTCGAGGGTCGCGGAACATCTTCGATGTTCTCTCTCTCTCTCTCTCTCGCGCGCGCGCGCGAGCTGTACTCAGTTCCCCAAAAATACAGGAGATAAAAAATCCGCCTCGGGAAGGGGCGGATTTTTTGTTGTGGACCGTATGGGTTAGTCTTTGCATTTGGCTTTGACAAATTCGCGGTTGAGGCGTGCGATGTTGCTGAGCTTGATGTTTTTGGGGCACTCGGCGGCGCAAGCACCGGTGTTGGTGCAGTTGCCGAATCCGAGTTCGTCCATCTTGCTGAGCATGGCTTTCACGCGCTTTTTCGCCTCGGCACGTCCTTGCGGGAGCAGGGCGAATTGGCTAACCTTAGCGCTGACGAAGAGCATAGCGGAGCCGTTCTTGCAGGCAGCCACGCACGCACCGCAGCCGATGCAGGTGGCGCTGTCCATCGCTTCGTCGGCAGCGACTTTGCTGATGGGTATGGCGTTGGCGTCTTGCGCTCCTCCGGTGTTGAAGGAGACGTATCCGCCGGCTTGCTGAATTTGGTCGAAAGCGTTGCGGTTGACCATCAAGTCTTTGATGACGGGGAAGGCAGCGGAGCGCCAGGGCTCGACGGTGATGGTTTCGCCATCGTGGAAGCGGCGCATGTAGAGCTGGCAGGTGGTGGCTCCGGTGGCGGGTCCGTGAGGATGTCCGTTGATATAGAGCGAGCACATGCCGCAGATGCCTTCGCGGCAGTCGTGGTCGAAGACGATAGGTTCTTCACCCTTTTCGATGAGTTGCTCGTTGAGGATGTCGAGCATCTCGAGGAAAGAGGTGTCGGTGGGGATGTCGTGCATCTCATAAGTCACAAAGTTCCCCTTTTCTTTCGGTCCGGCTTGGCGCCAGACTTTCAATTTAAAACTGATATTTGTATCCATAGTTGAAATCGAAGTTTAAAAGTGTGAATTATGACTTATAGTTGCGGGTTTGTACCTTGATAGCTTCGTATTGCAGCGGCTCTTTGATGAGCGATGGCGCTTGTTCGTCGTTGCCGTTGTATTGCCAGCAAGCCACATAGAAGAAGTTTTGGTCATCGCGTTTGGCTTCGCCTTCTTCGGTTTGGTATTCTTCGCGGAAGTGTCCGCCGCACGATTCGTTACGGTTGAGGGCGTCGTAAGCGATGAGTTCGCCCATGGTGATGAAGTCGCGCAACCGGAACGCTTTGTCTAATTCCACGTTCATGCCTTCTTGCGTGCCGGGGATAAAGAGGTTGGTCTCGAATTCGTGGCGCAGCTCTTTGAGTTTCTTGAGCGCGGTTTCGAGGCTCTCTTTGGTGCGTGCCATTCCGACGTATTCCCACATGATATTGCCGAGCTCTTTGTGGATGCTGTCAACGGAGCGTTTGCCTTGGATAGACATGAGTTTGTCCATCTCGGCTTGCGCTTGCTCTTCGGCTTTGACGAATTCGGGAGCGTCGGTGGAGAAGCGCGGCACGGTAATTTGGTCGCTGAGGTAGTTTTGGATGGTGTAGGGGAGGACGAAATAGCCGTCGGCGAGACCCTGCATGAGGGCGGAAGCGCCGAGACGGTTAGCGCCGTGGTCGCTGAAGTTGCATTCGCCGATGGCGAAGAGGCCTTTGACGCTGGTTTGGAGTTCGTAGTCCACCCAAATGCCGCCCATGGTGTAGTGGATGGCGGGATAGATCATCATCGGCTCGTCGTAGGGGCTGACGTCGGTGATTTCTTCGTACATGTCGAAGAGGTTGCCGTAGCGTTGCGCGACGACGTCTTTGCCCAGGCGGTTGATGGCTTCGCTGAAGTCGAGGAATACGGCTTTGCCGGTATTGTTGACGCCATAGCCCTTGTCGCAGCGCTCTTTAGCGGCGCGCGAGGCGACGTCACGCGGCACGAGATTACCGAAGGCGGGATAGCGGCGCTCGAGGTAGTAGTCGCGGTCTTCTTCGGGGATTTGGCTGCCTTTGAGTTCGCCTTTCTGGAGCTTCTGCGCGTCTTCCAATTTCTTGGGTACCCAAATACGTCCGTCGTTGCGGAGCGACTCGCTCATCAGGGTGAGCTTGCTCTGCTTGTCGCCGTGGCGCGGGATGCAGGTGGGGTGGATTTGCACGTAAGCGGGGTTGGCGAAGAAAGCGCCTTTGCGGTAGCACGCCATCGCCGCGGAGCAGTTGCACGCCATCGCGTTGGTGGAGAGGAAGTAGGTGTTGCCGTATCCGCCGGTGGCGATTACCACAGCGTGGGCGGCGAAGCGTTCGAGTTTGCCGGTTACCAGGTTCTTGGCGATGATGCCGCGCGCGCGTCCGTCGATGATGACCACGTCGTGCATCTCATAGCGGTTGTAGCTGGTGACTTTCCCTGCCTTGATTTGGCGGTTGAGGCTGGAGTAAGCGCCGAGCAGCAGCTGCTGTCCGGTTTGTCCTTTGGCGTAGAACGTGCGGCTCACCTGCGCGCCACCAAAGGAGCGGTTGGCGAGCAAGCCACCATATTCGCGGGCGAAGGGGACGCCTTGCGCCACGCATTGGTCGATGATGTTGTTGGAGACCTCAGCGAGGCGATAGACGTTGGCTTCGCGCGAACGATAGTCGCCACCCTTGACGGTGTCGTAGAACAAGCGATAGACCGAATCGCCGTCGTTTTGGTAGTTTTTGGCGGCGTTGATACCACCCTGCGCGGCGATGGAGTGTGCGCGTCGGGGCGAGTCTTGAATGCAGAAGTTGAGCACGTTAAAGCCCATCTCGCCGAGCGTGGCGGCTGCGGAAGCTCCTGCGAGTCCTGTTCCGACGACGATGATGTCTAACTTGCGTTTGTTGGCGGGGTTGACGAGTTTTTGGTGTGCCTTATAGTTGGTCCATTTCTCGGCAACGGGTCCTTCGGGTATCTTCGAGTCGATAGCTGCGGCTTTTGGCTGCGCCATAGGCTTTTCGTTCGACTGATTTACTTTGATTGTCGTTTCTTCCATTTTGGTGTTTTCTTTAAAAGGTTAATACCAACAGTTAAAACTTAAACGCATCGAAGTACCAAGCCAGGTAGCAAGCCTCGATGGCGAAAAGTCCGCAAACGATGGTAGCCCACCATTTGGCGGTGCATTGCCAGCGGTTGAGCCATTTGTCGTTGTTGGCGCCGAGTGTTTGCAGCGCGCTCCAGAAGCCGTGGCTGATGTGGAACCAGAGGGCGATGAAGCCAATCAGGTAGATAGGCAGGGTCCACCATTGTCCGAAGGCAGCGCGGAGATAGTAGGAGCCATCGGCAACGTGTTCGCCCATGATTTCGGGGAGCTGCATCTTAGCCCAGAATTGAACCAAGTGGAGCACGAGGAAGCAGCATACGATGATGCCGAGCACGAGCATGTTCTGGCTAGCCCATTCAACGCCTGCGGGTCGTGCGCTAACGGCGTAGCGGTCGTTGCCGCGCGCCTTGCGGTTTTGCAGCGTGAGCCAGAAGGCGTAGATGATGTGAATCACGAAGCCGGCGGCGAGGATAGCCGTGCCTGCCAGCGCGTACCAGTTGGCGCCGAGGAATTCGCAAACGGCGTCGTACGCTTCTAAAGAGATGAGCGCGACTGCGTTCATCAACACATGGAATGTGAGAAAGAGGACGAGGAAGAGTCCGGTGATGGACATCACTACCTTGCGTCCTACAGATGAATTAGTTAACCACATAGTGTTTAGAAGTTGAATTATTGATAAATGTTTCGGTTAAGATTCTTTTTTTTGGAGGGGGGGTAGGTTGGGCCTCTTCGAGGACCAACTCCATTGGGTGTTCGTTTCCCCCACGTTCTCCTCGCTTCGCTGCGGGGAACGCGGGGTTAATAAACGCTTCGCTATGGGGACCCTCTACGAGGGTCTTTTCTCTCGGTCTACTCAGTTCCCCAAAATGAAGAGGTGAACCTCTCCGAGGTACCAACCCTATTGTCGTCTATACCCCAGGTGCGTCGCTTCGCTCCTAACCTGGGGCTCGTAAACGCTTCGCTAAGGTGAACGCCTCCGGCGTTCTTTCTCTCGGTCTACTTTGCTACCCAAAATGCGGGAGGATTATGGGATAGGGTAGGGGTTGCAAAATTAACATTTTTTGATAATCCTTGCAACTTTTGCCGCTAAAAAATCGGTCAGACGATGAGCAGCGCGTCGCCGTAAGCGCCGAATTGGTACTTCTCGTCGATGGCGACATTGTAGGCGTTCATCACCTTGTCGTAGCCGCCAAAAGCGCAGGCAGCCATCAGCAGGGTGGAGTAGGGGAGGTTGAAGTTGGTGACGAGGGCGTCGCAGGTGGTGCACTGGTAGGGCGGGAAGAGGAACTTGTTGGTCCATCCTTCGAAGGGCTTGATGTTTCCGTTCATCGCCACGCAGGTTTCCATGCTGCGGAGCACGGATACGCCGACGGCGCAGACCTTGTGGCCCTGTGCGCGGGTGCTGTTGACGTGTTCCACCAGCGCTTCTGTGACGTTGATGGGCTCGCTCTCCATGCGGTGTTTGGTGAGGTCTTCGACGTCGATGTCGCGGAAGGTGCCCAGTCCGCAGTGCATGGTGAGGTAGTCGCACTCGATGTCGTAGATTTCCATGCGTCGCATCAGCTCGCGGCTGAAGTGAAGTCCGGCGGCGGGAGCGACGACAGCGCCTTCGTTGCGGGCGAAGATGGTCTGGTAGCGCTCGGCGTCTTCGGGTTCCTCCTCGCGGGTGATGTAGTAGGGCAGGGGGGTGTGACCGAGCGTGAAGAGCATCTCCTTGAAGTGGTCGTGGTCGGTGTCGGTGAGGAAGCGCAGGGTGCGTCCGCGCGAGGTGGTGTTGTCAATCACTTCCGAGACTAACGAGTCGTCGAAGCCGAAATAGAGCTTGTTGCCGATGCGTATTTTGCGCGCGGGCTCTACCAGCACGTCCCAGAGTTTGTTGCTCTCGTTGAGTTCGCGCAATAGGAACACCTCGATGCGCGCGCCGGTTTTCTCTTTGTTGCCGTAGAGTTTGGCGGGGAAGACTTGGGTGTCGTTGAGCACCATCAAGTCGTGGGGCGAGAAGTAGTTAACGATATCCTTGAAAATGCGATGCTCAATTTCGCCAGTGTCGCGATGGAGGACCATCATCCGAGCCTCGTCGCGCACTTTGCTGGGGTGCTGTGCGATGAGCTCTTCCGGCATTTTGGTGTTGAATTGTGAAAGTTTCATCTTAGTTGAATGTTATATGCTATTTGATTGATTTTTGGTTATGAATTTTCGCTTTTTCTTGCGCGGCTCGGCGTCGGTTTTCGATGCGTTCCTGCTCGAGTCGTTGGGCTTCAGCCTCTTCGGGGGTGACGTAGGTCTCGCTGTCGAGGCGTTGCACGAGCGCGTCGGGGCTGAGGCAGGTGTCCACGCTGATGTCGCCGATGCGGGTGCGTCGCAGGTCGGTGAGGTGGGCTCCGCTGCCCAGAGCGACGCCGATGTCGCGAGCCAACGCGCGGATGTATGTGCCTTTGCTGCAGACCACGCGAATGCGCAGGGCGGGCAGTTCGCAGCTGACGATTTCGATTTCCTTGATGACCAAGGTCTTAGGTCGGATTTCCACATCCTTGCCTTTGCGCGCGAGTTTGTAGGCGGGTTTGCCATCGATTTTGCAAGCCGAGAAGGCGGGCGGCGCCTGCTCGATGCTTCCCGTGAATTGCTCTTGCAGGACGCGTTGGATTTGCTCGCGCGTGATGTGCTGCCACGGGTAGGTGGCGTCGATGGCTGTCTCGAGGTCGAAGCTCGGTGTGGTCGCGCCCAGTTGCAGGTCGGCGATGTATTCTTTTTCGGCGGCTTGCAGGGTGTCGATGCGCTTGGTGGCGCGTCCGGTGCAGAGGATGAGCACGCCCGACGCCAGCGGGTCCAGTGTTCCGGCATGTCCCACCTTCACCTGACGTGTGCCCAAATGGGTGCGCAACACCGCCCGAATACGCTTCACTACTGCAAAGGAAGTGATGCCTTTCGGTTTGTCCACGTAGAATATTTCGCCGTCGATGGGATTGAGCATCCTGTTTGAGTTATCGGGTGCTTAGGGAAGTCATGCGGCTGCGGGCAGCCATTGCGACAGGGCGAACGCTACCACCGCCGCGACGATACAGTAGATGCCGAAGTAGATGAGTTTGCCGCGCTTGACGATTTGCAGCATCCATTTGCACGCGAGGCAACCGGTGACAAATGCCGCGATGAAGCCGACCACGAGCGGGAGGGTGTCGATGCCGCCAAAGGCTTCTTCGCCTTTGACTGCCTTGAGCACGTCGAGCAAGGCTTCGCCCAAAATCGGCGGGATGACCATCAGGAACGAGAATTGCGCGAGGCTCTCCTTTTTATTGCCCAGCAGCAAGCCGGTGGCGATGGTGCTACCGGAGCGGGAGAGTCCCGGCATGACGGCGCACGCCTGCGCGATGCCGATAATCAGGGCGTCGCTCCAGCCGATTTTTTCCTTGCGGCGGGGTTTGGCGAAGTGCGAGAAAATCAGCAAGGCGGCGGTCAGCAGCAACATGCAGCCGACGATGAATAGGCCTGAGCCGAAGACTTCTTCCACCTTGTCTTTAAAGAACAGACCGACGATGCCGATGGGAATCATCGAGACGCAGATTTTCAGGAAATACTCGGTCTCTTCGTTCATTTGGAACTTGAAGACACCTTTGAGCAGCCAGACAATCTCGCTCCACAAAACAACAAAGGTGCTGAGCACGGTTGCCACGTGTACCAGCACGGTGAAGCTGAGGTTGTCCGCGCCGTTGATATCAAACAACGCGGCTCCAATCGCCAAGTGTCCGCTACTACTAACGGGCAGGTATTCGGTGAGACCCTGGATGATGCCCAGGATCAATGCTTGTAGCCAGTCCACTTCGCTTATTCTATGGTTGTTTCGTCGGTTTCTTTAGGGGTCTTTTTGCGCCAGAGGATGGCAAACGCCATCAGCACGAAGCCGGCAAACGCGAGGAGCGGTCCTACGACGGTGCGTCGGCTCTCGAAGATGGAGTAGTTGAAGGTGTCGCCGGTGTTGGCGCTGCCGGTCATCAGCCAGAAGCCGATAACGATGAGCAGCAGGCAGATAGCCATCATCACGAAGTTGATCTTGCCCAGGGGATAGGTGATTTTTTCGGGAGTTGTTTTTGCTGCGGCGGGCTGTTTCGCGCGCTCAGCTGTTGCATTAGCCGATTTGGAGGTCGGTTGGTTACTTTTCGCCATAAAAGGATATAAAAATAAGAGTTACAAAATTTTGCGCTGCAAAGATACAACTTCAAAAGGCGTTTGTCAAGGTTTTGGCGGAATTTTCTCTGGTTCCGTGGGATTGGGTAAGATTTTTTTTAGCGCCTTTGATTGCCAGGTTGGATTGGGTAAGATTTTCCCCGCCTAGCGTTTTAGCTCACGGGGATTATGCGGATTGTGGGGATTTTTAAGGATTTTTTTTGTGCGACCTCTTCGAGGTCGGGGGCGGTGGGGCGTTCGTTACCCCACGTCACCTCGCTGCGCTCGGATGACGTGGGGTTTCCTATGTTTGACCTCTTCGAGGTCACCCGCCTCTCGCTCTACTCAGTTCCCCAAAATTAAGCAAAGGTGAACCTCTCCGAGGTACCAACCCTTATACCGACCCTAACCCCAGGTGCGTCGCTTCGCTCCTAACCTGGGGCTCGTAAACGCCGCTTCGCGGCTAAGGTGACCCTCTTCGAGGGTCTTTCTCTCGCTGCTCCGAGCGGCGGGGCTCGTAAACGCTGCTTCGCGGCTAAGGTGACCCTCTTCGAGGGTCTTTCTCTCGCTCTACTTTGCTACCCATTCTTTCTCTCGCTCTACTTTGCTACCCAAAATGTAATGGGGCACAAAAAAAAAGAGGCGGGAAATCGGTTATGGAACTGATTTTCAGCCTCTTGGTTTAGTACTCCCGCTGGGAATCGAACCCAAATTTAAGGTTTAGGAAACCTCCGTTCTATCCATTGAACTACAGGAGCATGGATCCCCCTATATAAATTAAGGTGTGGGGGTCACATTTAAGAAAGTTAGGAGTTTGAGTACACACCCTATGCCTCAAGCTCCTAACAAAATGGTAACGATGTTTACGTTATTTCTTCTTCGCGGATTTGGCGGTGGCGGTTGCGGGTGCTAAAGCGCCTTTTTTGCGTTGTTGGCGTTTGGTAACCCAGTAAGCCACGGGCGAAGCGATGAACAGCGAAGCGCATGTACCGATAACGACACCGAGGATCATCGCGAAGATGAAGCTGCGGATGGATTCGCCGCCGAGCACGAGCATCACAACGAGCACGAGCAGGGTGGTGATAGATGTCATCAAGGTACGCGAGAGGGTGCTGCTCAACGCGTTATTGAAGGTAACGTAGAGGTCTTGTTTGGGGAAGAGTTTGCGGTACTCACGCACACGGTCGAACACAACCACGGTATCGTTGACCTGGTAACCGATAACGGTCAGGATGGCAGCGATAAATGTTTGGTCGATTTCCATTGAGAATGGGAAGAGTCCGTGGAGTGTGTAAACTCCGATGACGCAGAATGCGGTGAAAGCAACTGCGGCGAGTGCGCCGAGCGAGAATGCGACGTTGCGGAAGCGCAGCAGGATGTAGAGTGCCATGGCGAGCAGCGAGAAGAGGACAGCCCAGACGGCTTCGCGCGTCATATCGGAAGCGATGGCAGGTCCTACGACTTCGGTGGAGACAACGCCTTGCGTTTCGTCGGCAACGCTGAAGTCACGTGCGCTCATGTCGCCGAGTTCGCTCTTGAGCCCGGTGTAGAGCTTGTTCATAATGACGCTGTCGATGCCCTGGTCGTTGCTGTTGACGCCGTAGTTGGTGGAGATGCGCACTTTGGTGTTGTTATCGATAGTGATAACGGAGGTGTTGGCATCTTCGAAGAGGGGCGCGAGTTGGTTCTCGAGGGCTTCGGTGGAAACGGGATGATCGAATTGTACGACGTAGTTGCGACCACCGGAGAAGTCGATGCCACGGCTCAAGCCACGGATGGCGAGGAGGGCTACGAGGGCAGCGATAACGCAAACGATGACGATGCCGGTCTTTTTGGCTTTGCCCATGAAGTCGAACTTAACGTTCTCCATGAGGTGGCGGGTCATCGGCGTGGTGAAGGTCATATTGTCGAACCAGCCTTTGTTGACGCACCATTCGAGGACGATGCGGGTAACAAATACGGCGGTAAAGAAGGAGCAGCAGATACCGATTACGAGGGTAACGGCGAAGCCGCGGATAGGACCGGAACCAAGCAGGATAAGGATGATACCGGTGATAATGGTGGTAAGGTTGGAGTCGAAGATGGCAGAGAATGCGTTCTTGTAACCATCGGCGACGGCGGCTTTCAGACCTTTGCCTGCGCGGAGCTCTTCCTTACAACGTTCGAAGATAAGCACGTTGGCATCGACCGCCATACCGAGAGTGAGGACGATACCGGCGATACCCGGCAGGGTGAGCACGCTCTGGAAGGAGGCGAGGATACCGAGGGTGAAGAAGAGGTTGAGGATCAGACCGAGGTTGGCGATGTTACCGGCTTTGACGCCATAGGTGCACATCATGAAGATCATCAACAGGATGAGCGCTACGATAAAGGAGATGATACCTTTGCGGATGGACTCCTGACCGAGCGACGGGCCGATAACGCTTTCGCTGGCTACATCGACGCGTGCTACCATCTTACCGGATTCGAGCACGTTGCTAAGGTCGTTAGCTTCTTCGACGGTGAAGTCGCCGGTGATTTGTGAGTTGCCGCCATCGATTTGTGTGTTGACGGTGGGGAAGGAGTACACCTGGTCGTCGAGAACGATGGCTACGCTCTTACCGATGTTGTCGTGGGTGATGCGCGACCAGCGGCGTGAGCCTTCGTCGTTCATCTTCATGGAGACTGCCATTTCGCGCTGCATGTTGTCGTATTCGCTCTTGGCGCTGGTTACGACGTCGCCGGTGAGCGAGGGTTCGCCGCCCACTTTGCGCAGGGCGATGAGTTGGAACTTGCCGGAATATTTCGAGGGCTTAACGGTCCACGCGAGCTTGAGGTCGTTCTGCAGGGAGGTCTTAGCGAACTCGCTGCGGAGGATAGCGTTGACGGCAGCGGTGTCGCTGACAGAGGCTTCGCCGACGATGGGGCTGTTGGGGTTGGGTTGCGCCATGGCGAGGAGTTCCTCGAGCTTGCGGCTGTCCTTCTTGGCGGGTTCAGCCTTGGCGGGCTCGGCAGCGGCAGTAGCGGTGCTGTCGGCAGTAGCGGCAGTGGTAGCCGTGGTGTCGGCGGCAGCTGCAGCGGTAGGCTGTGTGCCGGCGGCGCGTTCACTGAGTTGATGGAGGTTGGCAGCCACTTCGTTGAGGGTATAGGTCTCGTAGAATTCGAGGTTGGCAGCGCCCTGCAAGAGCTTGCGCACACGTTCGGGTTCTTTTACGCCCGGGAGTTCGAGCAGGATGCGACCGGTGCTTTGGAGCTTCTGGATGTTGGGGGAAACGACGCCGAAGCGGTCGATACGTTGACGCAACACCTTATAAGAGTTGTCCACCATGCCGTTTACTTCGTCGTTGAGGATGGATTGTACCTCCGAAGCGGAAGCATTGGGTTTTTCCTTGATAGCCTGTACGTTATGGAAGATTTGCGCCAGATTGCCTTCGGGAGCGAGTTTCTTATATTCGTCGCAGAACGACGCCACGAAGTTGTCTTGCTGCTGGCGATTGTTCATAACGTTTTCGATTGCCTGATTGAATTTGGGGTCGGGGTTGTTGTCAGCGAGCGCGCGCAAGATGTCGGGCACAGAGAGCTGCAGGGTAACGTTCATACCTCCCTTGAGGTCGAGTCCGAGTCCCAATTCTTTTTCTCTTACTTCCTGGAAGGTGTAGTATCCGAGGAAGACTTTTTTCTTAGCGATTGAGTCAAGATAGGCATTGAGCGCAGTGCGGTAAGTGTCGTTGGAGGTGTCGGGGGTAGTAAGTCCGGCAGCCTTCAGGGCGTAGTTTTCGGCTTTGTTCTGGTAGTGGTTCGACACGAATGTGAACGAGAGGTAGAACAAGCAAATGAGCACTAACGCTGCGGTAATGACTTTGATAAAACCTTTAGTTTGCATTGTTGATTTATTAGTTAATTTTAGTTAAATTCATAAAATGCGAAGTTTTCAGCCCGCAAATGTACGACATTTTTTTAAACTGCGAAAATAAAAGGGGGAAAAATTGTAATTTGGCTGCGTTATGGGGTCTCACGGGGGTCTCACGGGGATTGAGGGGATTGTGGGGATTTTTAAGGATTTCTTTTGTTCAACTTCTTCGAAGTAGCATTGTGGGTGCGTTCTCTGTTACCCCACATTCTCCTCGCTGCGCTGCGGGGAATGCGGGGTTTTTGCTTCGCACATGTTCGTTCGCGACTCGGCAATGTGAAAACTCCTTCGTCGCTTTCCATTGCTCTCGCTGCTCCGAACGGCGTGAGGCTTCTTCGAAGCAGTTAAACTCCTTCGGAGTATTTTCTGCTATAGGTGAATGTCTGCGAGGGTCTTTTGGTCTGGGCTTCTTCGAAGACCCTTTTCTCTCCATTTTCTTTACCCCAGGACTCGCTCGCTGGCGCTCGCTCGGCCTGGGGCTAAACAAGCGAACCTCTTCGAGGGTCGCGGAACATCTTCGATGTTCTTTCTCTCGCTGTACTTTGCTACCCAAATTTTTGCCTCGCGCAGAACTCGCAGAATTTTTTTGCCTCACGGGGATTGAGGGGATTGTGGGGATTTTTAAGGATTTCTTTTGTTCAACTTCTTCGAAGTAGCATTGTGGGTGCGTTCTCTGTTACCCCACATTCTCCTCGCTCGCTGGCGCTCGCTGCGGGGAATGCGGGGTTTTTGCTTCGCACATGTTCGTTCGCGACTCGGCAATGTGAAAACTCCTTCGTCGCTTTCCATTGCTCTCGCTGCTCC
>Ga0065711_1042660_pt1 | contig 15229 bp, 9 predicted proteins | sample Hoacrofraction12_FD_59098 | JGI IMG/M metagenome (GOLD analysis project Ga0065711, IMG submission 59098) | Hoatzin crop microbial communities from Cojedes, Venezuela - Epithelial fraction 12 v2 (version 2) | ecosystem: Host-associated > Birds > Digestive system > Esophagus > Crop | place... | reverse complement strand
AAATTTGTTCTCAAACCGGCTGATGGAGAAAGAGAAGAAACCCTGTGATGAATGGGTTAACTTTGTTCATGAAATCGCATGTGGGTGTTAGAGTTTCTTTTGCAACTTAAGCTGGAGCCGCAGACATCCATAGGAGTGAACAACCATTTGCTGATAAATAAGGGAATGGCCCATCTGCTGATAAGCAAAGGAATGGCTTGGGGAATGAACGAGCAATGGCTTGGGGGATGAACGAGCAGACAGCAGGACGCCTGAGAAAGACTTCGGCCTTCATCCCAACGACCACCGAGAGGCAGACGACGACCACCTAGCAACTAGTCGCGCAAGCGCAGACACAACGCAGAAGATACCAGGGGCCACGTACGCAGGAAATAAGATCTCTATAAAAAGGGGGGTTGCATCCTCTATCGGCGCGAACCGTTGGCGGAGCACTGACTCCCCGGTCGCCCAGCGCTGTTTTGCTCTTTTATCGCTTGCTAATAAATTCACTTTGATTAATGAAAAATTGGCTTCTCAATTTGATTTGAGTATGAGCGTCTATAACACTGTTAAATTGTTTTCTGTAAGAACCAATTCCAGATATACTCTTTTTCAGAGTTCAGTAGCTTCTGAGCATCCAGAGAGCCAGACCAAAATATGCACTGCCAGCTACTGCAGCTGCCACCCTCACTCAGAGACCTTCCAGTTTTACCACTGGCCACAAAACGAAAAAGGGATGCGGCTGCTTCTTGAATGAGATACTGTTTGAGTCTAACTAGGTCTTGTCTTGGAGACGGTTCCTGAAGTCATCAGCCCAAATGTGAAGTCAACAAATAGTAATTTCTGGAGGGATATCTGTGCCCAGGATCAAGGACTGCATTCAGTTTTACACACACTGCTTACAGCGTAGCTCCTGTATGCTGTTAAAGGGAGGGCAATTTAAATGCCGAACTTTTAACTGCTGGTAATCCTGGGCTGCCTCAGGGTAGTCGTAGGTCTTCGCCTGGGAACAAAGGGAGGTTGCAGAGAGCCATTACCTTGGAAAACCCTCCCAGAGCAAGATCATTGTGATAGAAGGCATCATAAGAAACATGAAACTATAATAAAGTAGCTTTAATGATATTTTCTAGTTGTTAGTAGTTTTTATTATTACAGTTTGTATTCTTGCATACATAGTGATCTAATGCTGTAACTATTGTACTACCCCTGTTTCTACTTAGGAATGTAGTCGAAGTGTTGTGTCTTTAACTCCACGGCATCGTTTCCGTGCCAACAGCTCTTTCAAGAGCCAACCACTCTGCCTAGTTCTCTGTGGGTACTGGGAATTGTCCACGGAAGGACACTGCATTTCCGTGCCCGGAAGGAGAAATGCACAATCCTGCATTCCCATCCCATGGCCATTCACGGTGTGGCAGAGTGTCCACTTGATTGAGAAGCACTTGAGATTGGCTGCCCATCAAGCCCATTTGTTCTTTGCTAACATCTCCTGTGTGCCTCACCCTTAGGCATTGCAGGGCCAACCTGGCTGTTTAACCCCTGCAGCTTCGGATCTGACCTTCTGCTTCAGCCAGACTGTGAGTTGGCGGGCTGCCCGAGTTCAGGCTTGGAGCTCTGGGTTACACTGCCTCCAAATGGTGGTCACTCAGGTGATGTGGGGAAGTGGTGGTGGTCGTGTTTGTACAGAGAAGCCCAAGAGTGTGCAGGTACCTGATAGCTAACTAGCATTTCATGTGACTAGGCAAAGTGTCAGTAAGTAATAGATGCTGACAAAAGCAAAACAAAAGACTGCATTTTGCACTAGATTGTCTTCCTTATGGAAGGGGCCCAGCATTACTTCTTGGGGTGGAAGAGGAGTAGTTCCTTGAAAAAGATTCCTGTAAACTCTAGTTCTTCTTGTCACTGTGGAAAAGGGAAACAAAAAAGAAGGTAGGGGAACACTTCAAAAATCCCAGTGAAACAAAAGTACTGGTTACAAGTTCTTTACACAGTCTTGATGGACTTGGTGGACTGTTTCTGATGCCTGAGCAAGCAGGTCTCAAAGGATCCTAATTAAGACTAGCATGGCAGCGTTGAAGAGCCACAGCTGTGATTAAAACAAGGCACTAAGATACATACAAAAGAAAAGAACTGCTGATAAAAAGAAGGTAAAAAACCTGCTCTCGAGTAATGAAAGTCCACTACGAAGAAAAGCCCCTTCCTCATGGAACATGCGCGCAAAAAGGAAGCATAATGTAGGTTTAAGTGGAGGCGAGACATGTAAGGACCAATGGGCAAGAGGGTGATGAAGTGTAACTTTAAAAGTACTGATAAGTGCTGCTCCAAACGTATAAGTGTTTGCCATGTGTAAATGTTTACTGTGTGTTAGCCAAAGTGTGCCGTGTGGAATTACCACCTAACACCCATCTCTGCGCAGACATGAAATAAGCAAATATCTCGACTCTGTGTGTTAATTGGCTTTTTTGCACACTGCGTAAAAGGGCCCTGATTTTGGGACAACATTTTGGTGACCCAGATGGGACAGCCACAAAGCCTTGCACAGATCGTTTTACCATCCCCACCGAAGGAGAAGCGGACCAAGTAGGACTCCAGAGTGCACCAAACTGTTGATTGGGGCCTCCTCCGGCTCCTCTCCATTGTTGGGCAGTGAGCAACTCAAAGGTGCAATGCATGAAAGAGATATTTCTATGTGGAGAACAAGGAATCATCTATTGGTATGTAGTAGATTTATTTATTTATTTTTTCATCTGCACAAGTTGTGCCAGCAGAGACTTGCTGCAGTAGCTTAAGAGAGGTTTCTACACATAGACATGTGGCTGAAAGAAGGGGTCTTTCACCTTTGCCAACAGAGGGTCAGAGCTGATTGTGTAGAGCCATCGGTAAGGTTATGGTAATAATATGGGAATGAGTACTTCTAATGAAATTCCTCCTTGTTCCCCTCTTGGATGCATCCTGAACAATTGGAAGAAATTCTGGAGTGACCCGATGACAAAAGACAAGATGAAAGTATATTGTAATCAATGGTGGCTGAATTATAAATTGGATTGTGGGGAAATGTGGCCACATAACGGGTCTTCAAAATAGAGTACTATATTACAATTAATGCTATTTTGTCATGGAATGGAAAAGTGGGATGAGGTACCTTGTGTTGACGCCTTTATGACTTTGTATATAAAACCAGATATCCAAAAGAAATGTGGTTAATTGAAAAGATACTGCATGGAGTGGTGGCCGATCGCAAATTGGATGATGGGGAATGGTGGCCGGAAAATGGGTTGTTGCAGTTTAACACTATATTGCAGTTGATGTTGTTTTGTCATCAACTTGGAAAATGTTGATGCTTTTGTGAATTTGTATAGATATCCCAGTATTCAGAAAAAGTGTAAACTAGAAGGAGATATGTTGATGCCGTGTGTTGAAGAGATATGCAAAGATACATGTTAGCAGTGGCAGCCTTCTTCTAAGATGGCTTTAATTCTGCCTCTTTGACTGGTGGACTGTCAGAGGTGCTCCTAGCTTTTAGCTCTCCATTAGAGCTTGGCAAGTATAGTGTGACATGATACGACTTTTTCTGTTACAACATCGTAAGACAACAAAACTTTAATGCACAAAGGCAGCCATGAAACACTCTTCATCTGACTTCCTGTACCTTAAGAGTTGAGAAGAGTTTGAGGCCATCATATTCTGAAATCAAAATTTAACTTAGCCTAATTAATACTATCCTGCAAACTGTCTTTTAACTTACCAATGTTTAAAAATAAAAGAATGTCGTACATAAACTTCCTAGAATTTTGGAATGGTTTAAATGCTACTTATGTTTTCTGGGAACAAAATGGCTGAACTCTTCCATAAGCTTTGAAGGCTATTGGGATGCTTTGGTTGGAAACCAGATTCCCTCCGTTTCCAAAAAACTTTTCTTTTATGACATCCTCCAAGCCTAAGAAGAATTAGCCTTAACTACTGAAGAAACAGAGCCCTCTTGACTTGATGGCAGAATCTAGAACCCTCAGAATCCAAGTGGGAAGATCTTTGCTTGATCTGAATTTGAAGGAGGATCAACATCTTGCCTCTGAGCCTGATTTTCAACCAACATCTTTAAATGTTGGGATCGATCAGCCAGTTCTGATTTGACTTTGCTTTATGGGAATAATTAGGGGGACTCTATTAATTTAGTAAAAGGTAACTTTAATTTGCTCCCTGGCCAATTTGTCTTTTGCTAGAAAGTTGCTGTAAAGCTGTGTCGTGGTTTAACCCAACATACAGAAATTTAAGATTAAGAGAAACAGAGGCCTTCTTCCAATGTGTTTGCTCAATGACATGGTTGCAACATTTAACAAATGTCATGCCTACATGAACCAAACATCTATGTTTTAGCAATATCAGTAAAACAGCAATAAGGTTCAAATTCAGGTGATCTACATTAAAATTTGCCCTTTTTAAGGTGAGTCCATGCATACATCAGGAAGTGGTAAATAAAGCTCAGCTTTTAAAGGAAGTGCTCCAACTGCTATTGAACTAAAAATCTATCAGATATTTCTACCTTCTTCTCACAGAGAGACTTCTGATCAATGTATTTAACTTCTATGAGCAGGCTTACAACGAATCTGCTTAGAATTGAAGCATATGTAAAAAGTAAATGGAAAAAAACCTTTGTTTAATATAAATTAAATCAGGACTTCAGTTTGAGCAAAATCCAAAAACTATCTGAGGTTTTAGAGGTTTGATGGGGAATATTTTGTGGCAAAACTAATTATTTTTTTAATAGGTCAGTCTCAATTCATTATTAGATTTTTCTTCTGTCAACAAAAGTCTTCATTTTTACCAGTGTAGTTACATCCCTTTTATACGTAAATGATCTATTACTGTGTGTCAAGGAAAGATAAACTACTGAAGAAGAGGGTTATAGATGTGCTTGGAGAGAAGAGTCATGGATGTTGACCTGACATTCCTTTAAAATAGATACGACTTTCTGTCGTGTAAGATGAGACCCTTGTTCACAGACTTGCTTTGGTCACAGCAAGAAAGAATACCAAATGAATCACACTCCTATTCCAGAAATTTAAACAGTTCTCGTCCCACTCTAGTATCTTTCCTCCTCCCTTTCACATGCACACACAAAAGCAGTAGTCCTTAGCCTTTTGGTAGACAAAGTATAGGGTTTTTTTCCCTTGATAATTTCTATATAGGTAGAGAAACTCTCTGTGACAGACAGGGAAGGTATGTAGTCCAAGGTAGACCTTTTCTTCATTATTTCCTTTATATGGGCTTTGAAACATGAGAAGTTTGATGAGCAGCTTAATTTGCAAGTACATGATATTTATTTCCATTCTGAGAATTTTTGCTTAAAAGGAGGTACAGAAGCATGAGACAAGTGCTGTCTGTGTAGCGTTCTTTAAAGCTTTCCAGGGGAACCAAAGAATGATATAAAAAAGTACATAGCAGGAAAAAAAACCACACTGTGAGAAATCTTGGAAAAAAAGGCATGGCATCCCAATCTATTAATAGCTTTCAAAGAAGACAGGAAAGCTCTGTTCTTTCAAAGATTTAGTACTAAGAGGAGGGAAAAAAAATTGAAATACAGATCAATTTTTAAAGGAAGCGAAGTTTATTTCCATACAAGATGGAAAATACAAAATACTATGTCATTTTGCTTCCAATAATGTTGGATTAATTAGGATGTATTACAGGCTATTTTAAAGTTACATAAAGAGCGTAATGCCTTTTCTGTTTCTATTTGCCATAGTATTTACGTTAGTTTGACTTTGTATTTATTATTTTCATTTGCTGTTCATTCACTTTTTATGTGTAATATCTTCACTACTTTTTTGCTTTAATTACAGTCATGTTACCTCCAGTTTAGATGCATTTGCTAGTTCTTATGCATGAGTTGTGTAAAAATAAAATTAGGTTTTACTCTGTTCTGTGTTGATACTGAAGATGGAGTGTGCACATAACTTGGTAGAATGATTAACTATATTTCAGTGGTCTCAGCCGTGATAGTCTAAAGATACAAATTAAGCTGCTTTGATAGTGATATTTATCCAGGAAGCTTCTAGTAGTATGATGAACATAAAAAGAAATAGCAACTTGTAGACTACTAGGTGCACTTAAACTCACACATTAACACATCCACCTTCATAAAACCAGCAACTGTCTAAAACATATGCTTGCATAAAAGCCGCAATTACTTCATACACAGCTGTACTTGCAACACAACCTTTAAAGGAATTAGTGAAATAAGGGCAACACAAGGAAAATATAGTTTGAGAGGCTCAGCATTGCCAGAAAAAGAAAAAAAACGATATAGAATTAATACAATATGAAGTAATAACTTATAGAGTTATTTTATACCACTCTGTTTTGGAATTTCTGTGTGAATTTGTTAAATATATTTAAAGAAGCTTTGGATGTCACATAAACCCTGTTTACCCACAGCCCAGTGAAACTCACCAGGCCCAGGCTTCCGGGACACCAAACAACAAATTGAAGCGGATTGCACCAGAATAATGGATAAAACATTTACCTGCAGGTCTTCACAACCATTTCCATAGGTGCCTTCACAGCTGAACCATCAAACTATAGGAATTCTATATGTGCACGTAGTAGTATGTGATATACTCCATGTCATCCATCATATGTCTTCATGGAAACAGTGTGGGTTAAACTGAACAAACTCTGTCAATCAGCACTGAATCTGGCAATGAAGGATGGAGAAGTCTATTTAATAGTAGAGTATTTTTCACAAACAACTATCCTGCATGCCTGAGTCTTTTAATTCTGGGGAGATTACAAAAAATACCGCCAAAACCAAACTTGGGAGCAATCATTCACACAAGGGGACTAATGATCCCTAAGTAAATTTAATAAAAGTACTGGATTTTGATATGTTTCTCTCCATATGCATGATCTAAAATTTCACTGCAGATATTCACTGCTAGCACACACTTTTACTCTATCCCTTGCTAACGTTTGTCAAACCCTTGATGCAGAGCATTGTCTTTTCTCTAGTTTTTTATGTTGATTAGTACAATTCAATAAAATTTAGATAAATGTTCTTAGCTTGACATGTGCTATTTCTGTTTGGTTTCTCAAAAGAACTTAAAGTTCATCTCGTTTGGTTTCTCCTCCAGCTCCCTGTTAAATTGGTAGATGCAATAAAAGAAATGACTTTATATATAAATACCCGTTGGCGTTACTGTGAGTGAACATTCTTGTGGGCTTAAGTGCCTAGATGAAGACTGTTAAGGCTTTGTCATGCTTCTTGTGCCAGACTTAACTAGACTACCACACATATTGACGATTCGTGTAATGAAATTCTGTAATCTGCAGTCTAAAAATAGGTCTTTTCGGTCTGTTTATATTTAATAACACTGTTGGAGTAGTCAGCCTGAGCACTCTTCCGTAGTCTGGAGCCAACACATAGCAGCCAGACAACATACATTTCTAATATACAATTAATATGCAGTATAAAGATAATATTGTAAATCTTGATATGAATTAAGAGAGTTCATTAACTTACAGTGATTCTCAGCACCCGTATGTTAAATCTTTTAGTTCTTTTGTAATTTTAAGGAGAAGCGTATCTGTCACTTAGGTTTCAGTTCAAGAAATCAGATTGTTAATATTATCCCCAGCCTCCAAGTGACAGTATTTAGTGGTCATTATCATTGCAGATCAACAGTTTGTTCCTTTCCATTCTGTGCGTTACCTTTGCCTTTTAAACATCTTGTATGTTTCCATGTACTGTGTATTTTTAAAATAAAAATTCACATCTCACAGGTAAGTCAATGGCTCTAAAATAATTCTGTCACAGTCTTCATAAACGTATATTTTTGGGCTGTGCTGAGAGTGATCAACAAGATTCAGCGTACTGTTTCAGATCTAACATATGAATTTGTAATCTGGGCACACATTTCATGACACAGAATTGATTAGTTTACTCTTGTATACTATTTTCTACACCCTGCAGACCTCATAATACAGATGGTTACAAAATAATCTATTGTGTTTTAAACAAACCTGAATGATTTTCATTCAGGTGTTTCATTGAGGAAAACATTCCTGTCTAAGCAGAACTAGAATTTCACTTTAATGTTTTGTGAAAGTTTATTTTAACTCTGTTCTACAGATAAAAAATTATATCATCTGAAATCAGGTTATCATTGGGAGGAATAAATAATATCCCATGGAAATCAAATCAATATTGAAAAATATAGGAAAGTTGCCTCAAACAGGTCTGGCTTGACTTTTTAATGAATCAAGTGAATCTGAAATAAGCTAACCAGCCTCCCAGCAAAGATACTGCAGAAAGAAAAATCTCTGAAAAATACTGAGGCAAATTGTTCCTATTTATTTCTGATCTGGAGTGGATTTGTTTTCATTAGGAGAGCAAAATAAACTATAAGTTCCTGCTGTTAGGAGATTTTTAGAATTAGCCCGCATAAAAGCTTACCATGCAAAGAAGTCTTAACTGCTTGCAGAAATCATCAGTCTTTGCAACATGATACTATCTGAGTATTTTAGGTTTGAAGACATAGTTGTTGTATACTGTGGCAAGACTAAGGAGGGTGATCCTGGAAGTTTTCTGCCTGTGGTTCCAGAGAATCCAAAGGTATCTTTTCTATCAGGTAGGTAGAAAATAAATCTTTCTTTCTGGTGTAGACAACTGATGAATCAGAGGAGACAATTAACACGGACTGGCCAAGTAGCAACATCAACATATATTCTGAATGGGAGGAGGGAATGCCAGATGGGGATTTAGATTGCAGCTGCACGTTCCTCAGTAGTGAATTTTAAGCTGTTGCTACCTCTCTCTTTGCAGGTTGTTCTCACCATCTCACCACCTCATACAATAGCGTCACGACTGCCGCAGGCTACACACAGTGCGTGTGCGCACGCACACGCGTGCATGCATACTGGAGAAGGTTGGGGCCAGCAGCTGTGTGAACTAGCACCACTGCTGAAAAGTCTTGATGAATGACTGTTTAGCTTGATGTAGAGAAATTCAATAGAAATGTTTAGGTTGGTATTAATGGGAGTGTCTGGGTGTGGAAGCACCAGGGCAACTAAGAGCAGCAGAAGAGATGCAGGCACGGAATGTGTTGACGTGTAGATTAGGAGATCATCAAGATCTCATGAAGTCTATGTGCATCTTTGCAGAGCACCCAGATGGGGAGTCAAAGGACAATCAGTAAATCCCGGTGATTCAGAGAGGTGGGACAAGATGAAGGGATGTAGTACTATTGTCTCCCAAGGGAAAAAAGAAGGTACATCCAATATCAGCATTTCACCAATAACCTAAAAAGGGACCTAGGAGAAGTGTTGAGGCGTGATAGTCTGTGTACCTTGTTCTCTGGATCACTGAGGAAATCTAAATGCTGGAAAGACACCTGGCTGCACACTTAGAGTGGCACCTGATGCTTGACAGACTTCTTGGACATACACTTACTGGTGCTTGTGAGTATGTGGATATGACAGCGTGGATGAAATATATTTTATTGTAAAATAAAACCACTTTTCCTTCCTGTAAGGTCTCATTTTGAGCTTTGCTGCCAGTGTTGCAATATTATTTCCTGTATAGAGCTCTATATAGCAAAGGGAATGCTGAAAACTGAAAGAACATAAGAGGAAACGAGACTATAATTGGGGGCCTCTTTTATGAGGATGTCTGTCACTTCACTTGACTGGAACACAGCTCTCTTAAGGCTCCTCCATTAAGTCTGAATTGCTGTGAAAGTGCTGTTGAAACACAAATGCGTGTTCTAGCATGGTGATTAATAAAACTTTTTCTAACCAATAACAGTGTTAAAAAGGGGGTGCTGACTGAGCCTAAAAGGGGTGTCATGGTTAAAGCCTCCCATTTCACCAGAGACAGAGGCAGATCACATAATCTATCCACAAGATAGCTATGTACTTTAAATAAGGTCCTTGATGAGTTGTCAAATTCTTTATACCAATGTATGCCTATTGCAGTGCAGCCAGTCTCTTGAAAATTCACTTTAGCTGATCATAATGGAAATGCAAAGTGTGTGGGAACAACTATATTATGAAGAGTCACTTTTGGCAGATGAGGTAAATTCGGCATGATTTACAGGGCACCTGTTCTTTTCCTTCACAAGTGTGGTCTCTTTTTGCCATCTGTATATGCATGTTTTTAATTTCATGATATCTAAACTTATGCTTTACACCCCGGTAAGAGTTTTCTTCAAGGTGGATGAGCATGCTGTAGTTTTAACTAGACAAACACATCTCAGAGGTGCACAGCAAAAGGATAGGAGGCAGCAGTCACAAATTACAGCAGTGAAAATTCTGGCTGGATATAAAGAACGACTCGCTCCTGGTGCAAGGGGTCAGGCCCTGGCATGAGCTGCCCAGAAACAGTGTGGAATTTCCATCTTCAGAGATTTTCAAAATTTGGCTGGAGAAGTCCCTGAGCAACCCCATCTGACTCTGAAGTTAGGTCTGCTTTGAGCAGGTAATTGGTCTATGCGACCTTCAGAGGTCCCTTCCAGCCTATCATTTGCTATGATCCTGTTAAGAAAATCCTAGTTCTTAAATGTCTTCATCCTGCTGGAGACAATTCTGAGCTTTCCTAAACAACTTTTGAAAACTGCTTACATGAATGTATGAGACAGAAACCCTATTTCCCTATAAATCAAGAAATATCAGGGAAATGTCATGCTACAGTTTTCTGGTAAAGTCAAAGCAGTTAAGAAAAAGACAGGAAAGCTGCTATCTACACTGTAATTAGCTAATGTGTACCAAATATCTTGTCCAGAAATATTTTAGAGGATTAGACTGGAGTCTCCCATAAATACAATCAAGATGTAACATGCATTTGTTTCCGTAGACAGCTGTTCCTTTCTTCTATATCTTTCTAGGAAAGTGTTCACTCCAGCAGGCTCTAGGAGCAAGCAGAAGTAAGCATCCCACTACAGGCAACTGCATCAGTTGATGAGAAAAGACAAGTCTTCCCTCATGTACCGCCTGTTTTCAACATGAGTGTGGGGACATGTTACATTCTTCTGCTCTGAGCTACATAAAACTAAGGGCTTGGGGTCACCTCAGCTGGTAACGTAACACGAGATACAGAGGAAAATAAGGAGTGCAATTAATTATACAGTGCTAATGCAGTTAATCTGCATATGTTAAAATAATTGTAATTATTTTGTTGCTGGTAGCATATAATTTCAAAGACACAGCACAAGCTTATTGAAGACACAATATCTAAAAGAGTAAGAGTTCGCAATTATTTGTGAATTTCATCCAGAACCTGTTAGAACATTTACACGTAAGGAATTATATTCTCCCTAAGTCCTTGACTTCAAAATAATCATAATCCTGTGACAAACAGGATTTAGTAAATATACCAAGTCAAACAATTCTCATTCAGGCCTGAATCATTTCAGATTTTCATTACGTGTATGTTCCCAGCAGTGCAGGAATGTTTACATTTTCATAGTTCTACTGTGTTGGTTAAGATTCAGTTGGGAATTGGCCACACATCTCTAAAATAAAAGGATTAGAAAAAAACTGGTTAATTGACACTTAGTTCTATATTTGTATAATTTTTAATTTTTTGATTAAGGTGACTCAGTGTTGAGCACAGGATGGAAGAAAGGGACAAAACATTACTTAAAGTATGGAACAGAGACCACTTGTCTGATTTAAAAACTTATTTGTTATGCTCAGCCTAACATGATACACCTATTATCTTACAGCAAAGAAGGACATATGCTGGTAGTAAAACTGTATTGTAATGTCTCTTGAGTATCATCCTGAAAATAAATGCTTTTTACATACAGACAGACAGATATACAGACACATACATCCACACACAGGGGCAAGGTTAACAGACAAAAATCTGTCAAGAGTCACATAAGCAGGTGTGACTGATGCTGGAGAAGGGTACCACTTAAATGGCTTGAGTGAATAGCGTTGAAGAGTACATGTAGGTGGGGAAAAATTAAAAACATTTCATTGGATCCAGACTACATCCCAACTGAATGAGATCTGAGGAGGATTCTTTTGCAGTGCAAAATCTGTGTAGTTGGGCAGGAGGATGCCAGCTGCATTTTTGTATCTCCTGTGGTCTGGACTATAGTGAACCAGAATCGTAGAATGGCCTACAAAGTGCATGGGCTGTGTATTTAAACACTGGAAACAGATTTACGATGGCCATACACAATGCCTTCCTAGTCTTCTCAAGTGGCTTGTGGATAGAATTTATTCTATCTGTTTAGGGATCTTTAAGGAAAAAACAACCTCTTCGGAGATGTGGTTGTCACTACATTCCTCCATACCTTGATATCCACAATTAGCTGATTTTGTCTGTGAAATGCCTGGCGGCCTGAGGGCAGGGCCAAATGAGCCTACAGCCACCTCTCGTCTGCCTCCTCATGTTCCACGTACAGAGAACCAATTTCGCAAATCTGTATTAGTTACTAGGAGTGGTAACTTACTGTGTCCGTAATGGTTCCTAGATGGAGAACTGTGGGTCTCTCTTCTCCTCTCTCTTATCAACAGCAAAAGCAGCAAAGGACATAATCTTTACAATTAGGTGTTATTGGACGTTTAAAAGTTTGTCTTACAAATGACTGGACTGACAGTTTAGATACGTAACAGTTTAGAGGTTTTTGCTATACAGCAAACCAGATAAAACTTCTTTGTTTTTGTTTTTAAAGTTTTTCCTGACTAAATTTTGCATCTGCATTACCTTGACTTTGATATTTGCAGTGTAAGATATGCCCTTGTTTTACATGGTGGTGTGACTTCTTTAGAGCTTTTTGTCAACAACAGTCAAGAACCTGACTGAATCTGTAATTGTTTGTATTGCTTATTAAATGGGCTGAGTAGAAAAAAAAGGGGGGTGTGTGTGTAAACAATGCAGCCAATGACCTGTATGCTTCAGCAAAACGTAGTTGATAGATACAAAATTACAATGGCTCTACTGTTTTATTCTACACCCACTCCACCCCCATTTGCTGTTTCTTATAACTTGGATACTGTTATGAGGAAATTTGGTCAGGTTGTAATAAACAGAAGCTATACATATTTATGTCTACCTTGAAACATCATGTACTTTTCTGTATAAAAAAGGCTATTTGAAGAGCACAATCAAAGAAGCACCTCTGGAAGCAAAGTAATTAGCAGATCCATTTCCATGAATAAATGGATATTCGCATGGATTTACTATCTTGATAACTAGAACTACTACTTAAAGTGACTTAGAAGGCAATGTAAAAGAAGAGCTACTCTGTGTGCAGTATTATTACAATAAGAAGATTAATATAAAACCAAGAACCATCCAATATAAAGTGTATTAGGAGGTGCATGACAAGTTTAAACAGGAAATCTACTAATCAAGAGCAAAAAGTGGGTGCCGCAGTCTTCCAGTGTACCTGTCACCAAAGTTGAAAACTCTTACAAGGCAAAGAGCCTGAAAGTTTGCACCCTTGACCTTTTTGCTTATGCAACCAGAGTATGCAGGAATTAGAATATATAATATAGCTAACATTGTTAAACTAAGATCACAGTATTAAATAGCTGTGTGTTGCAGAAAGCAGGTTTGTGATACTGCAAAAAAAAAAGTTTGCAATCACTTAATACTGCAGAATAGATATGGTGGTGTTAGAAGGAGGAAGACATGAAACTGATGGTGGAGGCTGTAGCAAATGAGTGGTTAGGTCGCTTACAGAATCACTCACAAAGGTATTTGCAAGAAATTATTTTAGTAAGAATTTATGTGATTTAACAAAGTTTGTTGACAAGGTTCACTCTATTACTTATTGAATGAATAGAATACAAAATCGAGGTAGGATTGAGCTAAAATGGTTTATACAGAGATTGAAGAAAATTGCAAGTGGTAAAGGAGACCCTCCTGTTCAGCCACAAGATTCGGAATGGACCCCATTTCTTTCTAAACTCCTTCTCCTAGAGGAGCCTAGGTGTGGCATTAACCACAATGGTTTATGTCTGAAGGATATGTCTAGCAGCAATTTAAGGTTTGTTCACAGTAAAAGAATGAGAGAGAAAATCACAGGAATTTAACAGTAATTAATCATTGGTTAACTTAACATTGACAAGGTGGTTGAAAAGAATTCACTACAATCACAATAATAGGATATTATGATTTGAATTGATTCACACATACACACACACACACGCACGCAGACAATACGCATAGATAAAGGTACCTGTTAAGAATTCCCCTCAAGTTCAGTGAAATACTTCAAATTATTTTCCTCATCAGGCAAAAGTTGAGCCTCAAGGAGTGAGGAATCCCTGTAGTTCAGCCCAGGTAACCTTGAACTTCAGAGTTTGAGGGCTCTGAAAGGCGTCCCACTCAGAGGGAGATACTGGGTGCAGCTCGCTGCAGTCTAGAAGAGCTCAAAGGGCCTCACTTGGTACCGCTGTTTATAGAGTCGCGAGATGATTGACTTCAGGCATCAGTAAATTTCCATCCCGTCCACAATCCATATGCGGTAATTCTGGTATCTTGACAGCAACCACACAATTCCAGTACTTACCAGAATGTACGATCCAGGCAGCAGGAGTTCCAGGTGCGGTCAGGGAGTGTCTGATCGGCCCAGCTCACTGCTCTTGTACAAAGGCAAGGAAAGTGCCAAGGCGTCCCAGCTCACTGCTTTTGCAGTACAGGCAAGAACACAATGTCAACTCATTCTGAGACTGCCAGGTGGTCTGGTGAGGGGAGGCTGTACCACCACAGAGGCTTGGGATGAACAGTAATGAAAACGATGGAGGTCTGTACATTTCATTTCAAGAGAACCTCCAGAAATCTTTGATCTTCCTTTGAGACCTAAGGGGATTGACACATGTGATAGATATATTTACATGATACCACAGTTGAAAGTGGCACCAAGAATCTAAGCTACTACTTCAAAAGAAGATATGTATTAATGTGTTTTACACATGGCGATTAAAACAGAACCTAGAAATGTCAAAGGTAAGAGAGGGCCATAGGAAGGGAAGAAATGCCTAGCATGGCAGGAGTATATAACATGATTTTCCTAATTTGGCAGATAGCTAATATTTCACCAGAGATATTCTTTTACTTCAGCCAGCTGGCTTTAGACATTACTGAATGGGAAAAGTGGCCAGTGCCCTAGCTCTACACCGACTCCTGGATGGTGGCCAATGCCTTGTGGGGGTGGCTGCAGCAATGGAAGAAGAACAACTGGCAGCGCAGAGGCAAACCTATCTGGGCTGCCCCATTGTGGCAAGATATTGCTGC
>Ga0065711_1007767_pt1 | contig 15229 bp, 4 predicted proteins | sample Hoacrofraction12_FD_59098 | JGI IMG/M metagenome (GOLD analysis project Ga0065711, IMG submission 59098) | Hoatzin crop microbial communities from Cojedes, Venezuela - Epithelial fraction 12 v2 (version 2) | ecosystem: Host-associated > Birds > Digestive system > Esophagus > Crop | place... | reverse complement strand
TGATGACGACCCTCTGAGTTCTGCCATTCAGCCAGTTCTCTATCCACTTCACCGACCACTCATCCAGCCCACACTTCCTCAGCTTCCCTAGGAGGATATCATGGGAGACTGTGTTGAAAGCCTTGCTGAAATCTAGGTAGACAACATCCACGGCTCTCCCTTCGTCTACCCAGCCAGTCATGTCATCGTAGAAATCTATGAGATTATTCAGGCATGATTTCCCCTTGGTGAATCCATGCTGACTACTCCTGATAACCTTCTTTTCTTCCACTATACATATTTTTTCTCTGGGCAGATATTTCCTTTCTTCACCTAGATTCCTGAGAAATCTTGTAGACTTGATTCGTGTCCCCAGCACAGGGGACTGTGAGCTTGATTAAGCTCTAGCTCTTGCTAGTTTGCTGCTGCTTGGCAGCATACTAAAGTCCATTTGTTCTAAGTCAGTTACATGAGGTTGCAGAGTCAGAGACAAATAGTTCCTGTAGTTGCATTAATGAAACAATATTTTCCAGCATTACTGAATTATTCAGAGCAGCAAAAATTAATACTATCTGCGAAGAGTTGCAGAAGGATGGGTCTCACACTACTGAATCAATAATAATAGTAATCGTTTAGTAGTAATAAAATGGTAGATACAATGAATTTTTGATAAATGGGCCATCATACATTTATGGAAAGCAACGCTGATAACACCTATAATATTGTATAATACCCACCTATCCCATGCTGACTTGCGATACAGTTTTAGATCTTTCTGTCTTTCTCTTATGGCCAGTAACTTGCAATTTAGTAATTTTCAAATAAAGACAATATTAGATGCAATCTGGTCTGAATAGGAGCTATGGCATGTAGGTGATCAGGACTATCAGATGGTCAAGCTGTTTAGCAAGATGTTCAGCAGTCAGCAAATGTAAAAAGTTTGAAAAAGAAGATCATCACGGCCAACTAAAATACACAGCTGTCACATTTAATTCCAACATAATCAAGGAAAAATATTATTATCTTCCCAAACTGAGGTGTTTTTAACATATTTTAGACACTTACAATGCTTCCAATAAATTTCAGACTCATGTTGTATCTAATGTGCATTATCTTTCCAGGTTTCTGCCAGAATTATTGAATTCTGTCCTTAAAAAAATTGAAAATCTTCCAATTAGCCTCTGGAGTGCATACCCATTTCAACAACGTGAGAAATCCTACTGACGGTTAAGGAGTGCCTTACATGCTCAGAGCAGGGCACACACTAAAATATGGTGCTGAACTGGGGTTTTGGTGCTAAGCTCTAGACAAATCCCTTCTTCTTGGAGCCTGCTGTGCTGGTAAAAGACATTTCTGCCATCAAGTGCTCCTCGCCCCTTCTTCCTCGGCTCTGGCCAGGAGGCTCCCGCCTCTGTAGCTTCGCTGGCAGAGCTGATGGTCCTGTCCCGACATCGGGCACCGTATGTGGGGACAGTTCAGCCCAACACCAAAAACTGCGGAAAGTGATGGTGGCAACCACCTCCACCAGCCCCGCTGCCTCAGGAAGGGGCTGCCCCAGCTCCCTTTCCTCAGCACTAATGTAAAGTTGAAACTGGGAAAAGATCTAACACTTACACAGCTCAATATAAAAGTGATTTAAGGTACGGCATGCAGCATGCCAGGAAACACTTCATTACGATTGTAGGTGTTACCCAAAGAGTGCTAGTGTGTTTAGCATTTTAGATTTTCTACCCTATAACACATGACACAAGGTTTATGCTGCACATGCTTATGTCAGAAGAGGTGTTATAAGTAGAAAAATGGGGAAGGAATTAAAAAGAACAAACAGAGAGCTCGGTGTCCTCACGTTCATAAATAGCTTCTCCAAAGTAATATCTTTTTAGAAGATGAATCAAAAAAGACTATTTACTTCTCAGTGAGCCAAAAGAGTGAAAGTGATTCATTTGACATGACTGAAACATTAAACATCTGCAGGATGGTCAGCAAACATCCTGCTCCTATACATTCAGTATCACACAGCCATTGGCAGAACCAAAATGAGAATGTAAATTTTGTTTGTTCTGGGGACAATTCATTGTATCTTTTCCAACAGTTCTTCCTACTGTAAGCTAACCTGCATTCATTTAGGGCCAGGCACATCACTGTAAATTATGTCCCACTAAGCAAGAGATGGAACAAATTAATATGGAAGATTTTTTTTTTAAAACAACAACAAATGGCCACAATCAACGACAAAGAGATTTAATTTTAAACTGGAATGATGAATAAGTTACACACACATAGGATCCCCTTCCAACAAAGAAAGGTCAAATAGTTAAAGGAATTTTGAGACTTTGACTGCGATCTATGTGATTACTCAATATTTTCTCTCATCAGTTGTTATAAATGTATGTATAAGGATAAAAAGCTCATTTAAGGCAGGAAGAATAGCCTGCTGGAAATGGCACAGCATTTGAATTTAGGAGTAGTACTGTCTAAATAACTAATCTTTCCACTCTCTGGCTAAACTTAGAAAAAAAATTGTTTCAGGTCAACTCAAAATGACTTTTTTGTTGTTTTTGCCAAAATGAAAATGAAAGAAAAGATATTTCATTTCTAATCAAATTAAGCACATTGCTTGACATAAAATGCTTCATTTATCTCGTAGGGGTTTTGGTTTTTTTCATTTTAATTTTACATTATATTTAGGTAGGTTTACTCTCAAAATGTGTCAAAGTGAAAAATCTGAACATTGATTCTGTGAAAAGGGGTGAACATAATTCCTGTTTCAACCACAGGCTTTATACCTGATTTGCATCCACTGTTAGCCTTATACCACAGCTTCTCAGGAAAGTCCTTTAGAACCTCTTGATATCCTAGGGACATAGCAACATTTAAATCTAGTGACCGGGGTAAACAGTCTAACATTTGTAAGAGACAAAGAATTAGGCAGATATGCATAACTGGTAGTTAATAAGCAGACCCAACAATATCTTTCGATTAAGAAGAATTTTTTAAACAACATGTCAATAGCGGTTTAAATTGTGAATCCTCCAAAGAGTCACCAACCTTAGGATGTGTGGCGTGTACTACAGCCAGTGGCAATAGACCACATTTATAACTGTGGAGGATGAATCCTCACTTCATTTTATAGCTCCCTCTATTAAAGTTGCTCCTTGAATACATATGATTTAATCTCTGCCTTTCTGCTGTTTTCATGATGAAAAGAGTTAACAAATACAAGAAATGTGTCTGGGAAACGGGCAGACCTGCCCTGCCAACATGATACTAATTTGTTTCAAATCCAGTGGCAAATTTTTTTCTTCTAAAAAGGACTGAGGGGGGAACATTTCTCTCAAAGAGAGACAGAAAAAAAAAATATTTTGCAGAAGGTGAGCTTAGAGGTCCTGACGCAAATCCTGAACAAATTAGCAGGAAGCAGAACCAGCTGGTGGGAGAACACCACTGCAGTAAGCACAGCATCTTGACCTGGACTGCCAGCACTCTTCAGTTCCCAGCTTTACTGTTTCTAAACACCTTGGCAAAGAACAGACAGAATGTGTTGCATTCGTTCAAGAAAAACAAGAGAAGACCGAAGTTATTTTAGGAGAGAATCTGAAGAGGACCCTGTGGTTTCTACAACAGGTCGCTCTGTGCTCTGAGAAGCTCAGCAAGGCCAGCTTGCTAAAGGGAAGCTGAAGAGAGAGTGAGGAAGCTAGAGTGGTCTCATCAGAAATGGAGGTTATGACGCAAATCTCATAAATATAGGAACACCAGTGATATGGACAGAGCTCACACTTACTGTCTGCTACACCATTAATGTACAGTCTTTCTGTGCATGCTGTAACATGATATTGGAAGAATTTGTCTTTGGATTTTGTTATTTTGTTATTTTATTTTGTTATTTGAATTCACTATCTCAAATTACCCATAACAGGCAGTCTGGCCACCATCTCCTTCTCCCTCTGAGAGAGAGAGACCTTTCCAGAGGGCTGTCCAAAAGCATATACCCCTGTGGGTCCAGCTCTGGGGAGACATCTCACCATGGTGTGTGAGTGGCTAAAAGCTGCATTTATTCCGTTATTAGCTGCATTTATTCCTTTATTTCTTTACTCTGTTCTCTGTGGCCAGCCTCTGAGCCATTAAATTTTTTCTCCATCTGTTAGGTATTGCCTATGTAATTTTTGGAAGGATGGGTCAGCATTTATTCATATAACATCAGCATGACTGATCCCTAGCTTGGATGGAGCTCAGATCCTACAAAAACCTAAATATTAAGTAATGATTTTTGCTTCATATAGAACATAGAATGTAAATGAAGTGAAAGAGAGTGAGAGAGAAGGCGGAAGGTTACAATAGTGAAAGGATCTTTACTGTAGCAGGCTATTCAACCACTGAAATCTGGAACTTCATGAGTAGTTTTTTTTACAAGCTGAAGTATTGACCAGTTAAGGATTCTTGAGAACTTCGGGTTCAAAATGGATGGTTTTCTAGGAAAGATGCAGTAGTTCATCCAGAAACTGCTGGTTCACTGCAGGACTCCTCTGGCAAGATGCTGTGACCTGCAATCTGCGGGAAGCCAGATTAAATCCTCAAAATGGTCCCTCGTGGTCTTGTATGTATGTCTCTGAATACTCCAGCTCCATTTACAAACAGTCAATGGGTAGTTAGTAAATTTTTCACAGGGTGTCAATAAAAGGCTAATCAGTCCTTATAGTAACAATAGGATTCTGTAACAGCTTCTATTGATGGACTCTCTCTAATGCGGCTTGTAAATGCTGTGTTAAAGGAGTCTTAATATAAAGTGTTATAATGACAGTTGAATGTGCAACCAATTCTCCCTCCTGCGCTGCCAGCAATGCTGATAATGAGCTAACAGAAGCACTGCTGATTACTGCAATGAAGCCTGCAGGGAGCAAAACCCTAAAGGCTTTTATTAGCAACACCAAGACTCACTGCTGTTTCATTCCAAAACAAAATGAATCACCTTTTCTATTTCGGGACTGGAACAGCCATTGTTTGCATTGCAATGCGTTGCACAGTATGGTACAAAAGTGCTATCCATGCTGTTAGTCAGCTCTGAGTATTCTTCTGAGTTTTATCCAGGCAGTTCACATTTTATTTTTTGTTTTACAAAATGGGAAATATAAGCTTGGGGACTTCAGACAGCGCAAGCTAGCATACTCTTGTCTTTTCTGAAAAGGTAAAATGCTTTGGAAGACTTGTGTGTTAACAGCACTGGAAAATAAAATCCTGTGTGCCAGGCAAAGCAATGGTGTTGCAACGGTCTCACTGACAACCTGACCCCTTACTTCGGAGTAACTATTTCACGAGAAAAAGGAGAGTCTTATTCAGTGTTTGACCTATACATTGAGGCAGCAAGCAAGAAACTCAAGTAGGACGGAAGGGTTTAGAAGTCCTGGAATTTCTTTTTGATATATATTAATGATATAAAACATCTGTTTGGATCCTTTACTGATTTCATAACGGCTGTAAATGACACAGGAGCAATTCAAGTCCCTATTCGCTATAAATTTAGACCCAGAATGAAGACACGAGGTAAACACTGTTGAAATGGCTTCTTGTGCATGCTCCCTTCAAGAAAACAGAAGCCACATCCAGCACAGTTCAACTTGGTCACAATTCCCCTTGGCTTGCATGGAAGCTGTAATTGCCCAACACCTCTGAAAATCAGGTCTGAATTGTCTCCGTCCGGGACCCAGCAGATAAATACATAGTCACAATCCCAAATGTGAGTGAGTCATGAAAACCTTGGGCTCTGATAGTGAAAATCACAGAAGCTTCTCCCTCTGCCTCAGTTTCATGTTTTAAAAAACAAACTGTATAAAGTTTAAAAACAAGGTGGGGTGGGGGGAGCCTTTGCTTCTGGCTTTTTAGGTGCTGTTGAAATAGAGCCAACAGAGCAGCACAAGGGATCTTCAAGAAGCCAAAGTGTTATTAATTACTATTATATTTATGTGCTAATGCTGGTAATCTTAAGTAACTGTTTGTGAGAATGTTTCAGCCTGGCTGAATCCAGAAGTATTGTGTAGACGCAGTAACTGTCAAGAATATGAGCTGTGGAGCAACAAAAGCCACCTGCATTGCTCATGAAGGTCTGGAACCAAAGTACCGGAAAGATGGGGTTACATGCCAAGAAAAGAAAAATCCATTTTGTATGTTCTACATATGGACCGAGGCATGAGGCCCATAAAGATGAAAAGCTGCCGCTAATTTTAGTGGGATGTTTCTATGACTAATGGGCCATGTCAGTTATAGGTCCTCTGGATATGCCACAGTGCCTGCTTGGAACTGAAGAAGAAATGTCTGATTCCCAGATGGACACCCTGGAAAACTGACAGTCCCATGAGCAATCATGTACCTTTAAACGATGCTGTAGCAATGGTGATGAAAATAAAATACAGTCAGATCCTGCACTTCATGGCTGGAGGCAGTAATCAGTGAATCGTCACATTGCCAGAGCTGACTTCATTTGCACTTTGGCAAATCTGTGCAGCAAATCTGAAATCCAGGTATTATTATTTTCAGTCAAAATTCCAGCAACTGACAACTCTTGCTACTTTTCAAGTAGCCCCTAGTGACTTGCCAATGCTAAAGGACTTTGCCATATATGCGGGAGCACAGCCACTAAAAATAGTCAAGCATGTGCCTACAAGATGGCTTAGTCTGCACAGGGTTATAAAACACACGCTGGACATGTGATTTGCTTTGCTGTCGTATTTTCTGAGTTGTGAGCAGCAGGCTGCCAAAATAGAACTCGTTTGGTGATTTCTTCAGAGCTGTAAGCTTAAAACTGGTTTTTCTGTTCTTAATTTATGTCATGGAGTCTCAACAGCAATTTAATTTGAAGCCTCAGAGTATGGGAAAGCCAGCTACTGATGTCTGCAGGCTGGTTGAATGCGTGCTGGCAGAGGACTGGAGTCAGAAGCTGCGCTGGTAACTGCTTCAAAGAAGTGGCTGCTCAATCCTCAGACAGTCTGATCATTTTCTTTCGGCAGGTGACATAAGAATTGGAGCAGAAGTCCAGAAATTCAGATGGGAGCATCTGGATACTGTACCTGAGAGTTACGTGACCGACTTGGTATAAATAAACAATATAAATACATACTACTATGATGACTGAAAATGCCACAAAAACATTTTCACCTCCAAAGAAATAGTTCATTTCATTCCAGATTTATATTTGAAAATGTAGGAAGCGGCTCAAACACTTTGAACTTTAGCAAATTCAAAGGAAACTTTTAGTTTGAAAGAATTTCATTGTTCAAAATGATTTAGTGTTTTTCTTTCTTTCCTCTGTACTCCTCATTCTGAGCAAGATGGTATGCAGCAGGGTTTTCCTCAACATACCGAACTATGAACAGGACAAAACAGCCAAAAATTTCCCAAAAAAAGAAGTTGTCACAACATATGCAGTCTATTGCCACAGACTCACTCCTTCTAAAATCTGAGATGTCTAGATGTCTCTCAAAACACTATTAAGTCTTCTAATCTTCTGACTGTTCTGCAATATTTATCCACTTAAAGAGCCATTTTTCCCATATATATATATATATATATATATATATAGAGAGAGAGAGAGAGAGAGAGAGAGTAAATGGCTGTTTCCAAATCCACAGAAGTTCATAAATCTATTGACAAGAGAGCACTTTGATAATGTGTCCTGTCTCTTGAGAGGCATCAGATTTTGGGCCTTAATGCATAATTTTTTACACAGAAGAAATTAGAAAGTCACATCAACGTTTATTCTTAATGTTGTTTGTTGAATTTTACTGTATAAATCAGTCTTTACAGGAGCTTGTCGCAGATAGCACTGCCACAAATCTTGGCCATTGAGAATTTCAACCCAACACCTATGTGGGACTCCTAGGACCAAAAAAAAATCAAACAACCCCCCCAAATCAAGAAACCAAAATCCTGCGTGTGAAATATGATTAATATGCTAAGACTGGAATGGATCATTCTGCCACTTGCAACAACTCCTCGTGCAGGACCATAGAGATGGCTGCCGGCCTCTGTCACAGCGCCACCTGCTGACGGCTTCCGGCCCTCCGACACCGCTGCCGGGGGAATGATGGCTGCCAGGGGAACGATGGCTGCCGCCCCTCCATCACCGATGCTGGAGGAATGATGGCTGCCGCCCCTCTGCCACAGCTGCCGGGAGAATGATGGATGCTGGAGGAGTGATGGCTGCCGCCCCTCCAGCACTGCTGCCGGGAGAATGATGGCTGCCGGAGGAGTGATGGCTGCCGTCACTGGAAGAATGATGGCTGCCGGAGGAAGGATGGCTGCTGCTCCTCTGGCACCACAGCCGGGGGAATGATGTCTGCCTCCCCTCCACCACCGCTGCCAGGGGAAGAATCACCATGAGAAACATCACAAATAGTGCTCAGCTGGAGCAAGTTCTTGTGGTACTGTGGGAGTCAAGAAACTCTACCACAAATGAAAAGCTAGTTTACAATCTAACCTACATTGTTGGGCATCTAAAATTTTCCTAGTTAGGGTTATTTGTGAATAAGTTTACTTTTCCTCTATATTTTTATTTCAGTTCTTTTCTGCCCTTCCGTTTCATGAACCTTCCTAAGAGTCCAGAAATTCCTCAAAATGGTTCTTCTGCATAAAAACCAAAACCTTGTTCTTTTTGCAAACATGTCATCACACCATGGTGTAGTCTATCTGCATTTTTAATGCCTGTGGTTTTGAAAAAAAAAAAGTAGAGTAGAAAGAAGTATTAGAGAAACTTTGTAAAAAAAACCCAAGCTTATTTCCTGGTTTGCATTTCCTTGTTTGGTTGGAATCAATCTCTCCTAGTTTTCTGTTTACGATGCAGGCACCTACATCTGAGGCAGTCATTCTGGGTCTCCTTTATAGCCGATGGAGATAAAATATATGCAGTTATGATGGGAACAATCCGACCCATTTTTATGTCTGCTTGTCAGATGACCCCATGGTACCCTAGAAGTACCTGCTTCCACCTGCTGAGCACAAAGGAAACATGGAGTGACCAGCTTAGCTGCAAATCTTCAGACCACAGGTGGCTGCCCAGAGCCTGGTGGATCCCGTTACCTTGTACCACCCTGAACTATGCTGATGTGGGCCCAAGAGATGGCTCTGGGAACCTCTGCTTTAGTCTCTACTTGCAAGACTCTGCTCTTGACACTGTCTCCTACTCTGTGATATTTTTTTGCCCAAATATCATGGGTGTGAAGTGCAGAAAATTCTTTACTTTGGGAAGTAAACTCCCAGTAAACTGGGAAGTCTGAGGAGCTGCTGCTGAAGTCCTGAGGCTGCCAGTAGCTATTGATTCAATTTTTATTTGCAGCATCTACATGGGCAAGCAGCTACAGGTACAGGCAATTCAGCCAGCCCCCTTTCCAGCATGCTGTGAGAGGACAAGAACGATATCATGGCTATTACTTGCTTCTTAGTTAATCATGTGCCTGACCCGTGGGTTCTCTTCCTCCTGCCGTACCCAATTTATGTGCATATAACATATTCATGAAAATCCAAAGTGTATTATTTGCTGCCTGCCAGCCTACATTGAATAAATACAAAAAGGATACTATATTACTGTGTGGGAAGTGTGATATCAAAAATATGTGCATAAGTGAGGACTCACCTTGTAATTCATGTGTGAGGGAATGAGTATGACATAGCTAAGAGTTTTCATTGTTAATTTTTCTCAATCAGGTTTTAATTGTTAACAGGCAGGAGCTGTGGCTATGTGTGGTCCCTCTCCCATCTTCCACTTTTGGCAGTTGGAGGGCATTGGTGAGGAATGCTGAGTTTGAGCAGACCTTGATGCTCTCAAAACATCCCCCCCCAAGCAATTACACAGATGGAGATGTTAAACAGGCTAAAATTATCTGCCCCCCCACCAGCTGCAGCCAGTGAACTGATGCCTCTCAAGGCAGCATCCCCACCCGTGACTCCTCAGAGCCAACAATTAAGGTCTGATTAGACCAGAGCCCACTCCTCTGGTGCATGATGACAAATCTTGTGGCTGGCTACAAACCTGGTCCCACTGCTGTCAGCCAGGGAAATGCCCACGTTGTCTTTGATGAAGAGGATTGGAATAGATGTCCCTGATTAAAGCAGCCTGTTATGATTCTGCTTTAAATGTCTTGTACAGTGAGTTACCCAATTAAACTTGGCCATTGTAATGCACTGTAGGCATAGTAATTGTAGTTACAGATGTTTCTAGCTTTCAGAAAAGATTTCCTTATGTGTTGTAATGTTGCATATTCAATGTGAAAAACAAGCTCTTCACTAATGTTTTTTGTGCATGGGGGGCAGAAGTGTTCTCCAGTTTCAGCTTAAGATTTTTTTTTTTGTTTTGCTTTTAATTCAAAATATTTTATGTTGGGCTTTTTTTTATCGAGGAAAAGAAAGCATATATTTTTCATCCACTCTAACAAGGCATCATAAACCAGTGGCGATGGCTGGCAATTTTAACAGTATTTGCTTGCCTGTAGATAAAGCAATAATGAGATTTTCTATTCAGTAGCTACCTCTGATTTTTGGAGAGTCCAGTTAGCTCTTACCTGACCAATAAGTGCATGAATAGCTTTGAGAAAGCTGACAGAGCAGCGACAGTCGCATTGAAACACACTTAGGAACACAGTCCTGGTTCTTGTGGTTTTATGGTTTTCAGCAATGTGCCTGCTGAATTCTGTTATATTTTTGTAAATTATACTTAAAAAATTAGGAAAATACTTTTCTTTCTTAATGTAAAAAAGATAGAATAATCAAAATGTAATCTGATGTGATGTGGCACTATGAAACCAGTCTTGCAGAAAATTGATTCCAGCAAGCAGTAGTCCTGGGAATGGTTTCCACGCACCATTCCGTTCTCTAGCTCGTGTCAAAGCCTTTTGAAGATTTAAATGGAGAAATTATCAAACACAATGATTCTTTTCCCCTTCATTTCTTTACTCTTATCTTCTTTTTTCCATTAAATGAAATTGAATGCATCAATGAAAAAAAAAAGTGAAGAAATGCAAGAGTAAATAAGATTTGGTCTTCTTGTTGTACAGATGATACAATTTACCTGCACAAGCAACAACTATTTTGTTTTGTTTTTTTTTAACAAAATGTCTTATAGACAGAAAGAAACCGGACACTTCTGAGATTTTAATGAAAACCCAAAAAATCTTCCCCTTTTCAACTTTTGGTCATGTGAGTGACAAATACATTAAAAGTCCTGAACAGTGGCAGTCTGCCCATAGCCCAGACACTTTCTTTTGCAGCATGGGACTTTCCTGAATGAAAAGAAAGAAACAAAAAAGTAGTAACAAGGAGAGATGAACATTCTCTGGAATGCATATGCCTATGCACAAGCTGACTGCACACCTGGGTAATTCCGACAGACCTCCTCTGGGAAATCTAGAAATAGGATTTAACAAACGCTTGGCATGCGCTGTGGTGACTTGGAGACAACATCGTGGCAGTAGCTTGATGTTCCTAGCAGGAGAGATGCGTTATAGAGATATGATTGTTGGGAATCAGGTGAATACCTTTTTCCACCTTGATAGGAAAGCCTCCATTTAGATAATATTTAGCCCATGGGCTGTGTTTTTTTAGGACCTAGAAGAAGAGCCTGAGGGAGAACAACTGTCTCTTGAAAGGCTGCAGATGTGTAGTCACTGACGATATATAACTGGATTAAGTTGAGATTCTTCCTTTACTGAAGAGAGAAGAAGGGAAAAGCAGAGTGAAGGGAGAGTTTATACATTCCTCCTTGCATTACTTGTGTTTATAAGAGAAAGGCAGTGCTTTGCAGAGTGTGAGTCTTGTAGATATTCTGAGACCAGTTATTTTATGTGCTGATCCAAATGCCTACAGTTATCGTATATGCTACATATTTCGATTTCATCAGCATTCATAGACCAGCTAGATATCATCCATAGGACTGAAAAACATAGCTGAGCTGAACCAGGGCTTTTTCTTGACATAGTTTGGAGACGTTTTGAAAAGGCTGAAGTATTGTCATCTTCCTTGGGGCTGAAATGTCCAGGTGGTGCACTCTGTATATGATGGGCAGAAAGCTCAGGGGGAGTACATTTAGATGTGAGTGCTGAAATACATCCTCTTCAATGCTGCTGGAATAGATTTCCATATCCACTTGAATGTATTGCCATATAAGTGAGAAATGATGTGAGGAAATCTGGGTGAGCAACTCACGCCTTATGTTTAAAATCATGTATAGAATTCCTAATTACATTTGCAGTATTTATACTTCATATAGTGCTTGCTGGTTGCATCAGACATTTCCGTGACAAAGAAAACATTCGACAATGTGAAAATCAGAAATTTATACAGCTAACTACGGCAGACCAATGTCTGGAGGCTTAACATTGTCTGTCCTATTCAGCCTTAGTTCTGGTCGAGCCACATTGATAAGTCGTGGAAAAAACTGAGGAGATTGTAGGTATACATGAAGGCAGAGTCCCTTACACACATTAACAAATAACTTGTATTAGCATATATTCTAGGGAAGTCTGGCTACACCATTATCCTCTGAAAATCTGCTTATTTTAAGCTTATTTAGTTTATACAGTGCTGAACTTGTGTGCAACAGAATCAGAACAGACTTGGATGGCACCAGCGTTGCCTGGATTTCCCTTTCTGCTTCTGCAGTCAGTACCTGTGCAAAACGCTGTCTTGCCCCAGTGTGAGGACTCCTTTACGCACCATAGCAGCAAATCGTGCTGTGGCTCCAGACTTTCCAGGTGCTAGTCAAGGACAGTGACCTAGGAGGCTGTACGCTGTTAAGCGTGCCTAGGGTTTTGCTTGATTTGCAGGCAGAAAGCTGAGGAAACACAATCCAAGAGGAGACAAGGCCCTTGTAGACAGCATCTGCTATAGGAGCTTGGTTCTGCAAACAGGGTTCAGCTCACCTTTGCAGCTCAATGGACCTCTGCAATGTCCCTGAGCTACGCAGCGGGGAAAACAGGCACCTCTGGTCTGTCCAGTGTCTGCTGAAGAGTGAGCTCTGCTGGGTTCTGACCATGCCTGCCCATCTGCACCCAGGGCCTGGAGGGATCTCAAGTGGGTCTCTCAGAGGCTGCACCTGGAGTTGGGCAGGGTGACACCAGCCTGTGCTGGGGCACCAAGCAAGGTGTGGGCCCGTGCCCTGGAGCACCCTGGCTGCCCCCCCGTCCCCTTCCAGGGCGAGGGGACACTGCCCGCCTGGGCATCTCGGGAGGTGGCCTGCAGCCTCTGCGAAAGCTCGACGGGGTGACGGGGAGAACCCCAGCGGCGGAGCTCGCCGAGACGGGTTTCTGCTGCCGGCAGGCAGGTGGCGCCATTTAACAGCTGGTGAGGGGAAGTCGCGGAGAGGCGAGCCGAGGCGGGGGGCGCCGGCGGCAGCGACGTTTCCGCCGGGACCTCTCCCGTCCCGGGCGGCACCGAGCCCGAGCCCGGGCCCGGACCCTTTCGGCGCTCCGGTCACCGCCACCGGCTCCAAGGAGTGAATGTTTCCCGGCTCCGAAGCCCTGCCGCTTCGGGGCTGTGGTCACGGAGCAGCCTGAGCCCGGCAGCAGGGTCCCCCAGGGCCGCGGCACCCCTCAGCCCCCCGAAACCTCCCGCTCGGCTCGGCAGGGAAACGCGGTGCGGGGCATCTGCGGGTGTCCCCAGCTTGGCAGAAGGGTTAAAAAAAATCATGAACATGGGAAACTCGTCTGAAAGTGTAGCGTTCCTCCCTGATGTATGTATTTGGTATCCGAAGCCCTTAGCGTCGGGGACCATTTCGATGTTAACACGGGTCGTGCCACCTGGCATGGCGCGGCCAAACGTGGGACCCTCCCGCTGCGCTGCAGGGCCCCGTCTGCCCTCTGCCTCCCGACAAACCGGGCTCTGCTTCTGTAGGTAAACGAATTCACTGGGAAACGTGCCTTTTCCTTCTCGTTAACAAACCCCACGACGTTTTCACACACACACACACACACACACAAAAAGTCAAAAGCTGTCACCTGGTTAGCAAATTTTGAAAAATAAGTTTGAGGACTTTTTTCATTGATATGATCTGTACGTATGTGCCAGGGAGGGGAATGGAAGGAGACAGAAGAGGACAGGAGAAGAAAAATAAAAAGAAAAAAGAAAATAGGGGTAAAAGAGAAAAATAAGAATAAAAGAAAAGAGGAAAGGAAAGGAAAGGAAAGGAAAGGAAAGGAAAGGAAAGGAAAAGAAAGGAAAAAGAAAAAGAAAAAGAAAAAGAAAAAGAAAAAGAAAAAGAAAAGGAAAAAGAAAAAAAAAAAGAAAAACGGAAAGAAAAGGAAAAAGCGGGTATTCCCTACAAAACTTTTCTTGAAAAAGTCATTTTCAGCTGAACATGCTTCAGCAGCAGCAACAAAAAAAGTAAGTGTAGCAAGTAGTTAAACCACACGAGTAAATTTGCTTACCTGCATAGCATGATTTCCTTGTTTGCATAAAGTTTATGAACTGCTCATATGTCAGTAGGGTGGATTCCTGGTAAAGAACTGATTTATTTCAGTGGAGTAATCCTAGCGCAAATTGGGTATACGATCACAATAGGTGTCTGGCTTCGGTGATTCCTGATTTACATTATAAGCCAGCGGAACTGAACTCTGACATTTCTTCTTAAACATGCTTAGTATTAAATGAAACCGGATTGTTTGACCTAATGCTGTTCCCTGTTCCACAGAGAGAATATTAAGCTCTGCCCTGACACGTATGTATGTTAACCGAGATGATCCTAAAGGAAAGCTGAACTTGTGCATGTATCAGAGGGTAGAATTTACCCCCGTACTTCTAATAACCAGAAATTTCAGGTGCTTAACAGGCACATGAAGAATTTTAAATCAAAATGCTTGCTGGATAAAAGCAATGCTGGCTTTATCGCTCAGCCAAGCCAACTGGAAAGAATGTGTAAACTTTACCTCTTGCCTACTCCATCTGCCTGTGCCTCAAGAGTTGCCTTTGCACAAACCTTACTAGATTTGTTATCTGCTCTACAGCTACACTGTGATTTTTATTTTCTTTTTAACCACAGCAACCATCAATTCTAATAAGAACTGGCATTCTGTTGAGATTTTGTGAGATAATGCTGTTTTTTAAGGCTTATGTTTTTTGGGATGACTGTAAAAACCAGCAAAAGCCGTACTCTGAAGAAGTTCACCGTGCGAAACGGTGTCCTGCACCGAAGCTGCTCGCCGGGACGCGAGGAGTTGAGGGGGTGCAGGGTCCGGCCACCCCTTAGGCTGCCTGGTAGCAAAGCTCTTCGGTGTGG
>Ga0065711_1042657_pt1 | contig 15230 bp, 13 predicted proteins | sample Hoacrofraction12_FD_59098 | JGI IMG/M metagenome (GOLD analysis project Ga0065711, IMG submission 59098) | Hoatzin crop microbial communities from Cojedes, Venezuela - Epithelial fraction 12 v2 (version 2) | ecosystem: Host-associated > Birds > Digestive system > Esophagus > Crop | place... | reverse complement strand
GCAGCGAGCAGGGACACCACTAACTAGATCAGGTTGCTCAGAGCCCTGTCCAACCTGGTCTTGAATGTTTCCAGGGATGGGGCCTCCACTACCTCTCTGGGCAACCTGTGCCAGTGTTTCACCACCCTCATTGTAAACAATTTCTTCCTTATATCCAGCCTAAACCTACCCTGTTTTAGTTTAACACCATTACCCCTCGTCCTGTCACTGCTGTCTCTACTAAAAAGATTGTCCCCATTTCGGTTTTCCTTCGGCAAGGGGAGTGCAGGAGAGGGTCAGTATTTTTCACATTATACAGAATATGCTTCAGCATACAGTACAAAAGGACACTAAAAAAGTAGTAATGCCATATCCTGGTTCAACAAGCACCCTGCAACGAAGTTCTGGAGGTGCAAGAATCCACCCACAGAGAGACACATGCAGGATCTGAAATTAAAGCTCTAATCTTTTACAAAGCAAGGAAGGATGGGGGTAGAAGTGAAGAAATTGGATCATCCTTCTCCTTTCCCTCCCCAAAAAAAGAAAGCACAAGCATCATCATTCCCTACTGATGAAAGCTCTAGAATAACTGTCACAGCTATTTGACTACGGTAACTGTTCTATCTATTTTTAAATCACTGTTAAAAGCTAGGCTTTAAACGTTTACCTCTTTTACTTTTCAGCCTTCTACATCAGGTGTCGCTCTTGGTATGTCTGCCTGTTGCATTTTCTTCTACCAATTTTATGCTATACCTCTTCTCCATCAACAGCCTTAGCATCCATAGAACAGCAAGTCAAGGACTAAATTTTTCAAGAAATGAATGCAAGTATGCTCACAAATGGAGCTGAATCACACTCAACTGATCAACTCTTCCAGCTTTAGGCCATACTCAGATTTTGTAGTCAGTTGATCCAAGATCTTGCCAGCGAAGCCCCAGTTGATAAGGCAAGCACCGATCGTGGTACGGTTATATGATAGTGGTTAAATTCACAAGTTATCTCTGTCCTTAACACAAAGGGCAAAACCATACACGTCTGCAGCAAGCAATCTACAGACCACAGCTATATCAAGGCAGCTGTACCTTATTCTCAATGGGACAAGCAGAAAAACTGATCAGCCATAACTCACTTTTGGCAGCTAACGAATTGAATCACCTTTATTACCAGTTCCTTTATTTAAACCAAGTCTATACATAAACAATTCGTAACAAATCACCATTTCAATGCACGTAAGTACAACAGGACAAGAGGCAATGGCCTCAAGTTGTGTCAGGGGAGGTTTAGATTGGATATTAGGAAAAATTTCTCTACGGAAAGAGTGGTCAGGCATTGGAACAGGCTGCCCAGGGAAGTGGTGAAGTCACCATCCGTGGTTCAAAAAACACGTAGATATTGCACTTCAGGACATGGTTTAGCAGGCACGGTGGCACTGGGTTGATGGTTGGACTTGATCTTTGATGTCTCTTCCAACCTTAATGATTCTATGATTCTATACATACCTCCTTCAAAAAGTCTTACTCCCCACTTTCTGTGATACATACACACAACTTTCTCTGAAAAAAGCCACTTCTGTTCCTGTTTTCAAGTCCATAAAGCCATAGCTGTTATTGCCAGCAACATCTACACAGGACAAAGGGAAAGTGCTTCCCTTCATACTGGATCTGGTCTTCTTCAGACACCTCACAGCAATCAGCCTCCCTGTGAGCCTTACAAGTGGTTTTGCTTCCCTAAAATCTTACAGTTTATACAGCAAGCAACACTGGTGGCAAAGCCTGTAAGAAAGTAACAAGTAAAACCCAGTACATAGATGGTGAAACAGGTACAAAAGAGATAGGGGAGCCTGCCAACATCGCAGCCCAGTTGGCATTCATCCCCAGAACAGTATAAAGAGGCTGGTAACTCTCGTCCTGTTCTGTGACTGCCAATGGTCTTCAAGCTTTACCATACTGGGGTTCATCCACAGCTACAGAAACAGTCGTGCACTTTGTATGAACAGTTGGAGCTAAATTAGTGATGACTGGTCCGCTATATTCAGGGGAATAATTTGAGGACACATTTTTCTGAGAACCATCAAGGTACTCAGATCTAACAGCAAACACTTCTGGATACTCTCACAGATTCCGCTCTTGCCCCTGTGTGCATAAGGCATAGAGTTACTCACACACCAGTCAGAGCATTCAAGCAGACCACAGCAGCCAAGAAAATCTACATTTCAGCAGACTTAAAACTACAGACTGTGTCACCCCTACTACTGTAAGTCCCTAGCTGGTGTCATATACCCCTTTACGTTAAGATAAATAATCGCAAAACTAACTTTCAACATACACCTCAGTTTCTAGGAAACATGATTCACCTGGGATCCCACGGGCTTTTCTGCGGCAGCCAAATCCAGTATCAATTGACCCAAACCCATCAACTTACAGATGCTCCTCAGCCCCCTTTATTTCAGTAAGCCTGGTTTCTATTTCAGAGAACTGAACAGAAACAGAGGTGCACACATGTTCTGCTCTACAGGCAGGCCAGCTTCCTGACTACCACGAGCAGGAGCACTCTGGGGTCACATCTTCTTTCTGCAAAATAGTTCACAACAGCCATGTATATGGGGTTTGGGGGCACATAGTGAAAAACAGCTTTTCAGAAAGGCTGCCGGAAAACAGACGAGGTTTGGATTAATGTACAGAACGAATGGAAAGCACACAGGAATACATAACAGGCAATCTCCTATGTTGTCCTTTTCTATAGACGTAGTACATGATATGAATTGCTGCTTATTTTCTGATTTATTAATATGTGATTGAAGAATGGAGTGCAACCAGAACTACAAAAATTTCCATAAACTAAGATGCTCAGGTAGACTTATTGTTTCCGAAGTAAGCTGTTGCAGAAATAAAAACTAATGCAAGGACATTTGGTACTAACTGATTTTTTAATAACAGCATATAACTTCGAAAAATATTTAAACTACTTTCTCATAGGAAGTTATCTTCCAGTCATCATTGATTCAGTTTTCTCAATTCTTCTTTGCAAGGATTTGTTTCTTTATTGTACTAGACACACGCAAGTAAGAGATCACTTACACAGCCTATGAATACTGAAATTGTCTTTTCTGTGTTTTAAACAAACAGCACACACTTTATTTCAACAAGTTATTTAGCTGACAATTTCAACATAACTTTCTCAATTAACATCCTGCGCTTCAGAAAAATAAAAATCTCACAATTGAGTAATTCGACACAACTTCCTTCCCACTACATACTCCACGTAAGAAAATAAAGAAACTTGCACCCACAAAACCTACATTGTCTTTATGAAAGATACAATTCCTGCTTTCACTACATTTAGCAGCACTACCAAGGCCATCTCAGAGTACTTCGTTCAAGGTGGCTCTGGTCACACTGCAGCCATTCTTGGGCTTTCTTTACATCAAGTTCACCAAAGGAAAGAAACTAGTGTACCCTTTGAAGAATGATCTTTTGTTTCTCTGCTTATTAAAAATGGAGCGAAGCCTCCTTTCTCTCTACTTTTTTTAATAGTATTCTATGATAGTTATGTGGTAATGTTGTCTCTAAGATATCACTCCATGCACTGTTAATGGCATCTTTCAGATTCAATGACTTACACAAACAATGTCGTTCTCTTCTGTCAACAACAATTAGCAATGCTTTTCTGTAGTTCTTTTGGGAAGCCTGAAAAGCAGACAACCAGCAGCTACATAATGGAAGTTGCATTAGGAGGCAAGAATGTGGCAAAAATCTGGTTAACTGTTGTCGGCTGACCCTCTTGTGTGAAGAAGTGTTGTTTGGCAGCAAAATCACCTTTTCTTTCGGTTCTAAAAATGGCCATGAACAGCTGGTATAAACTGTGTGCAGAATGGATTCTGGTGGGCTTAGGGGATTGGTAATGGGATAAGAGACCTTTCACCTTTAGGTCAGTAGTTCAAATTCAGCCCAGGTTAGCAGCAATTGAAAGTCTTTACCATCTGACACTGTTCGTTAGCCTATTTAAAATGACTGAAGCAAAGTGTCACAGTAAAACAAGATTCCAGTATTAAGAAATATGAAGAGTCTCAGCAAACAGCAGAAACAGTCGCTTGAGACTTTACTTTGAAATCCCGCCATTCAGACTTTGTGGAAATCCACTCCTCTAACCCCTGACAGCCCCTTTCACTGCTTCCGTACTCCTGCCCACCCATCACAACTCATCCTCCAGGCAGTTACGCACGCCAAGACAACAAAACCACCTCTCGCCGTCCCACGGGTCTGCTACGGACACCAAAGTCACCACCTCTCTGCGGTCTTAGCTGGCAGTCCAGACTCCGCTCATCACTTCGCTATTTACATTTTGCTGCTACTGTTTATACAGCGCAGCTGCAATATTTTCCAGCACTTCTCTCCTTCACTGAGCAAGCGTGTAGCAGGTGCTGCCTAATGATGTGCAACAGAAGACAGATACCATTAAGAGACAGTTGGAACCAGCGGTTTATAAGCAGTGATGCTCCAGATGATCACCAACAGGATTTCTACATCCTTCTCGACATTTCCCAGCCATGCTTTTTCTGCTTTCCTGAGTGGATGAACAGATGAAGAGGGAGATAGGAAGAGACATGTTGCACGTAAAAATTCTTCCTCTGCCTTTCACACCAGGCATGGCCAGTTTTGTGCAAAGACAAAGCTCTGGAACACAACATTTTCTAGAGGTCAAAATCTGATGAAAACACTGAAAAGTGACAACAAAAATCTTAGCGCTGCGTAATGTTTTACGGGTATATGGAAGTTTATTTACATTCGCTTTATGCCGTAGAATCAAGTTACTTTAAAAGAACTTGAAAACATTTACATAAAATACTCTCTCTACAATTATCTGTAAAATAAAAACATACAGGTATGCCATTTTCTCTCAATAAATCTATTACAAACATGTCAAAATTAACTTTTAATCCCTAAAAGGTTGCGACAAAATTATTCAAACTGTCACAAGAGGAAAAAACACACTGCTACTCAAATTAGCATATTTCTCAACTTCGCTGTGCTGAACACAGTCTACACAATCTATTTAGATTACTCTACGCAATTTTGGTCATGTTTTGAGAGGGAAGGGAGTGCTCATTTGTTATTTAAATCGCAGAAGGTGGGGGGCAGAAGGTTGGGAGCAGACCTGAGACACAGGCGTACAAACTGTGTTCAGGGTAAGTGCTCCCTTCACACTGTTCATCGCACTTTTCTCAGTTCTCAAGCCAACATTTCAAGGTCCTCCAAACTTCCAGAACATGTGATATTTTCCCTTTGCTGTCACCTATTGATTCACCTGTAAGAAGCTTAGCCACACTGCACACCTATACGTCAACAGATACTCTTTATTTACAGACTGTAGATTCTCCTCCTGTAAAGTCAGAGGAACATTTCTAATCTTCCAGTGAAAAGCAGAAGACACTTTTCTGGTGCAAGCCAGCATTTCTGATGGCAGCATGACAAGCAGATTTTGCCACAATTTGGAAGTTAGAAAGGCTATCAATCTAAGGGATCAGAAACTTTTTATTTATTTCAAAGTTCTTCTTTGGCTATTTTGGACTATGGCTGACTTTGACTAGCATGATGACAACTAGGTAACACAAAGCACACCGCAGCATGAGAACCTATAAAGAATCAGACATTCAACATCTGGTCTGCCTCAATAATCCTAACAGTGGTAAGGTGCCTGAAAATCACTCCAAAAGTGCCCTAAATGACAACATACAGAAGTTCTCTTATAGCTGCTAGTGCAGCCATTTCTGTTTTCTTGTGAAAAGCAAGAATAACTAGTTTTGCTATGCAATTATCCAACCTCATGTTTCATACTTATCAGCTAGCCTCTGAAAGATAGCAGAGCAGCAGATAAAACAAAAAGTACATTGCCAACAGCAAAGAATAAATCATTCTAGCTGAATCACTTGGAGGGAGTGAAACATCTGTAACATATTTGTGTAGTGTACAAGAGACACAATGGAGCTGATTCACCAACTTTTTCCACTTTCCAACCTCATATTGTATTGCAGCAACACTTAAAACAAAAATTAAACAAAATATAAACTTCCTGTAAGGTGCTACTTATACTTTTTTGCAGAACTATATAGCAGAAAAGCTATATTCCCAAAGAGTTCCCCAGACAGACAGACAAATAATGCAACTCTAAAATTCTGCAAAATAATTGACAAAAACCACTGGAAGATATCTAACAGACACACCAAAGGAAGAGAAGGTAGAAATCAGCAGGCAGCGCAAAGTACTGGACACAGTTCAGTTAGCTTTACACAAGTATATTCTGAAGTCTGTATCTAAAGTAAAAAGGCTCTATGGTGATCTGATTAGAGACTGCTGAAACATTAAAACAGACACAAGAAATCGCATAATTTAGTAGACATGTTCTGATGATGCTGACAGGTAGCTGCATCTGTAATGCAAGCTAACAAAGACCTTCAGAGCATCATTTATGGATCAGGTGTCCACCATGTAGGAAAGTTCTTCCAGCTGTGCAGCATTCAGCAAAAACAGGGCAAGTGACCCTGTTTGCCACTGCTCACAGAAGATGCAAAAGGAAAAGGCTGAAGCAATACAGGGACATCTAGAGACTCTCCTGGTTCTGAAGTTAAATCTAGACAAGCTTCATTAGAGTTTCTATGTTTGGCCCTTAATAGAAGGGAGCAAGAACAAGACGTTAGTTGCGTAACTGTTAGCCGAACAGAAAGTAAATCTTTAGACCTGGGAGAAGTGACAGATCAGTCGGGTATGCCTGGGGAAGAACCAGAGAAAATTACTACTCTCCAGCCCCAAGCTGAAATGCTAATTAGAGACAACACACAGTCAGGATAGAGGAATTAGAGAATATCTACACAAGTACTGTATTTTAAGATTAGTAAACTTACTTTAAGAATTGGAAAGAATGAGGCTGCTAATATGGGACTGTCAAACTGCTTAGGCTGTATTTCAAAAGGAGCCTTTAAAGTCCTTAAAGATGGAATTGTGAAAGCTCTCTTACTGCTTATGTAGAGACCTCTACAATTAAGCAAGTTTGAAATTTGGGACTTCGAACGCTTACCACTATGCACTGCTGGTGGAAGACACCACAACACAGCAAAGACAACATCTTAAAAACAAACTGCAAAAAGAATCAACTCCAAGGATACTCCATTGCTAATTCCATTTAGGAACTGATAGACAATAACGTACTACAGCAAGGAAATGGTTTTGAAGTTCCAGTGGGTTATGCAGAAAACCATAAATTCATTTTCTTCTGTGTGAACATGAAAAGTCACTAAAAAGTGTTCTCTCAAAAACCACAAGACTGGGAAAAGTGTAAAGAATATGACCAAAGTGACAGAAATTCTTCATAATATTGTAATGAACTATACATTGCCATTAACCACCACTCTCTCTAACTGAATCTAAGGTAGACCAGATTGTGCCCGGCAAACTCACAGTAAAAGAACATGAAGTTTAACTGTCATGACTAATTCCAGAAACACTGCTGCCCTGCAAGGCAAGGCAAATTTTACCAGCAGTCTTCCCCTGGTACAGGGGAAGACTGCAACATTCCCATTCCGCCTTCATACCCCAAATCCTCTCTGTCTTCTTTACGCAAAGCATACATTCACCCAGCCATTATACAAAGTCACACAAGGATGTCAGAATTACGAGGATCTCTTTATGCTCTATCACTGCCCACGTGTACAAGCAGCAGGCAGGACACGGCCCTAACATCATGTAGCTAAAACAGAATAAGAACCTAATCACTATTCTCACTTGACTCCACATTTCAGTTGTTCTGGCATTATTTAACAAGTGAGAAAAGGAGGACAAAGATGATAGAATTTACTTGCTTACAAGCTGAACTTTCTTCCCATCTTTGAGAATGATATCCAGACTTTTAAGTTACTTGTCTGTTTTTACATCATGACCAGAAATGCATTATAACAGTCAAATAAGGGGGTTGAGGGTGTCCATTAAACAGTCTGGCAATTCATGTGCAGTGCACATTGCAACATCTACTACTGGCTACATGAATTGTTACAAAAATCCTACACCAGCACGCTTTTTACACAGTTGCATTCCAGTCACAATTTCAATCATATGCAGACTGCTAGTGTTTTTATTGCTGATATACACATATAGTGTTAATCACCCTCCTAGAGAAACTCAGCAAGTGATCATCAAAGCATAAAAAATAAAAAAGAAACTTCAGGGACCAGTGGGGAAAAGCATCAGAGCACAGTGGCTAGCCACTTACTGTGAACTCACAGTGGCACTTAACAGTGACCTCTTGCAAGGTCTTTAGGTCAAGTGTAACAAAGAGCAAAAGCTCTGAACGCTAACTTGAGTGCTGTGCAAGGGCTCACTGCTGCAGTGTCACATACGCAGGCTTATTAAAGTGAGTAGATCTTTTAAGTTCAGTGGGAAGTGCTCATGTGCGTCAAGTTAGTTATGTGTAAGTCTTTGCAGGAGCAGACCCCTAAGTATGGAAGGAGGTTATGTTCTGTTTTTTTAAATAACACTTCTCTGAATCTGTAGAGCTGTTTTTCTTACCTGAAGTCTAGTATTCATTTCCAAGAAGTAGAAATTCTTACTGGAGTCCACAAGGAATTCTACTGTTCCAGCAGAGGAATATTTTACTGCTTTGGCAAGAGCTACTGCTTGTTCTCCCATTGCTCTTCGAGTTTCAGGGTCTAGAAAAGTGCTACAATACAGAAAAAAATTCTTTCCTTAGTTAAAAAAAAAATCATTTCATCTTCTGCTTAAACTACCACCAAGAGGACAACACCATTATTTAAGTTACGAAAACATGTTAACTGTCAAACGTATGCCTTTACATCTATATTGCTCCTAAATGCATGCTTTGCAATTACTGCTAATGTACAGGAAATTCGGGATAAATAACAGTATTCTCTAAAATATGAAATAACACAACACAACCTTTTTCGAACACTGAGATCTATAATAATGCAAGTTAAATGAAAATCCATACAAACAAATCCATGGTATTTTAGAAGGCATATCCTACCTGCAAAAAAAAAAAGTAACTAAAAAATCCATCCAATGTAAATATGAATACCAAAATACAAGACAGGAGGTCTAAGAGGAATTTGTTTTCTGACTCTGAATTAAAACAGCATGGCCATTTCATTGACATTCTACGCAATAAAGAAGTTTTGAAAATTAATGAAGTATTTATTCAGGCTTCTTATGTAAATAAGATTGCAATGAAGAAAATTTGGGCATTCATAATATTTAACTAAAACACTGTCAACAATATCATGACTCAGACCTTCATATCCTTTATTTCCTCTCTCAGCTTTACTTGTAAGCCTACTAGTTATCTGTGTTTGTTAACTGCAATTCATTCCTCTCCATGCATCCTGGACACACTCAAGAGCACCCAAAGAGCAGCTCAGCTCCCGCCTTGGGAGCCAATGTGAACACTGTCCAAATGCCAAGCCTTCTGATTCTAGGGGAGCAACATGCTACTTCACTGGGCCAGTGAATCGGAAGACTCGGGAAGGTACATTTTCTGCTTGTTACTCTCCTCTGTACTGCAGCCTATGCAGACTGTTGATTTAGAGCTAGAGAAACTTCTGCGGCTTTCCATCAAAGCTGTGGAACTGGTTGCCCCTCACCTTAATACACTGACCTTCCGTGAAAGACAATATGTAGCTGTTCATCTTATAGGAGCATATAAATACGCTTATTACATTTCTGCGGTGACTTACATTGGGCCTAGAACTAAGCTATCAATTTTAAAGTATTTATTTAGGGAATAGAAAGTAATTTCTACCCTACCTCTAAATTACTGTTTAAAACAAAAATACCAAATGTTATTTATTTCCTGAGGTGTCCTGAACAGTGAGTCCTAATTCTGCAAAGAATCAGAAGCCTCCACATATCTGAAGTGGCCCCATCAAAGTCAGTGAAGCTCCATCTGGGGCCCAGGACTGCACTCAGACAGAAGCCAGAGCTGGGTCAGGACTCACCTTTCAATATTTACTACGGGGTTTTTCTCTGAGACCTGAACTCACACAAAAGCTAGAGAAATCTGCCACAACAAACCATATTTGACGTGACACAAAAAGTGAGGAAATATCTAGGCCAAGTGGGAGACAATGGAATCCTTTCCTTTATGGGAAAAGTGCTACGTAGCACCTCCATCCTTCCAGTGCTCACATCAGTAGATTCTGATGGATAACATGCCAGGCATGCATTTTCAGACTTCAGCAAAAAAGTTCTTTCTTGGCAAACAACAGGATCAACAGGAAAAGAAGTCTGATCCCAAGAAAACTACCAGAGCCTACATCAGACCAAAGGAAAAAACAGAAGATATGCAAAACTGTGTCATACCTATCAAAAAAAGGCACCAGTAATGAAAAAAAGTTTCATAACATTTCTTATTTTTATTCAATAAGAGGATAATACATTACAGAAAATCAACAATCTATAATTCAGTTTAGGGTTTCTGCAAGGCTTTGGTCATGAAAGGTCAATGAGTGGCTTATAAAGAACAGAACCTTTTCAATATCAGCTTCATGCTCTTATTTCTAGAGTAACCTTTATTACTTTTCATGTGGATGAAAGACAGTTACATCCCTTTATTACAGCGGTGTCTTCCCTATGTTTGTTAAATGTAGGTCTAAGATCTATCTGTTCACCTCCTGCTGTAGCCAAAGAATGGAACAGAGGTGTCACACTGCTAAACTTGATCTCTGCCACGTGGTTAAGCTTTATCCTCTAAAATGACTGGATCATCCCTGCAATCAGTTAGGTTAATTAACCAAAGGTTTCCTATTCCTCTCTGCTGCTTTACCTTTCATATACATTGTTTCTCCCTTCTTTAACAATGCACCTTTTACAAGCGAAATAACTTCTCCAATCTAATTAGGTACCACTTGAAACCAGCATTTTAAACCTGACTTCAAATCTTTTCCTCACACATATACCTGTTATTCTTTCAGCCAAACAGCTCCTATGGCAGCATCAAGGCTGCAAAATAAAAAAGGATTTGCAAGATAAAAGCGCCAAAAAGAAAAAAAATAAGATCAGACCTGACATTTCACTCATAAGACCTTCTTCAAGCTATTGTACAGTTGAACAAAGACAACACAATTGGTTTCTTCCATTGTTTCTATATCCAGAGAGATGACCACGTGGCCAAGATGTTACCTCTCCACTTCTAGTTCATCAGATAACGTTTCCCAAAATAGCTCCATCACCTTCACTCACAGATAAGATTGAGATTTTGAAAAATACAGTTACACCCTCAGTGGAAATTTACTGCTTAGTTTAGACCAAAAATTTAAAAAAAAAAAAAAATCACCAATAACATTTACCCTTCCTCTGAAGATACCACTAACACCGGGAGAGAATAGTACCTTCATTTTCTAAATCTCAAGGTCAGCTTATCTGCGCTTAGGAAACAGACAGGCACATTGTTTGTTTAAAAAAAATTACCTACCTGTAAAACAAAAACACCATTCTCCTTTGAGATATCTATACACCACAGGCATAAATATGCTAAAGTATTTGAGAACACAGTTTTGCCCCCACATCTAAGCTGTGCCCACCTATGAATCATGTACCCAGTCACAAACAGAACAGGCTTGCTGTTTCTCTTAACCCCAAATCCTTCAAGGATTTCTAGACTGAGGGATAGGAAATGTAAAGTCTGATATATTGACATGCAGCACAACTCTAAAGAGAGCTCATACACAGAGTCTAGTTCAATAACATACCTTCCCGCTAAGTTCTTGCCTATATACATTCATCCAAATTGTCGGTGGCTTCAAGTAGCACCTTGGCAGTTAGTCTGGAACATGATCCTGAAGGACTCGTCATCATATTGAGATCTTTCAGAGACACCTTAGTGCTTGGAGAAAGTGAAAGAAGTTGCTGTGTGTGCACCTTCCAAGGACAGAAACATTGCTGAGAGAAGCTAGCAATGGATCATGCAAAAAAGGTCACAAAAACAGTTTAACTGTTTCACTTGCATTCTAATGCAGTCACTTACTGGTAAACTATCCTCCCTTTTAAATCTCCTGCCTCTTGGATCTCTCCGTCACAGGCAGAAACAGAAAGAAACATTTTTGTCCTTTGAACTGAAGCTGAAACAACATCTTTGAATTTAAAAAGACACCGCAAAACTAACATCTAGGATAGATAAGGCAATCTCAACCCTGAACGTAAGCAGCTAGGAAGAAAAAAAAACATAATAAACAAATTATTTCCTGCCGGAGATGAAACTCAGGGAAATTTTGCGAAATTGTTGAGAGACTGTCCTAAGAATCACCTTATTCTGAAAGTCCTGGATACCAAGGTTTAACCCAAGTTAATCACTGGAGAAAAGTAGAGACAGCAAAGGAGAATAAGCAGGCAGCTAGCAAGTTCTAAGGACTTGCTCACTGCGGATGCTAACACGGATCTTGCATGCTAGTACAGAATACAATGGCTTATTATTATTATTATTATTATTACAGGACACTGTTCCATCACCACTTGTCCAGGAAAGGTCTGAAAATGTAGAGAGAAGAGTTAACATCCAGTGCCCTGAAGCTCAGCATTTTGAGATATGATAGTTAGAGACTGCAGCTCAAACACTGTGTTCAGTTTTGGGCCCCTCACTAGAAGACAGACATTGAGGTGCTGGAGCGTGTCCAGAGAAGAGCAACCAAGCTGCTAAAGGGTCTAGAGCACAGGTCCTGTGAGGAGCGGCTGACAGAACCGGGACTGTTTAGTCTGGAGAAGAGGAGGCTGAGGGGAGACCTTATTGCTCTCCAGAACTACCTGAAAGTAGTCTAGCAAGGTGGGGGTCAGTCTCTTCTCCCAAGCAGCAAGCAAAAGGACAAGAGGAAATGGCCTCAAGTTGCACCAGGGGAGGTTCAGATTGGATATTAGGAAAAATTTCTTCACCGAAAGGGTTATCAAGCACTGGAACAGGCTGCCCAGGGAAGTGGCTGAGTCACCATCCCTAGGGGTATTTACAAGACGTGTAAAAGTGGTACTTAGGGACATGGTTTAGTGGTGGACTTGGCAGCGTTAGGTTTACAGTTGGATTCTATGATCTTAAGGTCTTTTCCAACCTAAATGATTCTATGATTCTAAACAGCATTCCATGGACAAGCAAATGTCTAATCTCTTTGACTGCTACAGCAAAGGACAGTGCTGGATGATTAAGGTGAGTGGAAGGGCCTTTGCATGGCACTTCTCCATAACAACACTCCAAAGTCTTAACTTTGGGCATCAAATAGTACAGAGAGCCAAGGGAGCACCAGGGCTCTCTTGAATACTATAACCTCATCAGGGTGTGAACTCAAGAGCTTTCTCTCCTCAAAAGAGAGATTGTTTTACAAGAGACTGACCTTCCCTAGGAAAACTGGACATTCAAACACAAAATAATCCCATAAGGCTAAGTTCAACAGCTGCAGACTTAGCTTTAAGAAAATCATAGAGATTATTCTCAAAACCAAAAGGCCCTCAACAGTCAGTATCTTAAACTAGATACTTAGGAAAACATCACTATAGGAAAAAAGTAAATCAAAAGAGGCTTGAGCAGAGGCCAGAGCCAAAAGCCCTAAATTGTACAAAAGACAAATAAACATTTTAACCCATAGCATCCCTATCTCCTGGGCTTCATGAAAGAAAGAAAAAAAAAAAAGCTGCAACCTATTTCAGAGCCCTTAATGGCAGCTACCATTCAAAACAGGAGACAAAAAAAGACTACTGGGGACGACTTCTGTCCTCCACCCGGCTGTACAAGAAAACGTGTTTCCAGGAGTCATTCATCAAGGAGACCCACTGAAACAGCATGCACAGCAAGGGCCAACTTCAGGCTCTACAGTCTCTACGGTGTCTCACAGAAGTTAGTGTCCTGCTTATCTGCAGCAGTCTCTTAACCCTACGTAAATAAACAGCTTCTGCAGCCAACTGCAAGTGGCTGTAAGGCAGATAAGGCTTCCAAAGTTGTCAGTAAAAGTCTGGCAGAGTCTAAAACATGTGAAAACAAGAAGGAAGAAGAGTTTTCACACCAAATTTCGGAAGTCATTGACTTGCCCACGCTCTTTTGTAGAGTTATAGGAAGAGATGAGAAAACTTACTGGCAACTCCAACAGAGAAGTCCAAGAAAGTTAAAAGGCTGATATTTCTGATGAAACAAAACACACTGATCACAGTTGGCTGGTGAGACAAAGACATATCACTCCCTCTAATTGACCACAGGCACGCGGAATGAGCAGGCAGCGCCTTACGTGTACTCCCAAGGCAATCGACTCTCCCCTCCTAAGAGCTTGGGTATACAGATACACGCACGCATACATAACAGGACCTGAAGCCTTCACACTTCACAGACAAAAACATAGTAAGATAGGCATCAGGCCTCCGAGAAATGCACAAGCACCACAACAAGCAACAACAGCTATTTTAAGTATTTATCAGTGTTTCTGTATCCTTAGATTTTAACATTCTTAATTTAAAATCTAGGTCACAAATAGTGCCAGTCCCACAATTATGATCCCACATTAACATATATGCTGCCTATAAATAAACATCATTCAAATGATGTGTTCTTCCTCACATCCTAAATTGTTGCGTCACATAGTTCTGTGCTATAAAATAATGACAAACCCATCCCAGCTGGTGAACACATTACACCAGGAATTCCCATGGGTAGCGATACACCTAAGTCTGGTTTTCTGAAGTCAAAATTTGTTCTGCCCTTTTTCTACACGTCTTCGCTGATGAATGCAATACAACAGAAAACACAGCAAGACCATGCCTTGCACTGCAGTTACGTATTTCAGCTCCATTTGAAATCAGTGGGATTAAGATCATTTAGTACATTTGAGTTACTGGACACGTATACCATGAATGGTACTAAAAGTGGCGCAGAGTATTCAGTACTTGAGTGACAACTGGAGAGAGTCCAGCGAAGGGCTACAGAGATGATGAGGGGACTTGGAGCATCTCTCTGACGAGGAAAGGCTGAGGGAGCTGGGCTTGTTCAGCCTGAAGAAGAGAAGGCTGCGAGGGGACCTTATAAATGCCTATAAATATCTCAAGGGTGGGTGTCAGGAGGATGGGGCCAAGCTCTTTTCAGTAGTGCCCAGCGACAGGACAAGGGGCAACGGGCACAAACTGAGGCACAGGAAGTTCCACCTGAACATGAGGAAGAACTTCTTCCCTCTGAGGGTGACGGAGCCCTGGAACAGGCTGCCCAGGGAGGTTGTGGAGTCTCCTTCTCTG
>Ga0065711_1042656_pt1 | contig 15230 bp, 7 predicted proteins | sample Hoacrofraction12_FD_59098 | JGI IMG/M metagenome (GOLD analysis project Ga0065711, IMG submission 59098) | Hoatzin crop microbial communities from Cojedes, Venezuela - Epithelial fraction 12 v2 (version 2) | ecosystem: Host-associated > Birds > Digestive system > Esophagus > Crop | place... | reverse complement strand
TTCCCTTCCCTTCCCTTCCCTTCCCTTCCCTTCCCTTCCCTTCCCTCCTCTCCATTCCTTCCCTCCCCATCCTCTTCTCTCCACATCCTTCAGCCTGCAGCCTTTCCCCAAGTCAACTCAGTTTCTCACAGAGTAAGTATGCTTTTTTTTGTCTCTCCAGAGGGTCCCCCAACCCATTCACTGCTTTTTTAAAGAAACAAAAAGATGATAGATATCTGGAGGCAAGAGTCTGAGGCACCTGGATTAGCCAATACTTGTGAATCTTTTGTTTCGATGTCTTATCGAAAGAACCACATGTAAGCATTTAACTTCGAATTTCTCTACAGAATAATAGATTTGAAGGTAATTTTTTACGAAACATTTTTGCAGTAGAACTGTAAGCTTTTTAAAGGTTTTTGATGTTATTCTGTACATTCTGGGTCACATCTGTTGCTTTATGTATTTGCCTTAAAGGAAAAACAGCTGCTCTTTCCAATTCGATTACTCTGCTGAAGCTTGAAGCCAGATTTGCGTATTCAGAAGAAAAATAATTTCTTTATTCTCCCATATTTCAACTCTCCAGTGTTAAAAAATACATTATCTATTAGTGCATCGTGTCATATTTTACAACCAAAAAGCAATCAAATGTTATTAAAAGCAATAAGTTTATTTTCAGGCTGTGGCATGTATGTTACCTCTAATAGCACTGTTCTGATAAATCCTGCTTCACACTTCCAAAAATGGAAATTCAGATCAGAAAAGTGCTGATTTATAAGATTTTAGATGCAACTCCAAAGGGACAGTATTGGGAAGGTATTTCTTTCAGAAATGACTTTTCAGGACTATGCAACATCATACCACAGCAGGTCACATCTAGCAGTTTTATTATTAATACATCTATATTTTTTTAAAAATGCTGTATATTTTATGTTGATTTTGAACTTTGGTGTTTTTCTAGAAGCATAACAGAAATGGTACCAGTAGACAACATTTTCTGAAACACGACCAGCCTCTTCATGTCAAAGGTTTGGAGTTCTGACTAAAGGATTCTTTAGCTGATGTCAGCTCTGGAGGGCTTTTTTAATAAAGTCTTGTCCCGGCTATAGTGAAAAGCAATGGATGACCCTAAATTACATTTGAATGGTAAAAAGTGTTGGTAAACATAAGCATAACTATATTGTGATAGAGTTAAAAAACATCTTTTCTGTTTCCCATTTCCCTCAGAGGCAAGAGGAAGAACTTGTATTCAGTAACACTTAATTTGCTGTTAAAGAACCAGACCTAATTTTGTGATTGAGTGGTCTGGAGCAGCACACTGGAACCATGTAAGATTAGTCCTCTAATAGCACTACATCCATCATTTTAATTGCACAGCAGTAGGGGAAGGGTCAGTTTTTAAACCCCCATATATACTTGGTTGAATAGGTACATTGGTACATTGGTGGAAATCTCTAAAATTTATACTAGAGATTACAACTCTAAAGATTATAGTAATAATCTATATACTAAAGATTACAATTTATGCTACAGATTACAAGGTGCAAAGTCCTGCACCTGATTTAGGGCAACCCCCACTATCAGTACAGGCTGGGGCATGAAGGGATTGAGAGCAGAGGAGAAGGACTTGGGGGTACTGGTGGATGGAAAGATGGACATGAGCAAGAAGGCCAGCCATATCCTGGGCTGCATCAAGAGAAGCGTGGCCAGCAGGTCAAGGGAGGTGATTCTGCCCCTCTACTCCGCTCTGGTGAGACCTCACCTGGAGTCCTGCGTTCAACTCTGGAGCTCTCAGCACAAGAAGGACATGGAGCTGTTGGAGTGGGTCCAGAGGAGGGCTATAAAAATGGTCAGATGCATAGAGCACCTCTCCTCTGAGGAGAAGCTGAGAGAGCTGGGGTTGTTCAGCCTGGAGAAGAGAAGGCTATGGGGAAACCTTATTGTGGTCTTTCAGTACTTAAAGGGGGCCTATAAGAAAGATGGGGAATATCTTTTTAGCAAGGCATGTTGTGACGGGACAAGGGGTAATGGTTTTAAACTAAGGGAGGGTAGATTTAGAATGAATATAAGGAAGAAATTCTTTATATTGAGGGTGGTGAAACACTGGAACGGGTTGCTGAGAGAGGCAGTGGGGGCCCCATCCCTAGAAACATTCAAGGCCAGGCTGGACAGGGCTCTGAGCAACCCAGTCTAGTGAAAGATGTCCCTTCTCACTGTAGGGGGTTTGGGCTAGATGACCTCTAAAGGTCCCTTCCAATGCAAAGCATTCTATGATTCTATGATTCTTGATTCTATGATTCTATGATTCTAAATTGTAATGACGATGAGGGCTACTGTAACTCTAGCTGCTTCATGACAGACAGACCTTTTCTCATCTTCATGTTCGAACACGAGAGCACTTCATGCTCCTAAACTTGTTAGATAACTGAGAGGTAATTTGATAAAACTGGAACCAGGCTTTCATGGAAACAATACCTGTGGGTTCTCTAAGAATGGAAAGGCAATGAATGAGCCATGGGATTGATGATAAAGCGATGGGATTTCAGATGAAATGTGAATGTGTAGGTGACCACTGGAATGCACTGGCAAGGAAAGCAGCAAGCCTCCAAGTTAGCACTAGGAGCCCTCTTAGAGGTTACAGTTCAGTAAAAGACAATGTACAGGTTACTGACCTGAGCTACCTATGGTTTTGTGGCCAGAGATATGCAGTAGCCAGGCGATGCAATCTATCAGTCTTCTCTTTTTGAGAAGCTGCCAGTCCCACCTCATCATAGCCTCTGGGGGCAACCAGCACCAGCGAAAGGGTGCATGCAGAAGGAACCGATGTGCTGAGATGGTCCCTGGACACCTCCCTTGGGCAGCATGCCAGTGCCCTTCATGTCATTTCCTGGGGGGTCATTCTTTGCTATAACAGATTAAATAGCCTGGCATTTCTAGGCCATGCCATTTTGCAGCTAAATTTAGTCAGAGACAAGGGATCAACTCATCTCAAAGTTCCACCTCTCTCAAATGCCTCTTTCAATATCAATCAAAGCTCCTACTTTTTTTTTATTTCACCAGCACTAAAGTTCAGATGCAATTCAAATGTGTACATTTCACTAACTTTCACACCTTGTAATCTGTTGTCTTAAAATAGGCTTAAAATTAAAAGTTAACTTCAACCATATGCAGAAGTCCTTCCACAATTACAGCTCTTTCAATTATTTGTTGCATTAATATTTCATGTTTAGTATGTACTCCATTGAATATTCTCTTGGTTGCTTAATTTAGCAAATTTATTTCAAAACTCATATTTACATACATTATTCAGAAGGAAAGAAAACATTTTTATACCTCCAAAATATAAATTAGTGCATTTTACTTGCCCATTAAATTATGAGAATTATTAGCTATTACCAACTAAATCAGCTTTCTGTAACTTGCATCTCAAATTAATTTCTGCAGAAGCTCATCATTTAGAAAGTGTGTGTCCTGCTGCTGACAAGAATACATTATTCATTTATAAATCGTTTATCAACATATTGTTTTTCAAAACTAATTCTTTTTTCTGAAGAGATTGCCAAAGAATTTCCAGTTAACAACATAAACCTGTGTCTGAAAAAATCAAATCTGAAATTTCTTCTTGTATTCATACATAATATCTACTCTGTTGTGTGTATACATATGTGTATGCATGTGTGTGTGTGTAGATACTTATGTATATGAAATTCTTCATCAATGACAATCATTTTACCATTTCCATTATGCTACTGGATATTTACATCTGAATATATATCTATGAGAATAACCATGTAAAGTACATAAAGACTTCATATCCATCTGTCTTGCTAACAAAAACAGGACAAAAAATCTGATTTATACCTACAAAATGAGTACAAATGCAGAAGAAACTGCCCTATGTGATTCAGCTCTTTGTCAACAACTGTCTGGATAGTCTTTTCAAAGATGAAAGAGAAAATCTTTGACTGTTCAAAAATATTTCCCTCAATTTTGTTATAGTTTCTGAAAGGGTTTAAGATAACCTCATGAACTTGAGTAATGTTAATCAACATTCATCTGTTTTAGGGACTAGCATAATCAATGGGTCAGCTCCTGGGTGACACACTCCTAGACTCCAGCAGAGTGCTGTCATGTACAGTGTGAGGCTTTGTTCCCAAATCTTTAAGCTCGATGCCTGGACTTAGAAGTAGAGGCACAAGCACTTAACAAGAGGCCTGATGTCAGATATGCTAAGGACCTGTCACTCTGTGTCACTTGTTCATTTGGCCTGTCTTTGAAACCAGACCCTTGTGGTCTAGCTGTTGCCAAATATAGTTTCAGGTCGTAAACTTTCAGCCCAAAATCCTCTTTAATAACCTTGTGTCAGCTGCATGGGAAATCGATGAGAAAGGCGAGACTGAAATCCACCCTCTACATGGCTGCTTGCAAAGGGCTGCTATGTTCATTGAATACAAAATGCAAAGGCCTCAGAAGTCTGGGCATCGGCAGTGTGACTACAGGGGAAGTATAGTTCTCAGATATACACAGATAAAAGTCTCAAAAACAAGCCAAGACTTAACAGGATTCATCTGAGTTTGGGTAACATTTTGTCATGATTTAACCCGGAACCTGGCAACTAGGACCCAAAAGCCACTTGCTTGCCCCTCCCTTCCTTCCCTCAGTAAGAGCGGGAGGAGAAATGGACAAAAGGTAAAACTCATGGATTGAGATAAAGACAGTTTAATAAGACAACAAAGTAAATACTAATACTACTACTAACAATTATAATATAAAGGATAATAATGAATATGCAAAACAAACTATATGCAATACTATTTTCTCACCGCCTGATGACCACTTCACAGTTAGTCCCCTAGCAGTTATCGCAGAACTCTGAACTCACAGATTTTGAGTATTTCACAAAACTACAGAAAAAGACCAAACTCCCAGAAAAGTTTGAACTCCCAGACACGGAAGGATTCAAATTCACAGAAAACAGCTGATTCCTACCCGGTGGCCAACCCCATTAATAAACTAAGCATGGCATCTATGCTGTCAAATACTGCCATTGACTAGCTTGGGCTAGCTGCCTGGCTATGCTCCCTCCCTGCACCTGCTTATCAGCTGATTATGAGAAACTGGAAAAAAGTCCTTGATTTCACAGCCACAACTGAAAACATCAGTGTTATTGGCATTCTCCTCATACTGAATCCAAAACAAAACACCTACTGGGAGGAAAACTAATTCTATCCCATCCAGCGACATCATCCCAGGTGAGGATACATCTATAAAGGAATTTAACATTTCTAGAACCATACCATATCAGCTCAGCATTAAAATCATTCTGGTACAGACAGCGAGGTGCCATCCTATCCACCACCCATGCCAGGTCTGAGGGCTTGACTGGAATACACGAAATGCATAGATCTTGCAGTGATCCTATGCTCACCAGCAAAATGTCAAGTATGTAGTTTTTGTGAATGCTTTCTAATACAGCCCTGTTTGGATAGACCTCAGGCACTGGTTTCATCGCTTCGTGTCAGGATGCTGGTCACAGGCAGAAAAGGCTGAAAGGGGATCTGATCTATTAACAAAAAAGAGCAACTGAGGAAAAGAAATGCATGAATCTGACAATTGCAGGATGTATCCCTCTAGTTTTCTGTGTCTTCATTAGGGGGAAAAGAGATGCAAGTTGAAAAGCTACAAACAGCGAATGTGCACATTTGCACCGAGTGGCTTATGCCTCTAGTATGTATTGAGCCATAGAATCGTCTGCTTCTTGCCTACAGTTCCTTTGCATAAACCTTATGCATATGCACTTCTGTATTAATCTATTTATTTTCTTCTGATGTGAGCACAAATTGTGACCCTTTACGAGCACTTCAGATTTTATACTCCAGCTGGTTTTCCGTGTTCTGGTTGTAGTTTTCCTATAACCAGATGTCAGTGGTTCAGCTGTTTAATCTCACTGGTGTCCAGTCACTGGCACAGTTACAGCCACATCTTTAATGATGCCCAGACATAACATCCTTTGCACGGCTCTAAAATTTTGCCTGCACAGTCCATCATTAAGCAAGATGAGGAGCACTCTCATACAAATACAGTAAAATCCTTATTATTGTACCAAAAAGAGACAGAGTTTTATGTCCTATGCTGAGCAACTAGTACTGGTTTGGGAATAGTCTTGCATTTGATTTTTTCTGAAGACTTGAGCAGTTAGAACTCTAAAATACTATCATATGGATGAAAGTCTTGGAGATGAGCTAGAGACACTACTCTCTTTTTTTCCAGATAATAGCTGTCATCTCAAAAAATTCTGGCTGGATATTTTCCAATGGAAAATTTTTCTGATAGGCAATTATTGGTTTGTCTAAAGTATATTATCTTGTGGAAATATATTGATTTCAAAGAACTTGTGTTGGAAACCTTCCTTCCTGCCTTAGCCAGCTGGCCCCGAAACAAGACAACCTCCAGCTCAGCCAGGGATGAGTGGCTTCAAGGTCCCCAGACCCATCTGGGAGAATTTTTGAATCAAAACTAATTTATTCAAACTCCTTCAAATAAGATTTTTCTTGTTTCTTCTTTTATGAAGTTGATTTTAATTTGAATTATTTTAAATGTAAAGGGTTTACTACAAACTGGAACAAATAACATCTCAAAATCTTAGGTTATTCTTTGAAGTTGAGTTACTCAAAAGTGAGCTGTATAGTCATTCTACTCCAGTGACTCTGGAAACACTCTACTGACTTAAATTGCCCTGAATAAGATTCTTAGTTTGCAAGAAGTCACCATCACTGTCTTTGACCAAGAGAATGTCGTATTTTTCACTGATACCTCATTGTACATTTACCTGATAAAATATGAACTATAGCATCCTAAAGTACAGATAAAATTATGTACTTACTCCTCATAGGTCTTGTGAGATGCCTTCCCATTATGGATATGTTCAAGCAAAGCTTTTAGAGTTCCCTTTGGAGTCACTGACTAAAAAGTCAAGTGTTGGGCCTTCCTTCAACTGCACTACAGGTACGAGCAAACGAGATAAATTGATCTCAGGCACGTATGTAGCAAAATGAGCAGAGGGAGCTTAGAAGTCTTGAGAGAAAATAGGAGATGAGGATTTAGAGAATCAAAATGTCAACCAGAAAGCTGAAGAGAAATCAAAAAGTTGATGAGAAAAGGCAAGAACCCTTGCTCGGTCATGCAGAGGTGGATGACAAGGATGCCAGTGTCCTAGGCTGGGACAGGCATATGGTGATTAGGCTGTACTCCATGCAATGTGCGTGTGATTGTGGAAGGAAGTGTCATCAAACACTGGCATATTTTCCAACGAGTTTTTTAAGAAATTTTCGAACTCAATCACATCTACAGAAAGTTGGCTTTTATTTTCCTTTTAAAATTAATGCACTTGGTTTAACCATCCCTATTTATTGTGCATTCCTAGCCACGCTGTACAAAAAGGCGTATTTGTGCTACAGAATGGTCATGCCTACATTTGTAACAGAATGACTAAGGCGTTTTCGACAGACAAGGAATGTCTCTCCAATTGCCTGATCCTGGAGTTTTATTCTCCAAATATCTGTTCAGTTGCCTGCTAGGTACCCAGGTATTGGAACAGCTAAGTGAATTCCAGTTGAAAACTATTGTTTTCTTGTTTCTATTATTAATTGATCCCCACAGAAATTTTAAAGTAAATAAAAAAGCATTAGGATCTATGGCTCTTCCAGTTACATTTCAGAGTCACGCATGACCATTCAAGGCAAGAGAAACAATTCTCTCACTTGTTTGTATATAGTCTATCAAATAAATAGAACACTTACAGAACTACTGCTTATGAATAAGTTTTGCAGAATTAATCCCACATTTGCAAAAATACCAGGAACTTTAAACTTAAAAATTAATAGCTTTCATTAGAATATTTCATTAAATTATTAGTTCGGGAAGTAATTTCTCCCTAACATCTGCCATAGAAAACAGCATCTTTTCAATACCTTTAATAAAAAACAATCTAAACACAGGAGTCTGATTTGTGAAACTTTCAGGCTCCCTAATCATCATTTGGCACAAATTTTGCCCAAAGTGATTGTGATAATCCACTGATCATTTTCAAGATTGGATGCTAAACAATAATAACAAATTGCAGCCAGCTTGAACAATATCTTAAAATAGTTTTTTGTATTAAATTTTTATAAGCATTTATTGTGACATACAATCTGTTAAAGCAGTAATTTTGATAACGCCACTTCTATACTTGCTTTAGAGAGCAGGAAAATTAATTGCTTTCCTTAATCTTCATAGAGCTGATAACTTTGGGATACTTGTCTGTGTTGCATACAAATACTGATTCTTTGTTGTAGTGCTAAGAACAAATAGCAATTAAGAGAGGTAATTCTGGAGACAGTTTTCAGTCTTTGGATAATTTCCCCTAAGGGTATTTCTTTCAGCACTGCACTTCTTACTAAATTAAAAAAAAAAAAGTAGATTATCACAAATTCTTTTTATATAGCAAATACAAGAATTTACCATACTACTGCAAAATCCTGTTTTAAAGTTTAGTGTTGACTGCCTTAAATTGCAGCCTTTAGCCTGTAAAAGCCTAGATTTTGTATGTAAATGATGTAATTTATTTATGTTTCTATTCATATTTCTGTATAGAATGACTCTGTCATGAAGCAGTAGTCTACACTGCTATTATGTGCACGCCGTTCATTAGACTGCCCATTTGAAGATATTTTGAGTCAGCACCAATTATATGAGAAACCCAGACAATACACTTATATCTCTTGGTTGTTTCTGGAAAAGAGAGGTGAACCATGACATTCTTCCTACTGTTATAGCCCTCTTTTTGTCTGATTCTTATCTTGTCAAAGACCTAGTCCATGCCACAAAGGCAACTTTTTCTAATTACCCTCTCATGCTCTAGGTCAGTTTTTCTTCAAAGATTCAAGGAACAGACACATCTCTTCATACTTTGCAGAGTAGTTTCGATGTCAACCATCGAATTTTGCACTAAAACATCGAAACTTGATGGGGGGAGGAAAAGACTAGCACTGAGCTTACTGAATGGCTCTGAAGTTTGAAATTTTCCCCATTTGTCAAATATCTTGTAGGGATTGTTACTGTACCTGCTTTACAGAACTCAGGCCAGCATTTTCTTCCTACTGTACTTCTTTTTATTGATATGAAATGCACAGTGACAACCCTTGTTCAAACACTAATAAATTCTTTAATCAATAAAGAAAACACATTTTGAAAGACACAGAAAAGAAGTGAAAACATAACATAGTACTAGGGATGCCTGTAAGGGTACATGGAACCTGACAGCCTCAGATTCATTAAGTTTTCTGGTTAAGGACTATTCTGTGTGAAATAAATACCAAATAAGAAGGAAGCTTCACAGACATTAAGGACATTAAGGACTGGGCAGCAACAGAGACAACACAGAAGACCAAAGGGAGGGATATGCCCTTGAAAGGGTCACAGGACTCAGTGACCTGCTCACAGAAGAGCAGCTTGCTCCTCCTCAGACCCTCCTTACCACCCTCTTTCCCCATCATTGGCCCTTCTTCTGAACATCCCACAGCAAGTTTTGCACAGTCCTGTGAGTACCCTCAAATATCCCATACTACTTGTGTTAGTGTTGTTTCCCGCTTTGTCTCAGTGACAAAGCTTGGGCTGATGCTGGATCTTGCAGGATTTCTCCTGTTCCTCAGCACCAGTGGAGAAACTGAGCTTCATGACTTCTGGCCAGTTCAGTCCATAAACACAGTGTTGTATGTGGACACACAGGGTGGGTAGTTTTGGACATCCACAGTACAGATTCAAAAAGCTGACTTTCATTCATTAAATTCTTTTCACAGAGAGGAAAAGACTAGGCCTTCGGGCACAGCTAACTTCCTACTCAGGCAAACAACTAAAGAAGGCGAAAGGCAACGCATGGTAGACATGCAAAGTTATCTATCTCCAAAGTACATGAAATAAGTTTTTGTCCTTAAAGATGCCTATATGTATGTGTATAACTGCATTTTTTTATAGTAATAGTATCTAAAATGAGATTCCACCTCAGGCTGTAGGCACCTGAATGTGTCTATGGGTGCAGGAGTATCTAAACTGCATGTTAGTCGATTGCCTAAATGTAGACGTCTGAGGCACCCTGGCTTGCCTGGGACATCCATCTAGGTCAGGCCGATAGAGCACAGAACAAGAAGCAGGCCTGTGCTCTTCCACAGCAGGAGGTGGAGGCGAGGGATGATGTCCTATGGCATGGCAGTTGATATTAGACACTTGTATTTGGACAAATTAACTCTGCCCTCAGGCAACACAGTTAGTAGAGCTTGCAAAACTTTCTAGTCAAACACAGGTGCCTATTTTAGGGTGAACTTAATATTTCTGTTTACTCTACTGAACATACTGCTTAAAGCTCCTTTTACTGTAACTCGAGTTTAGACACAGACCTAATGTGAAGAGAGACACATTTCAGTACCCACAGTCCATCAAGGAAAGGCAATGACAGGTTTGCCCATAGAACTCCCTCAGAAAGTCCTCATCCTCCGTACGGTTAACTTCAGATGTGAGAAGTGTTCCCATGGGACTGACCACCTGGGAATAGAATCAGCACAACAATGAAGTGAAGACCATGTGTGTTTCAGGATTACAGATGCTCTTCTCGGTCCTGTGTACTCCTCTTGATTTACTGTTCCAACAGTGACTGAGAAAAGAACCAGACTTCTCCATCTCACATGTAGATTTATTTCTCCATTGTCCTGGGACAAAGTGTGTAGCTTTAAAGGCAATTTTATGTCATAATTCTGATACTTCTGTGTTCCCAGAGAGCAAATATAAATCCATTATCCTTTAGAATTGATCATCTTTTAAGTACTTCTTTTAGTTTGATTTAATCAGACCTTGCTGCCTTCGAAGAGCCTCTTCATGGACAGGGTGTGACAGTATTGGATACTTGGTTACTTGTCTTTGAGCAACTATTTATGCAAATGAGCATGAAGCCAACAGAAATATATTATTAAAGCAGTTATGTTTTCTAAAGTTATTAAAGCAATAAACTGTCATGAAAATTCCCATCAAAAGATTTTCCTCTTACTGGATTTTTTATGCAAAATTTAAAAGTTTTCTTCAAAACAAGTTACAAAAAATATAGTTGTCTTAGGATCAAATATAATTAAAGCTTACAGAATATATCTTCTGAAAATAATAATGTTAGTCCATTTCATCAATCTGTTATATGGTATTTTTTAGTACTGTAGAATAACTGTTTATTCAAAATGAGATACCGTTCATAGCTGTGGACCTAAGTTGAGTGTAATTCATACAAAACATCTTTTCAAAGCTTGTTTATCTGGATTTTACTATTTATTAGTATGATCACAAGTGGTATGCTACATATACCTTTGTAATGTTATTTTTTTGTAAATGGGAACCTAGCACAGTGTGTCTGCTTGAGTGTGTTAGCCACAATCCCCACCTCAGCCTTTTGTGAGAAATGTCCACAAACAATGATTTGATAATATTTTTTTTATTCATAATAGCCTGTAAAAGCAATTCTCACACTTCTCTGTCTCAGGCTGAAATGTGTATTTATTATTACAGCAACCATGCCTGCGGTGGAATGTTTTGTTTTGAAATCTACCTCGGGACATGGCTTAGTTTCCTGAAAGTAGAATTGTCTCATCCCTTGTTTTCAAGAGCATCTTAGCATAATGAAACATGATTAACACTTTTTGATATACTGACATTTTCCAGTTTGAATTTAGCACTTTGGATTTTGAACAGCCACGCATTCTAGCCATAGTGAAATAATACCCCATGTTCATTTCATCCTGGAACTCAAGCTAATGGCAAAGGGTGAAACACCTTTCAGTGATACAGCGCAAGGGCAGAGCCCAGGAGGACAAGCTCTGAGGTATTGCTGGCTCCCACACCTCCGCACTGTGCCTTCAGGGCAGGGACCACAGCAGAGCACCATGCAGAGACACCTGCAAGGCTCAGGCAAAGCCCAGCAGCCACACCAGGACTATCAGCCCTGGACTAGAGCCGTGGCTGAGATGGACTTGGGAAGTGTATGGCCCTGGACAGCATCTGGCTCTGCCAGCTTCTGCAGACGAGGCAGGCCGTGCTCAGGGAACTATTACTGAACGGCGTTGGGGTCAAGTGGCAGCCAGTGTGACAGCAAGGGAAGTGGGCAGAATTAAATGAGCAGCTTTGCTGCTTTGCACTGTGTAGAGGTTAAACCATAGAGCTCTTTTGTGGTTTTGTTTTTTAAGTTACAGTCAAAGGTACAGATGATTCCTGTGCTTTAATGATATGAACCTCTTCAACTTACAGCTTTCTTGAGTCTCAGAACTTTGCAGTGAGACTCTCCAGTAAATGCTCTACTTAGAGAATTAAGAGAGAAGCTTTTTGGTTTTCCAAGATGTTCCTTTCAAAGAAGAAAGATGGAAGATGTCTCAGACTAGGAAATTGTACAAAGTGCACCAGCCACAGCAATCATGCTTCGTCTGACATTTTGAGCATCAGTCGACTCCCTCTTACCTTCTCTAATTCGTAGACCATCAGGCAAAGAGCCACACAAGTACCAGTCCAAGGAACCGCAAAGTATACTAACCAAAGGAAAGTGATCTTTTTTCTAATTATTCACCCAAAAGAAGTGTGCAGAAAGGTTTTATGCTGTCAAAAATTGTGTACTGATCCAATCAGGCATTTCTCTGCTCCACTAGTAGGCACCTCACAAAACAACTCTCACCCCGTTTTCCCCATCTTATTAGCATTGCAGCACAGAGTTGTTCTCATCTTTGGGACCAAGAACCAACGTAGCTGTTTGCAAGCAGGAAACTTTGGTGTAATTTTCATGGTCAAAAAGGGGAGAAAACTCCAACCATTTGACAGCTTTCCTTAGCGGTTTGCTTTCATTGTTTCTTCTTTTATGTTTTTCTTAATATTTCAGTAAGCTCAAATAAGGCCACTTTAACATCTTTCTTCCATAAGGTCTTTGTGCAAGTTCAGCCCATAGCTATAGTGACCTGTGCAGATGCTAGCATTCATTTCAAATCGCTTTGATTTGAACTAAATCAGTATCCGTTATCTCTAATTCCACCATGGGAAAAAAATATCCCTTCAGGATTTCACTTAAAGTGACTCTTTAGAATGACAGCAGCAAATCCTCATAGCCACTAGCAGGACAGAACTTACTTGTGAGTAACAAAAACAACCATTTTAATCCACCACACCTACCTCAGCTTCCTCACAGAGTGAGGAGGTTGACTTTCATTCAGTTACTCTCTCTCTAAGGAGTAGAGGCTTGCTATAAATAATAAAATGGAAAATGGTAATGCTATCAAAAGAAAATAGTGTCTGGCTCAAATAAAGCTTCACTATCTTCAGGAGTTTAAAAAGGAGGCTCCTGGTTTCATTTATGATGAAGGCTTGACTATCAGCATAATTTCCATTCAGATACGCAGCCATCAGACCAACAATTAAATGGAACGTTTGTTTTTCTTTATTTCTCATTTACTACTTGTTATTCTTTACTACTGCTGTTTTGTACTTCTACATGGAAACAGGTCAATAAACTGAGAGGGAAGAGTAAGTTTCACAGCATAGTAGGCATTAAATTTGACATTTTTTTGCTGAGACAGGAAAGTGTATTTTTCTAGATCTTGAGTTTCTATAAACCATGACAGATTGATATCTGTCAGAGATGGTGTAAAAATTTTTTTGAGGTTTTCAGTGGTTAAAATAAGTGTCCAGCACACTAGGCTGAACAAGCCCAGATCCCTCAGCCTCTCCTCATCGCAAGTGCTCCAGGTGTTGACTACATACCACCATTTATCTACATGAACTGAAAGTGGGAGCTCCAATGGCAAAGAATAAGACTCCACAAATTCAGTGGAAGGATTAGCCATTTTGCTGTGAGACATTAAGCTTACTTATTTCCATGCTGATAGAAAGGAAAACATGACCATATGCACTCAGCTGGTGTGAACAGTGGTTTACTTCTCACAGAAGCAGCTAATTTCATATACCTAAACATTAAAGTCTGTGAGGTTATTCAGCAGTGAAACTGGACAATGCAATCTTAGACGGCGATTGAGGCTGGACTGTGAGAACCATAAGCACAAATATTAGATAAAGAATGAACAGTTAGACCTATGAAGTCAAATACAGATATGCTAATAGTCTATCAATATAGTCTATATACTAACAGTCAAATATAGATATACTAGTCCAGCCAAGGGGTCAATACTGTCAGTAAGACAGATTTTTAGATCACTATAAGGACTTCATAATACATTTAGAAACACTGCAGTCGCAAGATGCCACTGGAAACAATAGGAATTAGTTGCTGGAAATTCTCTGCAGGTGCCTTTCTGCGGCTTTGGGCACCTCAATACTTCAGACACCTTTATTGATAAGTTCTCAGCCATGTTCAAACACTTAAAGACAGAGTAGGGAAAGATACACCAGTTTAGGAAACTGGTGGTGGAACACCAGAGACACGCAAAGACAGACATGTAGGAACAACCCTGATGCTTCACAATCAGAACCTAATTGCTCTCTGAAGGTTTATTGAAAAAGAAATTATCAAAAAATAGCAGGAAGATGGGCATTATACACAGAATAAAAGAAGAAAAACAGGAGGAAGAGGAAAAGAAACAACTTCAGCTCTCAAGCTTTCCAGTAACCACAGCAGTCAAATACCAGGTGAAGATGAAATTGCCATGTGCCTCTTGGGATTGCTCTGACAGGTTTTAGTAACCAAACAGGGTTAGCATACACGATATTACTCTGTAACTATAAAGTGTCTCAGGCTATCAGAGCAACATTGTATCTTTATTTTAGCCATAAAAAGTAAGTGCTGATTTCTCATGGCAAAACTGTCACTTAATGCAATCATGGTTGGCAAAATGAGTAATATTTTATCTCTGAAGCAGTAGGAAGAGCAGGTGCATATGTCCCTATTTTCTTGCTTCCATCAGCAGTGTTGCTTGTTATTTTGTTGCCATCTGGCAAAGACAGCAGGATCTACTAAAAAATATAGCTATTATTTTTTCTTTACTAAAACATGGTTACCCAGTTACCATTGGCCCTCAGCCTAACATGAAATGCATGAAGTGTGATTTCTGGATACGATTTTCTGACTTATTAATTTTGCATCATGACAGTTTTCTCCTCTGATAAACATTTTCTGCAAGGAAAGTTGTTGACACACTACAAAAAAAAAAAAAAAAAGAGCGGGGAGGAAATAGTCCTTTGGCTGCCAT
>Ga0065711_1042655_pt1 | contig 15232 bp, 13 predicted proteins | sample Hoacrofraction12_FD_59098 | JGI IMG/M metagenome (GOLD analysis project Ga0065711, IMG submission 59098) | Hoatzin crop microbial communities from Cojedes, Venezuela - Epithelial fraction 12 v2 (version 2) | ecosystem: Host-associated > Birds > Digestive system > Esophagus > Crop | place... | reverse complement strand
GGAAGAAGTTCTTCCTCACGTTCAGCTGGAACTTCCTCTGCTTCAGTTTGTGCCCATTGCCCCTTGTCCTGTCACTGGGCACCACTGAAAAGAGTCTGGCCCCATCCTCCTGACACCCACCCTGCAGATATTTATAAGCATTTATAAGGTCCCCCCTCAGCCTTCTCTTCTTCAGGCTGAACAAGCCCAGCTCCCTCAGCCTTTCCTCGTAGCAGAGATGCTCCAGTCCCCTCATCATCCTCGTAGCCCTGGAGCTGCGCTGCTGGGAAGGGTCGTGCGTAGGCGGCTGCGCGGCCCCTGGTTCTCACCGCAGCCCGCGGGCTCTCGGCAGGCATCGCCGCCATGCTGCTCAGCGCCGAGCCCCAGCTGAGCCTCGCCGAGCTCCGGCAGCGCCTGCTGCACTTCACCACCAAGAACGTGATGGACATGGCGTGGTTCCCTGAGGAACAGCGGCTCCAGACTCCCAACAGCGTGGCCGGGCTGCCCGCCCGGCTGGGTGCAGGTAAAGACCTCGGCTGCTTCTTGGGTACCCGGCAGAGCTCTGCCCTTGCTGGGGAAAGCAGCACCCGGGCGAAAGCCCGGTGCGTTGGCAGGGGACGGCGGAGCCCAGGCGCCGGTGGCCCGGTCCATGCCGTGGGTGCTGCCGCAGTGCCTGCCTCGCTGCCAACGCCGGCTGCCCCGTTGCAGACGGGCAGCTGTACTGCCGCTCGGTGTGGTCGGCGCGCTCGGGGCTCACCCGGCACGCCACGGCCGTGGCTCGCTGCGCCGGCGCCGAGGAGATGCTCAGCTGCTCCAGCTTCTCCCACAGCGGCAAGCGGCTGGGGGAGCACATGGAGGTGAGCAGAGCGCGGGCGGGTGGGCTGTCCCTGGGATGTCCCCGGGGTGTCCCCAGGCCCCCAGCACCCCGGTGACACCGTGCTGCCCCGGCTGCAGGACAAGGACGGGCGGAAGCAGTGCGTGGCACACAACGCTTTCCGGGGCCAGGGTGTCTACGCCATAGCCCGGTGCTGCACGTGGCCCCGGGCCGAGTGCCGGATCCACGGCAGCTCCGACGGGGCCGGCTGCTCCGCGTGGGACCATGTGCTGACCGGTAACTCCCGACTCGCCGGGCAGCAGAGCCTTGAGCCAACGTGCTGATGGCCGAGGGCGTTTCTGCCAGAAAATCTCCATGATGGGGGGGTACAAGGGCAGGTGCGAGTGCTGGGGTGACAGGGGAGGCGGGGAAGGCTCAGGGCTCGGCGGGGACTTCCCTTGGCGCCCGTGTGTGTGCTGGGATGCTGCCATGGCAGCCAACAGCCCCTCTCCCCTGGGCAGGGTGCAGTTTCCACTCCCCCGCCGCGGCGCTGGGTGATGGCGGCAGGCCGGTGTCGGGGCCGGGGAGCGAGCCCAGCCGCTGCGCCGGTGGGACAGAGGTGATGGCGCACGCCTTGTGCTGCCCCGCGGCCGGCCTCGAGTGCCGGGTGAAGGAGCACGCGGCGCCGGGTGCTGCGGAGAAGGTAGGGACAGTGCATGCTCCTCTGCCATGGCGTTGTCCTCACCTCCGCTCATCCCTCTGCCATGGTGCTGTCCTTGCTTCTGCTCATCCCTCCGCCACGGTGTCATCCTTGCCTCCGCTCATCCCTCTGCCACTGTGTTCTCCTCATCTCCACTCATCCCTCTGCTGTGGTGTTGTCCTTGCCTCCACTCATCCCTCTGCCATGGTGTTGTCCTCACCTCTGCACATCCCTCTGCCATGGTGTTGTCCTCACCTCCACTCCTCCCTCTGCTGCCCTGATCGGGGGTCAGCTTGGCTCCGGCATCTTGTTGCGAGTGCAGCCCCAGCCCCAGCCTTCCCTGGCACCCCGGTCACCCACCTGCAACGGGACAGGCACCAGCCTGGGGTCCAGCAGCTCACTGTGGCGCTGGCCACATCACCCTGAGCAGCACCGGGGACAGGCAGACCCCTGCCCCTTTGCTGACCAGCGGAGGGTGACCTCTTCTCCCCCGTTAGGTGACGGTGTCCTGTGACGACGGCTGGACGCTGACGGGCTGTAACGCCCATTCCCTGAGCCCCGGCACCATGGGGGCCTACGCCGTGGATGACACCTGCGTGGCAGCCAGCGTCCCGGGCAGCAGCGCGGCCGCAGCCGTCGCCATTTGCTGCCGGAGCCGGCAGTAGGGACGGGCATCGCCGGCTTTGTACTGTCCTGGGGCCGAGCTGCCGCTCCCGGCACGGCCCACGCTCCGACACGCGGCTGCCGGTGACCTCCACGCGTGGGCTGCCGCGACACTGGGGTACAAACCCGTCACCCTCTCGCACGCAGCGGGACCGGGACCCTGGGTGGCTCTGCCAGAGCTCCCCAAGCAGCAGCCGCAGCCCTGCCCCATCGCAGGAGCCATCCTGGCGTCCTTCCCCAAGAAAAAAAAATTGTGGTGAGGGTTGCTCCTTCTTTCCTGGTTAGTTGCTCAGTAGATGTCAGCTACTGCCGCTTAGCACCTGGAAAAAAACCTTAGTTTAGCCATTTTCGGACAGTTTTATAATTGCCTACTCATGTATCTAGGAGACTTCGTTACTTTCTAGTCAAGCGTAAGGGCTCTAGTTTAAACAGTCTGCTTCTTTAATTAGATTTTAATCTGCATTGCTATAGAGTCAGTTAGTGCTTTGTTAGTGTTTTATTCATTGTTAAGCCAAAGTTAACGATCTGCTGGTGTCCCGTGCCGCTGTAACGGTTTCCCTTTCAGGGCTTCCCAAGACATGTAGTATTAGCTGTAATTCCATTTAAAAAAAAAAAAAAAGGAAGAAGAAAAAGCTTTCATAGTACCTTAGTTTTTACATTTGTACCTTAAATATTTATTTGAAATTTTATAAATAAACATTTTATAAATGTCTTTTTGAAATAAAATTCATAGACCAGTGCTCAGTTGATATGATCCATCGTCTGGCTTCATGTTGACCCCCATGGGGAAACAGCCTGGAAGGGGGAGCCAGCACCCAGCTGGTAGGGACGCTGCTCCCCCAAACGGGCTCTGCTCCGTCAGCGAGCCAGCCCCAGGTCACCATCGCGGGAGGCTCTGGTCCCTGCCCTGGGCACGAGGTGCCCCTGGCCGAGGGCTGACATCCTCCCGGGTCAGCGCAGCTGGCCCTCGCCCGCCACTGGCCCCAGCTCCGGGGCCGAGTCGTGTTGTCCCATGCACACACAGGAACGGGAGTTTGTTTTCAAAACAGCGGTGTCGGACGAGAGCTTCCAGTTATGGAAACAAACCATCATCCAGCTCTGGGGGATGTGCCCTTCTGCTTTTTGCTGCTGTTGTTAGCAACACCGGCCATGGCTCGATAAGCGCTGAAGCCCCAGAGAGACGATGGAGCGTCGATGCTCCGAGAGCTGAAAGGCTGAGAAGCACCAGAGGCCACCAAAGCTGGGTGTCACTTTTTTTGGGTGATTCGCAGCCTCCTGGTACTACAATATATAACTTGTGTGGTGTTACCTGAGGATAGATAGCACCAGGTTAACCTGTCAAACTTTGGCTATTGTGGACTGGGTGTTTCCCCCATCAAAAAGCCCCTTACAGATCCGTTACTCCAGCTTTAACTGCCAGGAGAAGACAGAGACCCAGTAGGAAGCACCGCTTTGGAAGGTTTAACCTATTTCTAACTTGTTACCTAAAGATGGCAAAAGCCCAACCCTAATCTAAACATGTAATTACAGAATGTGTGTATAATTACAGCCCATAATTTTATCAGCTATAATGTGAATTCTGCACAACGAGGGGGAAAAGAAAAAGGGATATTAGCCTAAGAGCTCCTGAACAGCTTTGACACAGCTGGTAATTTTTCTGCAGAGTTTTTTGGCTGCAACTGCTCAGAACAGGCACCAGATATTTCACCCCTGCTGACTTCCCTGCGAGAGGGGAACATCCAGCTGCCCGCTCACCCGCCGGCTCCCAGCAGAAGGCGCGAGCACGTTCCGCAGACCATAAACCAGACACAGCTTTCATGGCTTAGTTGAAGCCTGCATAAGGCTGGTGGAGGGAAACAGTATTGAAAGATCAGCCCTTGCTTAGCACCTTGTACGTGGGTGGGCAGAAAAGCCCCTCACACAGCAAGCTGCGCTGACCCCAGGCACGCTGCGGACAGTGCCGTCAGCACGCTGTGCAATACCCAGTCCCCGCTCCCACGACCAGTGGAGACCGCAAGCTGGGTCATGCTGGAAATGTGAAAGTCATCGTCCTTCGAGCAGAGGACAAGGCCACCCGTAGGGAAGGCAGGGCCAGCCGGCAGCCCGGGCTGTCGCTCCTAGTTCTGCGTAGGACGGCAGCAGAGGGGTGAGCAGGGGAATACCAGCGCCGTGGCTCTGCCGCGCGGCCGGCTTCCCGCACCTCATGCCTACAGAGAAGGCAGAATTAATTCAATCGCCTGCAAATCTCGCTCTCTGACCCACAAAAGTTGGTCTAATCCACGACTGCAAGCGCGGCCAGGGTAAATCACTCTGCTAAGAAGGTCAGGAGAAGAAAGTGCTCTCAGATACAAATCTGACGGAGCACCAGAACGTGCCATGGCACGAGGATCCAGAGCGGCGCAGCTCCGGGGGCCCTCCAGCCGCTGCGATTTACTCTGGACTGGAGCCAAAACAGCAGCCAGGGCAACCTCTCTGAGCTTGTTATCTGAAGGACTGGCCTATGGAGTGTGACGATAAGAGGATCAGCAAGGCAACAGCGTAGCAGCGTATGCGCAGTCTAAAGATTACACTAGTTTTCTGTGAAAGGAATAACTTTATTCCATAGACCAGGAATCCCAAGACTGTTCATCAAGACTGCCTATTTTTCCAGTGCCAAATGTCTACGTATTAATCAGACAGTATCGCCCCGAATGCTCACAGGCAGGCTGCGGCTGCTCCTCACTGAACATTTTGTAAGCTGTATAAAAACATTTTCATCCAAAAAGATTGGCAGTAAAAATTACAACATAGAAATGCATCACAATTTACACAAAAACTAGTTTTGTTGAACTCTATTTTTCCAAAAAAATAATCTTCAGCAGGTTCAAATGACAGCAGCTGGAAACAAAAATAATTGACCATGTATCATCTTGTTGCAAATGATAACCATCGACTTTGTACAAGCGTGAGCAGAACCATGAAAAAGTTTGTATTGGTTTCAAGTATACAGTGGTGATGAGCCACCCCGACGCAACTCTCTCAGCAATGCTTCTCTGGGCCTGCGGTGATCGAGGACGTTGTTTCCATAGGAAATAACAGGAGCCTGAAGTGACAAGCGGTGCCAACCCACAGGAACACTGCCAGCTTCTTCCGTCACCATCACCGCTGTGTACTGTCTTCTCGTGATGATTTATGACCCTTTCATAAAGTACTAGGGACGGGAGAAGGAAGAAGGGGTATCGGTAAGAAATGATTCATTCAAAATTAATTTAAAACATCACATTTAAAATGTCCCATCACATTTTCAGAAACATTTATAAAATGCTAACTCCGCCACGTGTCTATGAAGACGTTGTTTGGAAAAGAAAGTGAGAGGTTCACTACAACGTCACCCTTGCTTCTCCGCACGCGCAATTTATGACAACGGCTCTCCTAACCCGCAAGAAGTGACGAAGCTGTTCAGCTGAAATCAGATCAGATGTTTACTCCCAACAGTGAAATGACTGGTTCAAATTTCAATATTAGTGCACAACAGTGAAAAGCTGTCTGCTGCTCCTTGTTTTGGCAACAGTACGTAAAACAAAACAAAAAAAAAGGCACTTTTTGGCTGGTTGTGCCTTTAACTTGGCAAATTTATCTATTCTGGAGGTACCCAGGCACTCCTTAAGATGTCCCCCATTTCTGTGCATGTTTGTTTATATAATTCTTTTAAAGTAAGGCAGAATCCATAAATAAAGGCAAAAAGCAGTGCAGAGAATGTGACAAACACAAAATGTACCAAAGATGAAGAGTTAGTTGGCACAAAGCAAGCTTGTATCCAGAGCCAGAAATCACTGAACTGCACTTGATGTGGAAAAGAAAACTGTGCTCAAATAATCCCAACTGGTTTCCAGTTGTTTATGAGGAAATCAAAAGAGCTGTGATATTATAAACGTTGCCTGGTCAAGTGAAAATACAAACAAAGCCAAATTATTCTTTCCCCGTGTTCAAATTGCTATAAAATCTGCACAACAGTGTCCAACTCACTCCAGGAATTATTCATCATATACAACCAATACCAACTTTCTCAGTAATTTCAAAGCATAAGCAAGTGATTGCAGATCACATGATTGAGACTCCAGCTTATTCAATATGTCTCCAAAGGTTAAAAAAATTTAATGAGTAAAACTGCAACAGAATTCCGTCTTAAAGTGCTTTTTTCTTTGAAGCTACTCATTAACTTTTTTTTTTCTTAATTCACCAACATCCTTTAATAATAAACACTTGCATACCTAGAGAACAAAGCTTTTCTTTTATCGCCCTTCCCAGCTGTCTGTGGTTTTCAGAAGGGTGCCAGAAAAGATGACCCGATCCAGAGCTCCTTCACCAAACCATCCCGTAAGGAATCGCTCTCCTTACAGAGCAATCTTACTGATCCTTCTCAAAGAGCTTTACAAATTAGCAGGGAGACATATTAAATACAGAAGTCCCTATGTAAACCCATTCTTTAACTAATATTTTACAATGAAATGTAAGTTATCACACATCTTTACAGAAATTTGAATATTCCTATTCAATATTATCAGAAAGATTAAAAATTTGCCCTCCATACATAAGGGCGTCTTTTTTTTTTTTTCCTGTATAAAAACCAAAAGAATTTTTGTGCAGCATCACAGAAAAGCAACAGTTTTACATTCACTCATTTAATGTTCACATAAAAATTCAACCACTAGCGTTTGTGTATTTGATAAAAATCTTCTTGACAAACTGTTTTCGGTGTCTGGACTGTCATAAGCTACTGCAGGTGAAGATGCAGTTTTCGAAAGCATTTATTGATCTGAAGCCTTCGTGGCTAAAAAATGCTTTTAGCTTTCAGGGCAACAAGCTCCTCCAGCGTGGCTTCCGGTCCCACAAAGCCACTTCTCTTCCAGACTCTTCTAACAGCATAAGCAACAGGACTCCAGTTTCAGTAGGTACCAGGCATTAAATGTTCGAGTTGACCTGTTTTTGTGTTCATAGGTATCGCATCCTCTATGGGTCAACGTCATCAAGGTCACTTTTAGGCTCACCAATCATCATAGGAGACTCTGAGCCCTTTCAATGCACACAAGGGATGGGGAGAGAAAGATACGGCATGTTATTTTAGCCACATTAATTGGGCACCTTACAACATTCAGTGACAGTTCTGACCCGAGCCCCAGGAACAAGCTGTCTAACAGAGCAACGCAACAGCAGATAAACATGCCCTTATTTTATTGTTACCTGCTGGAGATGTCTCTCTCCGTTCTCGTTGGCTGGGCTACTTTCTGACCCATTACTGCTTCCAGACTGATCTTTTTCATTCAGCAAGGCTGTGGCATAGGCCAATGTGTCCTGAGTTGGAAACAGCCCAAGAGAGTGTCAGGGGCCATGGAGATATCTTCATCTCATAATCATTATAATTATTATTTTTTTTTTAAGTTCATTCTGAAACAATACAGCTGCTGTAGTGAGACGGCTGAGTCACCACAGGTAATTGTGAGGTACTGACTAACATCACTTAAGGGTTAGTTTTTTCAGGAACAACCACAGGGTCTGGGCTTCTAAAGGAAGAATGGTCTTAAGTGCACTGGAATATACTAAAACTGCCCAAACCAAAGACACTAACTGAAAAGCAAAAAAGGAAATAATCCAAGTTTAACACTGTCTCCCAAGACTGTGATACATACCTGTGCTGAAATAGTGCGCTGGAAGGTTTTTGCAGTCGATGTTTCATTGGATACGTTACTCTGTGGAGCCCAATAATGTTCAGACATCTGCATAAAAAGTCAAGAAAGTTGTAAAATTGCCACATGAGTTTTACATGTGTAAAGCCTCATCCACTTCTGATGGCAGGTGAACTAATAAGCCGGGAACAAGCTTCCTGAATCCTTTGGCAATCAGCTGGAGATCTCGGGCATCAACAAGCGTGCACTTTTAATGCAGCCACAACAGTCCGAGATGCTATTGCCCCTCAGCTGAAAGCCAGCAACCAACCCCCTTTATTTGGTAGCTGTACGTGTGTGCAAGTTACTGGATGCCAGCTGAAGAGTGGTGGATCCAGGGTTTATGTGAGCCAGTACAAAGTAAAAATGGGTCCAGCAGGACTACCCAGACCTGCCAGTTCACTGTGTTTCAAGAGAAGAGTGGCAACAAGTTGTGCCAGCTGCACTGCCAGCATCCCACTAATTCCCCTTCCAGAGTTCAGTACAGTAACAGTTTATGCATCTGACATCTGCCTGGCAGCAGCTGTCAGGACAGAAAAGCAGCCCGGAGCTGGGATACCAGCGTGTTGTGCATGCAGTGCTGGGAGACCAAGCACGGTCCTGCTTGACTGTAGGCAAACCTGGGGCAATTCTGTTGAGCTTTGTTTCCAGAGCATCCTTGGGTATTTATTAAAGAAGCGTTGGCCAACCTACGTTAAGTTTACAGGGAAGAACAAAAACTATACGTGTGGGAGGAAAAAGCTGTATCTGTCAACAGCTATGTTTTGTGCAAAGCTGCAATGATTCTGTAAGGAATCCACTCATTTATGCATTCCCTTGCTGTTTTCCCTTGCCTGTGTGTTGATGCGAGTTTAAAAAACCAAAACCTTCTAACACAACTACAGTGGCACTGAAAGCTTCCCACATGGCAGGGAATAATCACTGCGATCAGTCACACTTGGTTTTATTCCCTGTATATGTATGCACGGCTGAAACATATGGGGGCCTACTGAAGTTCTTGCACGCATCAGATTCAGCTGCATCCAAACTTACCTTGTAAAAAGTAAAGTAGCTTGTATTTTGTCTTTAGAGTCATCTCAGAGCGCCATACAAAGCATGGAGATTTCATAACTCTCGTTGTAAACAAAGTGACAGTTTCTCCGTAAAGTTACGGCCAAATTACCTTTTTCTGTAGCCACTGCACAGCCCAACTCCAGTGGTGGGAATTCTCCTTGAAATAATCTTTTGCAGTAGGGCACCTTGGAAATTGAAATCATATTCATTAGTCATGAGCAAGGCATTCTGGCAAACTTAAAAACCCCCAGAGACTTCTCTCTCTTTGCACTGCTGCCCTCTGTACGCACCGTTGTCACTGCAAACTCTGACTTAAAACTGTACAGCCCTGTTCAGTGAATCAGCAAGAGCAGGCACGTCTGGTGAAGTTTACATGAAGTAGTCTGCTACACAGATTCACGTATTTCCGAAGTAAACTTTATCGGGACATATGCCAAACTCTAAACAAAGACAATTTCGGAATCATAATATTTCAAAAATCCAGGACAGCTTCCTTATGTTTATCTTGGTCTTAGTGCTAGGCTCCTGCTCTACAGAGCATAGCTGAACTGCCTTTATAAACAGTAATTATCAGTTGTTATATGAGAAATCCTTCTCGGGTACTAATCAGTAAAGATTTCACTTCATACTGACACAGGTACTATCCAGGCCTCTGAGCACCACTTCTATCACAGTAACAACAGATAATGCTGATCAAAAGTAGAAAGAGCAGCAGTCTAAACAGTCACAGAGGGGCCTAAGGTAGGGATGAGGCTGACCTCCGAAACCCGTATTACTCACTTCTGAGCCAAAGTAACAAGAAACTTGACACACTGGTAACAACGGCTGCTGTCCACATGGTTGCTGTGGTGCATCAAGGCTGTGGGGAGAAACAGACGGATTAAGAAACACAATTCAGATTTCTGGGTACCAGCCAGTCTGAAAACATAACAAAGATGAAGGTAAAACTTAGTTTAACTGAGGCGGTAGAAGTTATTTCTACAGACGTTAGCACGAGTATTTGTGTTAAACACACTGCTGTACTGCTGGCAGTTCAGAGTACTTCCACATCTCCATTGGATCAAAGAGAAAACGCAGTCATTCTTTCAAATGCGGTACCTGAATTTTAAACAGTCCTCTCCTAGTGCAGTTATTCTTCCCCTATAACGCATTCTATGTTAGATAATTGCTACGGTTACATCTATCTGAAGGAAAAAAAAAGTCCGAAACACCCATAAATGGCCCAGATCACCAGCTTTCACCTGGATCAAAATTTGCGAAGTTAGAAGAATGTTTAAAGCTTCTTCACACAAACAAGCATAGCAGATTTCAAGAGCCATGAATCTCTTCCGTGGGAGACTTGGGCAAAACCCCAGGCCATTCCTACCAGGAAGTTATCTATACCATGAATTCCCACATCTTTCAACAAAATTCTTTGACTGAGGAGAAGCACAAAGGTTTCCAGGGAGCTGCCACAATCAGATTTGCTGCTCAAAAGTTGCTCTGTCCATAGCAGGCAGCAAATAACACTGTAGTGAAACCTCTAAAATTGGCAAATAACTGCTAGGGAACTGCAAATTACTGGTTTTTCTCATGTTGAACCACAGCAGACGACTAAAATTACAGCACTGGTGTACTGCAAATTACGTACGCACACTGTATTGAGGGCCACAGAAAACTATTATTTGCTGATTTCCTTTCCTGGAATAAAACTAGCCAATGTGATGGATCGGTCATGGTCCACGTGCAGTTAGACTACATGACATTCAGTGCTGTCGCAAGGAAACTCCAAGGTAAAATGAACTTTCACTCCCAAAACTCAGAGCAGTTCTTGAAGCCTTCAGCATAAAAATCCAATCGAATAATTGCACCTCTCTTCTGTAGAGGAAGAAAGGTCACGTATTGCCCAAGTTACAGAACAGAATTGGTCCAAGTGGGACCAATTTACCCAGAAATAAAACCACCACTTAGCTATTCTTTTACACTGCTGCATATTATCTTCTCTTCTATCCGTGATACACGGAAACTACTAAAAAGAAGAGCACTGAAGTATAAGAGAGAAATAAAGAACAAAGCTAAATATTCCTTCTCACTGAAACAGAATCCAAAATAACTCAAGGTGAAAGCCACAATCCAAAGCAGCTCCTCATCCAAACAGCTATGAAAGAGATGCTCAGGCTGCCCTAACTCATCAGAGTTGCTCTTTGAGCACCATGTGGCTACCCCACATTTCTCTCGTACACAAAGTCTCTTCTCCTGATTCACATGAAGCAAGCTCTCACCACTTCTGGGACTTATCTGTTGCTTTTGAATGCTCTAGTAACTTCAGGAAAGTCTCTGTATCAAATGGAGAGACAAGACTTTGTATGAGCAGCAACACCCGGGGGCCAGCAGTCAGATTAGGAGGCTATCCTGCAGTTAGTAGTATTAGCACCCTTCCAGGCTGAACCAGTTTCTTTTTATGGTAATTAGGATGCTGACAAAGCAAAAAAATTGGCAATTTATTGAGATACGTAAGCAATAAAAATTAATTTTTAAGGCTACAGGATTCATAGAGCTAATCTGCTATGTTAATCCAAGGTACTTTCTTTTTCCTCCCCTGCATTATGTATACACCTTGATCCACTGCTTATTTAAAAAAGTTAGATCTCTTGCCAACCCCTTGGCTAAGGTTCCTTAAGGTCCCTCTAAGTATATAAGTACCACTCTGGGTTCGCTGACTGCTGCTGTCAGTTTTTCCCAGTTACATTCCTTTCCAGTTTGCCATTACTATAACATTCTAATGCTTATTGTAGATTTTCTTAGAGTGTTATAGGGTGGTGGTGGCTAAATCAAATGTGTCAAGTTGTTTTCCCTGAGAAGTAGAACAGTTTAGAAGAATTAGAAACTAGGAGATGATATGAACCGTCACCAACATGAGGGTCAGCAGGAGATAGGAGTTGTCACCAACTGGCTTACTTGCCTATTAATCCATTTTCAGTTTCAAAGGCAAATTTGATGCGCTCTACTTGTAATGGGTCCTCAATAACCTGTCAGCAAAGAAAAAAATCAATGTAAGTTAGTTGCGTGTGATACCTGTATCTATTCTACAGAATGGTTTTAACCACCTTGACATGAAAGACAAATAAGACTTGTGAAGTTTCATATATCACCAGATTATCAAAACAGCAATTAAAAAAGTCATAAAAACTCCAGACCAAAGGATTAAAAGATATGTGGATGCTGAAATTACCAACGCAGTCCTGACTTTTTTCACTACGCATCAATACAAAATCTACCCCATACGAGTCTTTACCCTTCACCTACCAGTATCTCATGGAGTAACTGGAATATGTTTTTCAGTTCATGAGGTGGAGCAGTTTCCAGCTGAGTCTGCATGTAAGAAATATAAAGTTACTTGGACAGTAAAATACATTGATGACGCAAAGAATTACAAGACAGCTTTACAGGTTTTTGAAAATTTGTTGTTTTAAACAGTAAAAGCCTAAGAAAACCCCAGCCTCAAACCCATAAACACCCCTCCCCAAATCCAACAAACTGTACTGATTGTTCTGCAGATTCCAGTGCCATTCTAACCAACCAGACGCAGTATGACCAAAGCCTAGGACAAACGCTTATGTAAAAAGCTTATCTTGATTATCTCCATACCTTGATGAAGTGTAGCACAGTAAAGGAAAAGTGCTCATTACAAAAGCAGCAGTAGACCACCATCTCAATGAGAACCGACAGAGATCCAGTTAGCTCTCGTAACGCATACATCACCTAATGGAAAAGTGCAAACAATTTCAGACACAGCTGTACAATTACTTCTAAGTAAGTATGTAATAGAATGTTAGTCTTTTCCAGGAAGGATGCAGCTTTTTCTCCTGGCACTTGCACGGCCCAGCGAGCTGAACCCCTGCTCTCACAGCACACCATTCAGCTCCTGCTGTCCACCTCCAAGGGTCTGGTCAAGCATGGTCCATTAAGTCAGAGCAATTCAAGTCAGCACCTCCAGCTGACACACGGTAACTGACTGCATGGGCACTTGCCAAACATGTTCAGCTGCCTTTGCTAACTTCGTAAATTCTCAAATGAGACCCCTAAGTTTAGGGATATACTAGAATAAGAAGGGGTCAAGAAGAAACCAAAGGTCCCTTCTTTTTTAGGCTCAAAATACTAACCACGTACTTCCTAGCTGGCTGCTTTTTAACATTCAGTGTTTTCATGCAAGGATACTTCAAAGAAATCACATCAGACCAGATTTTAGGTTCTATTAGGGCAGAATTTAGACCAGATACCTCCATTAAGTAGGGTTTTCCCTCAGACAGGAATAACAAGGCTTCCACTTCTTCATGGAGAGTCAAAAGTGGACCTGAAGCGGTGATGCTTAGAGGTGGACGCTGCTTAAAGAGACCAGGAGCTATAACAGCAAATACAAAAACAATCCACTAATAAATTAGTTTGTTCTACACACCTTAAAGACACCGCTGCTCATCTGGCACCACATAATCTGTAATGGCATTCATCTCAACTAGCTTATAGCTCATACGGTGCCACTCCAAGTAACAATCTCTTGCACGCTGAAGTGTCATTTACTTCAGTGACAACATAGGCAAATGAATTGCAAGAAGGTCAAAGCAAAGTGTTCATATTGACTATCAGTACTTTGAACTTTAGTTTCACTCCCAATCACTGTTGCACACTCATCATATTCAGAACGTTTATCATTCTTTTACTTTATGACTTTTGACCACCTCCAACTCCAGAAACTTTAAACCCTAGACAGAAATAAAGTTATTCTTTTAAATACAACTTTAAATTCCTCCTTCAGGAAACTGAAGATCTCAATTTATTCCTTTATTATCCTTCTTTGGATATTTCTGCTTCTTGTAAGAAATATCTAGGAAAGAATTTCACAGCTTGTAATTTGTAGCTCAGGCTAAATACTCCCCTTCAGATTAGCAAAAGGCATAACAAATCTAAGCAAAATACAGCCTCTGATAGGCTGCAAGTCTGTTCCAGCCAGCAATGGCACAGCTTGATTCCCTCACATAAGGAAAGACCTTTTAGGCATATGGGAGAGGGTGGAAGGCATAATAATGTCAATATTAAGATTTCCCCCTGCCCCAAGTGCCTGTAATACTATCCGTTTGCCACAGCCTCTTGGTACAGTTACAGCAAAATAAGAAGTAATGAAACGTATGCTAACCACTACTGCCTAAAGCTCAAAGTTATTGTATTTTCCTTGCTGATATCGTTACTCCTAGTCAAAGTAACTGAAATGCAAAGTCATCAAAAGGCAAAAACGCAATTCTTACCAACATTTCTTTGTGAGGAGACATCAGAGTGCAAAACAAGTAGTGCTACGGTATTGTGAAGATATCCAAACTCACGTGCTTGTGCTGAGCTCCACCTGCGATTCTGCTTGAGACAAAGGAGAGACATTTAATTAAATTTTCATTAGTTGATTTAGTCAGCTTTTGCTAAGTCAAAACAAAGCAATGTCCCTGACAGTCCAGCACCATGTTCTAATACTTTCAAGTTGGTGAAAATGTTGTTATTATCAAAAGCATACACTCACTTCTGACAACACAGCTGTTTTCGTGTTAAGTACACACAGGTAGACTAAGACTTGCGCAATGTTTACAGAATAATCCAAGGAGTAGTCCATTCTACCACCTGAGAAGTATTTATCCATAATTTAAACACTGTAAAAACACAGGGATGGACACAGACTACAGCACAAGAACACATGCTATGTAAGCTTTACCTGATTACTCTGCCGGTTGGGGCCAAGAAGAAAGTTGATCATGTGCCTCAAAGCAGAGTGTCTGAGAAGAAGACTGCTAGCCCTTATACCCTGCTGTTTGGACACAATAAAAAAGTTACATTCCTGTGCAGGTAAAGAACGAATACTCTAGGGAACAAACGTAAAAAGTATAGCCTAAACACTGCATTTCCTACTCTAAAAGTAAGAGTCACATAGATCAATAAGCTACACCCCTAAAACCTGTCTCATTATATTGAGCACATTACACAAAGTAGACCAGAATCAGCAAATGCAAAACAAGTGTCATATAAAAAACAAAACGAAACAAGGATAGGGGAATAGAGAGAAACCACACTGGGGTGAACAGCACAGTCCAGTCAGTTGTTTTGTTTCCCATAGAAATGAAGTCCTGAACACTTTTTTTTTTTCCAAGAACAGCCAAAACCAAGCTCCCTAAACAGAAACGCAACATTCAGACTTTGCAAATGACATCTTCAATATGTATACTTTGCTCGTATATTTTTGTGTGATTTTATCTTAATCCAGTGTTCAAAGCCATTTACTTTTCAAAAACAGACCCCCCCCCCCCC
>Ga0065711_1042654_pt1 | contig 15232 bp, 14 predicted proteins | sample Hoacrofraction12_FD_59098 | JGI IMG/M metagenome (GOLD analysis project Ga0065711, IMG submission 59098) | Hoatzin crop microbial communities from Cojedes, Venezuela - Epithelial fraction 12 v2 (version 2) | ecosystem: Host-associated > Birds > Digestive system > Esophagus > Crop | place... | reverse complement strand
CCCGCCTGGACACGGTCCTCTGCAGCCTGCTGTAGGTGACCCTGCTTCGGCAGGAGGGTTGGACTAGATGACCCACAGAGGTCCCTTCCAACCCCTACCATTCTGTCTGTGAAGACAGGGCAAAGAGCACCATCCTCATGAGTGGAGCAAAGTATCAGCCAGAGCTAACTAACACCAAAACAAACGAAAACCAGGCTGTCTTGAAAGCATCAGACCCAGAGATCCCGGAGAGACTCTTGTCACATTATAACTCCTTCCCTCTCCTGAAGCTGGGAGTACTGCTTCTGTGAGGGCTTGAGAAACCCACTCACCTACTCACCAGTGGTAAGTGGAATGATTTGCTGATGAGACTGGGGGGAGGATGTGGCTCTCGAAATCATCAGCTTCTGCAGAATCTACCCTTTAATTTGAACAAAACAACAACAAAAATTCCAGCCCTTGTGATTGCACAGATAACTTTCCAAATACGAACCCACTGCCGTGCTGTGTCTCTGAGTCTGCAGACAGGCTTCTCCTGTTGTTCCCAAGAAGCCACACAGTGAAATCAATAAGACTCATTAATGATAATCAGTACCCTATGGGCAGCAGTAAAACTGACAAGAATCCTGCCAATTTTGTCCTTCTGCTGTTACTTGGGGAAGCTCTGATTGGCAGGAAAGGTAGATTTCCCACTTGCTTGCATTCAGCAGTGAGAGGCAGTTGCAGACAGAGTCCTGTGGGAAGGCCCAGCCACAGCATCCCACAAGGACTATCAGTGTTTGCGCCAGTCGGAAAAGGGCACTGCACTCTCGCCATCACCTATACACGGGATGAGGCCCTTTTCTTTCTTCTTTTACATCCCGATACGCTGCTCATCCCTGAACACCGCAACAGGTTTTGCTGCCTCCTGACCCCACCAAGCTGGTGAGCTGATAAGCTTCAAGTCCTGACACAAGCCATACCCTCAGTTTTGAGATGCACGGGGAGCTAGATCATAAAAGACAGACTAGGCTTTTAAATAACACAAGGTGTCCTACAAGTTATTTTCACTCTCAACTCTGGCATTGTGACTAGAGGATCTGCCACCCATTGTCTTACCATTTGTTGGTGGTGAACCACTAAGGAGATACTCTGGGACTCAAGGAAGGGACCCTCCAGCTCCTTCCAGGCCTGCCTTCCCCCAGCTCGCCTCCCACCTCAGGGACTTCCAGTTTTTGATTGTTCCCTTCAGACCAGAATCTCCTTGGGCACCCAGCTGGCCCTGGACCCCGTCACACACGCTCTCTGACCTGGACCTGCTACAAGCGACCACACAGATGTGTAGACAGGGCCACTGAAGATGAACTCCCATGGAGATTTTAATTTCAGGATAAAATTATTACCTAATTTTAAAGATTCAGTTACTTGAAAGGCATACACTGCACATGTCTTACTTGTTTAAAACATATTTCACTATCTGATTTAAAATGGTACCTAGGGACTTATTAGTTCCCTTTTTTGAGATCTGACTCAAGGAGATATGCAACAAACACAGTAAGGTCTCACGCAGGAAGAATTTCTTCCTTCCCATCCCCTTTGAATAAAAAGCACCATGATAGCATAGCTATACTTTCACAGTTTGAATGGATCATTCCTGAGAATAAAATAGGCTTTTCCAGAACCTAGGCCTACACAGTGGAGATAGCTTCCTATTAATCAATATTGTAGAAGTGTAATAAATTGATGTCTGTACATCCAATGTCTGTAATCTGCTTAGATAAAAAAACTGAACGTTCTTATAATTCACACTTTCAAGGGAAATAAATGGAAGGATTGACAGAGTCTACATTTGTCAGGAGAAAAACCTAGGGGGTCTGAAAAAAATCCCGTAAGTGTTTCTCAAGCACAGTACCATCTCACCAGATGATGCACAGGGTGACGCGGAGGTAAAGGAAATGGAGAAAATGCCATTTCCTGCTTCATTTCCTCCAGGGAGAATCTGGAGCAAGGTTTCATCTGATTAGAAATCCAAACAACCACACGTAGACTAAATGTTTTGTTTGCAGTTCCAGGCCTCCAAGGGAAGTACCCTGCTACAAGCGGCAGCGGGTTAGCTCTGCCTCCGTGAAGGAGTGGCAAAAAGTGGAAGAAGAGCAAGAGAATCTGGTGATGTGCAGAGCAAGAAGTGGTGGTTGTCACCTCCAATCTTGGTTTCTAGGCCCTGAGTAGGGCCAGTACAGGCTCCACCACAGAAGACAAGGTTACTGGCCTGCGGGTGAATTTCAAGTGTCAGTTACAGAAAGAGGAGAGGGGAAAAAAAACCCCAACAAACCAGACCAATGCCCAACCACCTATCTTTTCATTTCCAGAACGGTTCAAATACTAAGAGTCCCTCAGTTACACACATATAGGAGTCAAGTTTTGTAAAATGCCAAGTATCAGATCTCTAAACATCAGACCTTTGCACATACACGCACCCCAAAAACAAAAGTCATTTTTGGAAATGTTTTCTGTTCCTGCCAGTTCACATCAACAGTCACTTTTTCGAAACTGGCGGTGTTAGACTGGCATTTACAACATGTATCAACCACACAAATCTACTACATAACAGTGCATAAAAATGGCAAAACAGTCATCAGTTGCACTTTATTTCAAAGAAAGTATCTAATAGGAATGTTGTTGTATGCCCAAACATCAATAAACTTACATCAGAAGCTGCTGACTAGATTTGTTTTCAGTTGGGCTCTTTAAGAAGCCTGGAGAACAGAGGCAAACTGGATGCTGCTCATAGCGGAAAGCACTTCGCAGAACACCCCAACAGTGGCCCGGAGGGCAGAATTTGGAAAGCACACAAGGGACTGAGGATCCCTTTGGTACAAGGAAGACTATTTTGGTTTCAAACAGCTGAAAACATCCCCACTTTTGGTCATTTGCAGTGTCCCATGCTGGAACCTTTGGTGCTGCACCTCAACCATCTCCTAAGATCCCTGCAACTTACAGTACACCATTTAACACAAACTGAAATCTGTGCTAGGTTCACCTTAAAATTCCCCACTGAAATCTTACTGACGTTATCCTTGTCAGTCAGGCCCTGAAATATCTGGACAACTCTGCCATCTGGGACGGCTGTGTCAGTCATTTCAAGAGGCCTTTGCTTCCCTAGCACAGTCCTCAGGCTCATGTCCAAAACGGATTCTGGTACGTCCCCAAATAAAGTGTGGGTGACAGAGCCAAAAAGTTCCACTCGTAGTGATGCTAAGGACTGGGGATGGCCAGTCTGTGGCACAAGGACTGGATCTGGCTGGCAAGGTGGCTTTTCCTGGTGCCCACATCAGCAGGGCAAACAAATTACTAAGTGCGTGGTATTTTCAGCACACTCCTGCTGCCTTGAGTACTGACAGCTGATTGAAAGGATTGACAGTTACGAAAAGGATTGCAGTTGGTCAGGGCACCAGGCATTTTTATACCAACTGTACAGAACAAGTACCCTCTTTGGCCTGAGACACCAGGATTTATCAATCCTGCAACGTAGATTTAAGGTCATCTAGGAGTGCATACCTTCTCTTTTCTTTACTGCATGTTTAGACCATCAGAGAAATGGTTATTTCTGTTGAACTTGGTATCAGTAGTGCTGAACTGCTCAGAGTAATGCAACTCTGCTGACTCGCTACGGTAACTTCTTAGGGATCAAAACTCAGACGCCAGCCTGGAACTCGGACCTCAAAGCCACTTTTCAGAGGCCATGCTATTCACAGGCAACTAACACTGATGCTCACAGGAAACCTCACCCAGCTTTGATATGGGGACCCAACTCCCCCCAAGTCAATCAGGCCCAAGCACGGCCCAGAGAACTCCAGTTTATGCTTCCTCGGACATGCTGCCGTGGTGCTTTTTTTTTAGGCAACACCATCATGTCCCTCCTTGCTCATAACAGCCTCCTCCCTCTCTCTCGGTGCACAGTAAAGCATACGGATGTGTGAGAGAGTTCACTACACATTTCAGATCTCTGTCAGTTATCTGATTTGCATCTATTCAGCTGTACTTTTGCCTTGCATCTGTTCTGCACAAGGAGTTATTGTGGAAAGCTTCAAGAAAGGGAAAAAAAAAAATCCAGACAAATACAAAGCTCCTCTTCTTTGCACTTCTATATTAGCAGCCATGTTTGTAGTTCTGTCTATGGAAGTGACAAGTTTTGCATTGTATGTACATGTTGTGTTGTCTGCCATTCTCCTTTGGAAGCAAGCACACAGGCTCTCACAGCAGCAGTGTTGTACAGACTGAAAGAAACAGTATAAATCTGTTCAAGGCCTTCCCTGGAAGCCCTTCCAATAAAAGTTGAGGGATTATTTTTTTGCAATTGGAACAAGTGATCGCTCTGAACTAGAACTCCCAGAGTTGAAATATTCCTGTGCTGAATATAATTCTAGATTCTGATCTACACTTCACATAAATCCCCTACCTGGGTAACAGCTGCAAATCAAAACCAAGACAGGCAGCATGGGTACGCCAAGCAGGCGGCCTTTTGGGCTGCCTGATTTTGGCAGCTAATTCCTACAGCAGCTTCTGCCTACCCACTCCTTGCTGGCCAGAACGACCTCAGGAAGCTGGCAGATTTTCCAAGTAATATGCAGTGGTGAAGACTCAGATCCACCAGGAACCAGTTGTCTTCTGTCAGCCGTGACCACAACCCAGCTGCGAATGCCACAAAATTAGAGAAAACCTGAGTTGTACTTTGCGGGTTGCACCCCCCCATCTCAATTTGATTGCTTGGTCTTCGGGGACTTTATCTTCATTCTGGCTTACAAAGCATCCCCTGCGGGTGGGCTGACACAAAGAGAGCCAGCAGCAAAGGAACCTGCTATTGTCTTAGTCAGAAAAGTCTCCTCAGAAGAATAAGCGACAGGAGGGAAGAGGAAACCCCGTGGAGCAAAAGTGCACAAAGACTGTGCTGGTGCTGGCTCTGCTTCTCTAGCTCCTGTTGATGTTTACTTCTGAAATGTGTCAGAAATAACAGAAACATCACCTAGCGTTGGTTTTAAGAAGGGAGAGAAAGGAGAACGCTCTTCTCTCTTCTCGCCCGTTTCCTTGGCCAGGCCAGCCCCCTGCCCAGCCTGGCTGCCCTCTCGCACGCCGGCCCTTCTGTGGCTGGGGCTCTGCCAAGGCGGCCGGGCCACGGGTCAGAGAAGTGAACGCCCTGTGCTGCTGTGTCTGCATCTGCTGGGCCTTTGGCCAGCTATTGGTGGTTTACCCTGTCATACATTACATACTCCCTGATGTTTAGAGCCCGGACAGCCTGTGCCTGCTAAATATCTACCTGATCTAATTTGCCCAACTAAACTTTGGGTCTGATAAACATATTATAGTAGCAGGTGTCTCTTGACCTTTCGTGCCTCTCTGCCTCCTGAGGTCCATCCCGGTGTGCTGCAAAACCAGAACCTTGCTGTTACTGCATGAGGGTCTGGGGAGAGAAGGCAACAGAAGTGGCTTTTACCTTGGACCTGTCATGATTTTGGTCTCCAACAGAAAGACCTACACCCTAAACAGACTGAAGCTTCCAGCACTACTGCTTATAGGGGGAAGGAGGCAGATGGACCATCGTTCTCTCCAGTGCTCCCCTGCTCCTCCTTTCCACCCACCTACACTTCTCCAGAGATCCAGAGGACAGAAGGTCTCAAGATGCCTGTTTTCCACTTGGCCATTCCTACCAGATCAGACTCTGAGGTGTCAGCAGTAACCTTGCAGTGAAGCAACTATACACTAAAGAGACAATTAATAGCATTAATACAGCTCTCCTTGAAGCAGCATATATCCAGCACTGATACTGGGACTAGGAGTAAGGAGATTTTCTGTCTTTGGGAGGGGGTGGGGGGGGTGGGTGGAATCACAGCATTCTTACTTAAAACTACCTCTTATGTAGAGATGCTACAGAAGCCTTTGAGAGCAGGGAAGGGATGGAGAGAGACCACCAGCAGGTAAAAGTGTTCTGTTCAGGAAACCCTCTGCCCAGTCTGCCTCAGCAAGTCAATATTTCTCAGCATCAATCAGCCCAATTCATGGAGGAAGTACCTTCATGCAAATGGAACAGCGTTTAGCAAATAAATTCTCTGCTTTGCCATTTACTTAATGTGCTGGGCAAGGTATTTGTCAAAACATTTGTTCTATGATGGTATATTAAATCAGCCATTTCAGTCCCTTCTCTTCCAAAAGCTTTGGTCCTCTGTGGAAGAGCTTTTCTCCACACAGCCCACAGAAAGACAAGACACTCACTCTCCTTTTTTCCTAGCCAAATATTCTATTAGTCCTTACTAGTTTATTCTTTTGACTCACAACAATCAGATTGTTATGTAATTCTTAATTGTGGCAAGAATTGTCTAGAGACGAGCGTTTAGATCTCACTGACAGAAAGGGGTTTTTTTAATGACTCGGATTATGTTTAAAGAAACATAAACACACCAAAGTTTTTCTAGGCAAAATATTAATTACACTTTCCCAGATGACACCACTTTTGTTCTGGAACACTGTCAATAAAGCAAAAACAGAATTATAAAGGTCTTGGCTCTGTTTTTACACTGTCTTAGAAGATGTAAGTACAGAATCGGAATGTCAACATTTAGCCTGTAATTAATAAATTCAGCTCAACAAATCCTTTCCTTCACTGTGAGATGTAGTGTTTGAGCCACAAGTCCAAAATCCTAGGGAAAGCAGGGACAAGTGAGGTTTATTTGTTCAACTCTCAGATAGCAGTGCTACTGAAGCAAGTTTCTGGGAACAGAGGGACCTGCAGTGTTTCAGAAAATGAGGGAGCTTTTCATCCTTTATATTGGAAATGAGCACCCAGCACCACTCAGGGGAGGGCTGCCATGATACTGTTAAAACACAGCCAAGAAACACAGCACATAGGCAAAATACCGCCTCATGATCTTGAATTATTTCACCTGCTCCCAGCCATTGGGGTTGTTTTTTATTATAGCAGTAATTTTCTAGTAAGATGCTGGAATGTCTTTGAGCATGGTCCTGTCTAAATTAAAAATGTTTTCAATTATTATTATTTCCAACTAGAGTCTCTCTCTCTGTTGGGATTTTGCAAATGCCACTTGTGTAGATTTCTGCTCATCAGGTGAGCAGTCTCAATAGAATCCTTGCACCGTGCTAATAGGAGAAATTTGTGAAAGTCCCGTGGGGGTAGGAAAACAGTTTACCTTAGATACATGAATTTATATTGTTACATTATAAAAGCTTTGTAGAAAGGAGAATTTCTACCAGGTGTCAAGCTTCTGTACTGTGCAATCTATCATCGAATCTCAAAGACATCTGGCCAATTATTTTATTTTCCTTTTAAAAATCAAGGGGGGGAAATAAAAGCAAATTTAACATTTACATTACTATTTGCGAAAGTGAAAATAATGTTTCTTCCAGCAAGTTATGTCATATTTACTTTTCAGTGTAATATGTTGACAAATTAAATATTTTGCAGAAAACTGCTCCGCTACCATTTAAAAAGTGGGGTTTTTTTTCCCACTTTATGACAGGCTCAATCAATATTATTATAAAAAAAAAAAAAAGAGGGCAGATGCTGCTCACTTTGAATTACTTTGTTTCTTTAAGGAATCTTATCCTGAGTCCAGACTGAATCTGGACTTTCAATTTCCTTTGCTTTTCCAGACAGCAAATCACACCTTGGCTCTGCTTTAGTTCTCCCAGCATCGACCCTCTCCCGGTTCCCCGAGTGACCGCACCTTCGCACAGCAAAACGCTCCTTGCTGCCTGTCTGCCCAGCGCCCGCTGTCGCAGAACTGCCTGGGAATTTCCCTCTTACTGCCTCAAATGCCACCCTGGTGCGCTCGCAGGAGAAACGTGCGCACTTCTCTTCCTTCGTTTCAAAGAAACCCCTCTGAAACACGACCTTCCGCGCACAGCCATGTGCTGCCCCACACCTGTGCTTCTGTGAGGTTCATGTGGTTGGCTTCTGCATGTCTTCCTGCTTCAGTGTGAGATGACGCTTGAAACCAAGTGAGATGCTCTCAGGAGGTAACGCTTCCATCTCGTGTATCTCTGTACGTGCTCTAGGCTTGAGGGCTTCACAGACAGCTAACTACACAGAGGTACCAAGGGCTCGGGACTTCGTGATCAAGAGAAGCACCCAAATTCTGGCTGGTGCAAAACACTGAAACCCTCTCCTGCAGCAGAGTGTTCACAGAAATGTAGTTTTCTCAGAGTACCTTTATTGGGAACTCAGTCCTGCATTGCATTTGAGAACTCTCTGGAAGGTGCCAGCTGTCCTTCACAGCTCTGGATGCAATTTAGACTGTAATCCTGCTCCTCAGCAATGTTCAGGATATGCAAGTTGTGCCACCTGGATAAGAAAGATGTATCCCTCCACACAGCACAGGTTGGGGAGAGGTCAAGTTTTTTTATGCTGCTTAAACTAAAACCCTTTCGCTACATGTGATTCCCACCACACACACCTTGTACACACACACAGCGCAAGGAGACAGACAAAAACTCTACTGAAAGAGGGAAAGAAGCATTAAGGAAAAACACACACCAACCACCCAGCCCTGACTCTCCCCAAACCTTCCACGTTTCCTGATTGCTAAACATTTTCCTCTGCAGCCTTCAGATCCTTCGCTATCCAGGTACGACACACACACAGCCAATCTCTCTGCCATCATGCCCCAGGTGCAACAGCTCTGCTGTTCTCTGGAGCAGCGCGTGCCAGCCTCTGCCAACCACATCCTGATCCCACCATAAGGACAAAAGTCGCCTTACAGCTTGGCAGTTATTGTTAGGAGTAAGCAGTTATCTTGTAAGGCACAGAGGCTGAAATCACGTGTTCTTTTTCATTGCTTTTGGATGTAAAACTTGCTAACTTACCAGTTTTATTTTTCTGTTGCAATCCTCTAGCATGTACCCAATCATAAACACAGCCACCAAAGTGGATCGTATTAGAATCTTAACAGATAATTTGGGGTATAATAGAAAGTGAATTGCAAGTTACAGGAGGGGAAAAAAAGAAAAAAAAAAAAAAGGAACAGCAACCAGCTACGCCTTCCTCCTGACATTGATTCATTTCAGCTGGTGAGAAGTTACGAGCTGGGAACTGCACAACCACTGTCACTGGCTTTGTCAGAGGATCCGTCTCAAGTTTCACCGAACCCATTTCAACTCCTGCTGCTGTTACAAAAGCATCATAAAAATAGCAGCAAAACTGTGCTTTTTGAAGCAAGCAGTGCAGAAAAATATCCTTCACAAAAGCAAACTTTGCAGCATGCTGTAATTAAGCTCACATCCTGACAGCGGGAGCATGAAGTTTTCTTCTAAATATAGCAGAAGTCTCTCCAATGCACAGCCCCTTTTTAATGCAAGATTTACAAAATTAGTCATTATCTGCCAGCACCCTCCTAGGAATTCTTCAAAAAATATTTTGGGTTCTAACGCAGGGAGCTTTACAGCAGGGATTCAATGTAATCTCTAGTGTCAAGAAACAAATAGTTTTGCTTTGTTTACTTCTTGCCTCCGGAGCGCCTGGAGTAGGGCAGGCACTACGCGCAGGCAGGAGGACGCAGCCTCTGCCAGGCCTGACGGCTCGGGCAGGCAGCAGCACGCACCGAGCACAAAGGGCAGGCAAATCCCTCGACTTCTCCCCTAACAGCAATCTCTCTTCCCAGCCTTCAGCACCTGTTCCTCATGGCATTTTACCTTGAGCTGGCAAGGCAGTAAAGACTCCATCAGCTTTGGGTTGTCTTTGTTAAATTCAGTCTAAAGCTGAGGTTTAAGCCAGCTCAGGCTAGCTCATACTAAAATGCAGCTTGGCTGGCTGGCATGCGACCACACCAAGTTTAAAACGAGTTCGGAAACCATGTTCTTAAATACATATTCTTAAAATAGGTCAGGCCCAAGTCCTCATCCTAACTGCACCAGCTGAAGGCAGAACCAGTCATAATTTCCACAAAGAAACTGTCCTGTAACTCCAGAGAAGTGAGTCTGGCCTGTGTTTTATCTTTGTGCTTCTGGTTCAGGCTGCAGGCCTCACCCGCGTCCTGCACCACCTTCGCAGTGGAAAGGGAAGCGGAAGGAAGCCCCTGGGTCACCCACCGTTGCAGTGCCCATGTTGCAGGAGCTTCTCGTGGGTGGCCAAGTGGCCTGGCTCCTGGCGAGAGCTGCAGGAGAGGTGGACTTGGCTCTGAGGCGGCAAGACACCAGGCAGGACGGACGCTTCCAACAAGGTGTGCGCTGCAACTGCTTCAGGCAGCTGCGATGCCTCCAAAGCAGCTGGCTAAACTCCTATAAAAATTGCAACAGGCTCCCAGCAAAATCCATTTTTGACTGAGCCCAGCCCACCTGCTCCCTGCACTCTGTAAACTCAGCCCAGCCACTGGCAACAGGTAGCTGCAAGCTGGGCTCTGGGGTCTGTATCCAGTCTCACCGATGGGTGCAGCACCCATGCGAGTTCAGTAGAATCATAGAATCATTAAGGTCGGAAAAGACCTCTAAGGTCAGCAAGTCCAACTGTCAACCCACCCCACCATGCCTGCTAAACCATGTCCTGAAGCGCCACATCTACACATTTTTTGGACACCTCCAGGGATGGGGACTCCACCACTTCCCTGGGCAGCCTGTTCCAGTGCCTGACCACTCTTTCAGTAAAGACATTTTATTGTGCTCATTTTGCACACCTGCCCCAGCTGCGCCGTGCCACACCACCGGCTTCTCTTTGGCTACAGGCAGCATCATCCTGCCAAGGGACAGCCGCAACTTTCCAGCATCCAGGGAGAAAAATGCCAGCAATGACAATTTGGGCAGGCAACAGCAGCATCCAGCTCCTCAGCTCCATGCCTGCTGGCCACCCAGGCTGCGCTGAACCGGCAGGAAAGTAGCGGGAATGCGGGGATACCCTGGTGATACAAGCAAGTGTCGCTACACTCGGGCACGTACAAGAGAAGCTTTGCTCCCCAGTCCACGCTGGCCCAGACGAGCCCAGCGCTGTACCTTTTTCTGCCCTCTCCTGCCCAGCGTTTAATCTGTGTAGAATGCAAGCCTGCTGCAGTGCACAGTATTTAATACTGATCAGCACACCGCGCAGTTTCTAGATCATTCACCTTCCTGAAGATGGGCATGGCTATGCTGGCACAGAACATCGGACCTGTGAGCCCCTCTCTGATCCCCAGGCTGTTTCAGGGATGGCTGAATTACCTGACTCAAAACCCAGGACCCTGCAGGCCTATGGCTGCCGCTCTGCTTGGAAGTCTTGGTATTTCTCCTGTTCTGTACAGTATAAACTTCTCTCCTACTGCACACACCAAAACTCACAATAAGAAGTGAGCAATGTCATAGCCTGTATCAATTCTCTTTAAAAACAAAATTCCAAACCCTGTATTCTGTAACAGGCTCCAGAATGTGCCTGGAAGCTGTGAACATGTAACAGTGAGCAAATCCACCATTTACCCAAGGCTGTTTTCCTTGTGGTTTTTTTCAGCATCATGCATGCATGCCTTCAGTGTTTACTGTCAGCAATTTTCAATGTGCTGACACGGCTAAAAGTGACCACAAAGCCAATGCAAGCAGGCAAAGCGAAGAAACAGAAGTAGAAATGTTAGGAGGTGCAGACTCAAACTTTGCACTTCTGCAGCAGTAACTACCAAGGTAACCTGGCTATCACGGGAAAGAACGTGATTAGCACAACTTGGAGCAGCCTCACCTTTTTCCTCCTCCTTCATTAACCAATAGAGCTTTGCTCCTGATGTTGCTATTTTTGTGGCTGACGCATGCAAAGAGCGAAGGAGAGCGCCTTTCACACTACAAGTGTTACATTTCTTTCCCTGCTATTGGCTTATTCAGGGTGGCTGGGTTGTTTTTCCAGCAGCTTCATGGACTTCTCCTCCGCACTTTAACTCCAAGAGCAAATTTTTGGTTTGTATTTGCTTATTTCTGAGCAGCAGTTGAAAGCTAGATAAACAATGCAGTGCCTGAAAACATCCTGGGAATGATTAATAGAGACTTTGGAAACATCACTGCAAAGTTTAGGTCCCCAGCTTGCCATGCCTTTAAGGTACAGGAATGTAAACTAATACACACAGATTTTAAATCTCTATACCTGAATTTTCAAACACTCTGTGCAAAAGCAATAATATTAATGAACCAGTACAGGCATAAAAAGCACCTCTTAACCTGAGATTATGTAATAACAATTTGCTCTTAGTTTTACAAACAGAACTTGTCAAGCCCTCCTCTCCAGGTTGCCCTTCTGTCTAGAACAAGCAGCTGGAACAAGCCACATGGCTGCTGTTTCCTGTAACTCCCAGGATGATGCAGAGGCATGTTTTAGAAAATGGAAAGAACCAAATGAAGATTATCTTACCACTCCACTGGAAAAAGCCCATCTCTGTGGAAAAGTCGTACGATAGTAACTTGTAATAATATACATGAGAAGCTGCCCATGTAGCAGAAGTTTCCATTTCTCCTTCAGTTTATTATTGCTCCATTTTTACATTTAACTTATAATACAGGTGACAGATGCTAAGTACCACAAATTCAAAGAAAACCTATGCAACCAGCTGTTAATCCTACTTTGAAACCTTGCTCGGATTGAAATAAATTTCCCTGATTTTCCTTATTTGGGTAGTATTTCCAGTGCTAATAAGCACATATACACTAAAACAAAAAGTCCTGGGGTCACCGTATCTTAGATTAATGTGCATACCACATAGCATCCAAATAACCACCACTAAAAAAGCTTTGGCACCTGAACGTGTCTCTAAAGAGCTGCAACCAATTACAGATTTAATCTATAAATAATAGCAACGAACCCTGAAGCATCAGCATTTTTGCAAGAGAGATCCAGCCCTCTGCAGAAGAAAAGAGAGTAAGGAAGAGGCCGACAGGGGAAGCACATTCCTCTGCACACTGGTGCTTTCGCAGAGAGCACTCAGTCGCTCCTGTGTTTACTGACTGGGTTCTCGTCATCCAAAGTTCACCACTGTGTGTGCCTCCCTGTGCAGAGAGCTGAACAACACATCCAGCTATGATGAAGCATTCGATGTCATGGAGCTGCTGGATGCCTGTGCCGTGATGGTCATAACTTGTACAGGTGAGGAAAGAGCACAACAGCACAGATCACACCGCCTCCCTGCCCCGCGAGGCTGTCTGTCGAGAATCAATAGCTTCCCCAGCCAGGGTCCGACGTCCCAGCCAACAGGATCAATTCGGAGGCATGATTTCATAGTCATGCTGCTGTGAACTCCTCACAAATCCCAGTGGTGATTTAAGAGCTGTGCTAAGAGCAGGGCCATGAACTCTCCCGACTGGAGGCAAGATCTGAGTTTCCCCGCAGTGACATTCAGCCCAAGTCTTTTCCTGGGCTCTGCAAAGCCACCACCATCCGCTTACAGATGCCAGACTTGGAGCGAAACAAGGCAACTGCGTCCACCCCATGTAGACGGGACTCCAGCAGCCAGGCTGCGTAAGCACTCCCCGTTACCCAGTCCAGTTCTGGGCTGCTCCTCAGCAGGGACAGCGTGTCCTGGTGGCACAGCCCTCTGCAGTGGCCGTACTGCTCCATTCAGCCCTCTGAAAATATTAACACAAGTCTTTTTTCAGCCTCACGTAGCAGTAACCATCAGGGCCTGACGGACACTAACAGGCTTCAGTGGCCCTGCCCAGCCCTATCCGGGCCCCAGGGCCCAGGACTCCATGTCAGCCCCTGCCCCAGTGATGCTCCAGCCCCCCACAGCCCTGCCCAGCCCCAGGGAGGTGCCCCATGCCAGGGCTGCCCTGACACAGCCCCGGCTGCCTCAGCCCCAGGGCACCCTTGTCCCTGCAGCACCCCAATGTCAGCGCTGGAGGGCTAGAAACAAGAGTCTGTTAATTAATGTATTAAAATATGTTTTTCAATGCTAGCAACTGCATGAAATTTGTCAGGTTTAAATTTTTTCCCCCTCACAGCTGTTTTCAGTCCAAGATACCAGAAAGACAACCATAAAAATAACTGACCCTGTCCGTTTTCCTTTGTCCAAATCCCAAGAACTGCAAGTTTGGACCAGCTTCAATAAAAGTACATATCACAGCTGAAAATCATAATTTTTATTAATGTTCTCTGTAATTACGGAAGGCAGAATTATTTATGTAGCAAAATGTACCCACGAGCCCTAATAAAACTCACTGAGAATCTTTTACTTTGCCATGGATGCAGAGGTTTTTTAAAGAGAAAGAAAGATGAGAAATTACAGCTTCGCAATGAGTTCCCAACACCGCTGAACTTCAGGCAAGGTATGGTGAATATAGGTTCCTGCACAGTGGGCAGGGATAGGCGAGCTCTGCAGAGAGCTACTCACATCCCCTAACTTGGCTCCTGCCCCAGACATGCCTCTGAACCTCTCCTCTAAACTCGGACCCCTCAGACACTGTGCAAATATCCACCTTTCTATACAGAACCTGAAATCTGCCTCTGCCCAGCAGAAGAGGCTTACGCTGGTCTTCCCCGTGGGAACAGAGTTCGCTTGCCATGGAGGCAGCGAGCTTGTAAAGCTCCCACCCAGAAGCAGGGACAACCCAGCGCTTGCGTGACAGGCTCCCATCACCTGTCAGCATGAGCCTCCGCGGCATGTGCGGAGCACGGCGCGTACTCTGCAACCAGGCAGACGTTTTTGTCTAGTCTGTCAGCAGTGGCTCGTAATGCTAAACCCAAGGTCCTTTCAGTAGAGATCTAGGGAAGATGAGGTGTTTTCCTTTGCACACCTGCCACTGGCACATGTAAATACAACCAGGATCTACCTGTTTTTTACTGATTAGCATAGCTAGGAAGTTAACGTTCTTTACTGCTGCCGTTCCCATTTCAACTTTTAAAACTAAAAGCATGATCAAAATGCCGCAAACACTTCCTCCATGCTCAGGAGCGGTGCATCCCCCTGAGGAAGAAATCTAGCAAAGGAAGCAGGAGACCCGCACGGATGAGCAAGAAGCTTCTAGCAGAGCTCAGACAGAAGAGAAAGGTCTACGGAATGTGGAAAGAGGGACAGGCCACTTGGGAGGAGCACAGGAATGTTGTCAAAGCATGCAGGGATGCAACAAGGAAGGCTAAGGTCCACCTGGAATTTAATCTGGCAAGGACAACAAGGAAAGCTTCTTCAAGTACATCAGCAGCAAAAGAAAGGCTAGGGACAACGTGGCGCCGCTGCTGAATGAGGCGGGTGTCCTGGTGACGGAGGATGCGGAGAAGGCAGAGCTACTGAATGCCTTCTTTGCTTCAGTCTTCAGTGCCAAGGCAGGCCCTCAGGAA
>Ga0065711_1042652_pt1 | contig 15233 bp, 9 predicted proteins | sample Hoacrofraction12_FD_59098 | JGI IMG/M metagenome (GOLD analysis project Ga0065711, IMG submission 59098) | Hoatzin crop microbial communities from Cojedes, Venezuela - Epithelial fraction 12 v2 (version 2) | ecosystem: Host-associated > Birds > Digestive system > Esophagus > Crop | place... | reverse complement strand
GGCCCAGTACTGACCCCTGAGGGACACCACTAGTTACCAGCCTCCAACTAGACTCAGCGCCGCTGATGACAACCCTCTGAGTTCTGCCATTCAGCCAGTTCTCAATCCACTTCAGCGACCACTCATCCAGCCCACACTTCCTGAGCTTCCCTAGGAGGATATCATGGGAGACTGTGAATTTCAAGCCAAGTGAATTGACCATTTTTTCTTTGCAACATATGAGCTAAATTATTTATGAATATTTTAATTAATAATGCAGATCTCTGATATCCACAACGAAGGTAAAATTATTTCATCCAAAAGAAGAGTCTGGCAGACAGAACATTTCTCCATTTGAAAACAGAAGTAATACTGTACAAAATTTTCTAAAAGTTATGTGAATCTATGAAAAAAGACTACTTTAAGTTGCACATTCTATGCACTTAAAAACAAAGAGAAAGTGAATTAAAAAGCTGTTTAATTTTAAAAGCCTAACTATCCAGATGTTAAGCTACTTGCAGGTGCTACATTTCACAACATTTTTCTCATGTCATTAACAACTTATTCACAACTATCTATTTTTATAAACATGTCTGTACCGGAATGGGAAGGATGCTAAACAGGCAACTCACAGGCACATTTGTGAATTAGATCATCCCAAAAGATGTTCTCAACAAGTAGTTATCATACTGCCACCCTGTTTTGAAGACAAAAATAATGTACTGGCATAAACATTGACAGTGATGAGCCAGCAAGCCTCATTTCCTGAGAACTTGCCCTAAGGGTACTTTTTTCGGTATAGATCACAACCTCACAGCAGAAGACATGAGGGAGCTTTCAGGAGATTACATATTTAGAATAGAATAGAATAGAATAGAATAGAATAGAATAGAATAGAATAGAATACAATACAATACAATACAATACAATACAACAGAATACAATACAACAGAATACAATACAACAGAATACATTAGTTCTGCTGAAAGGGACTTAAAATTATCCTTTAGGACACTTCAGGGCTGAACAAAAGCTAAATTACATTATTAAAGGCATTGTCCACATGCTTCCTAAACACTGACAGGATTGGGGCATTGACTACCTCTCAAGGCAGCCTGTTACAGTGTTTGACCACCCTCTTGGTAAAGAAATGTTTCCTAATGTCAAGTCCGAACCTCGCCTGATACAGTTTTGATCCATTCTCATGCATCCTATCACATGATACCAGCGAGAAGAGATCAGCACCTCTGTCTCCAGTTTTCCTCAGGAAGCTGTAAAGAGCCATGAGGTCGCCCCTCAGTCTCGTCTCCAACCTAGACAAACCCGAAGTCCTTAGCTGCTCCTCATAGGACATGCCTCCCAGCCCTTTCAACAGATTTGTTGCCCTCCTCTGGATGCATTAGAGTACCTTTAAATCCCTCTCAAATTGTGTGACCCAGAAATGCACACAGTACTCAAGGTGAGAACACAGCAGTGCTGAATACAGCAGGATAATCACTTCTTTTGACCAGACGGTTACGCTGTGTTTGATGCACCCGAGGATGCGGTTTGCTCTCGGGGCTGCCAGGGCACACTGCTGACTCCGACTGAGCCTGTTGTTGACCAGGACCCACAGATCCCTTTTTGCAGGACTGCTCCAGCCACCTCTCTCCCAATTTATACTTATGCCTGGTGTTACTCGGTTCCAGGTGCAGAATTGGGCACTTGCTCTTGTTAAATTTCATGCCATTGATGATTGTCCAGTGCTCTAATCTATCCAGATCCCTCTGCAAGAGCTCTTGTACCTCCAGAGAGTCAACTGCACCTCCCAATTTGGTATCATCAATATACTTGTTAAAGGTGTATTCAACTCCTGCATCCAGAAAATTGACAAAAACATTGAACAGAACTGGCCCTAGGATTGAGCCCTGGGGAACATTGCCGGTGACTGCTCTCCAGGCAGATGTAGACCCATTCACTGCACACTTCGAGCCCTACTGTTCAGCCAGTTCTTCACCCAGCGCACTGTGTACCTACTCATCTCACAGCTGGACCACTTGCCCTACTAAACTCTAGTGTGAGGAACGGTATCAAGAGCCTTACTAAAATCCAGAACAACTACTTCCACTGCCTTCCTGTCATCCACTAGGTGGGTGACCTTAGCATAGAAGGATATCAAATTAGTTTGACGGGACTTTCCCTTTTGACTCTTCCTGACGATTGCATTGTCCTTGAAATGTCTTTCAACAACACACAGGATGATCTTCTCCATAACATTTACAGCAACTGAGGTTAAACTAGGAGGCCTGTAATTTCCTGGGTCTTCCCTGATGCCTTTGTGATAAAGTGGAATAAGACTGGCTAGCTTCCAGTCTGCAAGGACCTCCCCAGACTCCTAAGACCTTGCCTGCTTTGCCTATCCCTACTGAACAGTCTGTAGCCCTCCATCCCAGCACTCCAACTGTGGGACTCGTTCTACCAAGTCTCACTAATATCAATGATATCTCACTAATATCAGTGATACAGTTCTGAACCCTCCGTGCTCCATGAAGTAGTGTAAATATTCCCATTAGTATTTCCACCCTGAGGTGGCGCTGTGCCTACCCTTGGCTTACCTTCAGCTCTCCTGATAGTATCCCCTTGCCCCTTCAGTCCTAGTTTAAAGACTTCTCAATCAGTCCTGCCAGCTTACAATCGAAGAAGCATTTCCCCCTGTTGGGACAGGTGGAACCTGTCCCAGCATATCTTGTGTCTTGAAGACTCTTCCATGATTACCACACCCTAAATTCTGGTGGAGGCCCCAGTCTTGGAGCCAGGTGTTGATGTCCTAGCCCTGCCTGTTTCTTCCAAAGTCTCTCTCCGTTACTGCGAGGACTGAGGAATACACTACCTGTTCTCCTGAATCCTTTTGCATTCTTCCCAGGGCCCTGAAATCTCTTTTTACTGACCTTGGACTGCTTGTTCCAACGCTGCTGGTACCCACAAGGAAGAGTAGAAGTAGATGATAACACAAAGGCTGTACTGAGCTGATCACTTTTCTGGTGACTTTTCTGATTCAGACAGAGTGCTCTGTTTCCTTGCTAGTTAACTTACAACATGGATGAACTAACAGCAGTACATTATTCACTATGGTTTAAGTATGCTAACATGACACAATATTTTATATATATAATCACACTATTAATATTTCTTAGTAATATTTCTTTGCTTGGGGCTGTGACACTTCATACCCCATGAAGTTCCAAGAGAAATCCTAATGTCTTTTAACTCAGCTGAAAAACTACTGATTTTGAAAGGTTTAGGATGACCCATGAAGTCAGCTGAAATAATGTCTTGCACAAATCTAAATTACAATGATTTCAAAAAATTTCACACTCCCTTTTAAAATTTTTACCTCTGATCCAGTGTTCTAAAATGCTGCCTTCTGTTATAACACTGGTCTTCCCCTGCATGTTTAATTTAAGAATAGAGAATTTTATAGTTACGTTTACGTTACTTAAGGCTGCAACTGAGCGGGAATAAACTCATAACATGACATATATGATGAATTAAAAAGCCTAACTGCAAAAACTGCAGTTTGCTTGTTTGTTTTCTGGCAAAATTAAAATGAACAAAAAGTCAAAGATTCATAGAAGAATAGAAAGGTTTTTTTTCAAAGGGACCATATAGATCATCTACTTCCAACCACCCTGCCATGGGCAGCAATACCTTCCTCTACACTAAGTTTCTCAAAGTCTCATCCAACCTGACCTTGAACACTTTCAGGGAGGGGGCATCCACAACTTCTCTGGGCAACCTGGTCTAGGGCCTCACCACCCTTATCTTAAAGAATTTCTTTCTTATAATTAATGTAAATCTGCCCTCTTTCAGCTTGAAGCCATTACCTCTTGTCCTATGACTACACGCCCTTATAAAAAGTCCTTCTCCAGCTTTCTTGTAATTCTCCTTCAGGTACTGGAAATCTGCTAGAAGGTCTCCCCGCAGCCTTCTCTTCTTCAGGCTGAACAACCCCAACTGTCTTCAAGTTTCCTCATAGAAGAGGTATTCCATCCCTCTGATCAGTTTTGTGGCCCTCGTTTGGACCTGCTCTAATGGGTCCATCTCTTTGCTGTCCTTAGGGCTCCAGAGCTGTACACAGGACTCCAGGTGCGGTCTCACCAGAGCAGACAGAGGGGCAGAACCATCTCCCTTGACCTGCTGACCATGTTTCAATGATGATCAACATTGAGCTGTTGACCACAACTCTTTGAATGCAACCATCCAGCCAATTCCTCATCCACCCAGTGGTCCATCTATCAAATCCATGTCTCCCCAGTTTAGCAACAAGGATGTTGTGAGGGACAGTGTCAAATGCTTTGCTCAAGTCCGGGTAGATGACATCAGTTGCTCTTCCCTCATCCCCCAATGCAGTAATCCCATCATAGAAAGCCACTAGGTCTGTCAGGCCCTATTTGCATTTATTGAAGCCGTGTTGGCTGTCACCAGTCACCTCCTTATTTTCCATATGCTATAGCAGTGCTTCCAGGAGGATCTGCTCCACGAAGTCGCCAGGTACAGTAGTGAGACTGACTGGCCTCTAGTTCCCTGGGTCTTCCTTTTACCCCTTTTTAAAAATGGGGGTTACGTTTCCCCTTTTCCAGTCACTGGGGACTTCACCAGACCGCTATGACTTCTCAAATATGATAGATAGTGTCTTAGTGACTTTATCCTGCAGTTCCCTCAGGACCCGTGGATACCCCTCTTCAGGTCCTATGGACCTGTGCGCCTTCAAGTTCCTCAGATGGTCTCAAACCTGACCTTCTCCTACAGTGGGCAGTTTTTCATTCTCCCAATCCCTACCTTTGCCTTCCATGACTCAGGCTGTGTGACTGGAGCAGTTGCCAGTGAAGAATGAGGCAAAAAAGTTGGTGAGTACCTCAGCCTTCTCCACACCCTAGGTAACCATGTCTCCTATTTGCTTCCAGAGAGGGACCACATTTTCCCTAGTCTTCTTTTTATGAGAAGGATTGGATCTTCTTTTTATAGAAGTCTAAAATTCTTTCCTGTAAGTTGATGACCACTAATACAGAGAATAATCTCTCAGTTTTATTCAGCCCACATTTTTGATCATCTGTATAGCAGTCAGGTAGAATGTACTGCTTCTGCTTCTTCCTCCTTTCCTCATTGGGCATCTGGAGGTTAGAGTGCTCCCTTCCAAACTAGAAGAAATTAGTCTGAAACAATCTTTTTGAATAGATCATTGGCAAGTTTCCTAAGCTAAATGGTAGAGCATAAATTCCTTTTTTCACATACTTTACAATCATAGAATTGTAAAGTCATAGCATGCTTTGGGTTGGAAGGGACCTGTAAAGGTCATCTAGCCCAACCTCCCTGCAGTGAGCAGGGACATCTTCACAGAATCACAGAATCACAGAATGTTAGGGGTTGGAAGGGACCTCTGTGGGCCATCTAGTCCAACCCTTCTGCTGAAGCAGGGTCACCTACAGCAGGCTGCAAAGGACCGCGTCCAGGCGGGTCTTGAATATCTCCAGAGAAGGAGACCCCACAACCTCCATGGGCAGCCTGTTCCAGTGCTCCGTCACTCTCAGAGGGAAGAAGTTCTTCCTCATGTTCAAATGGAACTTCCTATGATTCAGTTTGTGCCCATTGCCCCTTGTTCTGTTGCTGGGCACCACTGAAAACAGTTTGGCCCCATCCTCTTGACACCCACCCTTGAGATATTTGTAAGCATTTCTAAGGTCCCCTCGCAGCCTTCTCTTCTCCAGGCTAGATAAGCCCAGCTCCCTCAGCCTCTCCTCGTAGGGGAGATGTTCTAGTCCCCTCACCATCCTCGTAGCCCTCCGCTGGACTCTCTCCAGTAGCTCCTCATCTTTCTTGAAGTGGGGAGCCCAGAACTGGACAGAGTACTCCAGATGAGGCCTAGACCAGGCTGCTCAGAGCCCCGTCCAACCTGGCCTGGAATTTTTCCAGGGATGAGGCCTCCACTACCTCTCTGGCCAATGTGATCCAGTGCTGTACCACCCTTATCGTAAAAAATTTCTTCCTTATATCTGGTCTGAATCTACCCTCCCTTAGATTAAAGCCATTACCCCTTGTCCTATCGCAACAAGCCCTGCTGAAAATATTTTCCCTATCTTTCCTATAGGCACCCTTCAGGTACTGAAAGACTGCAAGAAGGTCTCCCTGCAGCCTTCTCTTCTCCAGGCTGAACAGCCCCAACTCTCTCAGCCTTTCTTCATAGGAGAGGTGCTCCAGCCCTCAGATCATCTTTGTGACCCTCCTCTGGACCCACTCCAACAGCTCCATGTCCTTCTTGTGCTGGGGGCTCCCAAGCTGGATGTATTACTCCAGATGGGATCTCATCAGAGCAGAGCAGAGAGGCAGAATCACCTCCCTCAACCTGCTGGCCATGCTTCTCTTGATGCAGCCCAGGCTTGTATTCCTTCTGATAGGGGTGTCAATTACCTGGCTTAAAAAGTTATCCTCAATGCATTCTAGGAATCTCCTGGATTGCCTACAGCTCACCATGTTATTTCTCCAGCAATTGTCAGGGTGGTTGAAGTCCCCCAGCAGGATGAGAGACTGTGAGCATGAAGCTTTCTGGAGTTGGAGAAAGAAGGTTTCATCAGTAGGCTCCCCTTGATCCAGCAGCCTGCAGTAGACACCTGCGACTGTGTTCCCTTTGTTGCCTCTGTCTCTGATTCTTACCCATAGGCTTTCGACCTGCATATGACTATTCTTCATGAACAGCTCTTCACACTGGATTGATTTCTTGATGTAGAGGGCAAGGCCTCCACCCCTCTTTCCCTGCCTGTCCCTTCTGAACAGCCTGTAGCCATCAATAGCCACACTCCAGTCATGGGATTCATCTCACGACGTTTCAGGAAGGGCAATCAGATCGTAGATTTCTAGCAGCACAGTACCTTCCAGTTTTTCCTGTTTATTTCCCATGCTGCATGCGTTCGTGTAGAGGCACTTCATCTGGGCTGTTGGCCATGCTACCTTCACAAAGGAACACCCCTTTTTTCCCTTGAGATGTTTCACAGAAGCTTCCTTGTTGGCTCCTACTAAGTCAGGGGCTCCCAGCTCATCTCTGCAAGACTTTGACTGTGCTGCAGTGTCCCCAGCATGCCTCTGTGCAGAAGGCTTAGGGCCCTTACTAGCACCCCATCCCTCTAACCATTGTGTATCTTCCCACAGCTTGTCACTGGCAAGCCTGACATGTTTCTCCTCCCCCTTCACATCTAGTTTAAAGCCCTGCCAATAAGCCCCACAAGCTCCTGAGCAAAGACCCTCTTTCCACCTTGAGCAAGGTGAATTCCGTCTGATGCGAGCAAGCCTGGTGCCCTGTAGGCCACCCCATTGTCAAAAAAGCTGTGTCAGTGACACCACCCATGGAGCCATGTATTAACAGATTGGGTCCGTGTGTTCCTTGCAACTTCACCGCCCGCAACTGGAAGGAGTGAGGAAAAAAAGACCTGTGTTCCAGATTCCCTCAGTAGCCCCGAAGTCTCTTTTGATCACCCTTGGGCTAGATACCGCAACTTCATCCCCACCCACTTGGAAGAATTTAATAGAAACAAATACTTTAATACAAACAAACAAAGATATACTACGTCTTTTACTTGACTAGTCATAGTGAAGTGTTTCAGATGCTGGGTTATACAAATATAATCTAAATTATATAAAGCAGTTTGGGGACAGGTCATGGTATACCTCAATATAAATTCTGCTTTTGGATTATTGATATACATCTATATCCAGAACTAAACATGTAGGATCTGAAATTTGACAAAACTCATGCTATATTTACTCTCAAAGTTATTAACTGGTGGGAAGATTTTAATGTTTTTTGTGGAGTCCTGGCTGGACGAGAGGGGACATAGCTTGGTGCGTTGAGCAACCCAGGTTCCGATCCGGAGGTGAGCCTTGGGAGCGGCGAACACGGAACCCTGCTGGGAAGGTAGAGCGACGAGCTCGGGACACTGGAGCGGGGGGAACGTCACCGTTTCCTGCCACACTGTCACTTCCTTCCTGCCACAGCACTGTTTTCACATCGAGATGCAGCTCTGCACCAATCCCAAAGAGTTGCAGTAGTTTTGCCTATATATGGATTGGGGGTCTAACCATTCAGATGCTGTAATAGTTTTGCTATATAAACCTTGTTTTTGCTGACTAATAAAGGTGAACGATCATACTTATATTGGGGTCACATCGTTACAACTTTTCCGTAACCCACGCCAACAGTTTTCCTTATTTTATCTATTTGCTGAAAGTTTCTTTTCTAGTATTTATTTCAATAACATTATTGATTTCATATCACTGTTGACAAGTACATTCTTCCACCTTTTTTTGATAAACAAAAATAACAGAACAAACATGTCAGGAGTTCCTGAAGCAAGTAACTATATTTTGTCCATGATGACTGAGTGTATTCTGTTCTGTTTTCAAAATAAAAACTTGGCTTCTGCTTGTGTGGAGTTTATGATAATTTTATTAATTGTAATGGCTCAAAAACTGGTGCATGTGCACCTCTAGGAATATTAACAGAAAGTAGCTGATCAAGAACACTAGACAATTTCTTTGTCATTACTCCAATACTTTTTTGCGTTAAACTATTATAATAAAACATTATTATGGCTACAGTAGACTTTATGTATTGATGGTTTTATTTCTGTAATATTATGATAAGATATTAACTTTCATTTGAATTAACTTGTGAAAGGCTTATGTTTTAATATACAATGAATATAAGTGAAGATTCATGATTCCCCACTGTAAGAAATAACATTTACTTTAAAATTATTTGACTTGAAATAGAAACATTTTAAATATTACATTTATAAATGTATTGAGAATCATTAATTTGTGATTAGCTTATCCTCTTCAGCCTGACAAGGTGATCTTATCATTTCTGAGAGCACAAATCTCGAAGAAATGAAAAGGAAAGACTAACATAAATGTCTTCAAAGAATTAAGTCAACAGCATCAAAGCCATCAACTAAGAAGGATATTTATACTGGCCTGTAATAGTTTACTTTTCTCAAGTTCTTATTTAGCACCAAAGGAGGATGCTAACTCACTGTGATATCTCAGGACTACAAGAGAATTACCGTAATTTCTACTATTTCACAGGAGATCTTCTTCACACTTCAGAAAATAATTCTTAATAGAGAACTTGAAAAGTCACAGTGATTAACTGTGTTGTGTCTATTTATGCTAACAGTATGTGAGTGGGAAGCCCAAAATACTTTATACAGTTTAAATGCAATGAAAGTTCCAAAATGGGGCATTTCCTCTTGTTTAGCTAGATGTTAATAATCAAAAGAATAAAAGGGGGCAAAGTATTTTCCTTTGAGTTAAGAGTTGTTCAATGCATGTGTGCAAAATGTAAATAGACGGGTACAAAACTAATTCATTTAACCTGATCAAATGTCAGCAAAACCAGGACATTTATTTTCATTTTTTTCAACACAATTACTAGAGGATATTGCTTGCTGGTATATACACAAGTTGCTTGCAAAGGCAAAAAAAATTTACAGTTCAGTTAAGTAGTGGATTTTTTTATTCTTACTTTGTAGTGGCATATACATATTTATGTTGTCTTCACTGGCTTTCTAAATCATAGGGATGACAGTTTTGTCTGTCAGAGACGTAATTTACTCGTATCCTGGGAAAAAAGTAACAAAAATCTATGCTGATTTTAGATAAAGTGTTTTGTGTTTTTTTTTTTTCTTTAAATCTCGTGTTTAACAACAGTCAAACAGTTTTCCTGTTGGGTATTTCCAGTGATGTATACAGTCCAAAATGGAAGATAATGAGCATTAGTGGCTATATTCTGAATTCAAGAGAGACTGTGTGCGGTAATAACCACTTGCCTTCAAGCATTGCTGTCTGACTCAGCTTTGTAGACTGATTCCTCCAGTGATTCAATGTTTTTATTGTTGTACTACCTTCAATGCTATGTTGTTTGCAGTAAAGTTTATAAATATTATAAATAATGTTATATATGTTAAAATGTCTATAAACATAATAAATAATGTTAATAAATATGAACATCTATGTATTTTTTATTATACAACTGATATACCCCTCAGCTCTGGAATTTCTCTGCTGACCTGTATTTTGAAAAAGCAGAATCCTTCCTACTGTTCGTATCGAAACTCTTCAGCTGAGCTATGAATGCAGTATCTGGCACTTTTGAAAACCATAGCACTATCAAATTATGTCTGGCTACACATGAAAATTTGTGCAACTCCAGTGTCCCCAACCATTAGCTAGACCCTACTTTTAGCTTTGCAACAGTGTGGCTATATATCCATGAGTGGATGATATATATAATAATATTTGACTTAAGGCTGTAAGGTATTGAAACTCCTACTTGTGATATTCCTTTGGAAATGAACAAATAAATAATAACAATTTATGACCACCTTCAAAAATAAATGTAAAATAAATTACGAAAATCAAAGGCACTCCATATGCCTTAAAGCTGAAGGGAATTTTGAGAAGAAATAAGTCCATAATGTTTCTCAAAACAGTTCTTATGCTTGTTTGTGAGTTTATCTTGTGCCCATGCTGAAAAAAAACCTGCCCCTAGCTAGACTTCAGTTTAGATAACCTTTCTGAATTTGGAGGAGAGTGTGTGGACCTATATTTGTTTAGGATACATCTAATGCATAGCACTGTGCTGCATGCCAGTTTCCGTTATGTCCCTTACCTTTCTTAAAGTCACATGTGGCAAAAAGAAGTCATGTAGGAAATTTATGACCGTGTAGGAGGATTTTGATAGTGGACTTTTAAGATTTGAGAGTGCTGGTATTCAAGATGCCCTGTGGATTCTCACAGGAAAACTTCCAGGTGATAAATAAAGCAATGTGAATGCTTGAAAAGGGAAAAAAGAGAATGCATTAAGAGCTTCTTTCCTGGCCTGGTAGAATAGAGCTATAAAGATCTCTCCTGTGGTAAGTTCTTGTTAGATTTTTTAATACTTGGATTTTCAAATGAGTGAGGAAAGATAGATTACCTTGCTATAATTTCACTAAACAAACACAGGGTTTCTACAATCTTCTAATATGCAAATACACATAACAATGAGGCTGTTTGCTACAACTAGCAAGAAACTTGAAAAGTGTTTAATTATTTATGTGAGCTGAATGGCTTTATTGGTCAGCCTGATAGCCATATCACAGTGAAAGCTAATGATTAACGCACTGTTCTAACAGGAGGAAAAATAGGTTGAAAACCGTTCAAGGAGAGAAAAGATTTCTCCCTAAATCTGCTAAGTAAGCTATAGGATACATAGTGAAAATTAAGTATCTTTTTTTTAATTCCTTTTTTTTTTCTCAGTTACATTTTGTTTTCAATATATTCTTGGTTTATTTCAGGGTTGTATATAAGTGTGTATATGTAAGTACATATATGTTAATATATCAGCGTATATTTTGGTCACTGTTACATGGATCTGAGCAACAGGAGTGGGATTTATCCTTCTTTTAACTAGTTACCGAAGTTGTCTTTATTTTCAGTGTAAAAGAGATAACGCATCTCACAGTTTCATATGAATGCCATCCTAAACTAGGTATCAAAACAGGCACCTTCACAGCTTGAATTCTTCTCACCTGTGGGCCTCTGCTGACTACAGATGGAATTAATTTCTGGATGGCTAAACTTCTTTCTGAGGAATCCTGCCTCGAGACTCTCAATACTTAGTCCAGGGAGATATATTATTACTAAAACTCAGGCACCCTCAATACTGGTTACTAACTCAGGTTTTACGTCTTGGTCCTAGATGTCTAAACTTGTAGTTAAGCTTTGAAGTCTTTCTGTGTATCTCTCTCTGAAATAAATACCCAGGGTCATGGAAAAAGTTTAAATGGAAAAGAATCTGAATCCTAAACTCCCCAAACCCAGACTGTCTGATTAACCACTGCTCTTCAAATGCACATAACTTAAAAATAATAAGAAGGATGCAAAGAATAGGATGACAATACTTATTAGTGGGATGTGTGGCACAAAAATAGCTACTGTTTTAACTTGAAGCAATACATGAAAAACTAGCTGACCGCACACTTTACATCAGGATGTGTATTCAATTTTTTGTTCAGAAATAAGGGACTTTTGAAGTCTTCCTTTTCCCTTGCCTTGCCTTGCCTTGCCTTCCCTCGTCTTCCTTTTCTATTTTTCTCCCTTCCTTCCTTCTTGTCTCCTGGGTCAGATGAAGTATAGATCCAGGTACCTCTTTTATACCTGTGAAAACTGCTGGTAAGATTTGCTGCTTCTTCTCTTATTTGAAAATTTTATTATCTTTAGCATTACATATTTATATTTTAATGGTTCAAAAAATAATATTATTATTTTGTAAGCAATTGAAGAAGTGCAACCTCATTTTTTTTAAAACAAAGTGTTTTCTGGAAAATTCTGTATGTAGTCACAGTGTTCCTCAGAAACCTTTAATATTCACAAACTGACAGCCATGTGGGTAAAAATGGTTAGCATGTATATCAACTCTTATTTCTGTCATTTTTTAAAGCGAGATTAGTGTGATATGTTTTGTAATCAATTTGAAATGATCACACATCATTTCTCACCAGTCTGCATGCTAATACTTTGACAGAATAACAAAATTTACCAAATGTAAACAGAGTTCTAGGCAGTGATGTATCCATACTGGTGTGGCATATAAAATAAAAAAGAATGAGCAACTTCTACTGTGAAGACAGAAAGTACATTTATGGAGCCACAAATAAAATGGCAGGCTGTGACTTGCTAATTGCGAAATATCTTTTTCTAGTTAAACACAAGCAATGTTAAGACATGGTTAGTAGTTTCTAGCCGACATTTCCATTTCATGCTTTATATTTTGCTTTCTTCTCCATCCATACATTTCTTCTAACAAAGCTATAATTTTTCAGTCAGAAGTCCTTGTAAGAGAAAGAGAAGTCTGAGAAGCAAGACAGCATATTCCATGAATTACAAATAAATGAAGAATTTCCTGGAACTCAACTTTAGACTATTTTCAGGAGTGACTTTAGGAGAAAAATTATTTGTTTCATTTTCTACCAATGCACAACATGAAGAAGCTCAAGAATTTTTTTTGGTCCTGCACCAGTAGTGGAGGACTGACAAATCCTTTCCACTGGGTTTGAATTGTGATTTTGTAAGTCATAAGTGCAGGTAAGACAATCGTCACTGGCACCCGGCAGGTCTGTTTTCTACTTACATGCTTGGAAAATGTATGTTTTACATGTGCTGGTCAGAATGTCAGCTGTAATTCAACAGTCACAATCAAAAAAAGAACAAGGATAGTAGAAGGAACATGATGAATATACAAATGCATATATAAAGCTGCATCGCGAAAATCCAGTGTATTTGACACAGTTTTTAGTGCTGAGAGCCTTCATTCACGTGGCGTAAATAAAGCTGATTTACAGGTATTTCAGTTCATTCCTCTTTGAAAGATTTTTAATAGTTTTTCAAGATAATAGAGTCCTTTGTAGCTGATTTAAAATTGATGTTCACAGTTAAAAATTAAGTTTTTTCCTAATTTATATATTTTTCTTTGTTTCATAAAACTGAATTTAAGACACATTTCTTGATGTGTTCTTTCAATTAAAAAGAAAAAAATTAAAAAAGAAATAATAATCAACACTATGCTACCCATGACTGAAAAACAAAATAATAGAATTAATGCTATACTACTGTTGACTAAGAAGACAAAGTGAACTAAATTTGTTGATTGCTTTCTCCACAAAATTCTACTTAATTTCTGTCTTCACACTTCACATTATTTTTTATGAATCAAAACAGTCATGAGTTTAACAAGTATATCTAGAGTTCAAAATTCTATTTTGCTAGTACAAATTTTCCAGGAAAAAAAAAAACACAATGGTACTTGTCTTCTTTTTATAAATATCTGTATTAATGAAACAGGTATTAACAACACCAGAAAAACAACAAAACACACTGGAAAATATGATAGAATACAGCTTATTTTTCACATATAGATGAACATTTTTTTTCTGTTTCTTGTAAATCCATAAGCTGTACTTTCAACTCTAATTTAATATCTTGTTTACATATCAATATACATACACCAAGAGAACTTAAAATTCATGAGAGCTTGAATATTTTTCCTGCTTTCCTTCATGAACGTCAAATAATATATGCATGAGAAGATAATTTAAAATAATTTTAACCATTTAAAGCAAATACACACTTGTTTTCACACCTTCCATTCATGTGTCTTAAAATGTGTATATTTCTAACATCCCTTCACCCTGTGTGGAATTATTAGTAAAATTAAGGTTTTACATTTGAAAATTAAGGTTTATATGAAAAAAGAAGCAGTGTTCACCCATTGAGGAAAAGTAAAAGGAGCTCTGAGGACAGGACACAGCTGCAGCAGGCATGCGAGGAATCCACTAACACAGCAACTCCCTGCAACGTACCATAGAGGATGGAGCGGAGTGGAGACTCAGTGGCCCTGCTCCGTGATGATAAAGTGGGAAGAAATGGTTGTCTAGAACTGATAAACAGCTCAACTGGTCCCCTTAGCCAACAGCTTTTCGAAACCTTGCCAAAGTGCTATATTCTCATGAACTTTGTTCATTTTAATATCAATTTAATACCAAAACACACCTCCATCCGAAGGCTACCTGCCTCCGAGGTGCAACCAAAGAATCACAGAATCAGAATCACAGAATGGTAGGGGATGGAAGGGACCTCTGTGGGTCATCTAGTCCAACCCTCCTGCCGAAGCAGGATCACCTACAGCAGGCTGCACAGGATCTTGTCCAGGCCGGTCTTGAATATCTCCAGAGAAGGAGACTCCACAACCTCGCTGGGCAGACTGTTCCAGGGCTCCATCACCCTCAGAGGGAAGTAGTTCTTCCTCATGTTCAGACGGAACTTCCTATGATTCATTATGTGCCCATTGCCTCTTGTCCTGTCACTGGGCACCACTGAAAAGAGCTTGGCCCCATCCTCCTGATGCCCACCCTTCAGATATTTGTAAGTATATATTAGGTCCCCTCTCAACCTTCTCTTCTTCAGGCTGAACAAGCCCATCTCTCTCAGCCTTTCCTCGTAGAGGAGATGTTCCAGTCCCCTCACCATCCTCATAACCCTCCGCTGGACTCTGTCCAGTAGCTCTTCATCTTTCTCGAACTGGGGAGCCCAGAACTGGACAGAGTACTCCAGATGAGGCCTCACCAGGGCAGTGTAGAGGGGAAGGAGAACCTCCCTTGTCCTGCTGGCCACACTCTTCTTGATGC
>Ga0065711_1007271_pt1 | contig 15233 bp, 3 predicted proteins | sample Hoacrofraction12_FD_59098 | JGI IMG/M metagenome (GOLD analysis project Ga0065711, IMG submission 59098) | Hoatzin crop microbial communities from Cojedes, Venezuela - Epithelial fraction 12 v2 (version 2) | ecosystem: Host-associated > Birds > Digestive system > Esophagus > Crop | place... | reverse complement strand
CTGTTTGGCCAGGTGGGGTCAGCCCCCACTCCCCGGCTGTGCCCCTTCCTGGAGTCCGGTGAAAATTAACCCTGTCCTGGCCAAACCCAGGACAGAAACGCAGCCAGACAGAGTCTCTTCTTAGCAACTGGCCATAAATCAGTTATTCTCGCAAAAACATAAGGAACTACTTCAGATTTCTTAAAGAAAGAGAGAAGAGTTTTATCCTGTACCACATTTTTCCTTAATTACAATAGTTAAAACTTACTTGGCTCTGTTCTCACAGCTCATCACAGACAGTGAATTTTTCTAATCTTTTTCTTTACTGAAGAGTAAAAAGCCCCTGAACCAGGGGCTACAGCTAACAATTGCCACCAGGATGAAACTGAAAGACTTCAAACACAGTATCTGTGAACAAAAGATGAGAACTTAATTATTATAGCACTTTACTGTAAACTAGAAATTAACAGTGCAGTTCTCTAATATTTATCCAATATTCTTCAGTCTTTTTAGATCATTAGGAAATATCTGCTCCCATTCCAGCCAACAGCATTGAAACAAGTAATGCTAGGCACACTTTTATCTAAAATGTGACACCAAACAGCTAAACTCACTATTGTGGTTATGTTACTCTTCATTCTATAAGAACTCTTAGAACTTCCTTCTGTGTTTTGGTTTTATCTTTTTTTCCCCCTAGCATTAGTCTATCAGAATTTTTGAACTAGGAATTAACTCTCAATCAAAAACTGGATTCACACCAGTTGTGAGTCAAGCTTTGATCTCGGAAGATCACCTGCTTGGAGATGCAGGATTTTTTGTAGCTTTAGAAAGACTAGTGTTACATCCATTTTCAAGAACTCCAAATCTAACGAAATAAAAAACCTTACATTAAGTTAATCAAATTATAAAAAACATATATTTAAGGCTTGTGCTTTAGATAGCAAGCCAATTTCAGAATAACTCCTCTTGCTGATAGTTTGTACTACCTTCTGTGAGTTATGATTATTTTTGTTTGACTTGCTGGACTCAAAATCCTTGCCTTCCATCAGTACTTTCCAGAAGGATATTCACCGTAACCCTTACTTTCCAATAACCCCCTCAAGTTGACCATTTGGCAGACTTGAGATGTCCCACACCGAGGGGATGCATATTGCAGGGCATCCTTCCACCACAGAGCAACACCTCACTGCTTCACCCATAGGATAACAATGAGAGCTTTGGAAATGATGTGGGTAAGACCATTGAATCCACACCTCCTCGCATGCTGGCCCCAGACACACAGGTCTGGTATGTGAAGTAGCACACTCCTGCCCCGGCAGCCAGGCTCCTGAGGAGGAGGCAGTTATTCCTGCTTAACAGCAGGACTTGTACAAATTGATTTTTAGCAGATGGAGAACTTAATAACAAGAAAAAAATAGGGTGGGGGGTTCTTTTGATTTCCAAGGGAATAGTTCCACTCTTCAAACACTGAATCTATGTGGAAAGAGTTTTTGTTGTGCCTGTTAATTAGCACATCATTACTGAAGAAATATTTATCTTGCAGGAGTATTAAATGATGCCATTGCCGAGCATGAATGATGGTGCAGGTCAGACCTCAGTACTAATTGATTTAGCAAGGAATCCTTTGAAGAACTGAGGAGTCACAATAGCAGATACATTTGTAGGTGGAGGGACAGAGCAGGGGATCAGCTGTGAGCCACTGTGCTTCCCGCATGGTGTCTGCTCCAGACAGTGGTACGGGAAGCCAGAGAGTGAACCGTTTCAGGCCACGTGGCCTCTTCCAACTGCACATGTGCCACTTCAATGAAAACAACATCAGCTGGCAAAACAGCTCCCTGTTACTTTCATTATTTAAGGTAACACAGCTTATTTAGACTAAACCAAGGTATACTCATGCAAGCATTGATCAAAAAGGTCTACCAAACACGAAGCAGGGAAGGAGAGATGCAGGTTGAGAAAAGCAGGGATGGTAACATCCTATGGCTGGGATAGCTGGAAATGGAAGATGGGTCTCCACTTCCATTGATTCTCTAGGTACAAGGATTGAGGTTTTTCCCCCTAATTCTGTTACAGAAATCTGTTGTATTCAAATGAAACAGATGATTCTTCTCGAAAGGTGCAATTATCTTTTTATACATGGAATGCAAAGGGGATTCCAGCTACCAGCTAACCTCCACATGTTCAGATTATCTCCAGCTCCTGCTTTCTGTGTGAACATAGAAGTCTAGTCAAATTATACCATATTAAAAGAAAGAGTCTTCTTTTACCTCGTTATTTCTAAGAGACTTGCTCATTAGCAAGACAGTAGGCATGAAAGCAAACTCTTGAGGATTTAATTTATTGCTTTGCCACAGTCTGCAGGTTTGAATGTTGCTTTGCAGGATGGTTTCCTTCCAAAGGGTCTGGTTGGAGCATTTTGATTTATGGATGCAACATCATTCACGGACTCAGAGGCTAACAGATTCAGTACTTTAAACTTGGTCTTCTCTTGAGATCTTCTTAGGTACTTTTATTGCCCCATCACAGCTGCATTCAAATGCTTTAGAAACACCTATAAACTGAAACAATGGCATCAGTTACCCTTTTTTCTTTCACACGAGGAATATCTGGGGCAGACTTTAAGATTTTTCATTGTATGTAAATTTACATGAGCAAAAGAGAGAGCCCAAGAAGAAACGCTCAGGAAAAGCCATTTACGTATGACAGCACCCCAGCCTGTCTTGCTTCCACAGCCCTGTAATCCCCACCGAAGTTTTCTTATCGCTTCACATCTTACCACGGCATCTTTGCAACAGAGCTGTCCTAGAGGAATGATGAAGCCAGTGCTGCAAAGGACTTTGAGAGTTAAGGCAGAGACCTTGAACTGCACTTTGCATTAAGGAGTCAGTCCTCAGTGCANAACATCAGGCTGATACGCTCACGGTAATGATTGTTGCTAAGCAAAGGGAGCTGATAGCTGTCTTTTGTACTGAAGTTTTCAGGATGTGTGGCCTCGCTGAATGGTCGGGAGGTCAGGAATGCATAGGTCATCCTGGTCAGACCCAGGCCTGATTGAATGGGACACCTCTTACGGCAGATGGAAAGGGGAAATTTGCTGCCATGGTTGTAGGCATCTGCAGCAGCAAGGAGTTCAAAAGGAGCACACGGCTGCATACAGTCTTACCCTAGTCCCACGTTTCCCCACCTTAACCTCTAAACATTTACCTTTCTTTAAAGTATGCAGCAGAGGGATGTCTTGACTTAATACAACCTCAGCCCTGCCAAATTAGATTTAAGAGAAGGTCAGCCAAGAAACCATGCTGCAAATGGGTGACACAGGGGAGGCAGCAAACTGACTTACTTCATTACTTGCTGGCTCTTTGTCTTTATTTCTTTCACCAATTCTCCCACTCTCTTCACACTTCAGAGAAGTGTGATTATGCAGAAGACGTTCACAGAAGATGGCAGAGCCAATCTACAGACCTTCTGGTACTGTAGTCCCAATGTCCATTCCAATTCTCTGTCACACAGTCACCCCCCATCATCTGTGCTTGTTATAACGCTCGTGTGTAGAAATCAATTTAGTTTACTAAACTGAGAGAAAACTACTGTCTTTTGGCTCATTACTTTTCTACCAAAAGCAGCCCCTGAGTCAGTAAATGACAGGACTGCAGAGTCGTAAGCAGGAGAGAAGGGTATAAGCATGGGGACCTCCCCTTACCACAGGGTTGAGAGTTTAAACTGTACCTGAGTCCTCTGACAATGCTCAGGGCAGCAGCTCTGATCACCAGGGAGCTGTCTGAGCTCAGAGGGGCTTCCCTCACTGAGTCTAAGAAATAAGGACTGACCCACTTCAGAATGTTTCCTTTGCGCTTGTACAGCTCTGGGAAATAGGACAGACGACCATGCACAGGGATCAATAATAGTCAAGTGCTACAGTGAGCCCATCAGCATCAGCCCATCCATCAGGGCTACAAGAGCTCTTTCCATGCCTGGCTGTAGCCTGAGGCTTAGCTGAGATGGATCTGTGGCATCCCCCCCAGCTCCTAACTGACCTGTTAAGAAAAGACAGTCTTGGCAAAAGTTTCCAATGCCATCTCTTCAAAGCACTCATTTTTAGTCCTTGCTACTGGGATGTTCAATGCTTTAGGACTGGTGTCCTTAAGAAAACATAATCCAAGAATATTAAAAGAGCAGCACAGAGCTGTAGTTCTTCTGCCCTTTGTATTAAAGGTGGCACGTAGGGGGTTTCTGGAGTAGGGGAGGCAACATTTTTTTCTGGGAACTAATAAAGGAGTGGTTTGAGTTCAGCATATGAAGACTCCAGCTATAATACGCTCAATCACATTAAGATTTTGAAGACTTGCCTATGGGAAACCTATGAATACTTCAGAAAGGAGCCCTGTAGGAAGTCACCATCCGCACAAATGCCAAAGTCTCCCAGAGTGATGGATTACTACACCATTTCATCGAACGTTACTTTCATGAGCATCTCTGGTGACTTTGGTTGTAATATGGCAAGACAGCAACAGACAATGCCCTTCCCTTAGGGCTACATTTCCTTACCATTTTGGGGAGCCACTCAATTCATGTATTTTTAAGGTGTGTGCACACACTGGTCTGGGGGAGCAGGATGTGAACATCATTGCCTATACTGGTATTTCTAATTTAACATGAATAACTACAAATTCATTCTCCTGTGGACTCGGACCTTTTGCATGGGCAATGGTTTTACAGAATGCAGATGATGAAGAATCTCTTGTACTACTGGGTAAGTTCTTTCATTGCTCTTCACTATTAAAGAGACGCTATACTTGAAGAGCATTTCTCACTTCAAGACTTAGGTGTGATCTACCTCAAAGCAGTGGGCATAAGGGAAAATATCACAGAGAGTAGGGGTTTTTTGTTTGTTTTAGAGGGAGATGATACCGGAAATAAATAGAGGGTCTACAACACTGTAGTTGTAAGAAGCTTTACAGCTGAAATAAAAATTTAAACCTCAACACACACATTTTTAATGCCAACTACTAGGGTAAGCAAAATAATTACACCAGTGTTACCAAAACTTCTACAAATTACATGTGGCCAGTTTTCTTCTTGCTCAGTATGCTGAAACACAGCAGGACAACAGCAGTGAAGAAAGGCAGGCACACATGTGCTGTCTTCTAGAAGACTGTTCCCAGGGAAATCCACAGTTAGTGATTATTGCAAAGTCAGAATTCAGAATAAAGTAGGAAGCCTATGCTCATAAGAACAACAATCTGTATTTGTGCAAATTGTAAGACAAGAGGGGAAAAAAGATAAATAGGTTAATCTGTTGTAAACTGATTTTGACCCTGAAGGTGATCACAGGTACACAGCATTACTGCACTTTAAACTGTTTTATGCAAAGCTTAAAAAAGACCCAGCAACAAACAAAGCTTTTTTGTGTTTGCTAAACAAAGCATGAAAGAATAGTGACAAAAGTAGGAGGAGTCGAGTTTGTCCGGACAAAGGCAGGAGGAGGAGCCCTCATGCAATGGAAATGCAGTTCAGTGGTCCTGGATTGATATGCTCATCCTTTAAACCCCCAGGGCTGGGAGATCACAGGGCCTGAAAGTCCATCAAAGAGCACTTCTCTGCATTGATCCAGTCTGGAGCGGAAGGCTGGTGGGGGTCTGCTGTTCTGTATAAGACTGTCTCCGAAGATAATCAGCTTTTCTTCCTTGGAAATTAGGGAATCCCAAACATCAATAAAGTGTTATTTCAAGTAAAACATCAGTTTAAACCTACAGAAATCTGAACATGTGTGTATGTGTCTGTTTTGTTGTGGGTTTTGGGTTTTTTTTTTTGGTAAAAAAAAGAAAAAAAAAGAAAAAAGCTGAGTATGTAACATCGGAGAAGGGTAAGCGTTTTACCTTGAAAGTATAGTCTTAATGCTTCAGCTGTTCTTTCCAGCTTGTCAACAGCAGAACCCACAACAGAGGACATGAAAGCAGTCTAACCAAATTCCCTATTTACACCTGATGCTCACGAAGCACAGTAGCACCTGAACTAAAAATTAAAAAAAAACCCACATTAAAAATCACGATGTATTTACTCTCTCAATGACCTGTTAGGTTACCTTGTACTGTAGGCAGGCAATTACACGTCAGTTCAGCTTCCTATTTTAAAACACTTTAGGTCTGACAAAAGGGAAATCGGAAGCCTGGGGAATATTTAACCATGACAGCTAGCGCTGAGACAGACTCACGTTCACACTATCTTTTGCTTCCAGGTGATCAACCGTTTGGCTGGGGATCCCCTGACCTATCTCTCACAGCTCTGTGTTTGGTTTGCTCCAAATTATATATCCAACATAAATATGTTAAAGGGCTGAACATGCATAAAGCAGAAGTAAGTGGGAGTGAAATCAGACAATCTAGCACTCTCCAGTGTACCTAGAGACTGAAAGTCATTAATCAGCAATTCATTTGACACTGGAAAATGTTAGGATATTTTATTTATACAAGTGGAGCAGTGTTGAACAAACAGAGGGTGATACAGGCTCTTCCATCACAGCATGTGCAATCTGACTTGATAAAACTTTGGAATATTTTAATATCATTAAACAGCTGCATTTGACTAAAATAAATCAAATGGCTGACAGATCTCTGTACCCTAGAGATCCTGATCATTGACAAAACAATCTACAATATGCTGATATTTGAAACTATTTCTGGTGACGACAACTATTGCAGAGAAATATCATTAAAATTACCTCTGAGCATTACCGTTCTGTGACTATAACCACAGAGAGGAGAAAGAGCAGGAACTGCCTTGCTTGCAAATAGTCTGTTTCATGAGGACCTTATTTCATGAAGTCGCAAAGGATGTGATTCTTCTAAAACACTCGGCACTGGTGTAGGGGTGGTGTTACTGGGATTAGCAGGCCACCAATCTCATGGCTTTGGAAATCAGACACACGCAAAGTACTTCACTGAGCACATTTCAGCCAAATTATGTGTGAGCTAACAAATCCTGGGTACATTAGGGATCTAAAAAAGTATCAGTGCAGATCAAAGCTCTCTTTTGCGCTCAGAATACAGTTGTTGACCATTTCCCTTCCACTTTCTTCCCTTTCCCGCCAAAAAAAATCACAGTACTGAAAATCAGATAAATAAGAGTTTCTCCTTCTGTCACATATACACAGCCTAACTCTTAAATGCTTTTTAAGGACATTTATTGTTGCAGATAGTCTTATCCTGCATAGGTACAGAGTTGCTCAGCCAACATTCTTAACTATTTTTATTACATCAATATCCATAGCCTTCAGAAAGTTTACTGATCTAGTCAGTATACAGAGTAGAAAATAGCTTCTATCTCACGAGTCTAGTAATTGCTGGTTTCTTTGCAGAGGGAATTTTAAAAGTAGAATTTTGCCATTCAAATTATACTGATTTATGTAGTGCAGACATACTCATTTATGCAATGGCAAACTAAACTGCAAAACAAAAAAAAAAGTATTCTTGTTCTGGTATAATCATATCCACATAGGAAATCATGCTAGTAAAATGAGACAAACAAGCACTCTACAGACAACCATATGAAAATGGTTACTGCTCATCAGTCTGCCCCCAAGCATCTCTGCAACACCATCTGCCAAAGGTCAGCACCTCCTCAGCCCTAGCAGCACTGCTCACACGTTTGCTTCCAAAGATGTTTCAGTCAGAACAAGCCAGGTTAACTTGAACAGTTTAAACAGATTCAGCTTTGCTTAACGTAAAGTTAACCTGAAAGTGCTCTTGTAAACAGCCTTCCTGGTGAGTCTGAGCAGTGGTAACCTCTGGAAAGTTATAAACACCTGGTAGCATCTTGCACCAGCACAGCTGAACCTAGAGAGACACACACACATTTGAACTCTACTTAAAGTCATAGAGATATGTGGGTAGGTTTCCCTAAAACGCAAGCACATACCTACAGAGCCAGATGGTTTGAGGCTGGAGGGATTGAAAACTAAGATATAAATGAGGAAGATAAACATCAGCAATCCCTATTGTTTCTCTGTCAGACCATTTTCTGCTAGCAATTTTAGAGCCATCAGTCTAGGGCAAGTGGCCATAAGGAAGGTAACCACAAAGATGGTTCTACAGCTTCGCACGAGGAGCGCATTGCATACCTAAGGACTTGTCTGAAAGACAAAAGCAAATCATTGGGATAAACTGAACTTGTGGAGGGTGACAAAATGTAGGGGGTCAACTGCTTACATGGGAGGGTATGGAAAGGACTGACGAAAGTCATTAGAACAGTGGTTAAAGAAGGCAAACTTACCACAAGGATTTTGACTTCCTGACAATCAATGCAGAAAATCAAAGCAAGACAAGTTACAGGGTGAAAGCACCAACAGAAACTGCTCACTGAGAGCTTGAAATGAAAAGTAATGCTGAAGAAAATGAAAAAACTAATGACTACTGTGCTCCTGTGAAGGACATGCCAATGGTCAGTATAGTGAGCTCAGTTTTGAAATGACCGCAGTGTGAATTAATGTGCATATATGCAAATGTACTTAAAGATTTCAGAAGGCAGCAATAAGCACTGAGAGATTTTGTTCTGGAGTCTTCAGTAGAAGACTTCCATAACAGTCCCACACAGAAAGAAATTTGCTTGATGGCAGAAACCAAATGAAGGCACTTGCCACCATAATAGGAACATGAGAAAAATCCAAAACTAAAATAGCTGCTTCAACTTTTGTTAGACAATTATCATCACTGTGAGGATTTATTTAGAGCACAAGACAGCATGGCAGCATGTTATCTTTTTTGTTTAGCACAGCTCTAGAGTTTGGGTTCCTGCAGCATGAGAGCAGATTTGCCTTCATTTCTACGGCTGCAAAGGGAAGCCACTGCATCTGTAATCAGAGAAAGACACTCAGTATAGGTGATACCTCCCATAGGCATATTTGGCTATTCACATTGGTGCACCATTTTCAGCATTTACAGAACAAAATAAGTGCTCGCTTGTGTTCATCACTTTTGACGAATAGTTCTGTGAAAGTCTCTCTGCTGCTTGCTGCAATGCTCTGAAAAGAGGATGAGGAACCAAATTGTTTGTGATCTTGGGAGGTTTCCGTCAGTGTTTTTCCCATTTGCTGATTCACTGAGATAGTAAGAGGGAGCTAGATGCTTCGTTTCCCATTACTAAGGGAGTGCAGGAGCTCATCACTTTACAAAGGCAGGCCTAGCAGGCTCATACTTAAACCGCATTGACTTCAATGGGCTTTCGAAACATCAGGTTGCTGTCATCTACACATTTTATGTGAGGGAGCAATGCCCAGCTGCGTGCAGCAGTCCCTGTGGGCGGCACAAAGAGGAAGATGTGAAGATATTGAGAATTACAAGGCAGTGGTCAAAGGGAAGAGAAAACTGAAAACTCCATTGAAGGGAAACAAGCACTGTCCCATTTAAGCGCAAATCTAAGTAAATGTACCAAATCTTTTTCTAAAGAAAGCGTATACCTAATTTAAGTAGCCAGATCAAAACTACCATGCCCACAACTGGACAGAAACAAGTGTACTACTAGACTTTTATTTCTCCACATGACACTACAATACTTAGTTATAACTAAGAACAGCCCCAAAGTCTGAAGGTTTAACCTTTGGCTAAACATGCTTACAGCATCCCATCTGCTTTGCACCAGTTTAGATATTCATGAAGCATGCAGCGTGAAGTACTTTTCATTTTTGCTATGCTTGGTAAATTAGCCAGCAAGCAGGGAGTAGACAATAATAGTAGATTCCTATTTGATGACTGGATTTGATTTGATGCATCTTTTAGTGTTTTGATCATTTGGACTGAAGATATGACGCACACAATTTGGTAGCTGGCAAAGTGGGATTTAATAAGTCTCCTGTAAAACACAGCATGTATGCAAACAGTCCAGAGGATTAGACTCCACTTGCTTAGTTTAGAACCTTGTGCAGCCAACCTGAATAATCAAATGGAGGAACAAAAGTTGTGAATCCCCTCAATGCACTGCTTCATTAGGATCTCCTTACAAGAAAAGAAAATGGGACTCATCTGATCAGCCAGATTTTATGGCATCTGATTAGACCACCATTTTCTCAGCGGGTCCCCTTTCTTTAAACTGTTGACTATGGATGGCCTGCTGAATAGGATGAACTTTGGACCGCTAAATTGCAGCATTATGGTTATTTAGTGTAATTTATGAAAAAGAGGGAAGTCGTGATCACCTACTTCATATTGCTAATGATATCTCCATTTATCAGAACATGTATGAGTTTGGATCATCATTTTTGCCTCACAGTCACAGAACACTGTCCAATTAGATACCAAAAAAAATATGTTTGCCAATGGGGCTGTACGAATACTAAATTAAGATTTAATAGTCCTTACATAATCATTTATTACTGTTGACTGTTTGCTGCCTTGTACAAAGTTCCACATCATCTCAGCATGTTTACTTCAAAGTTTCCTATTCATTCAGTATTTTCTATTTGCATTTCACTGTGACTAGTCTAAAAAACAAAAAAAAATCTGAACTTGATTTTTCTGCTCTGCAATGTTTCATCTAAACAGCAATTAAAACCATAACAAATTAAAAAGATGACGTGAGAATTATATTACCGTGATTTCAGTGTGAAAGAACCCTCACTCTGAATGAAAAGAGATAGATTTCCAATTACAGAAATTATCACTTTGTCTTTTCTCCCTAACAAATAAGACTGCCAAACACTTTCCATAGTGGCAAATTTCTAAATTGCTGATTATTACAGGTAATGTTCTATTCACTATGTCAGCTTCCTAGCCATCCTTAGAAGCTGGAGCTGTGCAAGTTAACAATGAACTATCAGGGAGGGGAGGAACAACACCAGTAGGTGATGCTACCAGGCAGACGTCAATTAGATAGGCATGGCAGAAGCAGAGTACATAAGCACTGAATGCGTGTCCTGCCTCAGATCCACGCAAATCACTGGAAGACGTTCTTGCCTCCAGCCCACTCACAACTAGTTACATATTGCTAGCTATGGAATAGCTGCATAGCTCTGTATTGGTAGCTGACATCTGCCCCACTGCTGCCAGCAGAAGTTTGTATGGGTGCTTCTATCCCAGCCCCAATGAGTCAGGTGGGTATAAGCCCTAGAAACACATGGCCTTCAATCCAGCCAGGTTATTAGACTGAAAGAGCTTTGGGTAGACCAAGCATGCTGCCACGGGCAGGCTGGAGGGGACCATGGCCTCCAGCAGAGCACCCGGGGCAAGTAGTGTGGGACTCCCTGGCACAGCTCAGCCTGGACTGGGAGGTCTGCCTAGAGCCTAATTCTGACTCCAACCTCAGGAAACCCATTTTTCTTGTCACTTCTTAATAAATAGCCACGGGAACATTATTCTGGTATGACTAGGAACTAAATGTGCAATAATTACTCCAACACCACTTTGGGGATAACAGTGTGAACACTTCTGGTCTGAATCCACTTGGAATAATGAATCTACTCATGCAGTTCTTATAAAAGAAGAATCTGTTTTGTCAGCTTCCTCCTGCAGTCAAGCCTCTGCATGGTTTATTTGGTGCCTTCTCTGAAGATTTTTCTGCTGTCACAACTCAGATTCAGTACCCTCCACTAAGTAAAGTTTTAACATAGATACCCTCTAAAAGTCAGCAGCTTTCTCTACAGCACTCAGCAGGAGCTATTTGCTCTCTAGAATATTTTATTAACATGAAGACTATTTCTGCAACAGTACAGTGGGATTTTCCTGTGGGTCACAGCCCATATTTGCTGTCACAGAGACCCTGAAATCACTGTAGGTTGATACATGCTCTGAATCTTTGGATTTTATTATTAGAATCAAACAGCAGCACGCTCAGGTGGGATGAAGAGAAAAAGCAGCAAAGTGAGGATATGCCTGTCAACCCTACACCACAACACTACCCCTCAGAGGCAGCAGAGCTCATTACACTGGACTAAGACCTTGAACAACTGAGAACTTCTGTTTATTTCCCATCTCAAATTGCTGTTCACAGTCAACAAAGGAAAGCTTGCTGCACCAGTATTCCCAGGGAGAGACGACTTCCTGGATTTGCTGCAGTTCAGATCTATGAAGCCATTAGTTATTAACCAACTGTAAAGTTATCAGCACAGCTCCAGCTATGCAATGTAGTCTTGTTCTTTTCACCCAAGAGAGGCCCTAATTTGTCCTCCTTCTTACTCTGTACATGTTGTTCAAGCAGATTCTCAAGAGAAATGGCGAGAAACTCTGTACAGGGTAATATTACATGATGCCATGTCTCCAATGTTATTCACTGTAATACATACGACATTCATCCAAGATCAGCTTTGTAAATAAATACCTGTCTTGTACAAAATGGCTGTTAGTTAGCAAAGTCAACAAGGGGTTTTCTCAAGCATCAACTGCAGCTTTCTGACGGGCTCTGCCAAATACGATGCTGATGCCTCCCATTTGCAGTGTGCTCAGTAATAACATATAGCAGGGAGGAAACTAGAAGAAAGCCATTAGTTCAGCTGTCAATGTACGTAAGTGTCCACAGGTGTCATCAAGTGTGAAGCAGCAGTGGTAGCCATTTGACACTGCTGCCTCCATGGAAGAAATTGTTACAGCAGAGGCAGAATTTGCTAAATTGTGCCAATCCCCTGCCAGAATTCATTAGATCCTGGGACGTGTTATCTTTGGATAAAAGATCCCCTGGAAGGTGAACAGACAGAAATCAAGGACAAGTCTTGGGCAAGATGAGTAGGCAGCACACATACCTCCACATCTTCTGCAAGTGGCAGGAGACAGAGCTCTGGTCAAGCTCTCCAAGCCTCCTGTCATTGCAATATTTGCATGTTGATTGTTAAAGACCAGCATTGCTCTGGGTGCAGAGCAGAAAAAATCTTTTAAAAGCTTTCTGTTGAACCTTCTGTTGTTTTTTGTGGAAGAAACTTTTCATCTCAGTAATTACCTGCTTGCGTTACACTGGTAGAGCCCCCAACAAGCTCAGCAGCCCCTCTGAGGGACCTCTGCACAAAAAAGATGGTAGTGGTGGTAAAGCTGAGGATGAAGAGCAAGCAAGGTTTAGAAGTAATTCACTCTGCGAATTAGTTTTTCAGGAAACAGGCTAAGTGAAAGCATGACTATTCCTGGATAACTTCCGTAGCTGGAATCACAGTAGTATCACCAAATGAACCTTGGTGACAGGAACAGCAACTTTTTGACAGTTCTCACCTCCACATATACACTATTTCCCATATAACACAGAATAAAGAAGTAAGGGGTTCAAGTACTTAGAAATGATCCTTGGTCCAGAAATAGATTTTGAGTTGTATCATTTATATGGTATTGGTAATGCGTGATTGTTCTGTAAAAAGCAGGTCTTCAAAATGGCTCAGATATGTTTCAGTAAGACTTCTCCCCTGTGGAAAAATGCAATGTGTACTCTAACAATTATTACACCTTTGTTCTGTGCATCAACTCTGTTTCTAAATGTCTGAACTGACAGCATGTCTGGTCACATGAGTCCAGTCAACAAATTTGGCTAACGGTAACGCTTTAGGACAAAATTATGAAAAAAATGACAAATTAGCAATGGCACCTAATCAATAAATGACACAATATGGAATCCATGAAGCTGATAATGCAACCTCACAATTCTCTCATTTCATAAAATAAATTACTAGAGTTAAACGTGCAAGATGATGTCTCATTTCCAGTTAGTTTTCCCCCAACCAATAATAAATTTACCTGGAATGATATAGATTATAGTTCTAAAATTATCAGTAACACACAATTTTCAGAACTTGGCTACTTTTAACCCTAAACCAGCCATTAATAGCTAGCCTACAAAGTATCATTGCCTTAAGACACCCTTTGATACAATATGGTGTGCTTCAGAAAAAGTTCCCAGCTAGAATATTATCACTACACTGAGTAAAAATGAGAAAACAGAGTGACAGATCAGTTTGATAGAGGAATTTCACAACCTCCCCACTTCATCTACAAAAATACTACCACAGCACTGTCACTTTGGGAAGAACTCTTAAATATTTTAAGATTTAACAGGCTTGCAAATGCGTTTTCTGTCATTGCAGTCAAATGCTATGTTAAAGTACCCCAGTAATAATACCATGAAGTCTGAAATTACTTACTTTTATTCTTACTACTAGCATTGGTGACTTATCTAACCTCTGCAGGCTGACATTTCTCATTATGTGGTTTGCACAAAAAAAAAGTTTGTCTTCAAAAAATACTGAAGAAAATCTGGTTTAGGATTTTGAAATGATCAGAGAGAAAGCTGAGTTAATCGCAGCAGAGAAATTACATTCAGGCGTTCCCCTTCTGCCATTTTCTGAATATTCAGAGCAAATCTAGATATAAAGAGCCCAAATCGGCCATGTACATCGCGCATGGAGGGAAACTGCTTTGTCAATTTACTTCTCTGGAGACATACTGAAGGCACCCTCCACTCTGGTGGGTTGGCAGCAACTGAAGGCCTCTAAAATAAACTCAAACTTTCTTTAAAAAGCAGTTTGCAAAACTCAAATAGCACAGTGAAAATGTCCAACAATAGACGCTGGCACGCTCAGAGGAACAGATGAGATAGACGTTTTAAAGCTACAAAATAGGACTGTTAAAAACTCCACTCATAACATTCATCATTGCCAGGAAATGAGAGGAAGCTGGGACACCAAAGGACAGCGTGCCCTTGAACACGCGTTAGACAGTAAGACGCACAAGGAAGTTTAAAAAAACAGGAGAAGAAAAGAAAAAAAATGGGTCTCCTGCGTTATGTAAGTATTGGGCCACTAAGGCACCTGTCTGAGACCAAGCTACTCAAGTGCTGTTCCTGCCCCAGGCTCTGGCCAGTCGAGGTGCTCACAGCTCTCCTTACTTATTGTTCGTAAAGTGCTCTCCGCTATCGAGGGAAAGCACTATGCAACAGGCAGATTTCTGCTGTCCCTCTCCTCTGGTTTCTGCCACATACCCACCCAGGCCTTTCTCCTCCTCCAGAGACTGCAGCCATTACCTACAATCTTCGGAAGAGGAAAGAAGGAGCAGAGTTTGCAGCTCACACAATGAGTAAGAGTTGCCCATCACCACATTTTCTTCTGTGTATGGGAATCAGCACATAGTTTTGCATGAAAATACGTACAGTTGAATGAGAACAACTACAAGAGCAGAGTCCTATACTGACAGCATACATTAATTTTGGTTTTGGTGAAGAATTTAAAACCTTGCTGTTCCGAATACATCACCAATGAACACGAGTCTCTATTTATCAGAACAGTGAAACGCCGGGGGGGG